>Ga0206107_1000008_pt1 | contig 344181 bp, 314 predicted proteins | sample 2B0metagenome_FD_148652 | JGI IMG/M metagenome (GOLD analysis project Ga0206107, IMG submission 148652) | Enriched microbial communities from leaf-cutter ant dump, University of Wisconsin, Madison, United States - 2B0 | ecosystem: Environmental > Terrestrial > Nest > Insects nest > Nest dump... | reverse complement strand
CGGTCTTTAAATCCTTTTAACTATCTGCTACCTCTCCACCCAATCTCTTTCCTCACAAAAGCGGGTGCAAAGATAAGAAAAATATCCCCAAAATCCCAAAATAATTTACTAACTTTTTTTAGAATTAGTTCTGCATTAAAGAAGAGGGGCTGCATTTCAAAATCCAAGACCTAAGTCTTAAACTACTGAACAAAAGCTCGTTTGCGTTTTGTTGTTTTCCCTATCTGTGAAGGGACTGCAAAGGTAGCAGAAGAAAATGATATTGCAATAGGTTTTGACAAAATATTTTTAAATAAATTATCAAAACCTATTAGCCAGGCTATTATACAAGCACTGACTCCTTCAATATTGTCTGTTTTCTATCGGGACCAACAGAAATAACCTTAACCGGTATCCCCAACTGAGTTTCAATATATGCTATATAGGCTAGCAGTTGCTGCGGAAGATCTGAAAAAGATGAGCAATCCTCAAGTGTATCATTCCAGCCTTCAAATATCTCATAGATCGGTGTGATATCTTCCTGATCAATATCATAAGGCAATGAATCAACAAGCGAACCATCCTTCAGCTTGTACTGATGGCATATTTTAATTTCCTCAAAACTGTTGAGCACATCAACTTTCATCATCCAAAGCTCGGTAGCTCCGTTCAGCATTACAGCATACTTCAACGCTACCAGATCAAGCCATCCACATCTTCGCGCCCTACCTGTCGTAGATCCGAATTCATTTCCTTCTTTCCGGAGGGTCTCACCTTCCTCATTATTGAGTTCTGTAGGAAAAGGTCCGCTACCTACTCTTGTACAATATGCTTTAAAAATCCCGATTACCCTGCCAATCTTTGAGGGAGCGATTCCCAGACCGGTACATGCTCCAGCCACCATAGTATTGGAAGAAGTAACATAAGGATATGACCCGAAATCAATATCCAGCAAAGATCCCTGAGCACCCTCGGCAAGCACCGTTTTATTCTGGCTTAAGCAGTCATTGATAAAATATTCGCTTTCAACCAGATTAAATGTCTTAAGAAAGTCAATTGCCTCAAAGAACACTTTTTCAGATTCCTCAAGAGTCGCATAATCAAAATGGAAAAAGTCCAGGATCGTTTTATGATGATCTGTCAGTTTCCGATACTTCTCTTTAAAATTATCAAGAAGAATATCCCCTACCCTGATACCAACTCTGGCAATTTTGTCCTGATAGGTCGGCCCTATCCCCTTGAGGGTAGAACCAATTTTCTTATCACCTTTGGATTTTTCGTATGCAGCATCCAGCAAACGATGGCTAGGCAAAATCAGCTGGGCTTTTTTAGAGATAAAAAGATTACTTCTGAAATCAATTGAAAAGGTCCTGAGCTTCTCGATTTCGGTCTTAAAAATAACCGGATCCAGCACAACTCCGTTGCCAATTACATTAGCAATATTATTATGGAAAATCCCGGACGGAATCTGATGTAATACATGTTTTATCCCATCGAACTCAAGTGTATGTCCGGCATTAGGACCTCCCTGAAATCTTGCGACAACCTGATATTTAGGCGCAAGGAAATCTACTATCTTGCCTTTGCCTTCATCTCCCCACTGAAGTCCTAACAAAACATCTACAGCCATTTTTATTTATTCGTTAATTTAGTTTTTGCTTCCTCTTCGTTTTCTACAATTGTAAAAATTGCATTCAGCTTGGTTATAACTAAAAGTTTACGGATCTGATCGCTGGGCTTTATCAAAACAACTTCTCCGCCCTTATTGCGAAATCTGGTAAGAATGGTAATCAGTACGCCTATGCCACTGCTGTTCATGTACCGAACCTCTGAAAGATCTATAGCACAAAACGTTACATTTTCGTTGATTTTGTCATTTACCAGATCAGCAAGCTCAATTCCATTGCTTTCACCTAACAAATCTCCTTTTAAAAAGATAAAAAGAATATTCTCTTTAATCTCTGTAGTGTAATTCATAGTTTAATTTGTCTCTTTTTTGGAACACCCCCCATTAATACATGTACCATATAATATGAGGGAATGATGATGAACTTTAAAACCAAGAAGCTCTCCTACCATCGTCTGGATATTATATATCCTCGGATCACAAAACTCGACAACTTTGTGGCATTCAGTACAGATCATATGATCATGCTGACGAGAACCAAAGGATTTCTCATACTGTGCCATGCTGTTTGTTCCGAACTGATGCTTGGTAACAAGGTCACAGGAAAGCAAAATATCCAGCGTATTGTATACAGTAGCCCTGCTCACCCGATAGTTCTTGTTTTTCATATTGATGTACAAGGACTCAACATCGAAATGGCCCGGGCAGGAATAAATTTCCTCAAGAATGGCAAAACGTTCCGGAGTTTTTCGCAATTCCTTACTCTCAAGATATGCTGTAAATATCTTTTTTACTTGCTCAATGGTAGAATCTTTTGTGTTCATAGACCCGATAAAGATACAAATATATACAGAAGATGCAAATAGTACATATTGACTACGAAGAAAAACGCTCTGTAGTATATTTGATTTATGAATCTATGCGAATTACGTTAATTATATCCGGTATTTTACTTAGTTTCAGAATCAGCTTGTCCAGATGCTTGGTGTCATGCACAAAGATCATGATTTTACCATCAAACATGCCATCGTTTGTATCAACTGTTATTGACCGGATATTCACCTTAAGCTCTGTCGAAACAACCTTTGTGATATCATTAAGAATACCAACGCGGTCGGTGCCAATCAGTCGTATTCCGGCAAGGAAAGCAAGCTCCTTCTGAGATGTCCACTTAGCTTTTACAATCCGGTATCCGTAGTGAGACATCAGCTCAATCGCATTGGGGCAGGTAGTCCTGTGAATCTTGATACCTTCATTGATGGTGACAAATCCAAATACATCATCCCCTGGTATCGGATTGCAACATTTTGCCAGCTTATAATCAATCTTATCCATATCATCACCGATAAGAAGCATGTCTGAGTCAGCACTTCCGGATTTTTTAGGCAGTGTTTCTTTTTCGGTGATAAGGGTGTGGGAAGGTTGTTTTCTTGCGGGCTTTACTTCGCGGGGCTCCTTTCGCTCCCTGAACTTTTTAATATCTCTCGGATCAATCAGCTCTTTTGCTATATTGTAATATAGCTCATTCGCGCTTTTAATATTAAAAAATGCGAGCAGCTGCTGAATGGTTTCATTGTTCAGCTCCAGCTTCATCTGGCTGAGCTTTCTCTGAACAATCTCTTTTCCTTCATTGGCAATCTGCTTTTTATCCTCTTTCAGAGCATCTTTAATACGCGCCCTGGCTTTGGAACTAACAACAAACTTGAGCCAGTCTTCATGAGGCTTTTGTTTGCCGGAAGTCAGAATTTCAATCTGATCTCCATTGTTAAGGATATAACTTAAAGGGACAAGCTTCTGGTTTACCTTGGCTCCCAGACAACGGATACCAATTTGGGTATGTATCTCAAAAGCAAAATCAAGTGCAGTGGAACCATGCGGTAATATCTTCAAATCCCCTTTGGGGGTAAATACAAAGACCTCTTCGTTAAATAAGTCTTTCCGGAAATCATCCAGAAACTCAAGCGCGGAAGAATCATTCTGCTCGATCAGTTCCCGCACTTTTTTAATCCATACATCCAGGCCGGCTTCTTTGCTGACAGAACCGGTCTCCTTGTATTTCCAATGTGCTGCGTATCCCTTTTCGGCAATATCATCCATTCGCCTGGTACGGATCTGCACTTCAACCCACTGCCCCAGCCTGCTCATTACGGTTGTATGCAGAGATTCATATCCGTTAGCTTTAGGAGTGCTTACCCAGTCTCTCAGACGATCCGGATTGGGTTTGTAATAATCCGTAACAATGGAATACACTTTCCAGCAAAGCGCTTTTTCTTCTTCGGGGCTGGCGTCTATAATAATCCTTATTGCAAAAAGATCATATATCTCTTCGAAAGACACACTGTTCTTTTTTATCTTATTCCATATGGAATAGATAGATTTAGGTCTTCCTTTTATAGTACAGTTTATTCTGTGTGCTTCCAGAGCTTTGTTCAGCGGATTGATAAACTCTTTTATAAATCTGTCTCTGGATGCTTTCGTTTGCTTGATCTTGGTAGCAATGCTTTTGTAGGTTTCCGGATCTGTGTATTTAAGGTAAAGATCTTCCAGCTCCGTTTTAATCGCGTAAAGGCCCAAACGGTGTGCCAGCGGAGCATACAAATATATAGTCTCGGATGAAATTTTCAGCTGCTTGTCCCTGGGCATACTTCCCAGTGTCCTCATGTTATGCAAACGATCCGCCAGTTTGATAAGTATAACTCTCGCATCATCTGACAATGTCAGAATCATTTTACGGAAGTTTTCAGCCTGAGGAGAGCTTCCCTGATCAAATACTCCGGCAATCTTTGTAAGCCCGTCTATAATGGAAGCTACTTTTTTTCCGAAATCTCTCTCGATGTCTTCCAGCTCAAGATGCGTATCTTCAACAACATCATGAAGGAGCGCGGCCACAATAGAAGTCGTGCCAAGCCCGATCTCCTCCACTGCTATCTGCGCTACCGCAAGAGGATGGTAAATATATGGTTCACCCGACTTGCGACGCATGTCTTTATGAGCCTGTAAAGCTGTATAAAAAGCTTTTTTGATGATTTTTGCATCATCATCTTTTAATACAGGTTTTGCCAGCCTCAACAGTTTCCTGTAACGCCGTATAATTTCTTTATTCTCTAATTCTAGATCTACCTGAAGCATATACCCAAAATAAAGGATTTTTTTTGCTAGTTAGGAACATAAACGCAAGACAAAAATTATAATAATTTTTTTTTCTCAAAAGTATTGACATTTGATTTTTTCGCTATATCTTTGCGCCACGATTCTGATAAACGAATAACAAAAAGTTATCATAAAGAATGCGGATGTGGCGAAATTGGTAGACGCACTAGACTTAGGATCTAGCGCCGCGAGGCATGGGGGTTCGAGTCCCTCCATCCGCACAAAAATCAACCCTCAATCTTTTACAGGTTGAGGGTTTTTAAATTTATACAGGTAGTAAACACTAAAACGCTCATAACCTTGGAAGTAACACTAGAAAAGGAATCAAAGTATACTAAGCTAAAAATCAGCCTGAAAGAATCTGACTATCAGCCCAAGGTTGCTGAAAAGCTTAGAGAATACAGCAAAAAAGCAAATATAAAAGGTTTTCGCCCCGGTAAGGTTCCTGCAGGACTTATACACAAAATGTATGGCAAAAGCATACTGGTTGACGAAATCAACCACATGATCTCCCATACAATTAATGATTATATTAAAAACGAAAAGCTCAATGTTGTTGGCGAGCCGATACCGGCCGAAGAAAACAACAGTATTGACTGGGATAATCAGAAAGATTTCGAGTTTCAGTTTAATCTTGGCGTGGTACCTGAGTTTTCAGTAGACCTGAAAAAATTGCAGGAAACCCGCTATACTATCAAAATTGATGACAAGATCCTCAACGAAACGATCGACAATCTTAAAAATCAGCTTGGTGAAATGACGGAAGCTGACAGCGTTGCTGACAATGATTTTCTAACCGGAGATCTGGCGGCTTCCGAAGGCGATTTCCGTAAGGAAGATGCTATGCTTGCTGCAGACAAACTAACCGATAAAGCGAAAAAGCTTTTTATCGGGAAAAAAACCGGTGAAACAGTTTCATTTGATATAGAAAGCACCTTCATCGATGCTGCGGCTGCCGGAGTTACTACCGGCCTCAGCAAAGACGAAGCAGAAGCTCTCAGCGGAAAATATACCTTTAGCATAAAAACCATCCGGAGAAGAAAACCTGCCGAAATAAATCAGGACTTTTACGACCGTATCTTTGGCAAAGACACTGTCAAGTCAGATGAGGAGTTTAAAGCAAAGCTTACAGAAACTATCTCAGAAAACTACCAGAGAGAAAGCGATCTGCTGCTCAGCAGAGATATCCAGAATCACCTTGTTTCCGGTACTGACATCACGATACCTGATGAATTTCTTAAAGAGTGGCTGCTTCGAACCAATGCCGGCAAGCTTACTCCGGAAGACATAGCGACACAGTACGAGCATTTTCGTAAAGATCTCAAATGGAATCTTATCCGTAACCATCTGATTGAGAAGGCCGATATAAAGGCAGAACATGAAGAAATAATGGATAAAGCAAAGGAATATATTCGTCAGCAGTTCGGCAATCTTCCTATAAACGAAGAAATGGAAGAAACCCTTAACAAAATTGCAGACAATTATCTGAAACAGGATAACGGAAAGACATATATGCAGACTTTTGAGGCTGTACTGTATGACAAAACCATAGCCTATCTTAAGGAAACTATCTCAACAACAGATAAAGAGGTTTCACTCGATGAGTTTAAAAAAGTAGTCGAGGCGGAATAAGCAACTTCTTTTTACATAATATTATCAAGAAAGGCGAAACTTTATTTCGCCTTTCTTATTTTAATCCATATTGCAATCAGCAATTTACTCATACGAGAAATCTCATTTACAAAGCATTATTCCTTTCCTGCATTCCTGCATCTGATTTTAGCTTTTCTTATTCCTAAAGACGACAAAACTTTTTCGATCAAATATCTTATTTACAAAAACAATTCTTAATTTGGTTCAGTTTTTGAAAACTCTGTACAATCAAAAGAATAGAACTTCTTTTATTTTTGTTTCACTAATAAACTACACGCAGTAATACAATGCTTAACAAGGAAGAATTCAGAAAATACGCCATCAAGGATCAGTATATCGGAAGCAATATAGTCGATCAGTATATCAATCATGTGGAAAGTGCGTCAGGTCATTACGTCAGAAACATGACACGTTCAGTTATTGAAGAAAGACCTACCCGTTTTGCAGAAATTGACGTTTTTTCCAGACTTATCATGGACAGGATTATTTTCCTGGGAATGGGTATTGATGATAATATAGCCAATATTATCGTAGCCCAATTACTGTTTCTGGAATCAGTTGACTCGAAAAAAGACATACTTATGTATGTAAACAGCCCGGGTGGCAGCGTATATGCCGGATTTGGCATTTATGACACCATGCAGTATGTAGGACCGGATGTGGCAACCATATGTACCGGACTTGCTGCTTCAATGGGTGCAATTCTTCTGACAGGAGGAGCTCCCGGCAAGCGTTCATCCCTGCCCCACTCCAGAATTATGATTCACCAGCCTCTTGGTGGTGTACAGGGTCAGGCATCTGATATTGAAATAACAGCAAAGCAGATATTAATTGTAAAGAAAGAGCTTAATGACATTTTGTCCAAGCACACAGGGAAGCCGATTGCTGATATTGAAAAGCACGTTGACAGGGATTACTGGATGCGTGCAGATGAGGCCAAAGAATACGGCCTTATCGATGAGGTTTTAATCAAGAAATAACATTAACCGAACATACCGGCAATAGTATTGTCCGTACCGGCAATACTATTGCTTCATAAGACACTATGACCAATATTACCTGTTCTTTTTGCGGACGCAACAAAAAAGATGTGGCGCTAATGATCTCTGGTATTCATGCCCATATTTGCGATCGATGTATTACACAGTCTCAACAGATTTTATCTGAAGAAACCCGTGTAAAAAACAAAAACTCCGCTCCCAAATTCAACCTGGTCAAGCCGGTAGAAATGAAGAAGTACCTTGATCAGTTTGTCATCGGGCAGGATGAAGCAAAAAAAGTCATGTCCGTAGCGGTCTATAACCACTACAAAAGGCTTACTCAGAAAACCGCCGAAGATGATGCAATTATAGAAAAATCCAATATCATCATGGTCGGAGAAACCGGTACCGGTAAAACCTATATTGCCCGTACTCTTGCGAAGATTCTTCAGGTTCCGTTCTGTATTGCGGATGCAACCGTGCTGACAGAAGCCGGATACGTCGGGGAAGACGTGGAAAGTATACTAACCCGGCTGCTTCAATCAGCTAACTATGATGTAGAAGCGGCAGAAAGAGGCATCGTATATATCGATGAAATAGATAAAATCGCAAGAAAAAGCGACAATCCTTCTATCACCCGGGATGTGAGCGGTGAAGGAGTGCAACAGGCTTTGCTGAAGCTGCTGGAAGGCTCCTCTGTAAACGTACCGCCACAAGGCGGCAGAAAGCATCCGGATCAGAAAATGATCACGATCAATACTGAAAATATACTATTTATTTGTGGTGGTGCTTTCGAAGGTATTCAGCGTGTTATAGGAAACCGGTTAAACACCCGGCCAATAGGTTTTAAAGATAAAGCAGTTGATCTTAGCGATATCAGCAAGGAATCATTGTTGTCCTATGTTACTGCTCAGGATCTTAAAAACTTCGGCCTTATTCCGGAACTTATCGGAAGGCTTCCGGTGATTACCTATCTGGAACCGATGAACAGGGAGACGCTTATGCGAATCCTGACCGAGCCCCAGAATGCTCTGATCAAGCAATATTCCAAATTGTTCAAGATGGAAAACATCAAACTGGAAGTTACTGATGATGCCCTTGAATATATTGTTGTAAAGGCGCTTGAGTTTAATCTCGGAGCAAGAGGCCTTCGTTCAATCTGCGAAGCAGTAATGACCGATGCCATGTATGAACTTCCTTCTCAGGAAGGGGTAAGTAAACTGGTAATTAATCTGGAGTACGCTGAAGAAAAAATTGAAAAGTCTAAATTCAATAAGCTGAAAGTAGCTTCATAAAATCCTTACATACTTACGAAATAAAAGGGCCCTGCTCATTTTAAAGCAGGCCTTTTTATTTTATTATTAATCATTTACATGCATAATCAGTAATGGAATCTGTGCATATTTCTCCATAGCCTTAAGCAGACTTTTTGAAAACAGCTTTTCCAGAATGCTTCTGCGATGACGCTCCATGATCAACAAATCAACTTCCTGCTCTTTTATAAAGGAATTCAGTCCTTCTACAAAGTCATTTGCTTCTCTTGTTTCTAATCTCACAGATTTGCCAAGGGCTTCCTCCGCTGCGCTCTTAAATGCATTGATTTTGTCCTGACGGGGATTACCAAGATATAAATAGATTATTTCGGCATCAAACCCGCCGGCAAACTGATCCACTTCTTTTATGGAATCCAGACTGTAGCAATCCAGATCAATTGCATAAAGCATACGCTTGATTGATTCATGGACAACTCCATACGGAACAAGCAATACCGGACATTTCACTTCTTCTACTACCTGAGCGCCTACACTTCCGATATATACTCCTTCATACTTTTGCCGGTGATCGGCCTTGGTATGCATAACAATAAGGTCGATATCATTTTTTTCAACAAATCGTGTGATGGAAGCTAAGGGGAAGCCCTCTTCCATCACAAAATCAAAATGTACCTTTTTCCCTGTCTGACTTTCAGAATTTTTAAGCTGCTGCCAGGTCTCAAGTATTTTCTTGTTTTCGACTTCGAGTGAAGCCGGCACATTATTCAGGTTATTGACTTTTAACGAATCTGAAAGCCCTGTTACCTCTACACTGGCATGATATAAAACCAAATCTGCCGACATTGACATGGCAATACGACTCGCCAACCGATACGTAGTCAGTGAGCGGTCCGAAAAATCAGTTGGGCACAGTATTTTTTTCATATACAACTAATTAATGCAGTATTTTTAATTTATAAAAAACGGATTCACTGGTTTTTAACTCTGACCTCGCAACGTATTGATAATTTACCGGCTTTTATCCTTCAGAAATCACTACCCGGTATTTCTCAGAATGTTTTACGGGATTTAGCTCCCGATTACCGCATACGTCACCAGTCAATTTAAAAAACAACCTGATCTTTTCCGGTGATACCGGATCAGATTATCTGCACTGTTAAGATAAATTAAAAAAGTGATGCAATTGTTATCGTTCCGGGAACAGAACCCGGAAATTGACCAATATCAGCCAAAATACGCTTGAAATACAGAAATACCGGGAACAATCAATTGTCCATATTTATTATTTACCAAAAATGACCTGATCCACACTGATTCTCCCCGGGCCGATAAACATAAGAGAGAAAAATAAAACAGCTGATTCAATAGCATGAGAGGAACGCATAATTCCGTCTCCCATAGCCAGATGCTTTGCCGCTGCTATTACCATGGTAAAAAACAAAAGAAAACATACTGCCCGGTGCAAGAGACCAAACATCAGCAATATTCCTCCGACAAGTTCCGCAAAGGCAGCCAGATATCCCCATATCTCCGGATATTGGCTGATGCCTACAACCTGCATTGCTTCGCCCAGTTGCACCCATTTTTCTTTGCCACCCATCATCTTAGGGAATCCATGAAGGACGAACATAAGGCCTATTCCGATTCTTAATATAAGAAGACCGGCATCTTTGTAGTTATAGCTATTATTAAACATTAACAAACACTGTATAAAAATTACAAAAAGCTCTTTAGGTTATAATTTCTGACCCCTCGTTCAGACAACTACCAGAATCTGTTGGGACTAAGCACATCGTATTTTCTGGCAATATTGTAACTAAGCACAAACTCATGTGAGTTATTGTGATAGGATGAAAGTCCGGAAATAGACAAATCGTACGAATAGCCAATATTAAGGGATTCGAAAAGCGTAAGTCCGACCAGCGCAGCGACCGCATCACGATGCCTGTAGCTGACCCCAACCCAGTACATTTTCTTGTATCGGATTTTGGAATTCAGATCAAAAGACATCGGCGCAGGATGTACATAGCGGAGCATAACGGAAGGAATCCACTCCATTTCGTTATAATAGAACGGAATCCGAAGACCTCCGGTCAGGAAGTAGTGGTATTTGAGCCTGCCTATTTCATCAAGACGATTGACTGAATAATCGAGCCGGTTGCGCATGATCTGATTGGCCGCAAGGCCTACATAAAAATCCTTGGAATAGAGCCAGCTTCCCACGGATACATCCGGAATAATTTTGTTTATATCAACACCTGGCAGAGCGACATCGAAACCATCCATTATAACTTTACTTCCGACGATTCTGTGCTGTTGAAAACCGAGATTCAAACCGTTTGACCAGCGTATCTTTTTGTTGATCGGCATGTTGTACGCATAGGTAAGATAGGCCATAGTCCTAGATAGCAGCCCTGTCTGGTCAACCATTACCGAAGCACCCACGCCATGATGGTATTTTTTCTTTGAACGCCAGTTGTAATGCTCCGGCGCCTTACCAAGCGGCCCCTGAAAAGTTACGTAGAAAGTTCGGGGTGCTCCTTCCAGCCCGGCCCACTGTAAGCGATAGCCTACTGATGCTTCAAAAAAATCACTGGTTCCTGCTACCGCCGGATTAATCAGATATTGATTCAGCATATACTGACTAACCAGAATTTGCTGCTGCCCCAAGGCTTTAAAAGCCATAAGCACACAAATGAGCGTAAAGAGTCTTTTCATCGTAAACAAATAAAACAAAGAAAGCATCGCATACTCTGCTTCCTGATATTATTTATGAGCTTGCTACCAGAGGGGCCTGGCTTTGAAACTCCGAGTTTGCTTAAAATCAATCGACCAAAATTAACATTTTTTATCGATTTTATTATAAATCCCCGAAATAAAACAGATGCCTGATCATATTGTTTCTGTCTGTATCTGTAGCAGCTGCATTATCCGCATCCATCGTTTAAGTTAATTCTTTTTTCTGCAAACAACTCCCGATTCTCCCTGCTAAAAAGGAATGACCGGTGATCATTCCTTAAATTATAAACATTTTCCGCTTTTTTGAGTTATGGTTGATTAACCACAACCTGCCATGAAAAGAAAACTGTTAATCTGTCAAATAGTCCTGCTTTTTTTGGGAAGCAATCCGGCTGATGGCCAGCTTGCCCCAGAGGGAGAACTTAAATTATGGCATACACTTTCCCTGACTTTTGAAGGACCGGAAGCTGCCGAATCTGATCCGGTCAATCCGTTTACTTTTTACCGGATGAATGTATATTTTATGCATGAGAACGACACCTTGATTGTTCCCGGATTTTATGCAGCAGATGGACAGGCTCACGAAAGTTCCGCGTCATCCGGCAACCGCTGGCGTGTTTATTTCAATCCACCATACACAGGAGAATGGAATTATATTGTGTCTTTCCGGCAGGGAACAGATATAGCAATATCGGATGATTCATCCGCCGGGACTCCTTATATGCCTTTGAACGGCAACGCCGGAAGTTTTGAGATCAGCTCCAGCGATAAGTACGGACGGGATTTTCGGGCTAAAGGTCTGCTGGAACACCATAATGAACATTTTTACCGGTTTCGGGGAGATCAGTCCTATTTTCTGAAACAAGGTATAGGAAGCCCGGAAAATTATCTTGCTTATTTTGAATTTGACAATACTCAGCCTCAACCGGGTAGTGACATAAAAAATCTTCCGGACGGGTTGCACCATTACGAACCACACCGGAAAGACTGGCGCCCCGGCAATCCTTCATGGCAAAACGGCAAAGGGAAAGGCATTATCGGAGTGGTTAATTATCTGGCTTCCGAAGGCCTTAATAATGTGTACATGCTGCTGATGAATGTCAACGGGGACGGACGGGAGGTCTATCCCTGGACCAGCTATACAGAGCGTAGCCGCTTTGATGTGAGTAAGCTGGCTCAATGGGAACTTGTATTTGCCTACATGCAACAACAGGGGGTCGCGCTGCATTTTGTACTTCAGGAGGCAGAAAATGACCGCCTGCTCAACTCAGGAAACCTGGGATTGGAACGGCGTCTCTATTACAGAGAAATGATCGCCCGGTTTGCACATCACAATGCCCTTTTCTGGAATCTCGGAGAAGAAAACAACCGGAATACTGCACAGCTAAAAGCCGATGCAGCCTTTTTTAAACAACATGACCCATACAGACATCCGGTCAAGGTACATACCAAAGCGAATTCAACCTCACCAGACCAGATATACGATCCTTTGCTGGGAGACACCAACTTTGATGCTACCTCCCTCCAGCAGCCTCATACAGTCGGTCACTCGATTGTTCTTAAGTGGCGCGAAAAATCCAAAACGGCCGGGTTTCGCTGGGTTATTGAGCATGACGAAGTTAATGGCGGATTAAGCCCCGATACACCGGCCACCGGCAACAATCAGAATACAATGCGACGTAACCTGCTATGGGGAAACCTGACAGGTGGCGGTGGCGGAGCAGACTGGTATTTCGGCTATGATCCCTCCCGCCCTATCGGCGATCTTGATTGTGAAGATTTCCGAAGTCGCGCTGTTTTCTGGGATTATTGTCGCTACGCTTTACAGTTTTTCCACCATTACCTTCCGTTTTACCAGATGGTGCCTATGGATAGCCTGATCACTCCCAATACCAACAACTGGCTTTTCGGGGATCATAGTTCTAAAATATATCTTGCTTTTCTAAGCCGGGGTGGCAATGCCACAGTAAATCTTCCTGCCGGTAACTGGCGATATCGTCCTTATAATCCAGTGACCGGAAGTTTTATTTCTACTGTAGCTTCCCTGAACAGTGGGTTGCTCCAGGCGCCCAACAATACGGACCGGGCATTTCTGATCTTTGAAGCTGGTTCTGCCAATATGCTGCCATCTGTTTCTGTCTCTTTCCCCGCTGATGGATCTGTTATTCCATCCTATATACCTTCGATTCCTGTTAAAGCCTCGGCCACCGATGCGGACGGCGTAATCAGCAAAGTAGAGTTTTACATAAATGATACACTCGCAGCTACCGACTTGAGCGCACCCTATGAATATCTGCTGACAAGTCCGGCTAATGGCTTTTTAGATATCCGTGTAGTGGCTTACGATGATTCTCTTGGCACTTCTGCTGACTCCATCCGGATACAGATAATGGATTTCCCTAATGAGCTTCCCGCTGTATCGATTACCAGCCCGGCAGACAGCAGTATATATGTTACCGGCTCTTCGATTCCGATAAACGCAACGGCCAGTGATGTGGACGGTACAATAATCAGTGTGGAATTATATATTAATGACGTACGGATTGACTCGATAACTGCTGAACCATATTCGTATACCTGGACCAATGTCCCGGAAGGAGAGCACATCATTAAGGTAATAGCATATGATGATTCATCTGCTTATGCGAAAGATTCTATCCGGATCATTGTAGAGACCATTATCAATATACCGCCTGTAATTGAAATAACACAGCCACACGATTCCTCTGTAATCACCACCGGAGACAGTATTAGCATTTCCGCAACAGCTTATGATGCGGATGGCGTTATCGACAGTGTCGCTTTTCTGATCAACAATACCCTTGTGCACACCGGATATACAGATCCTTATACTTTCTGGTGGCATAATGCTCAGACAGGAAACTATACGCTGGTCGCTATAGCCTATGGTGATTCACTGGCAACGGGGACGGATACTATAACATTCAACGTAGAAGAACGTGTCAATATTCCTCCAACCGTTGAGATTACCCAACCTGTGAACAACGAGGCTTTCACCGAAGGTGACAGTATTCACATTGCTGCAACGGCTTATGATGGGGATGGCGTTATCGACAGTGTCGCTTTTCTGATCAACAATACCCTTGTGCACACTGGATACACAGATCCTTATACTTTCTGGTGGCATACTGCGGTAATCGGAAGCTATACCCTGGTCGCTATAGTCTATGATGATTCGCTGGCAACAGGGACGGATACAGTTTTCATTAATGTTATGCCGCCCGGAACGATTTACATAACAGGATTTACTCTTATCAATACCAATACCAGTCTTCCGGTCAACGGCTTTGATCCGATTCCGGACAGTGCTGTTATCAACCGGGCTGTCACGGGAGACAATCTGAATATCCGAGCCAATGTCAATCAACCAGTCGGTAGTATTCGATTTGACCTGAACGGGGTAGAACGACGAATAGAAAGTCAGGCTCCCTATGCCATGACGGGAGATAATTCCGGAATTTATAATTCATGGACTCCGGCGGTGGGTGCCTATACTGTAAAAGGATATGCCTACTCCTTAACCAATGCTCAAGGCTCTTTGCTTGATACATTGTCCGTACGATTCACGGTAATCAATGAAACCCCACCTTCACTGCGCTCTTCTGCCTTATATCGTCAGCTCTATCCCAATCCGGCCAACAGCGAACTGACTATCCATATTGATGAATCCGAAGTCATAAAAGAAGTTCATCTGATTACTCCTGTCGGGCGCAAGTATACACCCGAGCTGCGACAAATAAACAGGAATGTGGTAAAGATTGATACAGAACAACTTTATCCGGGTATTTATCATATCGAAATTGTGACAGAAAACGGCCGTACGTGTACGGAAGCGTTTCGCAAATAAAATAATGTCTTCTACGTCCATATTCTCTGAATATGGACGTTTTTCTATCCTTCATGAGCTTTGCTGACTTTATGAATATTTCAACCTTGCCGTCAGGAATATACATCATCCGGTTTAATCACAATGATCAATATCGCAGAAAAAACAATCGTACCATAAACCGGTTCATACAGTCCCGGGGCAGGTTACAGATCAATCGGGACTGTTTTTTATTCCATTCAGCTTATGGAAAGAGAGCTCCATTATAAAATGTGGTTTCGGTGGCCGAAAAACTCCTGCGTCTCAATATCACAGACAACCACAACCATCCACCATTTCTTAAAGTATTTATGCAACTTTTCTTTTCTATTTCATGCACCACCCTTAATTTTAATCTATTAAAACATTCTACATCAATATGAAAAAAACTCTACTGATTTCAGGAGCTCTGTTTGCTTCTATCCTTACTTCTTCGGCACAAAGCCAGTTTCCTAACGGAGATTTTGAGGACTGGTCTACACTCGCTCCCTGCCCAAATATTGAATCACCCTCGGATTATATTACTGCGGATGTCATGAACTATTATTATACACTAGGAACCGGATTTGGATATTGTAACCCGACTCCTTCAATAACCAAATCAACCGATGCACACAACGGAACGTATGCCATGCGTATGACTGCTCTACAGATATTTGGCAACACTGTCTCAAATGCCGTAATGATTGGCAATGATATCGAAGCGGCTATCGAAGATGAAGCGCTTCAAAGCCTGCCTTTCACTGGCAGACCTGTTAAATTAACCGGTTATTATAAATTTACTCAGGGAGGTTCGGATAAGATTTCCATGCAATTGTTTATAGCAAACGAAACAAAAGCCATAGCTTACGGAGAACTGGAAATCACATCGGGAACAAGTGAATACACAAAATTCGAAATTACTCTGGAGTATCTGTCAGAAGAAAATCCAACCGAACTGTCATTCGGAATCATCCTGAGAGATCCGGAATCTGACGAGGAGGCTAGCGCAGAATCTGTGTTCCTATTGGACAACCTGACTTTTGAGTACGATGATCCTGTTACTTCAACAAAGGATCTCCATGCTTCTGACCTGATCAATGTGTATGCTTCCGGCAATCAGCTTGTATTCTCCTCTTCTGTATCAGAAGTAACTATTTTAAGCAGTACCGGTGAACGTAAAATCACTGAAAAAGGCAACCTTACTACTCTGAATGCTTCTTCATTGCAGTCTGGTATTTATATTGTTAATTTTCAGCACGAAGGCACCTATTACAGCAAAAAAATAGCTATCCGCTAATTTTCACTTCTATCCATGGAATATTTCAAAGGAGTATTCCATGGATACTTTTCCAGCTTAAAAGCTTCCTTTACCCTGTTTATTGAACATACTCTTTCCGACAGAGTAATTCAGAATGATAAACAAAGCCAACCGAACTTTTTTCAGTCTTTTTTGCTTATCTTTGCATTCTTACTAAGCAACGTATCCAAGACTACTGTATGTAAAACTCACTTTCTTTCGAATATAAAACCGGACGCTCATCTGCGTCAGCGATTGTTCATTTTTGGAAAAGAAAGGAAGTACATGCTTGTTTTACAGAATCTCCGATATACCCATCCTGATAAGGATTTATTAGTAGACGATCTTCAACTGACTGTCAACCGTTATGACAAAACCGGCCTCATTGGTAATAATGGTTCCGGCAAATCCACGCTTCTCAGAATTATCGCCGGTGACCTGGCTCCTGTTTCAGGCACATTGAAAGTAGACGGTACTTTGTACTACGTACCACAGATTACAGATCCGTATAAGGATATCACTGTTGCCGGAGCCCTAAAAGTTTCCGACAAAATCAAAGCGATGCAGGAAATATTGAACGGCAACGCAACAGAAGAAAATCTGGATATACTAAATAACGACTGGAATCTTGAAGAGCGCTGCCAGGAAGCGCTATCAGGCTGGAATCTGAATGGCCTTGATCTGAACACACCCATGGAGTCACTCAGCGGCGGACAAAAAACCAAGGTACTGCTGGCAGGTATCCGCATACATCAACCAGATCTGATATTACTGGATGAGCCCAGCAACCACCTGGATGCTCGCAGCCGGGATCAGCTTTATGATTATATACAATCAACCAATGATACACTGCTTGTAGTAAGTCATGACCGGAAACTGCTTAATCTGCTCTCAATAATATGTGAACTGAGCAAACGCGGCCTCACACTATATGGTGGTAATTATGATTTCTATGCGGAACAGAAGAGCATGGAGTTAAATGCCCTGCACCATGATCTTAAAAGCAAGGAAAAAGCGCTGAAACAGGCCAGAGAGAAAGAACGAGAAACTATGGAAAGACAGCAAAAGCTGGATGCCCGTGGTAAAAAGAAGCAGGATAAAGCAGGCTTGCCTACTATTGTAAAAAACGCGTTTAAAAATAATGCCGAGCGCAGTACCGGACGAATAAAAGGAATCCACGGGGAAAAAATCAGTGAACTATCGGGGGATCTTCGTGAATTACGCTCTTCTTTACCGGATATTGATAAAATAAAGCTGGGTTTTGATGATTCGGGTCTTCACAAAGGGAAAGTACTGATCAACGCGCATGAAATCAACTTCCGCTATAGCAAGGATGTGGATGTGCTATGGAAACAATCGCTTAGCTTTCAAATAACCAGTGGAGATCGTTTTGCCATCACAGGCTCAAACGGCTCCGGAAAAACCACACTGCTTAATCTCATAATTGGCCGACTGGAGCCCTCTGCCGGAGAAATTTTCAGAGCTGGCAATACCTGGGCTTGCATTGATCAGGAATATTCTCTGATTGATCCGCAACTTACCGTTTATGAACAGGCCCAATCCTTTAATGACGGCAAGCTTCAGGAACATGATGTAAAAATCCGGCTCAACCGGTTTCTGTTTTCCGGAACCTATTGGCACAAACCCTGCCATACCCTAAGCGGCGGAGAGAAAATGCGCCTGATTCTATGCTGCCTGATTATCCGCAATCAGGCTCCTGATCTGCTGATACTTGATGAACCTACCAACAATCTGGATATACAGAATATGGAAATCCTGACAGCAGCTGCCAATGAGTATAAAGGTACGTTACTGGTTATTTCGCATGATGATTATTTTCTGGAACAGGCGGGGGTAAACAAAGTCATCCAACTATCCTGAGATAACTATAAAATAACTGACAATGAATAAAATATCATAGCACATCGTTGACTATCTCTGTCAATTTAAAACATGATTACTATCTCCCCACAATCTGTCTCATCGCCGCATGAATAGTGGGAAAATGAAAATTCATCTGTTTTTCTCCCAGGATTTCTGATACTACCCTGCGCCCGCCCAGAACAAGGCCGGCTTCTTTGCCTATCAGCAAACCTCCTGTTTTCAGAAGCCAGGCAGGAGTCGGAAGACCATAGTATATACCGGTTGCTTTCCGGATAGCACTCATAAATTCCCGGTTCGTAACAGGATTTGGTGCCACAATATTGACAGCACCATTTATACCGGAATCATCATCTATCCTATCCAACGCCTGCAAAAAATCTGTGATATGAATCCAGCTTACATATTGGTTACCACTACCGATCCGGCCGCCCACACCATAGCGGGCCATTGTTATAAATGGTTGCAGCACCCAGGCATTGCGGTCAAAAACCAGCCCGATACGCAATACTACTTTTCTGGTCCCGGGAGTATCTGCTGACCGGAACGCTTGTTCCCATAGTTTGCATACATCAGCAGAAAACCCGTTTCCCAAAGGGCTTTTTTCGTCTATCAGCGAGTTGGCGGTATCACCATAGATCGCGGCGGAACCCGCATTCAGCCACAGACGAGGTGGTTGTGCCAGTTTATTGATTGCCTCCCCCAGTGCCAACGTTGCATTCGTTCTGGATTCAATGATTTCTTTCTTGTTTTTCTCCGTATAGCGACAATCAACTGATTTACCTACCATATTAATAATCAGGTCAGCCCCTTCCAGTTCTTCGCACCAGTCTCCCGGAGAGCAGTTGTCCCAATGAATGTAGCGTACAGAATCACGAACCCCACTCGCTCCTCTGGTCAGCACAACAATCTCATGATCTTTTGCACGATAATGAGCAATAAGCCTGCTTCCAAGATATCCTGAACCTCCGGCCAGTACTATTTTTCGTTTTTTATCCTTCATGAAAATTCTCTTTAAGTTTCAGGCTGAAAGCCCCGGACGGAAAATATATAAAATAAGCGTTTTCCTGAAAAAACGAAAATAATACAGCAGCCAGACAAATGCCCCCAGTTCCAGAAGATAAAACCAGGTATGCTGATAGTATTGGCCCATAATAAAAAAACAGACTATCAGCCGGGCATATTCAAGATAAATAATCCATACGCGCTGTTCTATGATCGCACAACTATTGATCAGCGTAAGCAGAATGAATAAGACCAGACATAGCTGTGTACCGGTTGCAAGCCGATCATGGATAAGACTGAGCAAAAAAAGCAAGCCCAGCACCAAAGCAATTTGCAGAATTACATATGTTCTAAGCTTCGGCTTAACTGCCATACTTTGCCGGACAGAATTTTTCTGAATAGAGAACTTCTGTTCGAGCCGTTCTCTGAAAACTTCCGGAACAGTTTCCGGTCGGCGTAAAAAGACTATGATCTTATCTTTCCATCGTCTTTCTGCCTTTGCAGCTTCCCATAATTCGAGGTAATAATGGAAATGCTGCCACAAAAAGCTATGGCTACGGAGCGGTGCCGTCAGACCATAAACAGGCTCTTCCTCTTCCTTCGTAAATGTTCCAAACAGCTTATCCCAGATAATGAATATACTCCCGTAATTTTTGTCAAGATACTGCTCATTGGAAGCATGATGCACTCTGTGATGCGAAGGGGTAACAAAGATATATTCCAGCCAGCCCAGCTTGCCTACCAGCCTGGTATGTACGAAAAAAGGATAAAGACCATGTGCCAGCAGAACCAGTGTAACCATAGACGCTGAGAATCCAATCAGCGGCAGCAGAGACCAGAAAAAAAGCCGGAGAAAAGACTGAAACATAGTTATTCGTGCGGAAACGGTAAAATTAAAATCTTCACTCTGGTGATGCACAATATGCGCAGCCCAGAACAAATTGATTTCGTGACCGAAACGATGATACCAGTACCAGAGAAAATCGGTAACAATCAGAAGTACCAGGTATGTAAATACGGAAGCAGAAATATCAAAAAGTCCGTAGTTCCGGTGGATATAATCAAAAACAGCATAGAAGACGCCTGCCAAAAATACTTCTGACAGGCGCTCTGCAATACCAATACTGATATTGGCAATAGACGAATTGAAGTGAAAATAGGTTTTGTCTTTCCATTTGGCAATACGGTACTCCAGCCACATGAGCAGCAGAAAACCCGGCAGAGCCAATGCGACCAGCAGCGTGTTCATACCCGAAAAAAATTGAGTGAATAATACCTGCTCTGCAACGGATCAGGCGATCTGTCGCTGATCCTGATTTTCAGCTGAGGTTTCTTCGTTTGTTCTGATAAGGTACTGACTAAGAATCCGGTTGAATTCATCCGGTTGCTCCATCATGGGCGCATGGCCGCAGTGATCGATGATATGTAACTCGATTTTTCCGCCAAGGGCTTCCAGAAACTGATAGGCCACTCCTACCGGAGTCACTTTATCCTGTTTGCCCCAGATCAGTAAGGTCGGTGTAGTGATCTTACCCAGGTCTTTGCCAACATGATGCCTGTTGGCTGCCTTGGCCGCCTTTAGTATACCTATGGACTTTCTCAGGTCATTAACCGCCGCATATACATCATCGATCAGCTGTGAGGATACTACATTCTGATTGTAAAAGGTGTAACGTACTTTTTCAGATATATAGTCAAAATTACCCCGCTTGGGATAGCTTACTCCCAGATTGCTTTCAAAAAGCCCGGAGCTGCCTGTCAGAACCAGATGCTTTACCCGGTCCGGATGCGCCAGTGTATAAAGAATGGCCAAATGACCACCAAGAGAGTTACCAACAAGAACAATATCCTGCAACCTCAGATGCTTTACAAGCGCATGTACATAATCCGCGAGTCCGTTCAGAACATCTTTTCTAAACGATATGTCATAAATTGGTAATCTGGGGGCAATAACTCTGTAATTCTGCGCAAAATAAGCAATGGTTTCTGTCCAGTTGCTCAGGTTTCCCAAAAGTCCGTGTAGTAATAGCACAGGTTGCCCCTGGCCATGTTCGCTGTATTCGAGATGTATATTGTCCACCTGAGCGGTCTTAAATGTATTTTCCAAAATCATAGTTGTATCCGGCTTAAAAAGTACGAATTAGTTCAGATGAGATTGCAGAAGCTGCTGTACAGCCGCCTCCAGCTGCAAGCGCTTTTTAAGCAACCGGCGGGATTCCAGTTCACCGGTAAGCTGAGCAAATACCCTCTCGAAATATCCAAGAATCTGGTTACTATGCTCCGACCGTATGATTACTTTAAACTCTTTCAGCTCATTGTCTGCATGGATATACAAGCCAGCCGGACGACCAGCGATAAAGAATGATCTTAACAGATTATGGCTAAAAGCGATATCCCATACCCTGAACTTCAATACTGAGCCATATCCACCCAAAAGACTTTCCTCCGCATTGTCAAAAGACAAGCTGGTTTTAAGTCCGGAATAATTTACATCAGCTATTTCACTTACCTGATTGAGCCACTTAGCCAGCGTGAAGGTATTTTTTGCATATATCTGCTGTGCTTTTGCTTCCTTTTGAAGATGTACCGCGATGGCTTCCTCATCCAGTGGTATCAGAAAAGGCTGCTTTTTTACATGCGCTCTCTTTTGCTTCAGACGATCCAGCAAAGAAGATGAAGACAATCCATTCACATTATGAGGAACCAGGCCTTCAGCAATATACGCTCCGATACCTGTTTTGGCATACAGGCTTTCTTCCGTATTGACCAGTACATAGTCAGCCTGTTTTGTCAAAGGACGCGCAATGCTGCCCAATCCTCCGGTTGTATTATCAAATACAACCCGTACTGATGCCGCATGAGCCTGAGAAATGATACGCTCATGATTTTCCACAGACAGTGTGTCCGAACCTATTGAAGCGATATATATAAGGTCTATTTTTTCAGCACGGACAATTTCCTTCACTGAGGATTCCGCATACTCACCGGCATATATAATCTCTATATTAAATCGCTTATAAACCGCAAGATCTTCCGCCCACACGGAAAGCGGTTCATAACTAAGTATCCGGTAAGGCTTATTCTCCGCAAACTGTCTGATCAGTGAAAAACGACCTGAACGAAATGATTTGGCAGCAAGTGCATTGTATCCGCCTTCCAGGTAAGCCAGTTGCTTTTCGAGGGTGGAAAGCTGATAGGATGAATCGTATATATTCAGTTCACGAAGATCATTTGCCGGCTGCACGGTAAGGGCTGTATATGGTGTTGCTATCTGAGTATTCATGTTGGTTACAATTTATTGAGTGAATGAATGGCAGGAAATAAAGTATGTTTGTCCCGATCCTATCGGGAAGGCGGGTATTAACTCAGCAACAACAACCTGAGGCAATTTTGTAAAATATGAAATGAATCTGCATAATGTCGGTCAATTTATAGTTCCCTGATTAATCCGGGCAGGATTTAGCACCAGTTTCAGTCTTACTGAGGGTTGCTATAGGGTCACAGAGCCTGCTCTCTCTCCTATTCTTTATAAATCATCGGCGGTAAACGCGAATAATTAATACAAAGATAAAGGCTGTTTTTTAAACTTCCTAATTAATCTATAGAAATAGTAGAGTAAATGTTTTAAAAAAAAATATCAATATTATTAAATCATTTAATAATTGGCTCCAAGGTCCTACATCCACTTGAGGAGTCTTGCGCATCTCGAGGGTTTTAATGAGTCAAAGTTCCAATTACCATCCTTTGATGAGGCAGTCTATTTTTCTCCTTCAACTCCCCTTTTCATTTTTTTGAGGCGGTCATTTGCTAACAGCGATTTCATCTGTGCGATGGCTACTTTATTTAGCTCTGTCAACCGTTCGGATTGTGGTAATTCTTTTCCGATCAGCAATGCGTTGATACTTTCCATATTACTCAAAACTACCAATTGTTCAATAGTAGCTTTATCCCGGATGTTTCCTTTAGCATCAGGATTTTGTTCCCGCCATCTCTGGCCGTCATTCCAAAGAGAGCTACATTCAACAAATCGGCTTCATTGGCATAGACAAATGCGCCTTGCTGTTTAGTAATTTCATTTGGAATCAGATTGTCTTTGATTGCATCAGTATGAATGCGGTAGTTGATTTTAGAAATGGTTCGTTGCAGATTCCATTCTAACTTATTATGGTTGCTTTCTTCATCTTTCAGCCGTTGAAATTCCTTGATAACAAACAACTTAAATTCTATCAAAATCCAGGAAGCAAATTCCAACGCAATGTCTTTGTGTGCAAAAGTACCGCCGTACCTACCGGATTTTGATACAATACCAACGGCCTTGGTACTTTCAATCCAGCGTTTGGGAGTCATTACAAAACTGTTTAGCCCCGCTTGTTTTCTAAACCCCTCGAATTCGAGGGGTTTAAAATCGGGATTGTAAATCGTTTCCCAAAAACCCAGTAATTCTATTGTGTTGCGATTTCGCATCCAGTTTTGGATAATGCTATCAGTATGATCCGTATCCTTGTATCTCGCTATATCCGTCAGGGAGATATAGTCCTGCTGATTATCTTCATAAAGGACAATATCCACTTGCTGTACGGTTATTTTTTGTTCTTTGCCATAAGCCTTGGTTTATTAAAAAGATAAATATAAGCAATATTCACCGACTCCTATACTTCTGTGTATAAAAGAATTGAACAGAATCCATATGGATTTGGTCTAAAAGTAACCCAACGTTCAATGGCCATTTTACATAGCTACTTCCCAATCCTCTGCTAAAATATTCCCATCAAAAAACTCAGGTAAAAAGAATAAAAGCAACCACGAGCGTAATGATAATATTGAAGAGCTGCGCCAATAAAAAGGCATATAAAGGCTTTTTGCTATCTGCATTAAACAGATCGGAGAATTTTGTTTCCAGTCCGATACTGGTAAAAGCCAGTACAAACCACAGATTCTGGAGACTTTTCAGACTTTCTTTCACCACCGATACCGTATCCGGACTAAGCACAAAAGAGAAAATAAGCGAGGCAGCTGTAAAACCAATAACAAACTTGGGAAAACGCTCCCAGATCAGACGCCAGGTCGGCTTACCCAGCTGGCCGCTTTCCTCTCCCTTACCTGTGTATGTCCAGTAAATACTAATAGCAAACGCTGCGATCCCCAGCAATACATTCTGCGAAAACTTAACAATTGTGCTAATTTTCAGGGCGGTCTCTCCTACCAGAGAACCTGATGCGACAACCGCGCCGGTCGTATCAATACTACCGCCGAGCCAGGCTCCTGTCACCTCTTCCGGGAACTGAAAATAGTTGGCTATATAGGGCATAAACAGCATCATAGGCACTGCAGTAACCAACACTAGTGAAATCACATAGGAAAGCTTGGCCGGATTGCCTTTGATCGCTCCTGCGGTAGCAATCGCTGCTGATACACCACATATGGATACCGCGCTGGATATCATCATAGTCAGCTCATCATCAAGCTTCAGCTTTTTACATATCCAATAGGCAAAATACCATACAGAAAGCACTACCGCCAGCGCCTGGACCAGACCCAGAGCCCCGGCTTTGAGAATATCCGAAAAAATAACCCCTGTTCCCAGCAGGACCAGTCCGATCTTGACAAAAAGCTCTGTGGTCAGGGCTTCCCGAAACCGTGCAGGCAAGGTAAAACAATTGCTGATCAGCAGGCCTATGCTGAGACTGAATATTACTGCTTCCAAGTTCCAGTTCTTGACGAGACTATTGCCTGCAAGTATGAGCGCCACCAGTGAAATCAGATAAATCAGCGGAAATACCTGCCAGACATCACGCAGGGATTTTCCATTGAGTCGTGCGGCAATACCGGCTATAGTACTGGTAAACAAAAACTGCAGCGCTATACGCAGCAGATTGTCCGCAGTCAGAATCCTGACGGTCAAATCACCGGCTGTCTCCCAGGAATATACCGGAGCAGGTATCTGTATGCCCGCAAGAGTAAGCAGAATAATAAGGAAAGCCAGGATAACCACGATCCAGTCTTCATGAATGGTTATTCTGGCACGGACTATATTTTGAACAGATTGATAAACAGACATAGTTATAGTATAAATTCTCAGTTAGTAAGTGGTTTTTCTTTGAGGCCAAATTCATCTTTCAGCGCGCTGGCAGCCGCGTGATAGCCGCACATCCCGTGCACTCCCCCTCCGGGCGGTGTAGACGATGAACAGAAATACAGTCCCCTGACAGAGGTCCGGTATGGTGATACCCGCAGTGTTGGTCTGGTAAACAGCTGGCGCAGACTGATTATTCCCCCGTTTATGTCACCACCAACATAATTTGGATTGTATGCTTCCATATCCCGGGTGTTCATCGTATGCCGGGCTATAACCCGGTCCCGGAAGCCCGGAGCAAAACGCTCAATCTGCTTCTCAATGGCTTCGCTCATATCGACCGTAGAACCATGCGGCACATGACAGTACGCCCATAGTGTATGTCTGCCATCTGGAGCACGTGTCTGATCAAACAAGCTCTGCTGAGCAAGCAGTACAAAAGGTTTTTCGGGATGGCGGCCTGTATGGCTCTGATGTTCTGCCAATGCAATCTCTTCAAATGTATTACCCAAGTGCACAGTGCCAGCCCTCCGGCATACTTCCGCACTGAAAGGTACCGGCCCGTCGAGCGCATAATCCAGCTTAAAAACCCCCATTCCATAACGATAGGATTGAAGCTGTTTTCTGTAGAATGGTGTAAAACGATCTCCGGCGATAGACAGCATTTGTCTGGGGGTAACATCGAACAGATACGCTTTTGCAGGTGGCAACTCATTCAGAGAATTCACATAAAAGCCTGTCTGAACATGACCACCAAGCTCTGTAAAGCAGGTCAGCATTGCCCGGGCAATCGCCTGAGAACCTCCTTTAGGCACCGGCCAGCCCCGGTAATGAGCCAATGCCATCAACACAAGTCCTATGGCAGAGGTTAGCGGTTTGTCAAGAGGGAGAATAGAGTGACCTGCCATTCCTGCCCACAATCCCCGGGCCTCTTTTGTTTCGAAGCGACCGGCAATACGGGCAGCGGATTGCAGAGCTTTCCAGCCAAAACGCAGCATCGCCAGCGGTTCAGACGGAATACTCAAAGGCCCCAGTACATCCGGAGCTATAGCACTCCAATCATTTACAAGCGCTGACACAAGTTTCACGTAGGCTTCGCTGTCTTTTCCCAACAGACCGGCCGTATCCTCCACAGAACCGGTCAGAGCCGCTGCTGTGCCGTCATCAAAGGGATGTGCCGCTGCTACCTCCGGATAGATAAATTCCAGACCGTATTTGTCCAGGCCCAGTTGAGCAAAAAAAGGCGAAGAGGCTGCCAATGGATGAATAGCCGAGCAACGGTCGTGAAAATAACCCGGCAGGGTGAGCTCCTCCGTTCTCAACCCTCCTCCCGGTTTATCACTTCCTTCAATCAGTAGTACAGATAATCCGGCCTGCTGAAGTGTGATAGCTGCGGCAATCCCGTTGGGACCTGATCCTACAACAATGGCATCGTATTTACTCATAATCTCTGTTTCTTACTATAATCCCCCCAGCTACAGCAATAACCGGAGAAAGCATATGTACATGGATTATTTTATATCCAATGTACATATACAAAACATTTTGTTTTCAGGCTTCTGATAAATCAGATTCTTTTTGATCTGCTACAAATCGTGCCTGCGTACTATTTTAATCCGTATCTGGCTTGAGTCTGATAAAAGGATTTAGCCCCCGCTTTTCAGCTTCGTAATCTCCGGCCACCAGATTGCTTCCAGACAATGTATAGGGTCGGTAGATACGATCAAGCACGATGTACAGGGAATCCCGTTTTTCGTCAGTACCTGTAAGTATGACCCGTGCCCCCCTGTCAATTGTCTGATACGCCAGTATCATTTTCTTTCGGTTCAGATAATCAGGCTCCTGAAATTCGCGGATACGGGTTGCAGACATAGCTCCCGGATCAATCTTGTACAATTCATCGCCGATATTCGCTTTGGCTTCCGCCGGAATCCAGTTTTCCGGATATATTGTATCCCTGGCCTGTACCGGCTTTCGTCGCTCATTAAGATCCTTTTTCTCTACCAGAGACACAATGTTTTTATCCTGAAGATACAATATTTTACTGACCGTATCAGCCTGATAATGAAAAACCCTCCGGCCCCCGGCCAGACCGGCTACTTCCGTAGTGCGGTTGATATCACGCGCCGGACTGCCTCCACCGTTGGAAAGGTCTATTTCATTGGATTTATTTACTTTGAACGAAAGCGAGGTCCATTTTTCGAAGGTCACTTCGCGCCATCGTATGCTATCCAGCGGTGAATAGGGAATGGTTTCGTTATTGATCCGGAACTCGGTGACCTGATAGTTTCCTCTCAGTCCGGCAACGCCTTTAACCGAAGGCTGCTTGTATGGATCATAAATAAAATTGATCCATTCCAGGTAAAATGCCCAGACGACAAATACTCCGATCAGCAGAGATTTAATACCTGTCCGCACGTATTTTTTCCACCCCATGGAAAAATCAGGATAGTAATGCCGGAAGGGGATTGTATACTCTTCCTTTACCAGCAGAGAGTATATACTTCCGAAGTCATGTAAAAGCAGAAACAGCCCAGCTATTACAAATAAAGAAGCGTAGGCATGCAGCGAGTTGTCGTAAGCAATATTGACCACCACAATAGCTCCCAGTGTGGCGACCAGCAAAGCGCTTCCCCAGGCTACGGTTTTTCTGAACAACAGCAACACACCGGCCACAATTTCAAGCAAGCCGCCAAAAGCCTGATACCACGGTACAATGGCAATAGACATCCAATATATTTTCTGCTGTGTCATATCACCAAAGTCTCCGTTGAGGATCCCCAGCGAAGGATAAGGCATCTGTGCAGGAAATATTTTCAAAAACCCGAAACCAATAATTCCCAGCGCTGCCCGATACCGGATAATGACACGCAGCCAGTAATAGGCCACCCGGTAGTTTTTGGTATTTCTGTCCAGAAGAGTCCAGACAGAAGCAATCACCAGGGATGCGACCAGTATAAGTCCCCAGGTAGCATATCCCGCGATCCCCCTCCTGGAACCCACGTCAATAAAATCGGGATGGTAATTGGTAAGATTGTAAAAATCCCGGCAATGCAGATTGGTCCAGTCAAGATTGAAAAAGAATGAATACCACCTGGTACTGGCCGGAACCACAAGGCCCAGAAAAAAAATCAAAGCTATGCGAAAAAGGTATTTTTGCCATCCGGCCCATATGAGATCTTTTTTTTCCCCCTGGCCGGCATAAACAGATTCTCCAGGTACGTTTACCCCGTTTTTTCTTACTTCTGCTATAGACTCATGCATCATTTTCTTCGGTTAAATGTATCAATAGGATCCGGCTTCGAGCGTACTTTCTGACAGGACATACGGCCTGTCGATTCTGTCCAGAACCACATACAGAGAGTCCCTGTTTTCATCCGTTCCGGTCAGTACAATCCGTGAACCATCACTGGTATCATACTTCAGCACCATTTTTCTCCTTGCCTTCACAGGCTTCTCGGATTCAAATGCCCGGATTCGTCTTGTATTGACTACCCTGGCATTGATCTTGTATACGGGGTCGCCTATATTGGCCAGAGCCTCCGACGGAATCCAGTTTTCCGGATAGACAGGATCCTTCTCTTCCGCCTGATTTCTTCCTCTCCTGTCCCATATGCCACCGGGCCCCACTTCGGCAGCTACCGTAGCCAGATTCTTATCCTGCAGATACAGCACATTACCAATCGTATCCGCTTCATAGTAAAAAACTCTCCGTCCTCCTCCTACGCCTGAAACTTCAAACGTCCGGTTAATATCCCTCATCGGATCACCACCTCCATTGGACAAATCCAGCTGAACAGGCTTATTGACCTTATAGGTCAGCGTAGACCATTTTTCAAAAGTCACTTCCTGCCATCGCACTGTATCCAGCGGTGAATAAGGGATCTCCTCATTATTCAGCTTAAACAAGGTTACCTGATAATTTCCCCTCAATGCAGTAACTCCCTTGGCAGAAGGCTGCTTGTACGGATCATAAAGGAAGTTAAGCAGCTGCAGGTAGAAGAACCATACTACAAATACTGCTATCAGTCCGGCTTTGATACCCCGGCGGGCATACTCCTGCCATTTTTCCTTAAAGGCCGGATAATATCTTTGCACCGGTCTGACTACCCGTTCAAGCACCAGAAGCTCATAGATCTTCTTTACATCATACACCAGCAAAAACGCTGACAGCAATACAAAGTAGGAAGCGTATACATGCACTCCGCCGTCATAGCCAATATTTACCACAGCTATGGTCCCGAGTGTACCCAGCAGTAAAGCGGCACCCCAGGCGGTGGTTTTCCTGAATAAGAGGAGCACACCGGCCAGGACTTCAACAATACCGGTGTAGATCTGAAACCAGGGTACTATACCGATAGAAAGCCAGAAAATCTTCTGACCGCTAAAATCTCCCAGATCGGTATTCAAAAGACCGAGTGAAGGATAAGGCATCTGTACCGGCAACAATTTGGTAAAACCAAAACCTATGATTCCAAGGGCTGCCCGATACCGGACAATAACCCTAAGCCAATAATTGAGTTTTTCATAGTTGTTGGATTTTCTGTCCAGCAAAGACCATATTGCCCCGACGGCAATCGCTACCAGCAGCGTAACGCCCCAATTGCTATAACCACCTATCCCCCAGCGCGCTTCCGGACCCATTTTTACAAACTGAAAGTTGGAAAAACGACAGATATCGTACAGATCTCTGTAATGAATGTTCGTCCAGTCAATGCTTACAAGATGCTTGTACCAGCCCGGAGTACCCGGAATACACATAATCAGGAAAAACACAAAGGCAATCCTGAACGCTATTTTCCGGTAATCGCTCCAGTCAGCAAATCCATTATTTGCAGCAGCGCTATTTTGCTGAACCGACTGTGCAGGCACATGCAGTTCTTCGATATCTTTTTTAGCTGACACTGACATAAATAGTTTCTTTTTATAGTAATACAGATATCTTATAGTTTCTGAGGTTTTCTCCTGCCTTCGATCAAAAGGTATTTTTTATGATTCCGCTCAAGCGTTATTTTGACCGAATCATTTTTCTCATTCAATCCTTCAAGTATGATGGTATTCAAATCCGGACGGGTGTAGCGCAGGACCAGCTTTTCATCCGCGTGATGTTTGTTTTTATTGTTCAGAAACAGCGTATTGGTTTTCCGGTCAATTTCATAGCTGTAGTAATGTCTGCCAGCTGCCCCTGCCAGTTCATAGCTTTTTTCATCATCGCTGTACCCTACCTGTTCATAATCGGTTGAATCCAGCCGGACAGGGCGCTTGCTCCGCACACTGATTGTCGCCCACGGTTCAAATACTACATCCTTCCATCGTACCGAATCTGTATAGGAATAAGCCAGTGTATCATTGTTGAGGATAAATTCCTGCACATTGTACAAGCCTGCTGCATCTGCCAGTCCGGGCGTGGTCGGTATATTGTGCGGATTGTTTTGCTGACCGCTGTACGCACGAAAACCAAAGATGACGACAAATACCAGTATAAATCCACCTTTCAGGGCAAACCGGGTATTTTTCAACCAGTTCAGGGAAAAGTCGGGTTTGAAGCGGCCGGGTTCCACCGATTTTTCCAGAGAAAGCAAACGAACCAACCTTTTGAAGTCGAAAGCAAAAAGGAATAAAGCGATCACTACCAGATACAGGCTGTAAATACTTTCTCCGCCTTCATAGGCCAGATTGGAAAGAAATACATTGCCTGTAAAGCAAAGAATAATAAAAGCTCCGACAGAAGCCGTCTGCCGGTATAGCAGCAGCACTCCGGCAGTGACTTCCACTACTCCCAGAAAAACTTCATAGATCGGAGCAGCGCCCAGACTTAAAGAGAATATTTTCCAGGCAGTAAAATCACCGTAGCCGGTATTGAGACTACTCAATGAAGGATAAGGCGCCTGCAACAAAAATACTTTCAGAAAACCATAGGTAATGACTCCCAGCGCCAGCCGATAACGCAGAATTACCCGCAACCAGTAATACAGGTTGTCATAATCAGGATGTGCCTTCAGATTTTTCTCGTATTTGCCCCAGGCAGCCGCCCCTACAGCCGCAATAAATGCCGCAATTACCCAGTTAGCATAGGTATCGCCGCCGGAAAAGAACCTTGGATAATATCTGGACGGGTTAAAAAGATCCCCATAATACAGATTGCTCCAGTCAATAGCCAATAGCTGCGCGTAGTATTTCCAGTCCAGCGGCACTACCTGGATAAAGAAATAAAGAAAGAAAAACCGCAGTAATGCTTTCTCATAACCTTTCCATTCAGAGGAAAACAAATCATGATTCTCAAAAAATGACATAATGGTAATGTTTATTTAAGTGATATTTTCGCATACTTATTCTTTTTAGTAACCCGGGTTTTGAACCAGCACCGGATCTATAATAATCTGACTGACAGGCACAGGAAGCACCCATCTGTTTGGGTCAGTGAGTCCCAGCACTGCCCCCGCCCTGTTGGTGCGCACAAGGTCAAACCAGCGATGAGGTTCAAAAGCGAATTCAAATCTTCTTTCTTCTTCAATAGCCAGTAGTATTTCCTCTTTGGTTGTTGCAGAAGTACCAGGCAAGCCCGCTCTGGCGCGCACAGCGTTGAGGTCATCGATAGCGCCTCCGGGGTTTTCCGATTGCGCTCTGGCTTCCGCCCTGATCAGATACTGTTCGGCAATACGAAGGATATATGACGGGTCGACCGGTGGATTTCGGTAGTACAGGTTACCATACCATTGACCGTTGGATGCCTGTGCTACCAGCGTATTTCTGTTACCGGCGATGTCCGGATCAGTGACAAGACTGACAAAATGATCGGTAGGAAACCAGCTTCTGATTCCACCATTGGATGTGGGTTGCCAGGCGTTTCTGTGCGAGTTGGACTGCACTGCGCTGTAAGAAGTCTCCAATACAGACTCCTGCGAGCCAACTATATTATTGGCAAACCATGAGCTATAAGGCGCTATCAGCGGATAGTTGGCGACATCGTTGATAAGATAGGTAGCATATGTCTCCGCCGGCCCCCACTCTTTACGATACAGATGATAACGCGCTCTCAATGCTCTGACCGTCTTTTTAGTAGCCCGGATGCGATTCGTGTTATCTTCCAGCAGGTTTTCTGCCTGAATGAGATCTGCCAATACCTGTCCATAAGTAGCTTCCGGCGAGCTCCTTGAAATACCGGCTTTATCTTCCACCTTATTGGTAGGGGAAGTTACAACCTGCACTCCCCCCCAGGTCCTGACCAGGTCAAAATACGCCAGCGCCCGGATAAAATAAGCCTGTCCCGTAATATTGTCTTTCACTTCCTGCGTCAGCGCCGGATCTGATGTGATAGAAGGCACTTTTGCTATAATATGATTGGCCTGATTAATGGTTCGGTAGATGGCTCTCCATACATTGGCGACCTCTTCATTATCAGCCCGTACATTATTTTGTATAAACTCCCTGTTTACTGTCCGGGAATCGCCCCAGCCAAGGTCTCCCCCCTGCAGATAGATCGCAAATTGAAATGTACGACCATAGTAGTGATCCGCAGCCAGTGCCCGGTAGGCTCCGTTTAAGGCAGTCTCTGCCGATTTTCGGTCGCTGATAGTGACTTCATCAGAGGCAAGGTCCTTAGGCTCCACATCCAGAAATTTTTTGCAGGACAACAGGGAAAAAACAGTAATCAATCCCACTGAAAACATATATATAGATTTCATATCTGTCTGATTTTTTTTAAAGTGTAACATTTAATCCGAATTGTAAGGACACCGGCTGTGGTGGTGTACCCACATCAATCCCCCTTGCATTTTGTTCGGAAGTATGAACCGACTCAGGATCTGGTCCCATATACTTTGTAAGAAGCCAAAGATTTGTTCCCAATACATATACCCGCAGTCCTTCCAGCTTTAACCGGGAAGTAACATGCTCTGGAAAGGTATAGCCAAGTGTCACAGACTTTAAGCGTAGAAAAGACGCATCTTCCAGGAAACGGCTGCTCTGCTCTATTCCATAGTTATTTCCTACACTGGTTACCCGTGGTACATCCGTAACATCACCGGGTTGCTGCCATCTGTTCAGGTTGTAGGCAAAAATTGCCCGGTTACCATCTTTGGTACCACCCCCTTCGTTAAGTATTCTGTCAAAGCTGACCACCTTGTTACCATACTGATAAGAGAAAAATATATTCAGGTCAAAATTTCTGTACCTGAAATTATTGGTAATACCTCCAAAAAAGTCAGGGTTAGCCGAGCCCAGTATCTGACGATCCGCTACTGTAATCTGACCGTCTCCGTTTACATCTTCAAATACCGCTTCTCCGGTCTGAGGATCCACATACAATTGCTTATACAGCCAGAAGGAATACATCTCATAGCCTTCTTCATTCCGGATCATATCACGAGATCCGTATATAAAGGGAGTGGCGAGCTTTTCGATTTTGTTGATATTGCGGGTTATGTTAAAGTCGGTTCTCCACTGAAATCTTTTTGATTTTATATTGATTGTGCTCAGCGCAAACTCAATCCCTTTGTTGCTAAGCTCTCCCTGGTTGGCCAGATAGGTACTGTAGCCGGTGACTGCCGGAACCTGCAAAGGCACCAGCAGATCCGTCGTATATTTGTAATAAACATCCGTCGCTACCTGAATACGTCCTTTGTAGAAACCAATATCCAGACCGGCATCAAACTGTTTGGTTTTTTCCCACCTCAGGTCCGGGTTGGCCAGTTGCTGCGGAGCAGTACCGGCCTGATCAGAGCTTCCCGGGCTATTGGGATAGTTCACTCCGCCAGCCCAAAGACCCCGTGCGGCAAAATCATTGATGCCATTCTGATTGCCCAGCACACCATAGCTCGTTCGCAGCTTCAGATCGCTGATCAGTCGGGAAGTCGCCAAGAAATTTTCTTTCTTTATCCTCCATGCCGCCCCGATTGAAGGGAAAAGCCCCCAGCGGTTGTTTGCTCCAAACTTGGATGAGCCGTCTGTACGGAGAGTACCTTCGATAAAATACTTTCCGGCATAATTATAATCCAGCCGGGAAAAATAAGAAGCCAGATTAGCCTTTGTCCATCCCTGATCGGCAGTTCTCACACCTGCTGCTCCGATCTGAGTATAGGAGCTATTGGGAAAGCCTGTACCCTGGGCAGATGTATACTTCAGTTCATTGCTCTGAACAGTATTACCGATCAATGCGCCAAAGGTATGATCCAGTCCGAAAGTCCGCTTATAAGACAGTGTCTGCTCATTGATCCAGGCACTGTTCTGTGTAATGGCTGAAAACGCGTAACCGTTTGATGAAGCTCCTTTTAAGGTTCGGGCAGTATTATACTCATACTCATCATAGTTGTTGTAATCCAGACTCCAGCTAGTCCTGAATTTCAGATGCGGGGTTACATCATATTGGGAGTAGATATTGCCGATGTAACGAAGGCTTCGGGTTTGAATGTCAACATCATTGAGCAATATTTCCAGGTTGTCAAAGGGGGCTTGCCGGGAAGGAGTTCCATCCGGATTGTTTTTGGGCTGATACGTTGGCGTATGCAGCGCCGACTGAAAAATTCCGGTTCCGGTACCCGTACCCGCCCGAACCTGATTACGAAAAGCATACGATAGGATATTGGTCGTTCCGACCGTCAGTTTTTTATTGAGCTTTTGCTCAAAATTCAACTTAAAACTTGCCCGTTCGAAATGAGCCGGACGAATAACTGCCTCCTGCCTGGTGTAGCTCCCTCCCAGGTAGTAACGGCTGTCTTTATCTCCTCCCTGCACGCCGAGATCATACGACTGCAATCTGGCCACCCTGAACAAGTCGTTGAGACGGTCATACGTCGCCTGATCTTCCGGATTGCCGCGCCCCGGCACACCATTGATGACTTCATCAACCGGCCTGAACGGTCTGTTTTCCCAGGTTTGATTTAACGCCGGGTTATCAATACCGGAATTGACCCAGGCTTCATTGACCAATTCGGCATGCTCCTGTCCTGTTGTCAGCTTCCACAATCTGTTTTGGTCTGCCCAGGCAAGTCCCTGAAGCGTATTGAAAGTAACCCGTGGCTTTTGCTCATACTTTCCCCTCTTGGTTGTAACAATAATTACACCGTTGGCGCCTCTTGATCCATATATGGCAGTAGAACTGGCATCTTTCAGCACTTCGATGCTTTCGATATCGGCCGGATTTATATCTGCCAGCGGAGAGGTCGCTTTTCCTCCGAGGTCGACCCTCGACAAACTCTGGTTATTGACAAATACTCCATCGATAATATACAAAGGATCCGCGCTCGCGTTGATGGAGCCTGCTCCCCGCACACGTACTACCACCGCATCACCGGGAATACCATTCTGGGAATTGACCTGTACCCCGGGCGCTCTTCCCTGAATCTGGGCATCAAAACTGGCTACAGGGATATCGGTGGTCTCCTCAGGGTTGATTTGCGAAACTGCTCCGATCAGATCCTGCTGCTTACGGGTTCCGTATCCTACCACTACGATCTTCTGATCCAGATCAACCGTGGGAGTAGGATAGGTAACGTCCAGAGGCTGCGTTGGCGGAGAAGCAAGTGTTATTCTGAGAGGCGGATAATCGCCATAGGACACCGAAAGCGTAAGTGGAAACGACTGGCTGGTTTCAATTCTATACCACCCAATATCATCAGCAGAAGCTCCCTCGTCTGTACCTTCAATCACAATAATAGCACCTGCAAGCACTTCTCCGGACACCGAATCCCGGACCAAACCCTCCAGCACAACTTCCCCGGTCTGACCTTCCGCTGTAGGAACCGACTCTTCTTCATTTTCCGGATTTTCCGGGGTAGTCTGTCCTGCAGCCGTCAGAGTAGCTGCCATATACAGCCCCAGGATGACGAACCGGACAGACAAAAAACGATAATCCGGCCGGGATTTTGCAGGCGTCACAATCGTACTACCCAACACCCTGGCGCCGGAACTAATCCATATATTACGAAGGATATACAACCATCCCTCAACGGCAATTTTTTTCATGGTTATTTTTAAGAATAAAAAACATTAACAATTGGACAATGACCGGAAATGCTTGCGCGCCCGGGCAACGGAGAGGATGGTAAATACAAATGATTCGTTTCAGAAATTCGGCTGCCAGAGATGTAGAGCGACCTGCCGGGTTCATTGCCTGCCGCGCCCGGACAACCGGATCCTATGACCTGTCTGTACGACTGGTCATACCTGGCAAAAAGTACAGCAGCAACATGCGCCGGTGCTGTCAGATAAAAAAATGATTTCCTGTAAATTGCTTTTTTTCACGGCTTTTGTAACAGTAATATTCATTTCATGGATAATTTAAGTTTAACAATTACAACTATATACGATTATATTTTGAGGTCTCCGGGTGGATTCGAACCACCGTGAAAGGTTTTGCAGACCCCTGCCTAGCCACTCGGCCACGGGACCCTCAGTATGTTCAAAAACAGTGAGTGAATCAACTAAGTCTCCCTCCCTCCAGAAGAGACATCCTGACAGCATGAACCACCAATACAATCAGAACTGGCCCGCAGGCCGGAAGACATTAGTTGACATCCTCTTGCACTTTTATGAAGCAACATTTGTCCGGCAATATTCTGGCGGAAGACTAAACCCGGATATAAATGCTTAGCTTCTAACATTATTTTAATTACTCTATAAATTCTATAGAGTAAAAGTAGATTGTTTTTTTATTATTACAAACTTTTAGTTGATTTTTTTCTGAAAGAACTTTCTAATCGATTTACAAGACGACCATCTTATCCCAGACAACTGTCTCCGGCCATGTACTATCCTGTAGATTTAATTCCCAACTGGACAATGATATAATACTGATATATTTTAAACATTTTCAATACATTGCAAACAAAATCCAAACCATATGGGTACCATCCGGCTCCCGGATCCTCTCTTGTTTTTCTTGTATTTTCCCTCTACTTTTGCACTGGTTACCGGCTCTCAGTACTGTTTATTTCTTGATTAAAATATTGAAGAGGCACAATACCTCTCAGGTACCTGCAAAGCTGTTTCCGATCAGGAATGGATATGATCGTATCATAAATACTATAAACTAAGACATCAATGGATTACTTCAACTATGTTGATAATAAGCTTTATTGTGAAAATGTACCGGTAGAAGATATTGTAAAGCGCGCGGGTAGTCCATGCTATATATACAGTGTCAATACAGTGAGGGAGCATTACCAGAAGCTGTATTCCGCTTTTTCAGCGTTGAATCCGCTCATCTGCTTTTCGATCAAGAACTGCAACAATACCGAGATCATTTCCGAGCTTGTACAGCTTGGCTCGGGTATCGATACGGTAAGTGGCGGAGAGATTTATCTGGCCCGCAAAGCAGGTACGCCTTCCGAAAAAATCGTATTCGCGGGTATTGGTAAAACGGACGAAGAGATTTCCTATGCGCTGGATCAGGAGATCGGTATCTTCAATGTAGAAAGCGAAGCCGAATTTGAAAATATCTCACGACTGGCCGGACAAAAGGGCAAGCGTATTAAAGTCGCCCTTCGCGTAACTCCGGATGTGGTCGATGAAAAAACACACGACAAGACCAAGACCGGTTATAAAGGAAGCAAGTTTGGTGTGGATATTGACCGGGCTATCGAGTTTTTTGAAACCTACGGCAACGATCCTTATGTGAGCCTGTCGGGTATACATATTCATATCGGCTCCCCGATTTACAGTCCGCAGCCGTATGAAATCGCGATAAAAAAGATCCTGGCTCTGATCACTGAACTTGAGAAAAAAGGCCATACCATCGATATTTTTGATATTGGTGGCGGATACTCCGCAGACTATGAAAAAGGCAAGTCTTCTTCTTTCGAAGAGTTTGCTTCCGTTATTGTACCATTGCTCAAGCCCCGTGCGGACAAAGGTATGCAGGTCATTATGGAACCCGGCAGAACTATTACCGGCAACGCGGGAATTCTGGTGACCAAAGTTGTCTATATCAAAGACAACGGAGACAAAAAATTTGCGATTGTGGATACAGGCATGCACCACCTGATCCGGCCTGCGCTGTATGAAGCCAGTCACTTCATGTGGCCGGTAGACAGAAAGCACTATGTAAATGAAGGCAGAAACATCGGTCACTCAGCTGAAGATCTTATTAAATACGATGTCGTAGGTCCGATTTGCGAATCGAGCGACTACCTGGCCAGAGACCGTTACCTGCCACCGGCACAAAAAGGTGATCTGATCGCCATATTTACCGCAGGCGCCTACGGTATGGTAATGGCCAGCAACTACAACGCCACGCTCAAACCGGCCGAGGTAATGGTCGACAAAGACACCGCCTACATAATCCGGGAAAGAGAAACACTGGATGACCTGACCAGGCTCAATACAAAAAGAGCGCTGGAGATCTGAGTACCTCTCTGAATCAATATTCAAAAAGCCATTCTGGTATACGTATCGGGATGGCTTTTTGAGTTTCATTCTAACACATTCTTTTTAACTTTACCTCTATACAGCATTCAAGCTGTATACATTAAACTTATTAACCAACACATGAAACAGCTATTGCTCTGCTTCCTGATTATTCTGTTAGTCCAGGTCAGATATTCTCATGGACAGACCTGGGAGCCACTTGACGATCGATTAGAAGAAATTGTGTATTCCGCTACTTCCCTGCATGGCGAAATATACGCCGCGACCTCTAACGCTGTTATGCGGTATAACGGAAGCCAATTTGACACTATTGGTCTGTTCAACTCACAAGTATCGCATCTGGGGGCTTTCAATGACGAATTATACGCGGCAGGGTCATTCACCCAGGTTGACGGCAATACGATCAACGGCATAGCCCGCTGGGACGGTGTGAGCTGGCACCCACTCGGAACAGGGGTATCTCCGCACGCCAGTTTCTTTATCGAATACAATGACGAATTGTATGTTACAGGCTCTATTACTATAGCAGGTGATATTTCCGTATCCAATATTGCCCGATGGAACGGAAACGAATGGAGTGATGTTGGTAGTGGTCTCAATGGAGTGGGTAATAAGATGGAAGTTCACAATTCAGAACTATTTGTATTGGGATATTTTAGTCAGGTAGGAGGTGTAGATGTCAATAATATCGCCCGATGGAACGGAAACACGTGGGAGGCTGTCTCTACTGGGCTGACTTTTTATTATGGTTCATACTATGGTTCAGCCTTTCAAAATTTAAAACACTTCAACAATAGATTATTCGTTTCCGAATACTTTCTCACTCAAGAAGGTCGATTAAATTTAGCTATATGGGACAATAACAACTGGACATTTAAAGGTTTTAACAATTATGATTATGTAACCCCCATTTTCATAACTACATCAGATGATGCCATATACGCTATGTCGGCTTACAACGGAGGTCAAGTGTATAAATCTTTAGATGGAAACAACTGGAGAATAATTAATAGCACCATCCAAAGCGATACTCTTTTTCTTGATGGCATTTTTATTGAAGGCAACAAGCTATATGCATATGGTGAGGTTTATCCTAATTATGATCCATATATTGAACCACAAACGCATGGAATTGTAAGTTATGACCTTGACCCAATAACTGGCATAATCAATCATAAAAGTTCAACAGATTTGACTATTCAGGCATATCCCAATCCGGTAACAGATATACTACACTTCGAATCCCGTATGGATCAGCTAGAAGTATTCAACGCGCAGGGCATGTCCGTAGCACGCTATCAGCAGGTTTCGGAGATCTCCATGGCGGAACTGCCTGCCGGAGTATATCTGATCCGGTCCGGTAAAAAGCAGATCAGAGTGGTGAAGTTGTAAGTTACTTCCCTCTCTCTTCCTAGTATCTCTATTAAACCTCCAAGGTTCTTATTCATCAAACCTTGGAGATTTTGTTCTGCTCCGGCTGGAGTTCTCAATCAAATCCTCCCGAAACACATATCTTCTGCCCTGTAATCCAGGCAGTATCGTCTGAAGCCAGAAAAACTGCGAGCTGAGCCACATCTTCCGGTTGTCCTACCCTGCCCATCGGCGTATTGGCCAGGATAAGCTGTTCGGCATCTGTCCCGATGACCTGATTGCCCTCTGTCTGCGTGGGACCGGGCAGTATGGAATTGATACGGATTTTCTTTGCTCCCAGCTCTTTGGACAAGGTGCGTGTCATGGAGTCTACCGCGCTTTTGCTGGCCGAATAGACTGCCGACATGGGTGTAGCTCTGACACTCGCCACTGAACTGATGGTAATAATACTTCCGCCCTTCTCACCAAAATACGTCAATGCCTCCTGAATACACAGCAACACACTCAGCACATTCCGGTCAAACTGACGATGAAACTCTTCTTCCGTAACTGTCTCTATAGGTTCAAAGCGATATACTCCGGCATTATTGACCAGAATACCCGGAGGGCCAAAAGCTTTTTTCGCTTCTTCAAACAGCATTTTCACACCGGCGGCCTTCGAAACATCGGCCTGAACGGCGACCGCCTTCCCGCCTTTTCGGATAATATCTTCCACCACTGCTTCTCCGCCTTTTTGATCGCTCAGATAATTAACCACCACAGCCGCTCCTTGCTGAGCTATCTCCCGGACTATAGCAGCCCCGATACCTTTGGATACCCCGGTCACTATAGCCACCTTATTGTTGAGTTTATTCATTTCCTTTTTGTTTAGTTTCCGCAATGATCGGGGAATAAAAAGGAAAAAATTTTGCCTTAAGGCAAAATCATTTTTTAGCTCTCAACCTGCTCAGCGTATGTTGGGTAATACCTAGAAAAGAAGCGATCTGATGAAGCGGTACACGCTGCACAACAGACATTTGACGCTGCACCAGCTTGTTGTATCTCGTTTGCGCGTCATCGGTCAGCATTTCGCTTTTGATTCTGTATTTTTCCATCAGCGCTTTCTCTTTGATCTGACTGATGATGGCAAAAAAATTCATCACCTTCTTTTCAAAACGCTCGTATGCCTTTCTTGTGATCGTCACCACCGTACAGTCCGTCAGGGCTTCTACATATTCTTCAGAAGGCAGCTGATTAGTAAAGCTTTCCAGCGCTACGGCAAAGTGGCCTTCACTGGTAAAATACTGGATAAATTCGTCACCATTGGCGTCAGTACGCACTACCTTGAATACTGCATCTCGTACAGACCCGTTGCTGCTCACAATAGCGCTCTCCCTTCTGTATTTCCTTTATTAACTATTTATACAATAATATAATTAAATATGATCAGGCCCGCATTCTTGCGTAGACAAGAGGTAATCTTACCATGATCTTCCTCCTCAAGTTTTCTTTTAAATTAACTACAGCTTTTTTAATATTGGCGTCAAAAGATGTTAAACAGAAAGTCTTGCTTCACAGAGCTTCTATTATCAGCAAAACTCAAATTTTTATAAATGCCAATTTTCCCCATCCGTAGTATTCAGAGAATAAAGTCCAGCTGGCCTTTGTTATTACTGGTTGTTTTCCTGATTTCAGATGCTATTTATTCTTACAACCAACACCTTCACGCAAATATAGATGGAGATCTTTCTAGTCTCGTTGCTCCAAGCAACGAATATAAAAAAGTGCTTGAAGACCCTTTCGGGTTTCAGGTCCTGAAAACAAAGGAAATGTACCCTGCCACCAACCGTCACTTTGCTCATTACTTTACATATGTTTATTTCAGAAAGGTTCCTCTGTGGCTACAGACATTCATGACTCCTGTGGAAAGCCTTTATTCATCTGCAGCATTAGCTAAATCTCTTATACAAACAGGTTTAATTATCATGCTTGCAGCATTTATAAGCTTACCGTTTAGCCTAAATTATAAAAACACGATTTATGCCGCTGTCCTGGTTACTCCTTTTTTCCAGGCTGCAGGATTTCATGAATATATGGGGGTGATCGATCGGTCCGTTTCTTATACCTTCTTTTACGCCCTCCCCTCACTGCTGCTTTTAATTTTTTTCTTCCCTTACTACAAAGCAGCCGTCGAAGGTCGTTTTCAATTTCATCCCGTGGTAAAAGCGCTTTGGCCTTTATTCATTTTCATTCTTGCTTTCCACGGACCACTTTCACCACCGGTACTTTTGGTCGTATGTTCCTTAACCATTTTATGCTTATTCCTAAAAAACTGGTCAGCCCACACAGGAGTTTCTGTACCAGAACGTATAAAAAAATCCCTATTCTCGATAAACCCGTTTTTACTGTTTTCGTTCAGCCTTGCCATTGTTGTATCTCTGTATTCCTTCTACATTGGCACATATAATCTGGAAAACACATGGAGTGAAAAAACACTTTCAGAAAGGTATATGTTGCTTTTTTCGGGAATAAGATTGGGGCTCCTCACCTTTAGCAATGGAATCTTTCCTGTCATTCTTTTAGTCCTTATCAACTTCAGTCTGTTGAAAAATCATAAAGACAGTATAGTCATCAACAAAACATCTTATATTCTTGGCTTTATCCTGATATTTTCGCTGTTATACATGTTCATGCTTCCCATGGGAGGATACAGAAGTTACCGTCCTTATATTTTACGCAGGGACACTTTACAACCTGTACTTCTGGGGCTTTACATGGCCTGGGGCATAACTTCCCTTTATATTTTAAAAAACGCTGCACGTTTTCAGTGGCGGAAATATGGCTATCTGCTGATTTTTATACCAGTAATCTATACCATACTGGACCCATCCCGTCACTTTAATGAATGTGAGAAAAATATTCTGAAACAGATCTCCGAATCTGATTCTGACTGTATAAGAATATCAGACAAATGTACAGTTATGCAATGGGAGGTTACCGGAAACTGCGAAGCCACACATTGTCAATCCATCATGCTGGAGCACTGGAGAATAACCCCATCAAGGACGAATTATTATTATGAAGAACCTTATGAGGCACAGGCAAACGAATGAATCTGTTCTTGTTGTCGAATGACCAGACTTCCTCGTTGATGTTCAAAGAGTCTGAAGCAAAAAACGTATCAAGGCGATTTTGCCCTCCACAAGCCGGAAGACGTGTCAAAGCACATGCTTTTTTAGCCATTGTGGTCTATTGACCAACAATTAACCATTTGACTTCTCAAACAAAACATATTACCAATACATCAGAGCTCGTTTAATGACATTAAACCCACAAGGTTTTCTTATTTGACATTAATAAAAAACCTTGCGGGTTCCATTTTTTCCGACGGGAACAACTCTCCAAGGGTTGTTTGACAACGAATACAACCCTTGGAGGGTTGTTCAGAACAAAAAACGGTACCGCCGCGTGTCTTGGATGGCGATACCGTATATGTATGAAAAAACCGAGTATGAAACGGAACGTTCATACGAGACTAAAAAATACAAACAAATTCCTTTTCCGACGCTATCTGCCAGGTTGTGGCGTATAGCGCAGATACGGCTTGATCCGGGTTACTCCCTTAGGGAATCTGGCCGGAATTTCTTCATCCTTTACAGCCGGTACAATGATCACATCCTGTCCTTCCTGCCAGTTGGCCGGAGTAGCTACGCTGTATTTCGCAGTCAGTTGCAGGGAGTCGATCACTCTCAGAATTTCGTTAAAATCACGACCGGTAGAAGCCGGATACGTCAGCGTCAGCCTGACCTTTTTGTCAGGACCAATCACAAAGACTGAGCGTACCGTAGCATTTTCGCTGGCTGCCGGATGTATCATATCGTACAGGATGGCGATCTTACGCTCCGGATCAGCTATAAGCGGATAGCTGACCACGCAGTGCTGTGTTTCATTGATATCTTTTATCCAGCTCCGGTGATCATCAAGCGGGTCTACACTGATAGCGAGGACTTTTACATCTCTTTTATCAAACTCGTCCCTGATTCTGGCAACTGTACCCAGTTCGGTAGTACATACCGGCGTAAAGTCTTTGGGATGGGAAAACAATATCCCCCAGCTGTCTCCCAGCCATTGATGAAAACTGATTCGTCCCTCGGTAGTCTCCGCTACAAAATCAGGAGCTACATCACCCAATCGTATTGCCATAGTTGTTTATAGTTTAGAGATTGCACATGTTCCTGTTTTTTTGATTTTACACGCCCGAAACAGCTCACTTGCCGGGAGCCGAGGCCGGATAGTAATTGATCAACTCCACCTCAGCTTCTGTCTTGAGATATGAAAGGCGTATATAGCCCATTTCGGGTACATACTGCTGCCCATCGGTAAGGACCCATTTGAAAAACTCCGCAACCAGAGCATCTTTCGGCGGCCCGTTGGAAACAAAATAAAGTTCTCTACCCGGAGGCGACGGATAACGCCTATTGGCAATCGCTTCTACCAGTTTAGCGTGTGAATGATAGAAGTTTTCGGAAGAATCCAGCTTAGCATCCGCATTGAGGTCTATCGGGATCACCGCCAGTCCCTGTACAGGTTGCTGCGTCCGGAGATCATATGCATAAGCGATATTGTTGTAGCCGATACCAAATCGGTCATTGCTCACCGCGTAAGCCAGTCCGGGATCACCAAATACACCGATACCTCCCAGGTCATCACGACCCATGCCAAGATAATGGGCCCAGGTTTCGGCCGCTCCGGAAGCATCGGACCGTTTGTAGCGGTTGATGCTTTCTGTGGCACCATTTCCCAACAGGTCTCCCCAGGTTTTTATTTCCTCGCTGACCCATATCTTGTAAAACTCCTCTGCCGATACTCCCCTTTCCCGAATGGTATTCAAATAAGGATTGGCCGCGCTGACGGTAGGCAATACAGCGTCTCTCGCCACCGTAATACCCCAAGCTCCCTGATCGATCTCCTCCTGCGCCACATCTCTTGAGACCATACCAAGATTCACATTGTCCCTCAAGGCATCAGCAATACCCTTGCCCGCACCTCCCGCACTGACATCAATTCTGACTCCGGGATGCAAGCGTTCAAATTCCTGTCCCCACTTTACCACCAGAGGATAAAGGGCAAAGGCTCCCGAAACGGAGATTCTGCCACTCAGCTCCGGTTGCTTATGCTCGGAAACTGACCGGCATGCGGCCATAAGAATTGAAGTGGCTGCAAGCGCTATAAAAATTATGCAATTTCTCATAAATCAATTGTCCTCCAGAGTAAACACGACCGGTGATACCATACGCAGCGGCACGGCCTTGCCTCCCTTGCGCGCGGGTTTCCATTTGGGCATCCTTTTAAATGCTTTGAGCACCTGCTCATCCAGTCCGTACCCCAGCCCTTTTACAATCTTTACATCTGTAATAGTACCGTCAATATTGACGACAAAGCTGACACGGATGGTTCCCTGTATTCCTTCGGCCTCGGCCCGTTCGGTATATTCCAGATAGTTGCTGAAAAATTTGAGCAACTGAGAAGGCCCCCCCGGAAATTCGGGCATCTCCGGAGCCCAGGTTTCAATTTTCGGAGGCTCGGGCTTTGGTTCCGGTACAGGGTCCGGCGCTACCTGTACAATATCGGATCCCTCCTTTGTTTCTGCACCCGACTGCTTATCGGTAAGCTCCTCATCCGTAGGTGGTACTTCTTCATTCCGGACTTCCGCATCCGGTTTTACTTCCAGCTCCAGATTTTTTACCGTTGCTGTTTCGACCGGCTTCTCCGGCTGCTTAATTTCTTCTTCCGGTGGTGGTGGCACAAAAGGATCTTCAATGGCCAGCATATCTACTACAATAACCTTATCTTCATCCTGCACAGGCTTTGAGCCAAGATAGCGGGTATAAATCAATGGCGCTGACAGAGCAGAAGTAAACACCAGCGCTGCCACTATAAAACCCGTCAATACACTGTTTTTATAGTATTTTCTCAGATGAAAAGCTCCATACTCCTTATTTCTGTCCTCAAATACGATATAATCAAAATCAGGTCTGTCTGTCATAGCGTTCTTTTCAATTTGATTACTTGTTTCTGATCAGTTCCAGATCTCTGTCGCTGACAGACGAAATCGAATAGCGGACATTGCCTTTTGCTATATGAATCTCGTCCAGCATATCGACCAGGTTTCTGTATTTTGACTTTTTACCCGGTTTGATAATAACCACCAGATCTTCTTTCAGTATGGCACTTTTCTGTTCTACTGCCCTGCGTATCCCCTGCTCCGCAAAGTCCGTCTCCTGTACTTCCGGATGCTGATAGCCCATGTACCAGTAAACCTTATCTTCTTCCCCCAGAATCACGGTCATCGTCCGGGATTCCTTTATTTCCATTTTCCGGTCATCGTCTGTTTTGTCGGGCATGTTTACCTCCATCGTCTGTGGTTGACTGAAGGAAGTGGTCAGCATAAAAAAAGTAATCAGAAGAAACGCCAGATCCACCATAGGTGTCATGTCTATTTTGGTAGACGCGCTGTTATTACGTTTTCTTCCTTTACCGCCTCTTCTGCCGCCGCCCGAATCTGTATTTAACTCCGCCATATCGTGTCTTATTCAGGTTTAGCCTGCAGGCTGGTCACAAACTTGAATTTGTTGATATCCAGCTCCTGCAAGGTCAAAATAATTGTTTCTACTACCGGATAATCCAGGTCCAGATCCGCTTTGATTGCGATTTCCGCTTTTGGATTCGTCCATTTTGCCAGCTTTACCAGCTCTTTCAGCTCGTTGTTGGTCGAATCGACCGGAATCCCTTTCTGCATTCTGCCCCGGTCACTTTTGGTCGCTCTCAGCAAAGGCTTCAGATCCGAAATCGCTGTTCCGAATTCCGGAATGCGGGTAAACTCCTTTTTTTCGGCACTGGTATAGCTGATCTTGTATCGTGAAGCAATCTGATCCAGCAATTTGCCGCGATCAACCTCTCCTTCCATTCCGAAAAAAACAGCCCCTGATTTCTCTACCGATAATACAATCAGATCCGACTCCGGCAATTTGTTTTTTGAAAAGGAGGCCGGTATGGTCACATCCGCTACTTCGGGCGCTTTAAACTTGGTGGCCAGCATAAAAAAGGTAAGCAACAGAAACGCCATATCACACATGGCAGTCATGTCAAGAGAGATTACCCTTCGTTGCGCTCGTATTCTTGCCATAGTTGTATGAGGTTAAACGCCCGCGTTTTCTTCTCTGAGTACTTCGATTTCCTGAGCCCGGCTTTTGTTTCTGGTTGCCGAAGCTATCTGTTGTGTAATGGTAAAACCGATTTCATCGATATGAAACACCAGCGAGTCAATACGACTTGTAAAGTAATTGTATGACCAGATCGCCAGTGTGGATGAAGCGATACCAAGCGCCGTGTTGATAAGAGCTTCTGAGATACCGTTGGCAAGCGCGGAAGCATCGGGCGCCCCGGTAGTAGCCAGTGCTGCGAATGCTTTGATCATACCCACCACGGTACCCAGAAGTCCTACCAACGTAGCAGTAGAAGCAAGTGAAGCGATAATAGTCAGATTTTTTTCCAGTACCGGAAGTTCCAGCGCCAGGGCTTCTTCAATTTCCTGCTGAGCCGCCTGCTTTTTTTGCTCTCTGGTCGTTTCGGTATCCGATACGATGGATGTATAATGTTTGAGTACAGCCTGAATAACATTGCCAACTGAACCTTTCTGACGCTCGCAACGCTGCAAAGCCGAAGCAATCTGCCCCTGTTTGACATCCCCTTTTACATTGCGGATAAAGGTAGCCAGGCTGTCCCGGCCGTATGCCTTTCCAAGGGTAATAAAGCGTTCGATGGAGAAGGTTACAACCAGAAGAAAGAAAGAAATCAATACGGGAACAATCACCCCACCCTTGTATATAATTCCGAGATAATTGAGCGGATCGCCTTTGACGGGATCTCCGTTGCTGAAATTGCCCGCGTTGCCCAGTACCAGATAAAACAAGGTATAGGACAGAATAAGAGTAAGCGGAATCACGATAAGCGCGAATACCGATTTTAGCTGGTCGGTTAGATTTCCTGAATTGTTCATGCTACTTGCTTTTTTGTTTCTGCTACTAGATGGTTTATTCCGGCTGATACAGACCCGACAGGATTCAGACTGCCAGGTGTATCCGCCGCGCGTAAATAAAAGCCTGTAACTCCGGCAGCCTCCGCCGGGGATTGACTGACCCGCCGGCAGAAGCATCCCGGAGAAAACAGGTTAAGATTTTTAGAAAGACTGCTTTATAGTGATACCATACGTCCTCGGATCTCCCAGCACAGCCGCGTAGTGTCCGGCATTGCCCGCTCCGGGAAGCAGCTGCTCGAAGTAATTGGTATCCAGAATATTTCTACCCCATACAAAGATGCTCGTGCCTGCGGTCGCTCTGAAACCAAGACGGGCATTGACCAGGGTGTATCCGTCAATATTAAGATATTTGGACGGAGAAGGACTTGAAGAGAAATCTGAACGGTAATAGGTGTCTGCTCCAAGGAAGAACTTCCCGAACTGCTTCAAGAAATTGCCCGGAACGGATACTTCACCGCCAAGAGAACCGGCCCACTTGGAAATACCGGGAAGTCTGCCTCCTGAAATATCCTTAAAGGCAACACCCGGAGTTCCGGTTTCCTCCAAAGGCAGCGGAGCGTTCTTGAATGACACATATTTTCCGTCAGTATACGCAAGAGCTCCGTATAGCAGGAAGTGTTTGCTCAACCGTACGTTACCGTCCAATTCCACACCGAGCACACGGACTCTTTCAGCATTGGCCAGATAACCGCGAAGGATACTCGGATCCGGATCCTGCACATTGGTCTGATAATCCTTAATATCCGTCAAGTGAGCTACCAGGTTCAGAATAGAACGCTTGGTAGGAGAAGTCTTGATACCTATTTCTGTATGGGTTACATATTCCGGTTTGATCTGGGCCAGACTAAGGTCAGGCTGTCCGTTGACATTGGGTAAACCACCCAGGTTAACTCCAACGGGCTTATAGCTGGTTGAGTAGGTAGCAAAAGTATTGATCTTATCGATCGGCTTATAAGCTACTGTCAGCTGACCGGTTACATTGCTTTCATTTGCAGTGAAGTTAAATGACTGATTGTTGTATATTGTGCGTATAGCAATCAGAGCAGGATCATCGGTCTGATACAATCCGTACGCTCTGCGATTGAAATCAACGGTTTTGCTGTCATAGTTATAGCGTAAGCCCGGCAATACATGAAACTTGGGAGTAATAGCCCAGTCAATATTAGCGAAGGCTGCCGCACCAAAGCTTTCAAGTCTGGATTTGATCGCAGAACCATGACCATCAAATAATCCTGGAGTGCTCCACAATTCCGTATTGGTGGTGCTTTGCTGAAATCTCCACTGATGTTCGCCGGCTTCTTCAATATGCTCAGGATCTGTCCAGAGATTCTGACCGATAGCATATACACCGACCACACCACTCAGCTTTTTGGTAAAGTCACCGGCATAACGAACTTCCTGAGACCACTGATTATGCTTGGAAGTGGCCTGCGACTTGGAAGTAGCATTAAGTCCTGTAAAATCGCGGTCGTTCATCGGATCCCAATGCCAGTAACGCCATGCTGTAGTCGAAGTCAGGGTACCCGGACCTATTTTGGCATCTACATTCAGTGAAACACCGCCCAGGTCATTACCTGATCTCCAGGTAGAGTTCTGATCCACCTTCCTGTCAAAAGGATTTTCGCTTGGCAGCTGCCAGCCAAGGTCTGCGATAATGTTGCGGAACTGTCTGTACTCGGCACGCTGTGTCTCCACTACCCCTGCGATCACCTGAGCATATCCTTCTTTAGGTCGCTGTCTGGTCGCATCCGCTGCAAAGACGATGTTGATCTTGTCTGTAGGCGTATACAACAACTGACCACGCACTCCCTGGTTGTTCAAGTCATTAAGATACCTGTCATTTCGTACGTTGTAGATGGTACCGTCACGCTGTGTACCGGAAAAGGACAGACGACCTGCAAGCTTTTTGGCCAATGGTCCGGTAATCGAGGTCTTTGCCTGTATGAATCCGTAGTTACCATAGCTCAGCTCGAAATCTGCGCCTGTTTTAAAACTTGGTCTGCGGGTAGTAATGTTAAATGCTCCGGCTGTGGTGTTTTTACCAAAGAGTGTTCCCTGAGGTCCACGTAGTACTTCAATCTGCTCTACATCAATAAAATCCAGTGTAGTTGCCGCCGGTCTCGCGTAGTAAACACCGTCTACATAAAATCCTACGCCGGGATCAAGACCATCGTTGGTCAGACCAAAGGTAGAACCTATACCCCGAATATTCAGTGTAGTGTTTCTTGGATTGGACGAATACAACTGCACGGTAGGAACCAGCTCCTTTACCCGGTTTACGTTGAAAGCACCGGTTTCTTCAATCAGTGCCCCGCCTACTACAGAAATCGGAATAGGCACATCCTGTGTTTTTTCCTTACGGCGTCTTGCTGTCACGGCAATTTCTTCTGTTTCTCCTACATCCGTTACTGCATCCACACCTGATGCTAGCGGACGAAGGGTGCGGTTCAGATTGGTTCCGGGACCGGTATAGGTTATCTCAAAACCTTCATATCCTTCGGCAGAAATGATGATGTTAAAGGGCGGGGCTTGTGTTGTTTCAAAAGAAAAACGGCCATCTTCCTGTGTAGTTGCTCCGGCTGTGTTGTCCTCTAATACAATCTGAGCGCCTGCAATCGGTTGCCCCCTGGGATCAAGCAATCTTCCTGAAATCAGACTTGCTTCCTGTGCCTGAACTGCTCCCACAGCCAGCAGGCTTCCTAAAATAAATAAGAGGATCCTGAACCTCGTATAGTGTAATCGTTGATTCATGTTATGTAGATGTTTTAAATGGTAGTGATCTGTTATATATCAACTAGTTGGCTCATCCCGAAGGATGTCTAAAAATCACAGTCCCTCACGGGACAGGTTGGATAATATAAATGATACATCTTAATATTAATTTAGTCTATAGATATAGTAGATTTATGCAAAGGTAAAAATTAAGAATATATAGTCTATATATTTAGTATACTTTTTTTTGAAAAAAATTAATACCTGCAACAAAAACAGACACTAACAATCTATAAATAAAACATATACATTGATTTATTTTTTTCAGATGCACCACATAGGTACCTATAATTTCGGTTTATCTGAAGTTTTATACCCAAATCGAAACAAAATATACTTCATGAAACAAGAAACAGAGCTGATACATTATCCAGCTACGAAATAGCGGATCGGCGGTTCTGGCCCCTGCACAAACCGACTCATTTTTAAACAAATACATAGGCTGGATTATTTTCTCCTACCAAATCAGCCGGAAGCGGCATTTATTCCGGACAACCAATCATTTTCACCATACTTCAGGTCAAAAATCAACAGCGCGTAAAATAATCAATAAAAACTGCATTGTTGAGAAATAAAATACATATTATTATTTGAACTAAATTAAAATAACAACATATATTTGCTTCATAAAACTTGATATCAGTAACAATCCTAAATATATTGTTTACACAAAAATGCATAAAAAAGCTACACTAAGGCTGGTAAGTGGAGGATATGATCTTTTTATCTGCAGTAATAAAAATGATGATTATAAGAATAAAACAAAAAAAATAAGCACTTTAAGAAAAACAATCACTCTGTTTCTTTTATTTATTTTAGTTACATCATTTGCACAGAATACGAATACAGGCTCTTTACAGGGCCGGGTCACGGATAGTACCGGCACCGGAATACCATACGCTTCCCTCACGATCAAAACACTGAATACAGGTGACTATACAGATGAAAAAGGGCATTTTCATATTAAGAACATTCCTTCCGGAACATATTTTATAGCCATTCAGGCCATTGGCTACCAGACCGGAGACTATACCATCGATATTAAAAAGAATGAGCCGACAATCAGACACTTCAGACTATCGGAAGAGCCAGCCCAGCTGGACATAGTCGTCCTGCAGGCAGATCATCCCCGGACTCAGTCAGATAAACTGAAAGAAACCGGATTTCATGTAAACGCAATTGAAATCAGCCAATATCAGAATACTACAACGGACCTGAATCAGGTACTTAATAAATCAATGGGAGTCCGGATCAGGGAAAGCGGTGGAACCGGATCAGATTTCAATTTTTCGATCAACGGCTTGTCCGGAAAACAGATAAAATACTTTATTGACGGTGTCCCTCTGGATGTATTTGGTGATGCGGTCACACTCAACAATATCCCGGTCAATCTGGCCGAGCGCCTGGAAGTATACAAAGGAGTAGTACCTGTACAGCTCGGATCCGACGCTATGGGCGGTGCGGTCAATATTATTACCAATCAGAAAATTGACCGCTTTCTGGATGCCAGCTATAGTTTCGGCTCATTCAACACACACAAGGCTGTCCTGAGTGGTCAGTATACCCACAAGGCTACCGGACTTACACTCAGAGCTAATGCTTTCTACAATTACTCCGACAACAATTACATCATGAAAAATGTGGAGGTATGGGATGAAGAAGCCTATGCGATGGTAGAGAAAAACTTCCGTCGCTTTCACGATCAGCACCGTTCAGCAATGGTGCAGACGGAAGTTGGAGTAAAAAACAAGAAATGGGCAGACCATTTCAGCATAGGCGGAGCATATTCCGGCTCTGATCAGGAAATCCAGACTGGCTATCGCCAGGAGCTTGTCTTTGGCCGGGTAACCCGAAAAATGACGGGATACAGCAGCCTGATCCGGTACCGCAAGGACAACCTGCTCAACAAAAAACTGCATCTGAACTTTTTTGCCTCCCGCTCCTTAAGTCATACGCTGGTCACTGATACCAGTAAAGTAAAATACCGCTGGGATGGCTCGTATATGTCTGCTCATGCCGTCGAACAGGACGGCAGCGCCAGGCTTTCACATATCATACGGCCCAAAACCTTTGCCCGTACCAACATCAACTACAATCTGCTTCCGGGACATACACTGAATCTCAACTATACGCTGGATCATATCCGCAATGAGATGTACAATGCCGTATTAACGGATAAAGATGATATTCCGGGTATCATGGGTAAACACATTACCGGCATTGCTTATCAATCCGAGCTTTTTCACAGAGCCCTGATGGTCCAGGTATTCGGTAAATACTATGGCATGGACATGACACAAAAGGAATGGGACAATGAAGACCGGATGTACTTCCGGAAAAATAACTTTATCAGCAATTACGGCTACGGACTCGCATCCCGGTTAAGGGTAGCTGTCAACGGCGGGATAAAGATTTCCTACGAACATGCCTATCGTCTGCAGGAAATAGAAGAGGTGTTTGGCAATGGCCTGCAATATCAGCCTAACCCGGACCTGAAACCGGAATACAGTGACAATTTCAACATGGGCATATACTACCGTCTGAGTCGCAATAAACATCTGTATTATCTGGAAGCGGCGGGCTTCATACGGGATGCTCACGATTTTATCTATTTATCCGCCAAGGAAAGGAACAATGCCTTTATGTATGAAAATAAAGGAAACGTGAAGGTAACCGGAGCAGAAGGTGAAGTAAAATACAGTTATGATAACCTGCTTTCTGCATCGGTCAACGCTACCTGGCAAAACACTGTCAATCATACCCGATATGCTGCAAATGGGAAAGAGGAAGCTACTTACCTGAACAAAATTCCCAATACACCCTGGTTTTTCTTCAATACGGATCTTAGCATAGGGAAGAATAACATATGGAAAGAAGGAACCCGGCTTCAATTCAACTGGTACAGCCAGTTTGTTCACTGGTTTTATCTGACCTGGGAAGCTTATGGCGACGTAAGGGGCAAGGCCAAAATTCCCGGTCAGTATGTGCACTCGGCTTCTCTCTCCTACTCACTGGACAATGGCAAATATAGTTTTTCGATAGAATGCCGTAACCTGACGAATGCCCTGGCCTATGACAACTTCCGCCTGCAAAAGCCCGGAAGAGCTTTCTCTGCCAAAATCAGATACTTTATACATTAATTATTATATAAATACCAATTTAATCATGAACAAACTAATCTACCGATCACTGTTTCTGCTCACTGTTATTCTGGCTCCCTTTGCCGGGTGTAAAAAGAAAAAGGATACAAATCCTAATCCCGACAACAACACTCCTTATTCAGCCATGGTAGCCATCGGATCATGGCCCAATACGGCTTACTATATCATCGATATACCTTCCCTTACAGAAGGCACCGTCGATCTCCGCGGCAACGGCGCTGAAATGACTGCAGAACTGTATGCGCAGGATGTGCTTCAGAAAAACGGATATTACTATCACGCCAATGCCGGTGCCGGCATGCTTGGCAAGTACCATGTGGAAGATGGCCGTCTGATTACCGACCAGAAGATTCCGTTTACTACCCTTGACTGGTCTTCCTACACCTGGATAGATGACAATAAACTGGCCATTTTCGGGACCAATGGAGATCAGAATGAAGGATATTATGCCATCATTCAGACCAGTGATATGCGGGTTCTTTCTTCAGGAAAACTGAATTTGCTACCTCTGCCTGAAAACTTCTCAAGATATTCAATTGGCTTTGCCGAATACAGAGACAACAAGCTATTTCTGAGCTACGGGTTTGGTTCTACAGACTGGAGCCAGTATCCGCTGATGCCCGTCCATGGAGAAACTTACATCGCTGTAATCGATTATTCTTCGTTCAATGTTGAGAAATCATTGAAAGGTGCCCAGCTAAAAGGTATGGGCGGTCCGACTGTATACGCGCCTACTTCCTTTATAGATGAAAACAATGATCTGTATTTCATTTCCGATCCGGTCAATATCTACGATTACAACTCTCCTTCTGTCATCGGTCGTATCAGAAGCGGATCTACCGAACTGGACGCTTCCTACTCTCTTGACTTTTCTGCCGCTACCAGCAATGGTATGGGTGCTGCTATCTGGTATCTGGGCAACGGAAAGGCTATTGTAAGAGGGCGTGTTGCCGGACAGTCTATTGATGCCGAGCACTATTTTGCCATTGTCAATGTACATACAGGATCCTTTATCAAAAAGCTGGATTTGCCGGCCGATATGGGAGAGCGCATGGTTCAGGCGGTTATCGTGGAAAACGGGAAAGCACATATTGCTGTCAATGGTCAGCAAAAAGATTATATAGCTATCTATGATCCTGCCACAGACACATTAACCGAAGGTGCTGAGTTTGTCGGAGGAGTTGATTATATTCTGCGTCTGGAAAAGAAAAGATAATATCCTTCTGCTTTCTAACTTCAAAGAGGCAAAACCACAGGGCAACCACCGGTTTTGCCTCTTTGTTTGTCTGCTCCTCCCGTCTGCAGCGAATATTCCCTTCCGGTCAAACATTTGGGTACGTATTTACTTTAGGTTTATAAACCATCCCGACCCATACAATATGAAAGAAATTTTCACATTAGTACGTACACTGATTATTTTTGGGATTACCGGTTTTACGCTGATCCCATGTACCGCTAGCACCGATTTCCCGGTCAGTATATATCAGATAATATCCGGTAAGAACCAGTTTTCCGGTAAAGCAATTGTCCCGGACAGATCGTTTTTAAAAGCAACAGCCTATCTGCTTTCACCGGCACAGCAAACAGATTTCAATAAATACCCGGAAAAATCAAACAGGAAAAATCTGGCACACTTGTCCTTCATAGCCTCAGGATCAGCATACCATATCGGAAAAATCCGGCATTATCTCTGTCTTATTCTGTCTCTCCCTCTCCTCTTTGCCTGTACCAGAGTGATGTACAAAGGTAAAGACAATACCATTATAACCGCCCGTTCTATGGACTGGAAGGATGAGATTCCACCCAATTTGTGGATATTTCCGCGAGGAATGGAACGTAACGGAAAAGTCGGTTCCAATTCGATCCAATGGACATCCAGATACGGCAGTCTGGTCGTCAGCGCATACGATATAGCCACCGTGGATGGCATGAATGAGAAAGGTCTTGTTGCCAACCTGCTCTGGCTGGCAGAGTCGCAATACCCGGAATTTAAAAAAGACGGCTCAAAAAAAGGACTTATTATAGCTGCATGGGCGCAATATGTACTCGACTGCCATGCTACAGTTGCAGAGGCAGTAGAACGGCTCAAACAGGAAGAGTTCGTCATCGTTTCGGAAAACATACCGGAAACAGACAAGTTTACGACGGTACATCTTTCGGTTTCAGACCCTTCTGGCGACAATGCCATCTTTGAATTTATAGAAGGCAAGCTCAAAATCCATCACGATCCTTCCTATACCGTAATGACGAATTCTCCGCCTTTTGACAAACAGCTTGCTATGAACCAGTATTGGGAAGATATTCCGGGTACGATTATGCTCCCTGGCACCAATCGGGCCACAGACCGGTTTGTCAGAGCATCTTTTTATATCAATGTCCTCCCCAAAACAGCAGATATACGACAGGCGATAGCAGGCATTTTCAGTGTGATCAGAAACTGTTCCGTGCCATTGGGAATAAGCACGAAGGATGAGCCCAATATCTCCTCCACCCGCTGGCGATCCGTGGCAGATCAGAAAAACCTGGTTTACTTCTTTGAAACCACACTGACCCCAAATACTTTCTGGGTCGATATGACTAAAATAGACTTTGCAAGAAATATTCCGGTCAAAAAGCTTTCGCTGGATGATCATGCCACCTATGCCGGTGAAAGCCACGAAAAGTTTGAAGATTCACAGCCTTTTGAGTTTGCCGGGATTTAATTCTCTTGCAGTATAGCGAACACAGTTTCCTCAATTTCTGAACCAATACACCTGAAAACAAGAAAGCCTTCCTGATAACTTTGTCAGGAAGGCTTTCTCGTTTTTCATTCTCTATAGCTGTAATCAGTGCAGCAGATTTATATACCCTTCATCATACAGTTCCTCTCCCCTCCAGGTCAGCACTTTTACTTTATATACATAGACATCGCTCGCCTGCACAACTCCGTTAAACGTACCATCCCAGCCCTGATTCAGATCATTGGATGAATATATCTCCTGTCCCCAGCGGTTAAAAATCCTGAAGTCCAGAAGCTCTTTGATTCCCCAGCCCTTCACATATATGATATCATTGTTTCCGTCACTGTTAGGCGTAAATGTTGTCGGAAGCTTCACAAAGGTTTCCGGCTTCACGTATATTGTCTGCTCAAAAGGATGAACAAAGCAGCCCAGTGAATCAGTCACAGTCAGCGTATAGACGATATCTTCGAGCGGCTGGACAGCAGGATAATCACAATCCGGACAACTCAATCCTTCTTCCGGAGACCAGTTAAAAATATAGAAATCCGGCTTCCTTACAGGGATAATGGCTGTATCTCCTACAATTATGGTTGTGTCCCAGTCACTCAGTCCGATAGGACGCACTACCATAGCGTAAGCTTCTCCTCTGTCCATGCAGTTGTTGGTATCTGTTTCCACCACCGAATATGTCCGGCTAAATGCAATATTGACCAGAGGAATCGGCGACCAGGGATCATTAAGACCTTCCTCCGGCGACCACTTGTAGGTGTTTTCCGGTTTCGGGTTTATTACCTGCACGGTCAGCGTATTTCCAAGACAGCCGGTATCGCCCGCCACAGTGAGCACAGGATTGGCATGAATGGTTACCGATTTCGACACAGTATCCACACAGCCATACCGGTCGTCCGCAATAGCAATTGTAACATGGTAGGTTCCCGCTGTATCGTACTGATGCACCGGATTATTTTCGTCCGAACTATACCCGTCTCCGAAAAACCATCGGTGCGTATGGTCATTGATACTGGCATTGGTAAACTGATTCGGACCATCATTGTAACAAATGACAGAATCTCTTCTAAAGTCTGCGATCACCCGATGGATATAGAGAGGCTGCTCCTCTACCGTACTGCAACCCTGCTTATCAAGCAGCAGCAGTCTTCCTATAGTCGTCCCGTTGGGGGGATGAAAATTGAATCTGTGGTGTACCGAATCTACGTTAGAAAGTGTATCCCCATCTCCGAAAGCCCAGGTATAGGAATATACATCCACCGTATCCTTCAGTGAAAACATGATGCTGTCGCCTTTGCATATCGCCTGTTTGTCTGTTACCATTTTCCCTTCGGGCTTAAATACCTCGAAGACTCTGGAAGCTGTGTCCCGGCATTGATAGGTAGTAGAAGCGATCAGCATAACGGTATAAATACCTTTGCCGTATGTCAGGGAATACTCGTTCCGGTTGGTGGCACTCTGACCGTTACCGAAAGTCCACCGGTTCGCTGCTGCGGGACTGCCCGGATAGAACAACGAAGTATCCCGGAATGTAAGATCCAGATCCGCGCAAAAAGTACGCTCCACATCTTTATTTGTCTCAAAACCGGCCTTCGGATACTCCTGCTGATACACAACCAGCTGGGCCGAATCCTTACAACCTGACCCTACCTCTTCATAGTTTAGTTTGACTGTATATGTTTTTAAGGAATCATAAAGCAGCTTGTGCGCCTGATCAGTCCCGGTAGTGCCATTTCCGAAGTTCCACCGAAAAGCGAGATTCGATCCTTTAGTCGTATAATCCGAAGCGCTCAGGGCAATTGAATCTCCAAAGCATATGCGCCCCTGCTTGGTCGCGGTAATAGTACTTTGAGGCTTGTAATACCCGATGGTAAATTCCATTTTTTCCTTACATCCCAGCACATCGGTTACGGTAAGTGAAACAGGATACAAACCATTGCTTCCCGGCGGATTCAGATAAGTTTGTGATGTATTCTGCTGCGTAGAGGACAGCCCCCCGCCAAAAGTCCATTCCCATTTATCAATTAATGTATCCGCTTTGGTCAAATCAGTAAAAGCCACAGTCGCAGGTATACATATATCGTAATCATCTGCCAGGGCGTCTACCTGCATATCATACACCTTGAACCGGGCTTCCGCTGTATCCCTGCAACCATTGATATCTTTCACAATCAGCCTGGCAGTATGCCAGCCCGGACTTGCAAAGGAGAATGTTGACCGTGAAGCGGCTGTTGTGAGCGGTCTTTGACTACTCAATGTCGGAAACTGCCACGTATAGCCTGTATGACAGTCTGCATGTACATCAAGAGACTGACCACCATCCAGCACCTGATCTACATTAATACACACCAGCGAATCCATTTTAATGACCGCTTTTACATCCCTTACCCGGATAGTGGCCGTAGCGACAGAAGGATCGCAGCCATCCTCATTCTGAGCTGTAAGCCTGATCGGATAATTTCTGTTATCTTCAAACGTATGCAGCATCGTTTCCTGATCACTGGTATGCCCGTCAGCAAAGTCCCAGAGCAAAGAGGTCGCATTTTGACTTTTACTGGTAAATGTATAGTCAAAAGGAGCGCTGCACACGGCAGTATAGTCAATCTTTGCCACAGCCCCCTTTACATTAATAAAATTGTCTTTGGTCACCCCGGAAATACAGCCGTTATAATCAACCAGCAACTCTACATCCTGAGGGCCTGTCATGTGCTTATACGACCATTGCACCACATCCCTGTCCGAACAATGAAACGATCTGTTGTCTTCCGTACGGAAATGGTAAGCATCAACCAGAGGTGACGTTTTTGTTACAGCAAACACTACAGGTTCTCCCGGGCAAACTTCTTTCCTGTCCGCATCAAAATCAATTTCATCGGCCAGACTGGTTCCCGCCTCCACCAGAATCGCAAAAGATGTATCAACACAGCCATTTTCTGTTTCAATCACCAGAAATGCCTGATAATCTCCCGGACGCTCATATACATGAGATACTTTACCAAGAAGTGAATACGTCGTATCCACTTTTCCGTCACCGTAATTCCATATCCAGCGCTTAATTTCTTTACTATAAAAACTGCTGTCCTGGAAACTAACCTGCAAGGGTACACATCCCTTGGTACCGGACAGAGGTTCGAAATAAGCGACAGGCAGATCTGCTAAAGTAGATACTGCCGATGAAAACGAACACTGAAGGTCATTCGATACACCGGTTACCTTCGCCCTCAAGGGGTATCTCCATAAGCCAATATAATAATGATCTGGACGCCCGATGGAATCATAGGCTCTGACCGGATTAACAACTGAATCGTATTTCAATGCCAAATCCTGTATATCTAAAAACTCCCAACGAATAGTGTCGAGAGGTACAGAGGCGTTTACACGATAAGAAACTATCTCAGGCAATTGACATATGGTATCAGTGGAAGCAAGAGCTTCAATATCAAAACCCTTTACCTGAAGTGTGACTGATGTATCACCGGAACATCGCCCATCAGCCGATCGTATGTTCAGACGAACTGTCCTTGTCCCATACCTGGAATATGAAAGCCCGAATTTTCTCTGGTTATATCTGCTCATCGATGGGACACCAGGCTCCAGCCACAACGTATGATCTTCATCTACATTCCAGGTAGGAGATCCGGGAGTTGGTGTGCTGACCTCTATGACACTATGCATACAAAAAGAATCTTCCGATACTTCGATAACCGGTTTGGGAGTACCAACACTTACTGTTTTGGTGACCGAAGCCCCACAGGAAGGAGCATTGGCATAGCTTACATCCAGCTTTAGTGTATATTGGCCTTCCTGATAGGTCTGAGCAGGCGGATTCAACGCATTGCTGTTAATCCCGTTATCAAGCTCCCATGAATATTGCAGACTTTTGGCTCCGGTCGAGGTATTCTGAAATCCAACGATAAAAGGTGCACTGCATGAAAACAGATCTGTCGGAGTAGTGCTGAAAGCTGCCTGGGGCTGCGTCGTTACTTCTACAGCTGATGAAAACAGTCTGGTAATGTTGCAGGAAGCGTGATCCGTCTCAATTCCCAGGGAAACGTTATAATTACCCGTTTGCGCATACGTATGCGTCACATCCGCAGGACCCTCTGATTTATCACCATCTCCGAAAATCCAGACATACTTATTGACCGGTACCAAAGGTGAAATCTCAACGGCGTTTTTAAATTCCGCATCATAGGGCACACAACCCAGCTCCACCACATCGAAGCGAATGACCGGTTCCGGAAATACTGTAATAGTAAGAGTTTTAATCACCGGACCCCCCTGCATCTCATGAAAAGTAACATTGTACTTACCAGGCGTAGTATAAATGTTTACAGGATTGGGCAATTCTGAACTTACTCCATCCCCGAAATTCCAGAAGTACGAGCTCATGCCATCCGGCGCAGTAAAGTGCAGCTCGAGAGGAGCACAACCTTCTGTAAGACTGACCGATTGTCCAAAATTCTTTACAGAGAAAAGGGAGAATATTAACAGAAAAATCCAATGGTAAAAACAATGCTTCATTCGTAATTAATAGAAATAGGAGCCACAAAATAGAGAAATAATTTACTTTAATTCAAAAAAACCGTTTCTTTGCCCACGTTTTAATTACGCTTATTGTGAAAGAAACTAAACGCTCAGTATCAATTATTAATTTACTATTTATTTTTTGCATTATATTAAGCTTCGCAAATAGTATAAGTGCCCAAACGGATGTTATCAGACCATTGCCGCGTATAGACAAGGAATTTCTGCTTGTAGTTCACAATGTTATTCCCCCGTCAGGCGAAGCTGTGGATTATTCCGGGGATCTTGCCCCCCGGTTAGAGGAACTGAACGGTGTTTTTGCTCCGATAGGAGTATCTTTCCGTATATGTGAGTCCAGATTTATTGAAAACTGGAACTATTTCGATAATTATGACTCTACCATATCACAAATGCTGTGGAAGTATAATGTACCGGACAGGATCAATGTATATATACATGGAGAAGTCTATGCTACAGCAAAGATACTAGGGGGGACCACGTATGTCCCAATGTGCGGAAAGGCCACTCTCACAGGAGTCGTGAGCAACCATTCTGGAGTATTTCTAAAACCAGGCTGCTTCGATATCACAACAATTGCTCATGAGTTCGGACACTATTTCGGCTTAGCCCATACTTTCGCAGGTAATGGTGTGGAAAACGCTGATGGCAGCAATTGTTCCACCACCGGAGATTTCATTTGCGACACGCCCGCCGATCCATATGACAGAGCACCCTCGGATCAGTTGGTAGACAATAATTGTCGGTTTATATACATGGAGAAAGACGCAAATGGCGATTTTTATGATCCTGATGTGAGCAATATTATGGGATATTATGCTAATTGCAGGTGTCTGAAATTCACTCAGGGCCAATATGAATATATGGTCAGAACCTATTATCAGAGTCCCCATTTGTGGTAATTGATCCGAATTGAATGATGCCGCTACTGAAAAAATATTTCCTGATCCTTGCTTCAGGTTTGCTTGCTTCTCCTCTACTCGCACAGGATATCCACCTGAGTCAGTATTATACATCCAATATTTCCCTTAACCCCGCATATACGGGAAACTATTCCGGAGATATTCGGGTAACCTGCAACTACAGAAGCCAGTGGGGGCAGGTAAACAAACCGATCCGGACCAATATGTTTTCTTTCGAAAAGAAAAGAGAAAACTTTGGAGATGAAATCGCCTGGGGATTTATCCTGATCAATGACCAGCTAAGCACCTATAATCTGTCTACCAGCAAATTCTTCCTGTCCGGTTCATACCAGAAAAAGATTCAGGCCAATTATTTCAGAGCGGGTATTCAGGCAGGACTTGCCCATCGGTCGACCGACCTCAACGGCCAGACCTTTCCCGATCAGTGGCATTACGGAACAGGTACATTTGATCAGGAAATCTATCATGGGGAAACCGAACTCAATGATTCATACACCTACCCCGATTTCAATGCCGGGCTTGGCTGGTTCCGCTTTCTGGGTAAAACCCGGGTAGCCGCCGGGTATGGTCTCTTTCATGTAAGCAGACCCAGAGCGAACTTTCTTGGTGATTTCAGGTTGCCGTTCCGACATGTATTTAACGCTTCTGCGATCCATCCTCTTAGCGAAAGTCTGCATACGTTACCCTATTTGTTGTACATGAATTCTGCCACCGCTACGGATTTTGTACTCGGCTCAAATCTGAAAAAATACCTCAGCAAAATGGTCAATATTCAGGCCGGAGCAGGATACAGAGGAAGCAGAGTCAACAGTGATGCAGTGATCCTGCTGGCCGGATTTGGTTACGGCAGACTGGATTTCGCAATCAGTTATGACATCACGGTTTCAGAGCTGAGCAATAATGCCAGAAATAAGTCCGCTGTTGAGTTTTCCCTGATTTATACAACGCCAAGGAGATTTGCGGACAAGATATCCATACCTTGCAACAGATACTAGAAAAAATCGCGCTGTACAGTCAATGAAAGCTATTTTAAACTATTTCGTTTCCGGAGTTCCTGCTCTTCTGTTTGTATTGTTGTCTCTATCCGGCATCTCGCAGCATCAGGAATTTAAGCCGGACCAGAGCCTCAGCCAGGGCAAAATGAAGGACAGAGCCGAATCCGCATATCAGACAGGCGATGTATATACGGCCCTTTTCTATTATGAGGAGCTGATAAAGCAGAGCCCCAATGACATGGCAATACGATACCGCCTGGCCGAACTCTACGAAGCCAGCCGTAATTATATCAAAGCGGAAGAAGCCTATGACTATGTGGTTCAAAAGGCTTTTACGGCTTTTCCCTTTGCCATGTATCACAAAGGCATTATGCAAAAGATGTCCGGCAAATACGAAGAGGCCAGGCAAACACTTTTAAAATTCAGAAAAGAGGCAGGATCTGTCGGAGACAATGATTTCAAACGTGTTTTATCAAAAGATATTCTCGGCTGTGACAGTGGCATGGTCTACTCGGAATTTCCCGACAATGTCCGGATCGTCAACGCAGGATCTTCTGTCAATGCTCCGCATACGGAGTTCAGTCCGTTTTTTGTTGACAGCACAACCATCCTTTTTGGCTCTCTGAAAGAAGAGCATCTCAGCTTCTATGACATCAGCAAGACAGCTTCTATCCCCAAAAGGCAGATATATACAGCCTCGCTTGTAAACGGACAATGGGAGGAGAAAGGGAAGTTCTCAACCATAAATGATCCGGCCATGGATATGGGTAAGATAGCCTATGCGTCCAATAGTGGTAAGTATTATTTCACAAAATGCGCCCCTAATGACCGGGGAATTGTTCAGTGTAAAATTTATGTCACCCAAAAAGTCAACGGGAAATTCAAAGAAGCAGAACTATTGCCCGCCCCGGTCAATATAGCAGGATATACAAGTACGCAGCCCTGCGTGGTATATGACGCCGAAAGAAAAACGGAATATCTCTATTTTGTATCGGACCGGCCGAAGGGACTTGGCGGGCTGGATATATGGTATACCAATTATAACAGCCGGACCAATGTATGGGTGGAACCGAAAAATGCCAGAATCATGAACAGTCCGAAAACGGATTGCACCCCCTTCTATCATGAATCCACACAGACATTTTATTTCAGCTCCGATGGCAGGATCACTGCTGGTGGGCTGGACATATACAAAACCTGGAAAGATCAGGAAGGCCGGATGGTGACACCTCAGAATCTGTCCTTTCCGGTCAACTCACCGCAGGACGATCTTGATTTTCACCTGAACCATGCAGGCACCAAAGGATTTCTGGTTTCCAACAGGCCGGGCGGAACTCCTTTCTTTCATGAAACCTGCTGCGATGACATTTTCGCATTTGAAATATTGCCTCCAAAACCTTTTGAAGCAGAGCTCAATATGATCGTAGTATCGAATGATACGGTATGTACAGACAAGATTGTCAGGGTGGATATCTACGATCTGAAAACAAAGGAAACCAGCAAAAAGTCTCTGAAGCTGAAAGAGTCCTGCAATCTCGTCTTTCCTCTGGAAAAAAACACCCGGTACACTTTCCGGGTCGACCTGGAAGGATATGAAAGTGACAGCGTCATTGTTTTGACCAGAGAAATGGCATCTTCCGAGCCAATTGCTAAGAAGCTGCATTTGAAAGCCCTGGTTACCGAAAAAGACGAGAATCAGATTGCCGAAGCGCCTGTAGAAGGAGAAATTTTTGTTCTGAAAGATATTCAGTATGAAACCAACAAATTTGAGTTGAATGAAGATGCCAAAGCTGTACTGGACTCTGTGCTGATTCCCTTTCTGAAAAAGCATCCTCATGATAAGATTATTATCAGCTCTCATACGGATGATCAGGGTTCTAAAAAATATAATGAGAGCCTGTCACAGAAAAGGGCCGATTATGTAGCGAAGTATTTAAGTGATAAAGGGATTCCACTGAACAAAATTCAGGCCACCGGATACGGAAAAAGCAAGCCAATAGCACCCAATCAGAATCCCGACGGAAGTGACAATCCTATCGGCAGAAGCAAAAACAGAAGAACTGAATTCCTGCTGGTTAAACCCTGAAGCCGGGTAAAAGTTCCCGTTACAATAGATTTACAGGGCTATGTATTATTCTCTTTTCAGCAAATACTTTCTGTTATTTAATAAAAGAAGCTTAAAATCCAAAGATCACAGCGGAGCTGAGTCTGTCTTTTAGTATACCCAATCCCAAGACTGTACATAATCTGCCAAAATTCAATTGGAGCTTCGAGGATCTCAGCTTGCGGAAACTCCAGATCTCAATCACCTGACGATTTGTTCCTCCTGAGGCTCCCGAAGGCAAAAAGTTGCTTCCGGCAATCAATAAGATTTATTTACAGTTTTTATGAACAATAGTGTGTCACTTTAAAAATCATCACATTAAATACTATAGATTTATTTCTTCAGCAGTTTTGTATACTTCCCGAGGCACAAAAGAGGGTTGTCTTCACTTCCTTCTCAAGGCACCAGCTCATATGCATGGATGTTGAACGATTCTTTGCACGCGCTAACTGCCCTTGTTTCATCATCCATATTAATCGTCTTCTCCAAAACTCAGTCTTTCAGGCAACGTACTGATAAGCCCAATCGTTTGTTAGAAGACCTCTCTACCAGACTACTTTCATTATACGTTATAATCCATCCGGATGCTAATATGGATTGAACAGATGTAGTCGTACCACTCCACCACTCACCGGTGTTCCCCTTTTCAGCGTATACACCAGTAACACCACGATAACCACCCGGCAGCGCTTTAAAACCTGTTTCATTACTTGCTCCCGTATTAGGCGCTGTCCAAGCGGTAATCATTACTTCATCTGGCCTTTCACTTTCGGCAATTGCTTTCAGCTTACCTCCTGCCACATCACTTCCTCCTATGTAATCCATCAGGGTTGTCCAGTCATCCTTGTCAGGCACATGCCATCCTACCGGGCAAAGCTTACCGGTGTTTACCGCATACCAATTGTACAAAGCGCCAAAAGAACCGGCATACAAAGCCGAATCATTATCATACCAACAGTAACAAGGCTCGCCGCTTACGCTTGCCACCGTCCAGTCCAAGCGGTCAGCCATTAAAAGTATGGGTGTACCGTCATTATATCGTGTAACACGCAAGTTGCTCTGCATCCATATCTGTTCTCCTATTATTACCACCATGTAGCTATTACCGTCAATATCCTCAACAGTATAAAACCCCTTGCTAACAAGTATTCTCTCCAACGCCGCTATGTTGCTTTTCAGGACGTCTATTTCGGCCAGCGTATACCTGTCCGGCTTATTGTTCCACCGGCTGGTATCCGCCCCGGTGATACCCGATGCCACTGACTCTGCGAACAGCGGATCGGTTTCAGCTAACCCGCCCGACAGATACTCAGCCGTCTTCGCATGCAAAGCATACGGTACACTTAACAGCTGGCTTGTACCGGCTATGCTGTAATTCGTTCCCCCCTCAGGATCGATTTCCGTCATAAGAAAATAAGGCCCCTGGGACCAGGCTATGGCAGCGAAATCACCCTCCTCTGCCACCCCTGTCCCTATTTCAAGACTTACCAACCCATTGGCATTGGTTACAGGTGTTTGTGTTTCCACATATACGGCCGGGCCATCGGCAGAGCCCTGCAAAACACTGATCCGCATACCCACCGGCTGATTGCTTATCAATTGGTTACTACTATTACGGATCACGGCCTGATAACTCATCTTTTCCGGAACTTGCGCGTAAGAGCTTAGTCCGCAAAGGACAACAAACAACAGAATAACAATCTTTCTCATCTGTACAAACTTATCTTTTTATAATCTTAAACACACTGATTTCATTGCCTGAACGACTCACCCGTAACAGATAAGGACCTGGTGTATGACCACTCATCAGCAGTGAAGTTTCAGGAGCAGTGAGCGCTCTGTTTTCCAGAAGCCTGCCCTGCAAATCATATAGCCGGGCTGTCAGCTCCGAAGACCGGAAATCATCCGCCACCAGCCTGAGTTCATCCGTTGCAGGATTGGGATAAACTTTTAGACTGACACCTGCGTTCTGTTCAACCCGGGTAACCATGTATATCTCATAGGCCTGTTGTACACCCTCTACTATCAGCCCATCATCCCCCGGGTATGACCGATAAACCAACTGTCCAATCGAGTAGCTCACTGAGCCTTCTGTATCATGAGCTTCTCCTCCTGCGGTCAGAACCGCTTCCTGAGCGCACAGATCGCTACCCGCAATTATCAGGCATATGAAAAAGACCAATTTTAAACAATTGCAATACATATACTATCTTCCTGCTATTTAGAGTGTCCGAAACGCACACAATTACCCTCTCCGGATACTGCGCGGTTTATTATTGCCATCTGGCCAGGCCGGCACAAGGTACGTGCTGCAAAAAAGTATCTCTTGTAAAAATGCGAATAAAAAGACGAAGACCTGGATTGACCCGTTGAAACGGGAAGCTGGCACACCGAAAACACATAAAAAAGAGGCACTTCCTTCCCAAAAGAAAAACCCGGAAGTTTTTTATTCCGGGTGGTAATAAGATTAGGCTCGGGAAGCAAACGAAAGAATTTAGTCTCCGGAGTCCACAATTGGCTTATCTGACCGAATAAGTCAACTTTTGTGTATAGATCTTATCCTCTACTTCTTCAGTTATCCGAACTTTTAACGAAGTCTGCGTAAGCTCTTCAATATACAGGTTGATTACCTCGGGACCAGAGCTACTATTATCAGTAAGGGTAATGATCGACTGATCGGAGTTAAATACCCAGGTTCCGGCAACATACGTCTGTGGATCATTAACCTCGCACCGTAACGCTCCTTCATCAATCATCACTGTCCCATCAACAGCAAACCGGGTCAGATCATCCTTGTTACACTCTTCCATAGAAGTATACAAGTCTTCGATAATACCGGGACGCTCTGAACTGATCCACACTGCCGCTGTCTGCTTCCAGTAGTTATCCGTCAGCAACTGAATCCTGGAGGGGGGCTGGGGCTCCGCCTTATCCTCTTTCTTACAGGCTGTGAATAATACAATTGGGATAAGAAAGTACAAAATTCTTTGCATGCTTAAATAAATTAAAGGTTTTTACTTTTTGAGCACGAATATATTACACCATTCAATATGACACAAATTTGTGTCATATATTTTATTGTGATGTTTCCTACTTTATGTATGGATTACATCAGACACCCGGAGTTCTTAATCAAAGTAGGTGAAAATATACGCCGGCTGAGAACAGAAAAAGGAATCAGCCAGCTTGAGCTATCGTATATCACGGAAATAAGCCGCAATCAGATAGGCAGAATAGAACGGGGAGAAATCAACTGTGGACTGAGCACATTGTACGAGCTGTCACTGGGGCTGGGAATTCCGGTTTATAAGTTCTTTGAGCCAATGTAAACCGGCTATTCCTGCCCGTCTTCTTCTCCGAGGGCTGATGCATGCTTTACGGATGGCAGGAGGTAATCAGAAAATAATCTTCTCTGACAATAATTTTCATAAAAGGATGATCTGATCCGAAATAGATGTGCGGCTTTTCGCCCATAAAATATTCGAAATCTTTTAGAAAATGCGAGCGGTCATAAAAATCAAACTCCGTCTGAATCTCGTCTGCATTTGTTCCACGGATAATCATTCTTTGCAGGACATTGTAAAAGCGGATACGCCGCCTGTATTTTCCCGGACTTACACCGACCGAATATAAAAAATGCTTTTCCAGGTATCTCCTGCTGCAATTATATTCACTAGCCAGCTGATCCACTTTCAGATTCCCTTCCAGCCTGTTTATATCATTTACGCATTGCTCTACAAGGGAAGATACGGTATTGGGTGCCGGCAACCGCGACCTTAAGAAAGACATATGCGCGCTGATCATTGCTTCCTGAGACAAAGCGTCATTCAGATTCCGGATGTATTCTTTTACTTCCAGGAAGTTTCCGGCAGGAAGCATTCTGTCTGTAAACAACTCCGCATTCAGACCAAACAGCCTGTACATCCCCGTCGGTTGGAAAGCGATGCCGGCAAACCTTGCGCCCGGAGAGACGATGGTCGTAAAATGCTTCATGATCTGACCATTGATCGTAAGCACATCTCCCTTATAAACAATATCATTTATAACTGTCGCGACATCTCCCTCCGGATAAAAGATTAGATTGGGAGTACCTATCGGAAACAGCTTAAATAAGTCATCCTCTCCCTCCTTTTTAAGATTTTCTACAAAGAAAAAGCCTCTGATAAACGGGGCGAGATCAGCCGGTGGAGGAACAGAGTGAAGTTTCATAAGAATAAAAAAGCCGACCAGAGGCCGGCTTGAAAATGTTATTATTTATCAGCTGATTCTTTCCATTTGATTCCGCAGCCGATCGCTTTTGTTTCCTGTATCTTCACAGTCTTTCCGGTCAGCAGGGCATTTACCGCATCTTCTACATATCGCTTCTCTACTTTTTCGGCATCCTGGGTATTATCATCGATTGCTCCTACATATTTAACAACCAAGTCATCACCGCGTTTTTCAAGTACATAAACATGGGGAGTTTTCAGAGCTCCGTAAAAGTGAGCTATTTCCTGCGTCTCATCAAACAAATAAGGAAAAGTAAAACCTTTTTGCTTCGCATTACGCTGCATGTTTTCAAAAGAGTCCTCCGGATAGCGGCTCACATCATTGGAGTTAATTGCTATTACAGGATAACCCTTGGGCGCAAACAGCTTATTAAGCGCTTCCATTCTGCTTTCATATGCTTTTACATACGGGCAATGATTACAGCTGAAAATAACGATAAAACCTTTCGCATTCTTATAATCCCTGAGAGCAACGAACTTGTCATCTACATTTTTCAGCTTAAAATCCCTGGCCAGGTCGCCGGGTTTCAAGCCATCGGTTTTAAAAACTGAAGAGCTCATTAGCATTACGAACAAAAACAAATAACAATATTTCATAATTTATATCAATTGACGTGTTGTCTGATTAGCTTGACCAGCTGTTCGGTTGATTCAAATACATAAGGAGCTTTTACATAGCTTCCATCTTTACGGATTATGAGCGTATAAGGTATATCTCCCTGCCAGTCCGGATCTATTTTGTCTATCCAGGTATTGGGATCCCCGGTAAGTAAAAAATGCTTTCCGGTAAACCCGCGTGCTTTTAATGCCTGCTCAGCTTTGGAAAGATTATTTTCAAAATCCAGCGATACAAACAGAAACTGTACATCCTTATCTTCAAACTCCGAAATCGCTTCCCTGAAATGCGGCAACTCCAGCAAACACGGCCGGCACCAGGTAGCCCAGAAATTGATTACCTGCACCTTACTGCCAGTCGTCTCTTTCCATACCCTTTCCAGCTGATCAAATGATACAGTCTGAATGGTCTGCCCGGCAACCGGAAACAATGTACCCAGCCATAAAAAAACAGCAATTGCAATGACTCTCATACGGATAAATATAAGAAAAAATTATTTATCCAACAGCATTTACAGGATAATCATAAGATTAAATATAATAAACCGGATAATATATCATTCGGCTCTGCTTCCGGAGCTTATCATACCGGATAATTGCCCCGTTGCCTGGTGAAAATTTTTCAGGACAAGTGTAAAACAGGTGCCAACACCTACTTCACTTATTACCTCCACCGAGCTGTCGAGTCTGTCAAGCGCCAGCCGGACCATATACAATCCGAGACCCGTGCTTTTATGATTATGCCTTTCATCTACCCGATAAAACATTTCAAAAATCCTGTTTTTGAACTCTTCCGGGATACCAATGCCATTGTCCTTAAAATGAATTTTCACACAATCATCTGTCTCCGCTAAGGTAATACGGAGGTAACTCTTTTCCTCAGCCTCTGTATTCCGGTAATTCATCGCGTTTTCAATGATATTCTGGAAGACTGAATATAACAGGACCTGTTCAGACTCAAAGATTTTATACTGGGGAATATTAATTTCAATTTCAAAATTATTCCTGTCCACATTACCTTTCAGAGAATCCGTTATTTCAAGAATCATTGCTTTAAAATCAATAGGGGCAATATTCAGTTCCTTGCCAGTGACACGGGTTATTGTCAGCAGGTCGGAAATTACGGTATCAAGGCGTTCGCTGCTCTTAATAATATAATCATAATAGATTTCGGGATCGTTGGTCTTATCCATTTTGGCAGATTTGACCAATCCTGCAATAGACCTCAGCGGGCCTTTCAGGTCATGTGTTACTTTCAGAATAAAGGTATCCTGATTCCTCAAACGATCCTCCAGAAGCTTTTTCTGCATAAGCAGATCCTTCATTCTGTATTTGACCCGCCTCTCAACTTCTGCATTGAGCGCAGCATCCAGTTCATCCGAGCGATTTCCTTTATTGGTCTTGTCTGCCAGAGCCATGCCAAGAATAACAACCTGAGTAACAGAACTGATATACAAAGCCGCCTCCATATCCGGAATAAGGGTGGTATTGCCTGCAAGATGCAATATTATCCAGAATGGCGGAAACAGGTAGCTTAACATAAAAAGCAGCGCCGGCTTATATCCCTGTCGATAGGAAAGAAAAGATACCACAAATATCAATAAAAACGGGAAAATATCCGGATATACGCTCAGCCTTGCATCAGCAAAAAGCAGGAAGCCGGCAAGAATAACAGTCCTGACTGCAAAGTACATGTTAATCAGCTTATTAACAAGAGGAAAGCTTTTCTTAATAGCCAGAATCTGTCTCGCAAAAAGCAGAAAACAACAGATCACGCCATACAAGATCACCGGATACACATAGCATTGCACAATGTCATCTCCGTCAAAAAACTTTTCATTAGATACCGCAAGAAAGATCAGAGAAAGGACATAGCTTAAATAAAGCCCGAAAACAGCCTTCCGGTAATAGAGCATAGCAATCAGACTATACAATACCGCAATCAGAAGAATACCATAGAACGCTCCAAGCAGAAAGTCCGATCCCGGAATAAAACCCGCCAGAAATACAGATACCACGGAAACGTTCTGCACCTCTGCAGCTATATTTCCAGTCCATGATGTATTGGCTATAATCGGAACAACACCGGAGAAAGCGTAATCAGGTATTGACAACGAAGACAGAAGGGTCAGGATCAGAGCAATAACTTTTATTCTCAATGTACTAATTTTGTATGCGTTGTACGCACATAGCCCGTTCAAAGTTTTGAAAAAAGGATTATATTACAATCAGGCAAAGGTATTACCATGAAAGTGAATTTCAAACGATCTTATTTTGATTTTTTGTTGAGTCTCCCGAGAAAATAAATTATCAGTATTACAGTCAGCGCAACAGCAACCATGGTAACTCCGGTCCCGGAAGATTCGTACATCTCATCTACTATTCTGCATGAGGTTGCAAAGGACATTAACAGCAGGAAAAAAGTAAAACGGTTCATAGAGCTTTTTCTGATAAAAACCCCGATGCTCCCAACATTGTTATAATCGATAGTATAACAAATATTGCCGATGCTAACATGCTGCTCCCCGAATCAGGAAAAACATTTATCTGTCCGGTATCGTAAACAGTTTAAATTTATGTATCAGATTATGTTCAAATTCTTTGATAAGCCTGCTGCTCAAAGAGTCATGTATGGCATCCTTATCTTACTGTGGATTGCCATGAACTATTACAATAACAGCTACCAGCTCAGTTCAGATAAGCACAAAACCTTCGGAATACTATATTTGTGGGTATTTATGTTCCCGGCTCTTATTTTTCTTATTCAGGTTGTGTTCAACTCATTTGCCGGCTGGCTTGCTTCCATGCTGGTCTATCTGGTGTTTATTGTATACGTTTGCTATAATGTAACGTCCGACCTTTTTCTGCAAAAAAACCTTTACTCGGGAATTTATCATCCGGGCGACTATCTGCTTCTGGGTTTTACGCTGACCATTATTATCGGCATCGGTTATCTGCTAGTCCGGATCAGAAAATTCAAAACACTGTTTTAGCAATAAAATAAAAAGGGACAGAAAGCCCCTTTTTTATTGTTTTCCAGATTGCTCTATTTTGTACTTCCCATTGCTCCATCCCTTCCGATTATTTTCATTTCCTCAATCAGGTGTCCGGCCCCTGCAAATTTATCTATCACAAACAGGACATAGCGGATATCAGTGACTATGCTTCGCTGTAGTTTTTCTGAAAACTCAATATCTCCGCTCATTGCTTCCCAGTTTCCGTCAAAGGCGGTACCAATCAGATGTCCCTTTCCATTGATAACAGGGCTTCCGGAGTTACCTCCGGTAATATCATTGTTGGAGATAAAACATACCGGCAGCTCACCTTTATCATTGGCGTAGTAGCCAAAGTCTTTATTCTGATAGAGCTCAATCAGCTCTGGCGCCACATAAAACTCATCACTTTGGGGATTCTCTTTCTGTATTACCCCATCCAATGCGGTATAATAGTTATAATACACTGCATCCCTGGCCCAGTATCCCTTTACCTGACCGTACGTAAGACGCTGTGTAAAATTAGCATCCGGATAAAAAACCGAATCCGGATACATCGCAAATTTGCCTTTCATATAGACCTTGTTCAGGCTGTCTAGTGAGGCATAGACAGATTGAAGCTTCATACCCGTCGTACTTCTGAATTTTTCCAGTACGGACAACATCAGCTGAAATGCAGGATCCTTTTCAATCGTCTTAAGATCAGGCTTATCAAGAAAAGCCATTGTTTTGTTCCTGTCTGCGAGCATAGATGTCTTAAAGACATGGTCTGCATATTTTTCAAAACTGCCTTTGTATTTTTTTTCAACCGTTTTAAAAATATCCGGGTGAAAAGCAGACGGAATTTCATCATTATAGGCTTTCAGCATTGCTGCCAGCATCTTTCTGTCAACTGGCGGATAGTACGCGCTGAAATGCTCTTCAGCCTGAGCTTTCAGTTCCGGAATCGTACTCAGGATCTGCCCTACGGATATTCCAGCCTTAAGCGCTGCATAGACAGGTGCAAACCGATAGGCCAGCAGAAAAATATCACACCCGAATACTCCTTCTTCAAGATATACATAAGGCAGATTTACTTCCTTATACTGATCATATGTTTTGGTATATCCTGATAACACCTGTCCGAACTCTTCTTTGTTTTTTTCGGTAAAATCAGCCCAACGCTGAAACTTCTCTTCGGACTTTTGCTTGTCAGCGATCACGTTCAGCGATCGGATTCCCTGATTCTGACCAATAAAATACTTATAATAGTTGCTAACCTGAAAATAGCCGGGAGAATACATCAGATCTATTTTCTCATCTTTCTCCATCTCCTCTTTCATGATAGCAAGCCTTTTTCCTCGCAGCTCTATTCTGGCCGGATTTGTCTCATCATATAAAAGCTTTACACCATCAGCCGGCAGATAGCGTTCCGTTGATCCCGGGTACCCCATAATCATTGTAAAGTCATTTTCTTTGACCCCTTCAAGGGAAACCGGGAAATAGTACCTGGGCTTCAGGGGCACATTCGTTGCAGAATATTCTGCCGGCTTACCATCAGGATCTGCATAAACTCTGAACAGGGAAAAATCTCCGGTATGCCGCGGCCACATCCAGTTATCGGTATCACCACCAAACTTTCCTATTGAGGAAGGCGGGGCACCCACCAGACGAACGTCAGTGAACGTTTCATAGACAAACAGATAATATTTATTCCCCGCAAAAAAATCTTTTATTTCCGCAGTATAATGAGATTCTCCAATCGCCCTTTCCTCCAGTTCTGCGATTTTGGTTGCCACCGCTTCTTCCGGGAGATGGATAATCATTTCGGTTACATCCTCCATTCTTACCAGAAAGGTCACAAACAAGCCGGGATTAGGAAGCTCCTCGCTCTTGTTTTTTGCCCAAAAACCATTTTCAAGTAAATTATTTTCAGTAGTGGAGTGCATCTGGATACGTTCATAACCGCAATGATGATTGGTCAGCAGGAGCCCCTGATCAGAAATCAGTTCTCCGGTACAGAAGCCACCAAAATTAACGACAGCATCTTTCATGCTGGACCTGTTCAGACTGTATATATCATCAGGCGAAAGCTCAAAGCCCAGCTTCTTCATTTCTTCATACCGCTTTCCGATAATACTAAGCAGCCATATACCTTCATCCGCCTTTACATGCAAAGACACACTCAAAAAAGCAACGGATGCAAGGATAAAAAAACGTTTAATCATCATTACAGAATTAAATAGTGAAAAATAATGCAAATACACTCAAAAACCGGCAACAGGATGAAATGTTGCCACAACAAATTCCGGGATTCAAAATAACCAATCTTTTTTATTTGCGCTATTTTTTCAAAAGATACCTTTTATCGCAGCCGGAATCAGAAGCCTGATTTTAGCAGTAATTCAACAAGCTCATTAAAAAGAACTTGCATAATTTGTTTTCGGAGTGTATTTTTCAACTTTTTATTATTCAATCAGCTATAAATGAAAAGGCTATTTTTTTTCCTGCCTTTCACAGTCCTTTCCTGTCTGCTGCATGCCCAAAATATGTCAGGCGGAGCCGAAAATGCAGGACTGGGAGGTATTTTATCATACAGCCGTAACAGTGAGGCGCTTTGCGGAAACAGTAGTGGTCTCACCACCAGCCGGCAAGCCCAAATCGCTGTATTCTCTGAAATTCCCTTCGGAATCATGGCCGGTATGCGAAACCGCTTCGGAATAATGAGGCCGCTTAAAACGGGAACAGGAGCGCTGACAGTATCGAGATACGGCAACAGCAACTTTAACATCAATACCTTTTCGGCTCTTTATGCGCATCATATTGCACCGGTAAGTCTTGGCTTACGGTTTAATACTCATTCATATAACATTGCAGGTTCCGGCAGCACCCGGAAAATCAGCTTCGATTTTGGCGGCCATAGTCAATTGTCCGAAAACCTCATCTTCGGAGCATACATTTCTAATTTTACCCTTAGCCGCCTCGCCGGAGAAGCCTCTTTATATATTCCCGTTATCATGGCAACCGGACTGCACTGGTCTCCCTCACAATTCGCTAAAGTCAGCATCGAACTGGTAAAAGAGCCGGGGTTTCCCGGCTCTGTACGCACAGGACTGGAATATGGGATTTATGAATCTCTCCGCCTCCGGGGCGGATATTCTTCAGCGCCCGGCCGGATTCATCTTGGCTTTGGTGTCAGCGGCGCTGCTTTCCGGATCTCCTACGCATCAGTCACCCACCCGGTTCTGACCATGTCTCACTTTCTTTCTGTGGAATATCAGCTGTGAATCTTTTTGTATCTCTCTGTCTCCTTTTATTATTGCCTTTACTTCCTGTGTTTGCACAGACAGTTTCGGAACCGGAAAATGAGGTGACCGATGCAGAGCTGTATACCGAAGCACAGCACTCTGCCCTGACCGAACTTTCCGAAAATCCGGTCGATCTTAACAGAGCCGGTTACGATGAGCTGAAAGAGATTCCTTTTCTTTCCGAAAAACAGGTACGCAGTTTACTTGAGCACCGAAAGACGACAGGCCATATTCTCTCCATTTATGAATTGCAGTCAATCGAGCACTTTGATATTTCGGTTATCCGGCAAATCAGCCCGTTTGTCCGCGTTTCTTCACACAAATCATCCGAAACAGAAAAGCGGTCACAAAAGCATTCCCTGATTTTTAATACAGAATATACTGAACCCCGGAACCTTAGTTCACAAAGAAATTTTACGGGGAGTCTTCTGAAAATTAATGGCCGTTACCGTTTTATTCAACAAGGTAAATTAAGTCTGGGTGTACAATTTGACAAAGATGCCGGTGAGCCTGTCCGATTTACTCCCCGGAACCGTTTTTATGGATTTGACTTTTATTCTTTTCACATAACTGTATTCGACAGAGGTATATTCAAAAAAATAAGCCTGGGTGATTATACAATCCAGTATGGTCAGGGACTTGTATTCGGCACAGGTTTCGCGCTTGGCAAAAGTATGGAAACCATAACAGCTGTTCGCAAAAGTGCTCCCGGTATCAAACCTTTTACCTCAGTAGCTGAATCCGGATATTTCAGGGGAGCAGCTGTCCATCTCCGGATTTCAGCGTCTCTTTCAGTCATATTGTTCAGCTCATTCCGTCATCAGGACGGCACTCCGGCCGATAACGAATCCGTCAGCTCAATTATTTCCGGAGGGTATCATCGTACACTGTCAGAACAGGCAAAGAAACATAACTTCTTTACGCTGGATGAAGGTCTTGGCATTCGATATCAAAATCGCAGAAATTCCTTTTCTATCGGCAGCAATACCCTGTACACCTGGCACTCCAGGACACTTTTACCCGGAGAGACATTATACAATTCTTATTATTTCAGGGGCAATCAGAACTGGATCAGCAGCATGGACTTTTCCGCATCACTTAAAAGCATCAGCCTGTTTGGCGAAGGAGCCCGAAGCCTTTCCGGCGCAAATGCCTGTATTGTCGGCTCCATCCTCCCGGTCTCTCCTACAGTAGACTGGGCTGTCCTGATCCGCAGCTACGATCGCCATTTTCATAGTTTTTACTCCAACGCGCTTTCTGAAAACTCATCTCCCTTCAACGAACGTGGTCTATATAGCGGTATCCGGTTCCTTCCCGGCAGAAATCTTACTGTTTCAGCTTATGCCGATCTCTTCCGGTTTCCCTGGCTCAGCTACCAGATCGACAGACCTTCGGCAGGTGAAGACCTTGCTCTGAAAATTGAAAAAAGATATAACAGATATCAGTCATTCTTTATACAGATCCGAACCAAAAGCAAGGATCGAAATACTGACCGGCAGCCTGTCTCTGCCCCTGAGCCTGTTGTACGACAGCAGGTTATTATTCAGTTTCGATCAGGAAACGACAAGATTGTATTTAATTCGCGATTGCAATACATTCGCTTCCGGCACCATGCACAAATCAACTCAGGTATAGGAATACTCAACGATCTTTCGCTGAATATCGGCGCTCATAGTCTTTCATGCCGGATTGCCTTGTTCGATACAGACAACTTTGAAACAGGTCTGTACAGCTACGAAAAAGACCTTCTTTATAATTTCTCGGTCGCCAGCTACTACGGGCAAGGATTCAGGCTGGTACTGAACAGCAGACTTCGTATACATCAAAAAGCCGATATTCGTTTTAAATTAGCCCGTTTCACCTACTTTGAAGCCCTGCCGACCGAAAACAAAATCACTAACAGTCAACAAAATAACAGAAACGAAGTAAAGATTCAGTTAATAATTAGACACTAATCCAATTACATTTTTGTCCCAAACTTGTTAATTTAGTACGAATGGCTGAGTCATACTATGACATATTAGGGGTTTCACCCAATGCTACCGAACAGGAAATCCGACGGGCTTACAGACGTATGGCTAAAAAATTCCATCCGGATATAAACCAGTCTCCCGGTGCAGACAGCGAATTTTTACGTATTAAAAGAGCCTATGATATTCTGATAAACGAAGGTTCCAGAGCTTCCTTTCAGCAAAGCTATCGCAATCCCATGAGCTCCTACGAAGCATATATGGCCTGGAAAAAGCGGCAGCAGGAAAAAGTGGAAGAAGAAGCCCGGTTACGCTATCAGGAATTTCTGAAAAGCAAAGAACGATTCAGACAGTCGCCATGGTACTACCCTGCCTTCGTGCTGATTTATGTGGCAGCCGGTCTCTGCTACCTCTTCAGTGCAAGTGTTATTCTGCTTTGTGCGTATGTTCTGCACAAAACGCATATTATTGTAATTCTCCTGATGCTTCCGTTTATTTCCGGGGCGGTCTATTTTATAAAACGGACCGGAACCTGGTTTAAGGAAGCCAAAAAATTTTTCTGATGCAGCAGATCCGTTTAAAAATAGTAATCTTTACACTGCTTTCTCTTTGCGGATCTGAGCAGATTTACAGTCAAATCCCGACTCTTTTCTACAAAGTAGTTTTATTGAGAATTGCCGAGAAGGATTCGCTTGCCAATCCGCCGGATACCGTCAATGTCCAACACATTGCTGTTACACTGGCAGATTCAGCTATATATGTATCCAGAAAGAACCAGAGACGGGTCTACGATTTTGCCAAAGAAAAAATCTATTTCCTGAATACACAGGCTAAAAGTTATGATGAGGCTCCGCTATTTGCAGAAATTGATTTCCGTCGGCTGGAATTCTTTAACCGTTTGGGATTAAAGAATATGCTTAACAGAGACGGGATAGAAAATCAGGTCGGGTCACGTTTTGAGCTGGAAAGTCTTTTTGGCATAAGCCGGTCCGATCCGGAAAAGCCGGCCAATCTGATCGAGCTGAGTAAGGAAAATATACTTGAATATGCCATACATTCCCAGCCGGTCGCCAGCTTTATATTCTCAGAAATACCACTGGAAACCCGGGCAGACATCTTTGCCAGGTATCTTCTTTATGAAACCCAATTGCATCCGGCAATCAGCAGGGCTCTTGTCAGTCAGAACAAAGTTCCGGAACGAATGGAGTTTGCTTTTAACAATTCCGGCAAACGATACAAAGCAGTCTATTTTCTCGAAGAATACCGGAAAAATACCAACCTGAGTGAATTTGGTCATCAGTACTACCTGTATGCCTATCAGTCAAACAATGATCTCAAAACCCGGATAAATCAGATTTATGGATATATCCATTCCAATGATGTGGTATTCCCCCGTAAAGAAACGATTATCCAAAATTTTAAGCAGTCCCTTGAAAAGAGACGATATGTTGAAGCATTCCTCATTCTGACAGAGAGCAACCTTGCTTCCGATGAAAATTATGACAATGAGTTTGCCTTATTGAAGACACGGGCAGACGATAACAAAAGATTTCAGGATTTTCTTTCTGCTCTTGTACCTTCTCAGAACCCGGATGATCTTACTAATAAAATCCGTTACCTGGAAAAACTGCGCAAAAGTATACGGCATACTAAAAAGGCCTATCTCCTGGATGCTTTTATTGCCAGTTACTATAATGGTCTCGGTGAAAATGACAAAGCACTACAGCTATTTGACAATGTAATTGCCCAAAACCCCTATATTACTTCCATATATATGGATATCGGCAATATATATACAGAGCAATACAATATGCGTATGGCCTGGAAATGCTTTGAGATTGTCCAGCATCTATATCCTCCTCATCCCGTCAATGCCGAAGTCAGGCTCAGAAAAAAGCATCTGAAAGAAACTTACCCGCATTTTTTCATGCATCCCTGATCAGAAGCCTCTGCTGATCCCGACTACATAACGGAACTGAAAGAACTCTTCTGTGGCAGGCGGCGCATTGAGAAATAAAGGCATATCAAAGCGTATAACCAGCGGGTTAATCTTGAAATAGCTAAATTTTATAGTCATAGCCGTACCCAGACCGGCATCCATTCTAAACCTGCCAAACCTGGTTTCACCTCCTCGCCGATCTCCGATAATTCCCATATCCGTAAACAGATATGTATCGAAATGCAGGTTTCGCAAGGCTTTTTTGGGTGTAACTGACACCAGACGATCAAAATCAAGCTCTAAGTTGCAGGAAGCTCCCGATGTCCCGTGATAGGTATAAATAAGAGAATTTCCATCTTCATCCGGCGCCAGATACCCGGCATAACCTCTCAGATTCAAGCCACCGCCATACTGAAAATGATTGACACCGGTTCCATATCCTGTCCAGGCTTCCGGTACAAATCCTCTGGCTCTGGTAAATTTATTATCAATCAGCGCCTCAGGATTGGCGCCGGCAAGATATAACCGGGATTCCAGGGGAATATCTCCGATACCTATCTGACCAAACACCCTGGAACGAAGATCCAGCTTCTTCCATGCTACTGAATTTATCCACTGAAGACTGGCCTGTGAGTAATTATAATCGGACCCAATAAAAGGAGCGCGTATATCTGCAGAGACATCACCGGAACCTTTCGTATAGACATAGTGCTTCAGATAACCCATATTCAGTGAGGCATTCAGATAGTTTCCTTTCCGGCTATCCGCAGGCCCCCATTGTCCGGGATATAACAGGTAAGTCCGGTAATCCAGCGTATTGTACAGGTAGTTGGTCTTGATATAAACCTTCGAAAACTTTGGATTACGGTCATCCTGCTTTCTGAACTCCTTCTCCAGACCTAAATCAAATTTCAGAATACCTGCATTAAATGTTCCTGAATGCTGCCAGCTTAATCCACGCCAGTATCTGGACAAATAACCATTGTATTGATACGTGAAAGCAAACCGCTGATAATCCCGACGCACGCTATCCGGTACATTCTGCTGAAGCAGTCCCGTATTATACCAGAGTGTGGCCGAGTAGTTCATATAACGCGTATAATCTCCTTCGAGATGAAGGCCTATCTGCAAACCGTCATAGCTGTTGTACCATAAATCCGGACGGTAATAGTTTTTTTGTTTGGTCCATTGTGGCACATTGGGCACCCTGCTGTCAAATCCAAGCTTCCGGATGCCTCCTTCTCCATATTTATTATCCCTCAGATCAACATCCGCCATGTAATGCTCCGGGTCAATCTCGACTGATTTCAGCTTTCCCGAAATAGTGACTTCCGCAGTATATTCCGGCTGAAGCAGATCCCAGCCAAACCACTTAGGCAAGACGGTTGCCTCTGTTTGTTTTACAAACCAGGTATTAGGTATCAGGAACCCAAATTTTTCGCCTTCATCATTCGTCACAACAAACTCAACCGGCATATGCATACGTCCTTTACGTTCAAAGGTAATGGCATACGTTGATTCTCCGGTCTTCTTTACCTTCTTTATGCCATAATCAATATGTTTGGTTGTTTCCAGCCACTGATCAAAAAACCAGTTAAGATCTGCACCTGTATATTCAATAATTGCTTTCCGAAAATCATCAGGATACGGATGAGCAATCTTCCATTTATCAACGTAGTATTTCATAGCCTCCAGAAAAAGACTATCTCCAAGCACATAACGCAGGTTGTACAACATGGTACCGGCCTTGTAGTAGACTAATCCGTAATTTCCGCCATGCCGTATGGCTCCGTTAAAAGCCGACGAATGTGTATTGAGCGGTTCATCTGTACCTGTCTGAACATGGTTGATATACGGATAATACAGTCGCTCCTGCCGGTTGATCACCGGCTCCAGATACCTCGTTACATACTTATTCTTGCCCAGTCTCTTCCGCTCCGCGCCTACAATCCGATCCATAGACCAGATCGTAAGAAACTGGGTAAAGCCTTCGTCCATGAAAGCCCGGTAAGTCTCATTGCTTCCCAGCATACCATAAAACCACATATGCCCGACTTCATGAGCCAGTAAGTACTGGTTGGAAGGATAAGTCCCGTTATCAAGTGTCAGCATCGGGTATTCCATACCATCCTTTGCATCCGCAACAATAATCTTGGGCCAGATATACATACCAAAATCTCTGGAATATACCTCAATAACCTTTCGGGTAAACTCGGCAGCCCCTTTCCAGCCGGGAGCATTAGGCTCTTCCACAAGCGCAATAACCTTGATGCCCTTCCACTCAGTTTCTTCGATCCGATAGTCCGGATCTGCAGTAAATGCAAAATTATGCACATTGATCGCCTTAAAATACCAGGTCTTATACTTACCGGATTCCACCGGAACCGGCTGCGTAACCGGGCTTCCTGGTTCACGATTAAAGAAGTTGGATAGCTTAATTTTCTCCTTCAGCTCTGATGGTAACACCTCCTCTTCGTTCATCAGATAACCGGTAGCTTCGACTATATAGTGCTGGGGTAATGTCAGCCGGATATCATACTGACCAAAATTATTATAAAACTCTTTGTCCAGATGCTGATCGGTCGACCAGCCGAATACCGCGTCATATACAGCAACAGCCGGATACCAGTGAACCCCGTCATAATGCCTGTTGTTGAATGATTCGAAGGTCTTCATACGCCTGCGCATCGTACCTGTATCAAAATACGTCCTGAATCGCATAGTCACCTGCAGGCTGTCGCCCGACAAAAGAGGCTCATTCAGAATTACCTTTAAAACAGTATTGTCCATAACAGTATCTGCCATGCGGCCATTCACCCTGAGATCTTCAATCGCCGTACCAAGCCCCTGTGCTTCAAACTTGCCAAAATTTACCCTGACCGTATTATTCTTGTTCAGATCATGATAATAGCTGCCCGGGGTAAAGGCATTCTGGTAGACATGAAAGAACAGCTCATTCAGCGCATGCGGAGAATTGTTCCAATAAGTAAGCGTATATTCTTCTCCATATAAAATTCCTGTGGAATCATCCAGACGGGCATGAATCTGATAGTGTACATCCTGTTGCCAGTAACCGGGCTCCGGTATTCTCCATTTCCAGTAATACGGATTTTCCTTACTCCGGTAATTTACCTCCGGTCCGGGTACCCCTTCTGCACAAAGATTATAGAATCGAACAAAAAGCAGTAGTAAAAATACTATTCTCATAAAAATCTGTTTCCCCGATAACTTCACTATCTAAATGATAAAATTATGGAATTGTTGCGACTTTTTCGCATCTAAGGCGCTGCCGTAGTGTTGCACACCTCTGTAATAAACTGCTCTGCATACGGAAATCCGTACAGATTAGCCTTATGCAAATCCGTACATGCCATAAGTGTATCCTTTATTTCCAGATAATTTCTGGCCCTGAGCATATAAAGCGCGGGATTGTCGGTTACCCGAACCATAAGCAGATCGCAGGTCTTTAAAGAACCCGTATAATCAGTCAGGATATACTGGACCAGAGCCTTGCCATACAGCGCTTCCGCATATGACGCATCAATCATAGCTGCCTTCTCAAATGCCTGTAGCGCCTCCGGATAATCTCCGGCAGCATAATACACCTCCCCGAGAAGCACCCAGACCGAGTCAAGTCCGGGATATTGTATTACTATTTTTTTTAAAAACCTGCCGGCCTCTTCCGTCCCGCTATGCTTTTGCATAGCTTTTCCGGCTTTGAGATACAAACCGGTATGGGCAGAATCCGAGTATCGTATTGCTTTTCTGTAAAATTCGATTGCTCCGGCATGATCGCCCATTAATTCAATCCGGAGATCTCCCAATCGCTCATATGCCCCGGCATTTTCAGGATCAACATCCAGCACCTGCATATACTTCAGGAATGCTTTCTGATAGTTTTCGGAATAAAACAACGATTCGGCCTCTCTGTAATAGGATTTACTGGCATAGGTATTCATACCATAATACAGTAAAACCCCGCCGGTAATCAACATCCCGATCAGCAGCCCGAGATAAACATATCCTTTAGCGCTGACTTTGACAACCGGCTTTGGGGCGGGTCTTCCGGATGGGCGGGCCCTTTTGACAGTTGGACCTGAAGCCGGAGCTGGTTCCAGCGACGAGCTTCTGCCATAAAATAATTTCAAATCGTATCGTTTGCGGGCAACAGGATCCGACAATACCCGATACGCCTCCGATATACTTTTAAACCGCTCCTCGTAATGCGGATCTCCTCCATGCTTATCCGGATGATTCTGCAGCGCCAGTTTTTTGTAACGTTCTTTTAACTCATACTCACTGACATTGAATGCAACGCCCAATATTTCATAATAATTCGTCATAGATATGATGCTACCGGATAAGTTAAAAGTAAAAATATTTTAATTAATTTATAGATTTAATTATCGAAAGGCCTGTTCTCTATAGCTAGTGTCCGGGCAATATACAGACATTAAAAAAAACCTCGCCAAAACATGATTAATAAAGACGCCATGGTCCGCTACAGGGTAATCAATAAATGCCTGGTAAACCGGGCAAAAAAATATCCGTCCAAAGAGGAAATCCGGCTTGCGTGCATGGAAGCATTAGGCGTCAGCTACCTTTCGGTAAGAACAATTGAAAAAGATATCGAAGACATGCGATATAATGAAGAGCTGGGATTTCATGCGCCAATCAGCTATAACAAGAGGATGAAAGGCTATCATTATACAGTTGAGGATTATTCAATTGATAAAATCCCGTTAAAAGAAAACGATCTCAATGCCCTGCAATTTGCCGCCAGTATTCTGAGTCAGTTTAGCCACCTTTCAGTATTGAAGGATTTTTCCGGTACAGTATCCAAAATTGCCGAGGCTGTCAGCATAAAAAGACTCACTGCCAACAACGGGCTCGATTTTATTGAATTTGACAACAATGACTATATTCCGGGCGGTCCCTTTCTTGAAGATCTGATTCTCGCTATCCGGTCAGGCAAGCAAATAAATTTCGATTACAAAAAACATGGGCTCGATACATATAAAAACTACACCTTAGAGCCCTATCTGCTCAAACAATTCAAAAGTGTCTGGTATATCATCGGCAACGAACCTGAATCAGAAAAGATAAAAACATTCGGACTGGACCGGATGATTTCCTTAACTATTACAGATACATCGTTTCTGGTTCCGGAAGATTTTGACAGAAAAAAATATTTTCGCCACGCTTACGGAATAACTTCTTTTCATGCAGATCCCGAAGAAGTTCTGATTTCTTTTAACCGAAAAGCAGCGGACTATATTAAAGCATTACCGCTGCATCATTCCCAGGAACTGATAAGTGAGGGCAAAAATCACAGCCTTTTCCGATTCACGGTCTACCCTACCCACGATCTGCTGATGCAGCTACTGAGCTATGGCAGTGAAGTAAAAATCCTGCAACCCACATCCCTGCAAAATGCGTTAAAAGACATACTACAGCAAACTATTCAGCAATACGAGTCATAGCAATTAAGAGAAATAAGAAACTTCTTTCTCTGATCACCGTAATTAGGTCTGAACAAATTCGATTTCCTTGAGACTATTTTCTATCATATTTTTTGTAGTGCTGCTATGCACTGAAACATCTGCTCAATACAGAGCCGGTGTGAAAGTCTCCCCCGGACTGGGATATACCAAATCGTCAGATCTCAAATCCTATTTCAGCAAACTAAGTCATGAAGGCGCTGAATATTCAGCGGCCAACCGGATGAGAGCACATATCGGGCTGGGCGGATTTGCTGATTACAAAATAAACGATGAATGGTACATCGTACTAGAGCCTGTTTTTACATTTGCCTCTGCGAATCTTGTCAGTTCGTTTACCGCGGACCACGTAGATGAAAATGGTCATGGTACAGTATATACGATCAGCTCAGAGGCAAAATTCAGAACCAATTACCTGTCTGTACCTCTTACAGCCCGCTATCGCTTCAACGCAAGAAGAGAGCTTTACCTGACCGGCGGATTCGTTTTCAACATTAACTTCAAGCCGACGTTGTTTTCTGAAGAGAAAATTACAACAGTAGAATACAAAGAAGGTATCGGTGACGATTATTCTCTTGACAAACAAACAAAGGAATTAAAAATAGACGATTACAACATTTTTAATCTCAACCTGGTAATCGGAGCAGGCAAGATGTTTAATCGATTCGGACGAAACGTTTTTGTGGATATACGCTATAGCCACCCCCTGACAAAGAGCCCGCTTCGTACCACAAGCACCAATGATCCTCTGCTGCTCAACAGCGCCTACACCGGACAGGGCGAAAAAATGTTTAATGATTTTAAAACCGGGCTGTTTAGTCTCAATATAGCTGTTGCTCTCTACAAAAACTACCGATAGATAACAGCCGGGACTCAGACCAGATCTCTCAGAGACAAGAGAGGCTTATGAAACTCTGTGTCATTATTAATGACATACAGGAGCTTTTCCGCTACCTTTTCGGGACTTATCAGCATGTTTTCTTTTTTATATTCAACAAATTCATCCAGTCTGGAAAAATTTTTCTTCGACACATTCCGGATCTGTTCCTGCATACCTGTATCTATTATACCCGGGGCAATGGAAAAAACTTTTAAATCATTATGATCCTTCTGACTCTCAACCGACAGCACTTCTGAAAACATGTCCATAGCCGCTTTGGATGCACAATAAGCCGACCAGCCGTCAGTAGGTTTCCTACCTGCTCCCGAGCTGATATTTATGATCAGTTTACGGCAACCTGAGACCTCTTTGTATTTTCTGACAAATTCATTCATCAATAGTGCGGAAGCTATAAAGTTGATAGTAAATACCTCCTGCAATGCTGCATTGTCCAGTCTGCCCACATAGTTTACTTCACCGAGAGTCCCGGCATTGTTGACTAATACGATCTTTTCGGGATTTATTAATTCAGTAAATAGTGCAGGTATCAGCGATTCGAGCATTTCAGTTCTGCCAAGATCCACTGATACATGCCGGAAATTAGAGTGTCTGATAAGATTTGTTCTTGATATTCCTACTACCCTGTTTGTATCATCTTCCAGCAAGCGGTTAGCCAGGGCATAACCCAATCCTTTTCCTGTTCCGGTTATAAAATAATAGTTCATAATTTACTATGCTTTACTAAATCATATGTAGCAACAATCTATTCATCAAATATCTCTCTTGTATGTATCCGTACCGCATTGGCTTTGGGCCTGATCTGATAGCCTGCAAATTCGGCATATTTTCTTGTGAAGGCAGCGCCCAGATAAAAAATCAGGGCCGAATAAAAAACAAAAAGCAGAATCAGCATATAAGATCCTGATGCACCATAAATACTTGCCAGTCCCTCTGACGGCAGTAATTTAATCAGGCTGAAACGACCGGCTGCAAAAAGCAATCCTGTCACCATACTTCCTATCCATACCACCTTCCACCCCACTTTAGCTGCAGGCAAAATTCTGTATATCAGAGCAAACCACAATATCATCATAACAAATGAGAGAACTTCTCCTGCAAATTCGGCAAATACCAGATTATAATCGCCTATAAAAGACATCGTACTTTTACGAATGTATACCAGCATCAGATGTGAAAGAATATTGACCAGAATCAACGCACCGAAAATCATGATAAGAAAAATTCCGATAAAACGGTCTTTAATCATTGCCTTGTAGTCAAGCCGAGACTTTGGTCGCACTCCCCAGATATGATTGATCGCTACCTTAATGGTAGCCCATAATGAGGAAGCGATAAAGATCATGAAGGCAAAACCCAGTAAGGTAAGATACCATTCGTCGGAAATCACCGCCATATTTTCGAGCGCACTATGCACAGCTATTGCAGCCTGTTTGCCAAGCCAGGTTCTCATATTAAGCAATATTTCATCTTTTATAACCTCTTCTCCCAAAAGAGCGCTGAAAAGACGGATAATAATCACAAAAATAGGTGCTATGCTGAACGTCGCAAAAAAAGCTGTAGATGAGGCGAGGAGCAATGGATTGCATTCTGCCAGATGCAAAAACGATCCCTTGCATAATTTCCAGGCTTTTTGAAGCAGACTTATCTTCACGTAGGTCAGATAAAAAAGTGTTTTATAGACAAATCAAACCGGTAAAATCATAAACAATGCCTTATTCCAAGCGCCTCTGTCAGACATTCTGCAGTCAGTGGTTTGGCAATATAACGGACATTGTGCCGAAGCAATCGCTCCATATCATCTTTTCCGCCACCGGAACTAAGGACCAGCACACTCATTTTGTCCTTGTTTGAGAATTTTTTCAAACGCAGGTACTCCATAAACTCATATCCGTCCAGTACAGGCATTTTCAAATCAAGCAAAATCAGTTCAGGGCCATGATTGTCGTGTCTTTCCGCATAGTACTGAATATAATTGAGCGCTTTTTCACCATTAAATTCTGTATGAATTTCTTCTGTTATATCAAGCTGCTTAACAATTCTGTAATTAATAAAATTGGTCGCACCGTCGTCATCCACCAATAGTACACAATTGATCTTTTTCATACTGTACCGTGCAATAATGTTTTTCTTTCGGGCAGGCCCTGTCATGATATAACCGGGACTTCTCAGCAATTGTTATTGCTGCTTCCGGCAGGAAAAAAGCCATATGAATACTCCTGATAACAACCCGAAGGCAAAAAATTTCACCAGAAGCTCCCCAGCAATGAGCATAGAATGTATATTTACGATTTAGGATTAAAATACCAGACAAACAAGCTTCTGCTGTGGAAGCATTTCTTACTTCTGATTATCGGTCTTTTAATACCTGAATCGTCTGGTGATGGATGGCTAAGACTCCCGCAAAGCCCATTAATTCAAAAAAACCGGATTCTGGTCTGGCAGATTATCTATAGTTCAGGGAGCTTGGTATATTAAAGACATGTATATTCTCCACTGTTCTCTTGAAGTCTCAGACTTAAAACAATAGATAACAACTACAATCAGCCACTTACAAAACCTAGCGCCTGATCCTGCCCCACCTGCTAATTAATATTGGCCTGTGTCTCTTTCAAACCAATACTGTCTACAACCCTGGCGTACATATCTTCCAATTGTGAAATATGATCCAGATAGTAAAAATAACTATCCTTAAACCGGGCTTCATCAGCATTGTAGCTTTGAAGAATTTTTGTCTTTTTAATCAGAAAGAGATTATCAGCCGAGTCCTGCGGAAGATTTCTCATGCTGACGTCTGCCTGTGCCACATGGATGTCTATTAGAATATTCACCATTGTGTCTTCTGCAATAAGATTAGCCGGCAGTTTTGACTGCTTGTCACCGGAGCAGGCCATAGCTGATACCAGCACAAGTATAAGGAATGAGTTTTTCACAGGAGAAAATTAATTATTTTACATTAATTTTAGAAATCTTCCCAAAGTTCCCATGCAGGAGATTCTAAAGAAAATTAGACAGTACGAAATAAAAATCAGAAAGGAAGTTACCAGCAGAGTAAGTGGCGACTATCGTTCTGTCTTCAAAGGATCCGGCCTTGAGTTTGATGATGTTCGCTCCTATCAGTACGGGGATGACGTACGAACAATCGACTGGAACGTAAGCGCCAAGGGACACGGAACATTCGTAAAAACTTTTAAGGAAGAAAAAGAGCAAAATGTTTTCTTTATTCTGGATGTCAGCAGTTCCCAGGAAATAGGAAGTGCACGTAAGGCAAAGCTGGAAATCGGCAAAGAAATATGTGCCATACTGGCGCTGTCAGCCGGCCGTGAATCGAGCACTGTGGGTCTGATAGGCTATAGCAATATCAAAGAAATTTTTATCCGGCCCGACAAAGGACTCCCGCATATTTACCACATTATCTATAAGCTTTTTGCCCTGCAGACAAAATCAGCCAAAACAGATCTGAATGCCTGCCTTCAATATTCGTCCAGCATTCTGAAAAAAAGAAGTATTGTGATACTTATTTCTGATTTTATAGATGAAGGATATGAAAAAAAGCTCACGGCAATTGCCAGCAAACACGATCTGGTAGTAATTCACCTGTCTGATCCGATTGAATTCAATTTTCCAAGGCTCGGCATTATTCCTGTTGTCGACAAGGAAACCCGGAAAACCAAATGGGTAAATACATCTTCCAAAAAATTCCGGGCTACATTTTCCAAAAGTTTTAACGATCGGAAAACAGCTCTGAAAAATCTTTGTATCTCCAATAATGCAGCTTATCTGTGGCTGAACACACATGAAGATTATGCTCCTCAGCTTGCCAATCTATTTAAAAGGAGGAAAAAAAGCTGATGAACCGCTTCATAATACAGTCTGTTATTCTTGTTTTTTTCTGCCTTTCCGTCCATTGCCTGTCTGCACAGTCAGATATACGAACCGGTTCGCTGAAAAAGGAAATAACACTTGGTGAACCGCTGGATGTTTATCTGGTATATGACCATGATCCGGAGCTAAGCGTACTTTTTCCTGACACGAATTTCAATTTTCATCCTTTTGAATTAATCAGAAAACGCTATTTTCCGACTGTAACCGAAAACGGCATAAGTAAGGATTGTACAATATATCAGCTCCGCCTGTTTACGATTGTACCTGATCCTCAGCTTTCAATTCCGGTTTATATACTGGCCGACAATGACTCCCTTAGTATCTACCCCGAACCGGTGTCATTAAAGCATGTAGAGCTCCTTCAGGACATACCCCAATACCCCGTTCTGAAAGAATCTCCACACTGGGAACATATTGAGCAAAGAACCAATTTCCCTCTTATCATAGTAATCGTATTACTGATTACGTTGATTTTAAGCCTTTCCTTTCGATTCCTGGGCAAACCTGTAGTGCAGCGTATCCGAATTTACTATGTCATTCAGAACCACCGGAGATTCATAATGCAATTTGAAAAGCTTGAGCGATTGTATAGCAGCAAAAGGAACACCGATTACCTGAAAAGCCTGCTCAGCTTATGGAAAGACTATCTCAGTGCCCTCGAGGGAAAACCAATTGCAACCTATACATCTACTGAAATCACCGAGCTCTTCCGTAAAGAAGATCTCAAAGATTCTCTCATTGTAATAGACAGGGTTATATTTGGCGGCATTACTTCCGGGGCAGTGATAACTGCTACTGGCTCCTTAAAGAAATTTGCTAACTCACGATATATAAACCGTAAGAATGAACTCCGCAAAGGACAGTTTTGAATGGCTCTCTCCCAATTGGTTATCCTATGAAACCCTGCAAACATTTCACTGGGCAAACAGCTATTTTCTGTATCTGATTCTATTCATTCCCACGTTATTTGTCCTCAAGTGGCTTCTGCATTTCCGTTTCAAAAATAAACTTGTACTCGCTTTTTCATCTGAAGAGCATCCACTGTTCAAGAACTCCGTAGTCCGGCATATCCCGGCAATTTTATTAAGTATTTCGATTGCTTTTATACTCACTGCTCTGGCCCGACCTCAGTTGCTGATCAAGACATCACCGGATTATTCTGAAGGAATAGACATATTGATTGCCCTTGATATAAGTGAATCAATGGACATTTCTGATCTTAAACCCAACCGGCTGAAGGCATCGCTCGAAGTCGCCTCCGATTTTATAGACCAGCGTCCCAATGACCTCATAGGCCTGCTGGTATTTGGAGAAGGTGCAGCTTCGCTTTCCCCTCTTACTTACGACCATGCCGCGCTCAAACAATGGCTTAGTGAGATTCACACCGGTATGATGCCCGGCAGCGGGACAGCCATAGGAGTTGCAATAGCCACCGGAGTAAACCGTCTGACCGAATTCAGGGGAAGATCACAATTGCTGATCCTGATCAGTGATGGTGAAAATACCGCAGGCAATATCTCTCCGGTTACCGCTGCAAAACTGGCCCGACATTACGGGATTACTATATACAGCATTGCCATAGGCAAATCCGGACAAGTTCCATATACCGATCCGGCTACAAAAAAAACAATCTATGTGGAATCGCACCTCGATGAAAAAACCCTCAGAGAAATCGCAACCTTGACCTCAGGTGACTTTTTCAGGGTACGAAACAAGACACAGCTGGGAAATGTATTTAAGAAAATCGATACACTGCATAAATCAAAGCATGTCATAGCTGCCAATACACAATACAAAGATTTTTATTATCCCTATCTGACATGGGGGGTTATCTTTTATTTGCTCTGGCTCTTTACCAAAAACACTTTTTTAACCAATAGTCTGGAAGATTGAGATCATACGAGCAGCGTATCGGTCAGGGCTTTATAAATAAGCCGTATGCCGACTCCGGCCAGGATAATCCCAAGAGCCCGGTTAAGAATAATCATAAAGCGCTGAGTAAAAAATTTCTTTATAAGATTAGAGATGAAAGATTTAAAAACATCCACACAAAAGACCATAATAACGGATGTAATAAAGAAAGTAAAGATCAGGTGCTGATCACTCCCAAACTCAATACTGATTACGCTTACCATTCCTACCCAGAAAAAAAACACAAAAGGGTTCAGAATATTAAGCACAAACCCTTTAATGACCAGGCTAATTCCCTTTTGTTGCCGGCTGATTTGTTCATAGGCAATGGTTGTACGCGCCCCTCTGAAAAAATAAAAAGCACCGAAAATCATCATCACCAGCCCCCCTGCCAGTCCCAGCAGCTTTCTTATAAAATCATCGTCCAGAAAAGCTGAAACCCCAAAATAGGTAAGCCCTATAAAAGCGACATCACTCAGCGCAACCCCCAATGCAAAAAGTACTCCGTACTTAAAACCTCTGGCAATACCTGTCTGAATCAGGGCAAAAAAGACGGGACCAGGCACAAGCGCAAGCATCAATCCAAAACCTAGTCCGCTTAATATTGCCTGCCAGATCATATTTCAGGGTTTTATTGAATAAGAAAACCTTGTTCCGTTAAAAAAGCCTCCCACTCATTCAGTTGATTCTTCTTAAGCACTCTCGGAAACTTGTTCTGCCCACCGACTTTCCCTTTCTTTTTCAGATATTCATAAAAAACATCCAGCGGCAACACATTGACCAGCACCTCTTTTAAAGCGCTTATACGTTCGGTTTTATAATCATCGTTAAGTATCTTCAGATTGTCATCCAGCAGTTTTTTTATTTTTTCAGAATCAGCCTCTCCTTCTACCCCCAGAAACCAGCGATGAGCAAACATACTATCATAGGGAATCCCGGCTACTGTATATTCCTTGATGGATATTCCCAGCTCTTCTGCAGTCATTCTGACAGCCTTGTTCATATTATCAACAGACATATGCTCTCCGCATAAGCTCAGATAATGTTTGGTTCGACCCGTTATCAGAATTTCAGAACGGGATTTGTCTGTAAACCGGATCACATCCCCTATCAGATAGCGCCATGTTCCGGCGCAGGTACTTAAAAGCAGAGCATACTCCTTATTTTCCTCAACCTCATCAATCATCAGGGTCTCAGGATAGGCTATCAGGTCCCCGTTTTCGTCAAAGTTCTTTTCAGTGAATGGCACAAACTCAAAAAAGATTCCATTATCCAGCACCATCGCCATAGCAGATGTATCAGGCCGGTTCTGGAATGCAACAAAACCTTCCGAAGCAAGATAGGTCTCTATATAAGTCAGGGGCTTGCCCAGCAGATTCTCGAAGCTTTTTTTGTACGGTTCAAATGAAACACCGCCATGGACGAATATTTCGAGATTGGGCCAGATTTCATGGATGTTTTTCAAGTTGTAATGGCGAATAATTTCCTCCATCATAAGCTGAATCCAGGCAGGCACCCCAACTACAAATCCAATGTCCCACGAAGGCGCATTAAGCGTAATTTCCCGGAGTTTCATATTCCAGTCCCTGTTCCTTGCAATCTCCTTTCCCGGTTTATAAAAACGCTGAAACCAGAACGGAATCTTGCTAGCCTGAATACCACTCAGGTCACCCTCAAAATAATGTCCGGATTTATTAAGATCCGTACTCCCACCCAGCATAAGAATACCTTTGGTAAATAAGCGATCGGGAAGGTCATACTTTGAAAGCGTTTTGATCTGACGTATGCCTGTTTTCTTTATGGCATTGATCATCTCAGATGAAATCGGTATATGTTTGGATGCTGATTCGGAGGTACCCGAACTCAGGGCAAAATACCGGATCTGTCCCGGCCAGGTCACATCTTTCTGGCCTTCCCTGCATTTATGCCACCATTCTTCAAATAATATATTGTATGAATAGACCGGTACCTTATTCCGATATGCCGAATACAGCTCTCTCAAATCTTTCTGGCCGCTTTTCAATATGGCTTCGAAACCATACTTCTGGCCAAAATCAGTATTTCTGGCTGCAGTAAGTAATTTACGAAGTTCCTTAAGCTGCTGATTTTCCGGGGAGGATTTTTCCTTTTCCGCAACCGCACTCAATTTAATCCCCTTTTTCAAAATTGACCCTAAAATTGTCATATTATTTATCAGAAATCTTTGTAATTTTCTTACTCAAAAGTTAAATACCTCGTGGTGTTTTTTGTTTTGAAATTAGGAAAAAATATAATTTTACTGAAATTTTTACCAACCCCTCCATCTGTTATTAATGGCAATAGCTGACAATATCAACAAAATCTTAGCCGGACATGACACCAGCCGGTTTTCCCTGATTGCTGTATCTAAAAACCACCCTGTTACCTCTGTTCAAGAAGCGTACCAAAGCGGGCAAAGGCATTTTGGAGAAAACAAAGTGCAGGAAATGACAGAAAAGCAGTCACAGCTGCCTTCTGATATCTTCTGGCATATGATCGGACATTTGCAAAGCAATAAGGTAAAATACATAGCTCCATTCGTATATATGATTCATTCAGTTGATTCATTGAGACTTCTTCAGCTTATCAACAAAGAAGCTTTTAAAAACAACCGGGTAATCAATTGCTTGTTACAATTGCATATTGCCAGAGAAGAAACAAAACATGGCATGTCATGGCAGGAAATTGAAGTTTTACTATCTTCCACTCAACTTGCTGACCTCAAAAACATCTCTGTCAAAGGCCTCATGGCAATGGCCACCAATACCGACGATCTGGCTGTTGTCAGACAGGAATTCAGAGAAGTAAAACAGTATTTCGAATTAATGAAAGAAAAATATAATCACCTGGATAATGCTGATTTTAAGGAAATTTCCATGGGAATGTCAGGAGACTATGAAATAGCACTGGATGAAGGCAGCACGCTGATACGTGTTGGCTCTTCCATATTTGGATCAAGAAATTATTAAGAAATTATTATGCAACAACTTTTCTTACTTATCGGAACTGCATTGGGAGGTTCAGGCATCGCAATCGGGGCTTTCGGAGCTCATGCCCTAAAGGCTGTACTGGTGAACTCCGGGCGGCTTGATGTATATGAAACTGCTGTAAAATATCAGTTTTATCACGCTTTCGCTTTACTTATTCTGGGCCTGCTCATGTATCGTGTGCAATCGCCGTTGCTGAATTATGCAGGAATCGCGTTTACTATTGGCACAATTATTTTCTCAGGATCACTATATATCCTGTGTCTTAGCGGAGTAGGAAAATGGGGTGCTGTAACTCCTTTTGGCGGTATAATACTCATAATCGGCTGGTGTCTCCTTTTTGCCGGAATTGCACAGTCTGTTAAATAAAAATACTCCTGAAATCAGCTTTTGCCATGATTTCAGGAGTATTTCAGGCTCCTAGAACCTTAGTTATTGCTCTTCGGAAGGATATTACAAGTAATTGTAACTCTGGCCGGACTATTTACAGCATTGGAAAGTATAGTAATTCCTTTATTCTGCCTGCCCATTTTATTGTCCGAATTAAAGGTAATCTGGATCTCACCGGATTGTCCGGGCAAAATCGGCTCCCGGCTCCATGAAGGTGCTGTACATCCGCAGGTCGTAACAACATCTGACAAGATCAGAGGCTGATTTCCGGAGTTTGTGAATGTAAAGATATGGCTTACCTTTTCTCCCTGGATAATATCACCAAACTCATAGCTTGTTTCAGCAAGACGAATAACTGCTCCGTTCTTGGGTTGTTCGCCCTGTGCAAAAACTCCGCAGCAAATCATTGAAAAAAACAGAAATACAAATACGTTCTTCATAAGAATATGATCCGTTAAAATTAGGTTCTTTATGGGCACAAGATAATCAAAAACTTTGCCATCGTCATCACCTGAAAAACTGAGAATCAAAATTTACCATAAAAACTTCTTTAGCCCCCCTTGTTACTGCTGTATACAGCCAGCGAAAGTATTCCCTGTCGATCTGGTCCTGGGTCAGATATCCCTGATCAATAAATACTGCATCCCACTGCCCGCCCTGCGCTTTATGACAAGTCAGCGCATAGGCATACTTGACCTGCAGGGCAGATAAAAAGGCATCCTTTTTTATGGCAGCCTTTCGTTCCCTTTTACTTTTTATCTCCAGGTAATCCTTGCTTACAGACATATAAAGACGCTGATTTTCTTCCTGAGAAAGAGAGGGAGAATAAGAATTAAGCAAATCGAGCAAAATCCTGGCTTCAAACTCAGGCTCTCCTGCTTCATCCGGCAGCTTCAGCAGTACATCTGCAAAGCGAAACCCATGCATCTCCGTTGTTCTGCGTACCTTAACAATTTCAACAAAGTCCCCGTTGGCAAGGAAGCCGCCGCTAATTTCTTCAGGCAGCGTCTCATAGTTGTTTCTGACTACTATGAGCATGTCCCCTACCTGCAACTCCTCTTCTGCATAGTTTATTCTCGAACGTATATACTGATTATACAGAACAGCCGACTTATTGCTTCGGGTAATTACCATAGTATTGTTAATACCATATTTTCCGTATGCATAGTTAAGTCCGTCTTCCAGCCTGTCCGCTTTCATCTTGTAAAAGTCTCTGAACCCCTGAACCTCGAGCTTTACAGACTTCCCGTCCTGCCTGATTACCTCTCTGATGTGCGTGGCATTTTCCAGAATCCCGCTTTTTTGCTCCTGCCGCACAACTTCGGTCAGCTCAAATTCAGTGAGATCCACATCAAATTTCTCTCTCAGATAGGTTCCGTTAAGAGCAGGACTTTCCGACTGCCGGACCGGCGGAAGCTGTGCCTTGTCCCCTACCAGTATCAGCCGGTTCGATTTGCTGACAAACACAAATTCCATAAGATCTGCCAGCAAGCCGTTCTCCCCAAGCCCGGATTCATTGCTGATCATAGAGGCCTCATCAACAATGTAAATCGTCTTGGCAGCAAGGTTTGTTTTCAGGACGAACCTTAGCTCGTCAAGCCCGTCTTCGCCTTCCTCTCTGGTGTAAATATGCTTATGAATTGTATAGGCTTTTTTGCCGCTATATGCAGAAATCATTTTGGCTGCCCTGCCTGTCGATGCCAGTAAAACAAATTTGAGGTTCAGATCCGATAAAATATCAGTCAACGCTCCGATAATCGAAGTTTTACCTGTCCCCGCATATCCTTTCAGTAAAAAAACTTTTCGGGTACGCCGTCGATCTGAAAGGAAAGAATCCAGCAGATCAAAGACCTGTAACTGTCCTCCCGTTGGTGGAAACGAGAACGCAGAACTTAATAATTGAGAAGGCTTATGCAACGTCTTTTACAATCCAACTTTTATTGATGAATATTGTATTCGTATTACTACAAATTAAAGCGAATGGAGGCATCCCAGAAAGAAATACACCGGATTTTCGGAAATAAATTACGGATACGGGTATGCGGTATTTGTTTTGAAGAAAACAAAATACTGCTGATCAGACATCATAACATAGGAAAGCAGGGATATTTATGGGCTCCTCCCGGAGGTGGTATGGAGTTTGGGGAGAATGCGGAAGAATGCCTAAAGAGGGAAATGCTGGAAGAAACCGGGCTGGATGTATCAATCAAAAGAATGATGTTTGTAAATGAATATATTTCACACCCGCTGCATGCCATTGAACTTTTCTTTGAAACAGAAATCACCGGGGGACAACTCATAACCGGTAAAGACCCGGAAATGCCCGAAGAAAGACAATTAATCAGCGATGCATCGTTTATAGACCTGGACACAATCCGGTCAATGGATAAACAAACGCTTCATAATTTATTTAATTATGCTGAATCCAAAGACGAAATACTCAGGCTGAATGGCTATTTTTTCCAGAATAGCCAGAGCGGGAAAACAAATCCAACGTTAAACAATTAAGAATTGGATTTTTCAAATAAATTTAGTATAATTTGCATTTTGATTTAAACGGAAATCATTAGGATAAACTATGTCGAACCAGTATAAGCTCAATAAAAGGGTCAAAGATGATAAATTTACCCCGGAGGAGATTGGAAAATATATCCTGAATATTCAGATAAGCCAGACTCTTTTCAGGCTCTGTGTCACAGATACTGAAAACAATCGCTGTCTGCTTATTGAAGATTATTCACTGGACAGCATATTATATCCCGAACAGCTTATTGAACAGCTCAATGCCATATACGATGGCCACGAAGTGCTTCAGGCCGGCTACTGGAGATCTATAAGACTCGCTATTAAGGACATCGATTTCTCCTTAATTCCTAAAAGTCTCTTTGATCAGCAGTATGCTCGTGATTATCTCAAAATCAACACCGGCCAGGATGCTCTCCGGAATCAGGATGTGTTCTATTATACTCAGAAAAGCACCGATGCCGTAAGTATTTTCAGCGCAGATACGAAAATTGTTGACTGGTTCAGAAAACAATACCCCGGCAAGGCCATCACACTGGTTCACCATACTACAGCTTTTATTGAAGGTATATTATTCAATAACAGGGATACAACAGACAAAAGTGTATTTATCCACGTGGAAAAGAACTTCCTGACAATTGTGGTTAAAAGTGCTCAAAAGCTCGAATTCTGCAATAGCTTTTATTTCTCCACCTCAGAAGACTTTGTTTATTTTGTAATGTTTGTGTATCATCAGCTACAGCTTAATCCGGAGCAGACTCCACTCACCTTATTTGGAGAAATTGCGCCGGACTCCTCAGCTTATAAAAAGCTGTACAAATACATTCAACACATAAAATTTGGTGATAAGCCTTCAACCATACGTTTCTGCTACAAATTTGATGAAGTTTTTGATCATCGCTTCTTTGATTTGTACAGCATGCACTTTTGTGAATAAAAACATTCTATGAAAAAAGCCATTTTTCCGGGTTCTTTCGACCCTTTTACAAAAGGTCACGCAGATATTGTAAAAAGAAGCATCCCCTTATTTGATGAAGTCATCATTGGCATCGGCCATAATGAGCAGAAAAAAAGATATTTTCCTATTGAGGAAACAAAAGAAAAAATTGAATCTGTTTTTATTGCCGAACCCAAAGTAAAAGTCGTTATCTACAATGGATTGACAGCCGATTTTGCCAGAATACAGGAAGCCCGGTATCTGATCCGGGGCTTAAGAAATACGACTGATTTTGAATATGAGAACAGCATCTGCCAGGCCAACAAATATCTCTGGGGTGAACTGGAAACCATTTTCCTGATTACCAGTCCGGCTTACGCATCCATAAGCTCATCCATTATACGGGAAATTCATCGCCATGGAAGCGATGTCACGGATTTGCTACCTTACCGGCTTTGAGGATTCTATACTCTGAATATAGCTGTCAAATACGGCAGAAATAGACTTATATGATTTGCCGACCAGCTTACCCGCTTCTTTCCTGTCTACCCAGCGAACTTCCTGAATATCCTCCTCAACCTGAGGCTGCATGTTTCGGTCATTAAGGCAGGCCATAGTATACCAGTTGATTTTTTTCAGGTATTTCTTTCCCTTTCTGTTATAAGAATGCCAGGTGACACAAAGCTTTTCCCTCACTTCCACTTTTATATTACACTCCTCTTCTACTTCGCGCTTCGCGCCCTCCTTGGGATTTTCACGCTTTTTCAGCTTTCCTTTAGGCAAATCCCATTTCTTCAGGCGAAGAATCATCAATACCTTATCCTCTTTTTCGACAATCCCCCCACCGGCCTTAATAATTTTAAAATTATCCTTGATCACCTGCTCTACTGTTTTCACATCGCTGACAAGAAACGTAATTTCCATAAGCTTCTTAAGCTTCTTTATCTCCAGCAGCCTGAGCAGACGCTCTACATTAGCGACTTCCGAATTTTTTACCAAGACCCTTCCTTTCAGACTCTTGGAGATCAGCACCTCACGACCATCCAAAACTACATCATAGTCTTCCTCCTGACCTTCAAACCGGTTTCTGATCAATATTGGCTTATCGCTAATAAACAAATTCATATGGGGCAATTAATAAGAACATAAAAATAATTAAATTATTCAAAAACTTGTTCTGTCGAACCGACAAAATTCGCGACCAATAATATTTGTTTTCTATAAAATAGGACACTTTTTTCTCATATATTTGCTGTTGATGAACACAAAAATTTCGTCTGCCAGAGCGATTGCAGAAAATTTACTGAAAATCGGAGCTATCAGATTAAGCCCCACTGCTCCGTTTAAGTGGGCTTCCGGCTGGAATTCGCCAATTTATTGCGATAACCGGCTTTCGTTGTCATTTCCCGAGACAAGAACACTCGTGAAAACACTACTGGCAGAATGTATAAAGGATCATTTTTCTGATGTTGAGGCAATCGCCGGGGTGGCCACTGCCGGCATCCCTCAGGGAGCGCTCGTTGCTGACCTGCTTGAGCTTCCGTTTTTATATGTACGTCCCAAACCCAAGGACCACGGGCTGGAAAATCTGATCGAAGGAAAAGTTGTACCCGGACAAAAGGTAGTTATTATTGAAGACCTTATATCAACCGGCGGAAGCTCATTAAAAGCAGCTGCAGAATTAAAGAAAGCAGGATTAAATACTCTGGGCATGGCTGCAATTTTCACCTATGGCTTTGATATATCCCTTGAATCATTCAAAGCAGCCGGTCTTCCGCTAATCTCTTTGAGCAATTACGATACACTTGTCGAAGTTGCTATTGAAAAAGGATTAATTGAGCCAAAAGATCTGACATCGCTTAAAGTATGGAGAGAGAATCCCTCAAAATGGGGAATCGTGTAATCGGGAGTTTACTCCTCGATTATACGCACTTCTGTTCTTCGGTTTTTCTTCCGGCCGGCTTCCATTGAGTTATCTGCGATCGGTTTACTATCTCCATATCCTTTAGCAATCAGACGGCTTTGCTCCACTCCTTTTCCGACCAGCCAGTTCAGAATAGCATCAGCCCTGTGCTGGGACAAATTAAGGTTCGCCTGAGGATTGCCGACATTATCCGTATGACCTGCAATCTCTACCTTCATTTTCGGATTAAACTGCAGGGCGCTTAGCAACTTATTGAGCGCTACCATGGAGTTTTCAGCCAACGTATAAGAGCCTGTTTCAAAATACACTTCATCCAGCGTAAAGTTTCGCACATAATTTTCAATAATGCGTATCTTAAGCTGACTGGTTAATTTCAGGGATCCCTTGGTTACAGGCACTTCCATTAAACCAAAATCAAACGTTTCACCGAACTTAAGCACTTTCAGCGAGAATTTGCCGCCTTCCGGCAAAAGGATATTGGCCACCCCGTTAATATCCGCTTCCAGTTTCTCATTAACATTCAACTGCTCGGACTCCACTCTGATTATAGCACCAGGCTCCGGAATAAGGTCATAGTCACTCACAATAAAAGTTACCAGCGCCATCTCATCAGTAGGGACCAGTTCCTGTGCCTGTAATGGCAGCAGCAGGATAGAAAGAAAAAAAGAGCAACAGATTCTTAGCATAGTTTTCATAGTTAACCACTCTAAAATAGGATTATTTTTTAGCTTTACATAACAATGAAACGAATAGGTATACTTTCTGACACCCATGGTTTTCTTGACGACTCCATATTTTCACACTTTAACGATTGTGATGAGATCTGGCATGCCGGTGATATCGGAAATACTGATATCAGCCATCGGCTTTCAGAGTTTAAACCCTACAAAGCTGTTTTTGGCAATATAGATGACAAATCCGTGCGTCTTAAGCATCCGGAATGGCATTTATTTGAAGAGGAAAATATCCGGATAGTTATTATTCATATTGCCGGCTCTATACCCAGATATACCAAAGAAGTCCAAAAGCTGATTGAAGAACATAAGCCCCAGATTCTTATCTGCGGACATTCCCATATTCTCAAAGTTGCCCCGGACAAAAAAAACAATCTGCTGTATATCAATCCAGGTGCAGCCGGACACCATGGATTTCATAAGTTCCGCACAATACTGAAAATGGATCTTGATGCCGGACAAATAAAAAATATGCAGGCAATTGAGCTGGGGAAACGCGGTATAAACTAAACAAAAAAGAGGCTTCTGCCTCTTTTTATACTTTTACTTATTCAGCTTTTGCTGCTCTAAGCTCCTCAATATCCACCTTCTTAATAACCGGCTTCCAGTTCAAAAGCTTCATTTTCTGCGCTTTTTTTCCAGCTTTTGCTGAATTTCTTCTCGCTTTCCTTTTAAGAGTAGTTACTGCCATTACTTATTTGTAGTTTTAATGTGTATCAGTTTTAAAGTGCAAAAGTAAATTATTTCCATTAATAATCCGAAAATAACCTACAGAAAATTTAAAAAACGGGCTTATCCTCAGCATTCAGATACAGAATATCCAATATTTCACGTGCAATTGTTCGCAACTTCCTGCTGCTGGTATTATTTAAAATAATAATAGTGTATTGCTTATCAAGCACCCGGATAAACGCCGCTCTGGAACCTTTCCAATAACCAAAGTGGTAGACAATATTATCCGCTTTACGCGGAATACGCCAGCCATATCCATAATCAATCTGCTTCCCGTTTTTAAGAGTACTTCTGGAAAAAGCATTGTCCAGGCTCTGCTGGCTCAAAAGTTTATTACTATACAGAGCCTGGTCCCACCTGAGCAGATCCATTGCTGATGAATAAATTCCCTTCTCCCCCACCAGTCCGTTACGAATGTCATCTTCAAAAGGCACGTAAGAATATTTATATGTCGCATATGCTCTGGCTGTCACGGGACAGCTGTTCAGATCTGAATAGTTGTAGACAAATGTATGGGTCATATTCAGAGGTTCAAAAACACGTTGCTTGAGAAACTCTCCATAACTCAGTCCGCTTACTTTTTCAATGATCAGGGCAAGAAGAATATACCCCGTATTACTATATGAAAATCTCTTACCAGGCAAAAATTTAACCGAAGGCTTCAGATTACTAAGTATCCACGGTACATCTTCATTAACTGCTATTTTGCATGTATCCCAGAATCCAAGAAACTGAGGGATATATTCGGATATGTCCGGAAGCCCTGAAGTATGATTGAGCAGCTGATGAATGGTTACATCTTTGTACGGGAAGTTTTCAATATAACTGCCAACAGTGTCTGTATAGCTCAGCTTCCCCTCCTCTGCCAGCATCATAACAGCAACCGCAGTAAATTGCTTACTGACAGAGGCAAGATGAAAAGAGGTAGTTAGCGTCAGGGGCTCGGAAGTCAGATGATTTCCAAATCCTTTTACTCCCTGATATACAACGGAGCCCTTATCTCCGACCAGTACCACACCATTAAACTGTCTTCGTGAAACATACCGGTCTATCACCGAATCAATCATCGCAACCCGCTCTGCATTGGCATCCTTATGATCAGCGACGGGTCCGGGTGGATATACCAAAGTACCGGCCTGGACCGAATCTGCCAGCAAATCGTTGTCAGATTTTTTTTCGCTGGATAAATCACATGAACTCAAAAAAAAGAAAGTTCCTGCAATGAGAATTATAATAGAGAAAATCTTCATATAACGAAGCAAAATAACACACATGAAACTTACTTTTTCAAAGATAAGTTTGCATTTTTTATTAAAACACAGGGTAACAAGGTTATTTTTTATCACTATCATGAAGACATAAAAAACATTTTGAATTATATTGTGCTGGCAAAACAGAGTTGCGAGTCTTCATAAACTTACTTAAATTTGAAGCTAACTTTTAGATATCAATGAATTCAGGAAAAATCAGGCCTTTAATTCTGGCATTAAGCATACTTCTTTGTTTCCAGGCTGCTGCGCAAAGAAGCAGGGGTTTCATAAACCGCTCTCTCCTTAACAATGAACGTCTAAGTCTGACAGCTGGCTTGGGCCTAAGTTCTTACTATGGCGATCTGTGTGACAAGTACGAGTGTCTTCAGTTCAGACCTAATCTTGGGATTGGCGCCATGCTGAGAATGACAAACAACATTGGTATTAAAGCAGACCTAAACTATTTCAGACTTTATTCAGATGATGTCTGGGAAAGAAGAAATCTTGATTTCAGATCCAACAATGTTGAGCTTATTGTTGCAGGATATATCCAACTTAATCCCTACGAGCGCTATGCTCACAAAAGAAAGCCCTGGAACATATATGCATACGCCGGAGTCGGCTTGCTATATTTCAGACCGGAAGGTTCTCTGAACGGAAAATGGCATGCGTTAAGACAACTCGAAACGGAGGGAGTCCGCTATAGTCCCATTACGGCAGTTATTCCTTACGGAGCAGCTTTCTCTTATACACTAAATAAAAACTATGATATCATGCTTGAATTCGGATATCGTAAAACCTTTACCGATCGTCTGGATGATGTGAGTTCAAGAGAATGGCGTATGTTTGAGGATTTTGAAAACAGAACCGCTGCCGAGATATCCAACAAAACAGGACGAGGTGATGATTATTGGCTGAAAAGCGGTCAGTACAGAGGAAATCCGGATAGAAAGGATGGCTACTTTATGTCTCAGGTAAAAATCAGATATACATTCATCTCTAAGAAATCGTACTACAAGCTGAGAAGAGCTCCGATGAGAAAACGATTCTAATCAAATCCTGAAAAATTATATTCTCTAAAAGAAATGAAAAAAGGGGCTTAAGCCCCTTTTTTTGTATTATTCTATTCTCAATATCATTTTCTCCTTCATAAATCCATCCGGCTTGCCCCCATTATCCATATCCTCAATTAGAAAGCAGGGCCGGCTCATACCACACGTATAAGGAACAGCTACGATATAAGGCTGTATATATTTTCTAAAATCAATATATCAATATAATACCTTCAATTCCATCTGACTCCCCCAATCCCTGAATACTATTTTTCTGATTACGTTACCTCTCTTAAATAAAAAACTGCCTGAGCACTATTTCACATGCTCAGGCAGTTCGTTTAATCCGCATTCAGTATACAATATTATTCTTTGTCTCCCAACAGCTCTCGCAACTTATTGTGCAGAGAAGCCCCGCGTAAATTTACAGCGACAACTTTTCCTGTAGAATCCAGAAGAAAAGTGCTCGGAATTCCGCTTACCCCATACAGACGGGCTGGCGCTGACTGCCAGCCCTTCAGATCAGACACATGGCTTTCCCACGAAAGCTTATCTGTTTCAATGGCCTTCAGCCATTTATTTCTATCCGTATCAAGCGATACACTATACACTGTAAATCCTTTATCTTTATATGCATCATATGCCCGCACAACATTGGGATTTTCCGCACGGCAAGGTCCGCACCATGAAGCCCAGAAATCAAGCAATACAACTTTTCCCCTTAAAGAACTGAGAGACAATTTTTTCCCTTCAGGTGTTTCCAGCGTTATATCAGGTGCTTCTTCACCGGCCACCGGTGGTTCTTTAGGCAGAGCATCCCAAAAGTACTTTGCAGTAGCGCTCTGGGGAAACTCAGCGATATACTGTTTGGCAAGCTTTTTTGCATACTTAAGATCTGAGTTGACCATATTCCGGATAATGGTTCCATATAAAACTTCCTTATTGCGATTGGCGACAGTAGCTCTGGCCAATATAACCTCTGAAGCTTCTTTCCAGCTATCCAAATCCTGCGCAACAAAGCGCTGCATGTACAAAGCAATTTTTGAAGGCAGCATATCCCCTCTTGATAGCTCAGTATCAGCAAAATCCGTCGGCGAGAAAAACGTTTCCTTATTGTCTGCATCGAATGAAAACATCTTCATAAACTTTTCCATAAAAGTTCCGGCATATTTAGCCTGCAACGCATTTACCTGTTTCTTTCTTTCTGTGTTGGAAGAGTCAAGCCGTTTTTGAAGACCATTGATTACTTTCTGGTATGCATCAGCATCTGAGGAATATTGGGACTGCGCAAGCTGAGCTTCTTTATTCAGATTGTTAAAAAAATCGCTCTGACTCTGGTTAATAGTGTTGAACTCCTTATAAGCCAGGTTTTCCTTAGAATCAGAAAAGGAGTACGAAGACTCAATATCTTTCAGATCAACGGAGAGAACCGGTTTCTCAGCCGGAGATAAAATCATCGCGACGGACGCTTCTTCTGAAACCCCTATTTTATAAAATCCTCTCGGAAAATCTTTACGTAAGGGATAGGAAAAACGTCCTTCCTTATGCTTGACAGAATCCATCTTTAACAGATCAGATCCAAGAAATTCATAAATATATACATAGGGAGAACTTCCAAGATTCTGAATTGTACCGGTTAAAACACCCTGACCTTTTGATGCCAGACCAGCAAGAGAAAAAACGATAAACCCGACAGACAGAGTCCATCGGGATATAACAAAATGTACTTTCATTTTTTAAAATTATTAATAATTTATTCAGGTAAAAAATTTTACCTCTTGAAACAGGAAGGATTCTTCAATCCTGAGAAACTTTCAAGATCTATTTCAACCGCCCCGACAAACATCTTGGCTTTCACCTTAAGAGGCATTTTATTAGCATCATCAGACAGCCAGCAGGTGATTGAATTACTACCATCAAACAATGAATTTTCCGGCATAAGCGGAGTCAGCTTTATCGCTCTGATCTTGCCAAATTTGGTTTTAACATTTTCTATTCCATCGTACCGGACAGCAAAATCATAAATCTCATTTTCAAAAAAGGCATCCACTCTCACGATATCTCCTTTTTTGAGACTATGATAATCTACGGTACGCAAAAAGTAAAACCCGCTGATAATATCCTGAACATTATTAGGAACAACATAGTCCTCATGAAATTCCCCTTTACGGTGTCTTTCTACGTGTGCTCTCCCCTCCAGGGGAAAAAAATTCACATACTCCTTTAGCTTGAAATTATTCTCCTCAATATCTCTGTATGACCGTTGCGAAATCAACGCAGAAGTATCCATATAAGACCCCCACGTATCCCTGATACGTATCATCATATCAAAAGCTCCGGTTGATTTGCCAAAAACGGTTATTTTATAGCAGGTACGGTTATTGACTTTATAGAAATCCGGGTGGACTTCAAAATGGGCTTCTCCGGCATTAAAAAAACCGTAATGAAGCCGGAACTTCATTTTCTCGCCTTTAAAAAAGCTGTCATTCTTCATTAGCCGGTAGTCTTTCTCAGGTCCGGAGACGAATGAAAATAGAACCGGTACGATAAGTATAATAACCCAGCGTTTTAAATTGAACTGCTTCATAGGAGTGATAACGCAAACCCTATACCAAATCTATTTTCAGGTTCGCCTTTGTTAGTGCTTATAAAGAAGGATATGTTCTTTTCAGATAATTAAGATATTCCTTAAAATTACCATTAAATGACTCATTAAGTTCCATTTCAAACATATCCTGATCCTGTCTGTATGTTCTGTAGCCTAAAAAATAAGTATTATTAATAGAATCCAGCCTGTTATAAAACGCAGGCTCCCTGTCCTTATAATATGCCAGATAATCTTTGAAGCCAGCAATAAGCTCCTTTAGCTTCTCTTCCTTAGCCGCCTGCCTTTTTTCATAAGGCATATCTGTCCCGAATGAGGCGTACAGGCTGTCAAGCTGATCGGCGCCATTCAATACAAGCTCAATATAACCGGCTGACAGTTCTTTTCGCTTTACATAATCTCTGTACTCGTCAGAATCCTTCCCATACTTATATTCCAGAAACAGCAATGCTCCCCTGTCACCTACAAAACTTGCCAGATTTTCATTGTACTGCACATTGTCTTTGATATATAAGGTTCCATGTGTCAGTTCATGAATAATCAGGTTAGCCAGGCCACCTGCCGGTCTTTTAAGCATATTACTCAATATGGGATCCCTAAACCATCCGAGGGTTGACCAGCCTTCGACTTCGTCAATAGCAGCATCCAGTCCATGATTTAGTAAAGCATCTTTTTCTTTCACTGCCATTTCATAATCAAAAAAACCTTTGTATGTAAAACTTCCAAGAAAAGGAAACTTCCATTCCCGGGCCACCAGCTTAAACGGCTCCGCTCCGGTCACCACCCACAGCAACGGCTTATCTTCCTGATTATAAAAAGTAGTATAGTTGTCGGAATAATTTATTCCCAACGAATCAAATGCAAATTGCCGTATTTCCTGAATCAGACTGATTCTTGCTTTCAGTGAATCAGGATAAAGAGGATCCGATAGTATCTCATCAACAGGACGGGCTTTCAGCACAATAGTCAGCTGACCCGCCCCCTGCTTCAGGCCATAATACACCAATTGATAATTCCACACAAGCCCGCCCAGTACAATCATCAGTAATACGACTATGGTACGCTTCACTATTTTTTTCATAAATAATATCAGAACGCAGATTCAGTTCGGTCTGCCTTCTTTGATTTACATTCAAATGACATACAAAATAAGAATAAACAGACACTTAACCAGTATCCATTCAAAAAATAAGAATTGATTATAATGTTTGGAAAATGTCGGTCTAAAAACTAATTTCACTATAACTATCCTGCAAAAACCATGAACAAGAATTCTGAAAAATTAAAAGCACTACAGCTTACCATTGATAAACTTGAGAAAACCTATGGTAAGGGCACCATCATGAAGCTAAGTGATGAAAAGGTGCTTGACCTGCCCTCTATATCAACTGGTTCTCTCGGACTTGATATTGCATTAGGGATAGGTGGTATTCCAAGAGGCAGAATAATTGAAATATACGGGCCCGAATCTTCCGGTAAAACGACCTTATCCATGCACTGCATAGCGGAAGCTCAGAAAGCGGGTGGCATGGCCGCATTTATCGATGCAGAGCATGCCTTTGACAAATCCTATGCAGAGAAACTAGGCATTGATACTGAAAATCTGCTTATATCCCAGCCAGACAATGGTGAGCAGGCACTTGAGATTGCTGAACACCTTATTCGTTCCGGAGCAATAGATATTATCGTCATTGACTCTGTAGCTGCCCTTGTCCCCAAGGGAGAACTTGAAGGCGAAATGGGAGACAGTAAAATGGGACTACAGGCCCGCTTAATGTCACAGGCTCTGAGAAAGCTAACCGGAGCAATCAATAAAACCGGCTGTGCCTGTATCTTTATCAACCAGCTCAGGGAGAAAATCGGAGTGATGTTCGGCAACCCGGAAACCACCACCGGTGGGAATGCCCTTAAGTTTTATGCTTCTGTAAGACTTGATATCAGACGGGTAGGGCAAATCAAAGAGGGAGCTGATAATATTCTTGGAAACAGAACCAAAGTTAAAGTTGTCAAAAACAAGGTTGCCCCTCCTTTTAAAGTAGTTGAATTTGATATTATGTATGGTGAGGGTATATCCAAAATCGGAGAAATTCTGGATCTGGGAGTTGAGCTTAATATCGTTCAGAAATCAGGCTCCTGGTTCTCTTATGAGAACAACAAGCTGGGACAGGGACGCGATGCAGTAAAAGATATACTGGCAGATAATCCTGAGCTGGCAGAAGATATTGAAGCAAAAATCCGCGCAAAGATAAACGGAGAGGAAGGGTTAGAAACCTCACAGGATAAGCCCCAAAAAGCAAAAAAGGCTGCGGCAGCAGAAGAGGTTGAAAGTGAATAAGACCGCACGACAGTTTTAGTTTTTAGACATAAAAAAATCCCGTTTGCAGCGGGATTTTCTATTTCTACTATGTTGTGTTTTCTTATTTTGCGAAGCTCACAGCTCTCATTTCTCTGATTACTGTTACTTTTATCTGTCCGGGATATTGCATATCTTCTTCGATTTTCTTGGAAATTTCGAATGATAACAATCCAGCTCTTTCGTCATTCACATTATCTGCGTCTACCAGTACCCTGAGTTCTCTACCAGCCTGTATTGCATAACATTTATTAACACCATCGAAGGAAAGAGCCAGTTCCTCCAGTTCTTTTAATCTCTTAATATACGACTCCATTACCTCTCTCCGTGCTCCCGGTCTGGAACCGGAAATCGCATCACATATCTGTATAATCGGAGAAATAAGCGAGGTCATCTCTATTTCATCATGGTGCGCACCTATAGCATTGCAAACTTCTGCATTCTCCTTATATTTTTTGGCAAGCTCCATACCCAATATGGCATGTGGCAATTCCGGTTCTTCCGTAGATACTTTTCCTATATCATGCAGCAAAGCAGCTCTCTTCGCCAGTTTGGCATTAAGTCCCAATTCTGCTGCCATGGTAGCAGCAAGCTTGGCGACTTCTCTGGAATGTTGCAACAGGTTCTGTCCATAAGATGAACGGAAGCGCATTCTTCCAACCATTCTGATTAACTCAGGATGCAAACCATGAATACCAAGATCAATAGCAGTCTTTTCTCCTATTTCAATAATTTCTTCTTCAATATTCTTAAATGTCTTTGCCACTACCTCCTCGATTCGGGCCGGATGAATACGTCCATCCTGTACCAGGCGGTGCAGAGACAAACGTGCTACTTCTCTGCGCACCGGATCAAAACCGGAAATAATAATAGCCTCAGGAGTATCATCCACGATAATTTCTACACCTGTAGCAGCTTCAAGGGCTCTGATATTTCGTCCTTCCCGGCCGATTATTTTACCCTTGATATCGTCACTTTCAATATTGAAGATAGAAACACAGTTTTCAATAGCATGCTCCGTTGCAGTACGCTGCAATGTTTCCAGCACTACCTTTTTAGATTCTTTATTAGCCGTCAGCTTTGCCTGCTCTACAATATCTTTAATCATTGAAGACGCTTTGGATTTTGCTTCTTCCTGAAGCGCTTCCACAATCTGCTGCTTAGCCTCTTCGGCCGACAGGTTAGCAATTTTTTCCAGTTTGGAAACCTGACTCAGACGCAGCTTTTCAAGCTCATCTTTTTTCTTGTTGACAATCTCCAGCTGAGCATTCAGATTTTCCTTCATACTCTCAAGCTCTGCCTCTTTTCTGGAGTTCTGCTCCATAAGCTTTGCCGTAGTAGTCTCCCTCTGCTTTACCTTTTGCTCATTCTGAATAATGAGATTTTTTTTCTTATTGGCATCCTCCTCAAACTCTGCCTTCATTTTCAGAAACTTTTCTTTTGCCTCGAGTATTCTGTCTTTTTTAATAGACTCGGCTTTAAGTTCAGCCTCAGTTATAATCAACTTGGCTTTATCGCGGGCTTCTGCTTCAATTTTTGTTATTACTTTCTGAAACAAAAGTCTGCCTATAGCTATCCCTATCCCCAGGGATATAATTGCAGTAAGTATAATGTACATCGGATCACCCATCTTTTTTTTTAAACAATGTTTTATGTTACTCAGACGGGAAACAGAACAAGTATATAGCCAAAAAAATAAGTTACTCTTTCATAAAAGCAGAAGATAACAGATTCTCGAGATTGTCCATCCTGTTCGCTACAGAATTATTCCGAATCATTTCTTCCTTCTCCAGCTTCAGTTTTTCGACAAGACAATCAAAAGCAACCATTGCCAAAAGGTCCTGTTTATCATCTATACCAAACTGATCACGATAAAATTTATACCGCTCATTGACCAGACGACCAGCAAGTCTTAGTCTCTCTTCTTCTGCAGGCGATACCCTCATCGGATATTCCCTGTCAGCAATTTTAATCTTTATTGAAAGTTCTTCCATACCGGAAGATTATCTTATTCACTTAAATGTGCTATACATTTGTCAATTTCCCTTATATACTCATTAATCATAAGTTTCAAATCCGTATGACTAAAAGCATCTTCTGATATTGACGTTACAATTTTAGTAATTTTCTGTTGATTTTGAAAGTTTTTAATTTCTTCCTCTTTATCCGCAAGCAATTGTAGCAACTGATCACGCTCCTCAATCACCGCTCCGAGCATTTCCTTCAGGCGAAAATGCTCATCGACGAGATTAGCAGCCAATGCCTCTATTCTTGTCAAACGCTGATCAAATGATTCTGCTGCCATATTTACGAGTTGCTTACTTCCGGATCATTGCTCCCAGTTCTGTTTCGAAAGCTGCGATCAGCTTTTCCATAGTTTTGTCAATCACCGGATCTGTTAGTGTCTTTTCTTTATCCAGTAAAACAAAACTGATAGAATACGACTTTTTTCCTTCTCCGATATTGGCTCCTTCATACACATCAAACGCATTGACTGCCTGCAAAAGTTTCCGTTCCTTTTGTTCTGCCAGCGCTTTAATCTGTGCAAAAGTTATACTCCGGTCTATTACAAGGGAAAGATCTCTGCGTACTTCCGGAAACTTGGATACTTCCGAATACACAACACCTGCATTATATAACTTGTACAAAAGCTCTGCATCAAATTCAGCATACCAGACAGCCTGACGTATATCTGCGGTTTTGGTTACCTTGTCATTAACCAGACCAAAGCTAACCAGCTCTTTTCCATTAAGCTTATACGACAATCCGTATTTCATTACATGATTCTGTACAACTTCTGATGAATATCCCCGGATATTCATTTTATCCAGAATCTTATACACTTCTGATTTCAGATTGTAAAAGCCAACTGGTGTCTGCTTCTCCACCCAGGACTCACTATGAGCCGAACCGGTTATGAAAAGAGCAAGTTTCTCGTATTCCCGATATCCCTGTTCGGTTCTAAAATATGTTTTTCCGAACTCAAACAGCTTCATATCTTTTTGCTTCCTGTTGATATTATACTGTACAACTTCTAATCCGGAAAATAAAAGACTTTGCCTCAAAACTCCGAGATCCTCACTCAGTTTATTCAGTACTTCTATCTGTCCTTCTTTGATATCAAGCAGCGGTGCATATTCCGGCTTCGTGAGCGAGTTGGTGATTATCTCATTAAATCCGCAAGAAGCCAGCGTCTCACCTAATATTGCTTTAATCTTACCTGTATCCTGAGCAGGGAAATCAGCCAAAAATCCAGCGCTGATTTTTCCGGATATCTCTATATTGTCATAACCATAAATACGAATTATTTCTTCTATGACATCAGCTTCTCTTTTTACATCAGTCCGGTAAGCAGGCACTGCCAGCTCAAGCCTGTCTCCCTGTTCACTGCATATGCGGATATCCAGATTCATCAGAATCGTTCTGATTTCTTCACGTGGAATTTCCTTACCTACCAGCATGGATATCCTGTCATAACTTGTCAAAACAACAGCTTCTGAAACTTTTGAAGGATAAATATCATATACCGATGAAGCCACATTGCCGCCAGCAATCTGCAAAATCATCATTACCGCTTTTTCCAGAGCATATACCGGCATCTCCGGATCCGTTCCCCGCTCAAACCGGAAAGATGAATCCGTTTTCAAACCATGATCCATACTGGTCTTTCGGACACTGTCCGGGAAAAAACAAGCGCTTTCCAGAAATATTGCAGTAGTAGTATCAGAAACACCCGAATCCTGTCCGCCAAAAACTCCGGCAATACACATCGGCTCTTTCTCATTGGCTATTACCAGATCCCTGGTATTCAACGTTCTGCTTACACCATCCAGGGTTACAAGCTTTTCTCCCTGTTTTGCATTCCGTACCACAATTTTCTCACCGGTAATTTTTTTGAGATCAAATGCATGAAGTGGCTGTCCAAGATCATGCAATATATAATTGGTGATATCTACTATGTTGTTAATTGGTGCAAGACCGATAGCCCGTATTCTTTTTTGCAGCCATTCGGGAGATGGTGCAACGTTTATTCCGGAAATAACAACTCCGCTATAGCGAATACAAGATTCATTATTGCTAACTTCTACAGAAAAAGGGGTTGTTGCTTCCGGAGCAGCAACCGTGTAATCCGGTTTCCGGAGATTTCTCTTAAGCAATGCTTTCAGATCTCTGGCTACTCCATAATGCGAAGCAGCATCGCCTCTGTTTGGCGTCAGGCCTATTTCGAATATATAATCAGGTTCCAGTTCAAAATAGCGGGCAGCAGGTGTACCTGCAGGCAAATCCGTAGAGAGTACCATTATACCATCATGACCTTCTCCCAATCCGATCTCATCCTCCGCACAGATCATTCCCTCGGATGCCTCTCCTCTGATCTTCGCCTTTTTAATTTTAAACGGTTCGTGTCCCTTAGGATGCAACGTTGCACCGACTGTTGCCACTATAACCTTCTGTCCTGCAGCTACATTGGGCGCACCGCACACAATCGGCACAATTATACCTCCACCCAAATCTACAGTAGTCTTACTGAGCTTATCTGCATCAGGATGTTTTTCACAGGTCAGGACCTGCCCGATCACGAGCCCTTCCAATCCCCCTTCGATCAATTCGTGTTTTTCTATACCTTCAACCTCAAGTCCGGATCCGGTGAGCAAAGCCCCGATTTCAGAAGGACTTTCCTCCAAATCAATAAAATCTTTTAACCAACTATATGAAATCTTCATTGCTTCAATACTTAAAATCCAAAAATAACGGATTTCAGCGCCTAATCACAACTTTATTTAAAAAGGTAAAATATTATTCTTTATACATCCTTTCACCTGCACGAACCTCTGTATCTATAAAATTTTCCCGGGGTGGCAACGGACAGCTATAGCGGTAATTGTATACACAATACGGATTGTAAGCCATATTAAAATCAAGTGTTACAAAATTGTCAGACGGCACTTTCACATCCAGATAGCGCCCGCCCGCATACGTCTCTCGCCCTGCCGTAAGATCTGAAAATGGCAAAAAGAGATGCCCCTTGACATCAGGTGCAAGATTTCTCAAAAGAATTACCTTATGCTCTCTTTTATTTAATTCAAATATTGCTCTCCCGTATCTGTAATATATATCCGAGCCCCCGTCGCTTCGCATGATTACAATCTGAGCAGAATCACTGACAGGTTCAAAACGTGCTTTCACCACATATTTTTTGTCAGGGAAGAAATAGCTTAACCCATCGAATACATTTTTATTTTCAATTGGAGAACTTTCTCCGATTTTAAAAGCAATATCCTTCTCACTGCGATAAAGTTGAATCTGTTTTACATAATCCTCCGGCGGACCATCATCATCGCCCATAAAAAAGACGGAACCCATAATGATTAATACAAAGAACATTGCCAGCCAGGCGACCAGCGTCATAGGCGAAATTTTCTTTTCTTCAGATTTTTCCTTCATCTGCAAAACTATAAAAACCCTGATCGGTAAAGATAATATGGTCTAAAACAGAAACATCCAGCATTTTACCTGCATCCTTCAGCTTTTTTGTCAGCATGTGATCGGCCGGACTCGGATTCTGATTTCCGGAAGGATGATTATGCACTAATATAACAGCGCAAGCCAGACTTTCAAGCGCTGGTTTAAAAATAAGTTTAGGATCAACATAGGTACCACTGACACCACCCTGACTTACAAGAACTTTCCGTATAACTTCGTTTGCCCGGTTGAGCAAAATAGCCCAAAACTGTTCATGATCAAGATCCCCTAAATGTTCTTTCATGATTTCATGCACGTCCGCCGCAGCTCCTATCCGGTGCCGTCTTTTACGGGGAGTCTCTTTTCTCCTTCTCCCTAACTCAAGGGCACTGACAATGGTAATGGCCTTAGCTCTGCCAATACCTTTAAAACGCTCCAGATCCTTTACCGAAAGAGTAGCCAGCTGATTCAGATCATTATTTGCTTCGCTTAATATTTTCCGACCGAGTTCGACAGCCGAGACGGCAACTGTACCTGACCCAATCAGAATCGCGATAAGCTCTGCATCTGAAAGCGCATACTTGCCTTTAAGAACGAGCTTTTCTCTGGGACGGTCTTCTTCTGGCCACAAATGAATACCTGATAGTAATTGCTTTGTATATTCCATAGCTAAAAAGTTAAATATCAGATACAAAAATAAAAAAGGTCTTATGTTTTACATAAGACCCTGAATTATATTTTGGCTGTAAATTAATTACAGACCATTCACGTACAAAGCAAGCTGAGACTTCTTGTGAGCCGCCTTGTTTTTATGAATAATATTTTTCTTTGCCAGCTTATCAATCATTCCTGAAACTGTTTTCAACAGTTCTTCTGCTTCTTTCTTATCAGTAGTTTCTTTCAGTCTTCTTACAAAAGTCCTGGTAGTTTTAGACTGATATCTGTTTCTTAAATATTTAGCCTTGTTAGCTCTGATTCTCTTAATTGCTGATTTATGGTTCGCCATAGATTTAAATTCTTTCTTCTATTTCACAACGGAATGCAAAACTAAACTATTTCTAAAACAATACAAAATATACCATACTTTTTTCTTGATTTCTGTTTCCATTCAAATACGTATATTCGTTTTTTCAACTTTCAATCTGCTATGCATTTTTATTTACTGATATTCTTTCTATCAATCAGCCATTTAAGTTATGGCTGGGGTTTTGTTGCCCACCGGGCCATCAACAGGCACGCAGTCTATAGCCTCCCCGCTCCCCTGATTGCCTTTTATAAAAAGCACATCTCATTTATTGAGCATGAGTCTGTAACTCCTGACAGAAGACGTTACTCCTCTCCTAATGAAGGCAGCAGACATTATATCGATCTGGATCTTTTTGACAGCCTTCCGATTATGTCCTGGCACCACGCAACAGCAAAGTATGGCGAAGAAAATCTAAGAAAAAATGGAATACTTCCCTGGAATATTCTACTCTTAAAAAAACAATTGACTGATGCATTCAAAGAAAAGAATGCAGCCAGAATACTTCGCTTATCCGCCGACGTCGGGCATTATCTTGCAGATGCCAATGTTCCCCTCCATACTACATCGAATTATAACGGACAAAAAACCAACCAGCATGGAATCCATGGTCTGTGGGAATCCCGGCTACCGGAGCTCTTTTTGTCTGATTATAATCTGCTTGTCGGCAAATGCAGCTATATTGATGATTTGCCTTCCACTATCTGGACAACTATTCTGACTGCCAATGCCTGTACTGACAGTGTCCTTACAATTGAACGAAGCCTGTCCGAGCTGTTCCCTTTAGTCAGTAAATACAGCTATGAAGAACGGGGAACCGGCATTACCAGAGTATTTTCTTATGAATATTGTCAGCTTTATCATCAGCGTCTTGCCGGCATGGTCGAAAAACAACTACGGAATTCTATTATACTCACTGCCAGTTTCTGGTATACCTGCTGGGTTGATGCGGGCATGCCCGATCTCTCGGATAGCACATACAGGCAACGAAAAAAAGCTTCTGATTCTCTATTACAAGAGCATTCTGCTGACTGTAATCATTAAATACAGGTATAGTTTTTGCAAAACCCGGAAAAAACACCATTATGAAAAAATATCTGACGACAACATTTCTCGGACTTACAGCAGGGCTGGCAGGTTCAGGCTTATTCCAGCTGTTGTCTCCGGTCCAGGAGAAGATAATTATCCAAAATGATTATATTCCTTCTTACGCAACTACCGGTACACAGGAAGCTTTTCATACGAAAAATCAAAATAACTTCCCTGCCATTAATGAAGATTTTTCGAATGCATCTGAGCTTAGCACACGCTCGGTAGTATATATTAAAACAACTTCTCCCACCCAGTACAATCAGTACAACTGGTTTGACTTTTATTTTCACGGACGCAGTGGCCAGAATATCAGTAATGGTTCCGGTGTTATTTTCAGCGAAGATGGTTATATCATCACCAATAACCATGTTATTGAGAATGCCAGCAAAATAGAAGTTGTACACGAAAAGCAAAGTTTTGAGGCAACAGTCGTCGGCACAGATCCTTCAACTGATCTTGCTGTTTTAAAAGTTACATCCGGCAATCTTCCGGCAATAAAAATAGGGAGCTCAAGAACTTTGCGAATAGGAGAATGGGTTCTGGCGGTTGGAAATCCTTTTAATCTGAACTCTACTGTAACCGCCGGAATCGTAAGTGCCAAGGCAAGAAGTCTCAACGTTGTAAACAGTCAGTTTCCCATTGAGTCTTTCATACAAACAGATGCCGCTATCAATCCGGGTAATAGCGGAGGTGCACTTGTAAATCTTAAAGGCGAGCTTGTAGGTATTAACACTGCCATACTTTCCAAAACAGGCTCCTATACAGGATATGGATTTGCGGTCCCGGCCGATATTGTTGTAAAAGTTGTTAATGATATCATTCATTTCGGTGAAGTTCAGAAAGCTTTCATCGGTGCTTCTGTCACAGAAATCAATACCGACGTAGCAGCCCGTTTTAAGCTCAAAGACTTTAATGGTGTTGTTCTTAATCAGATTGCCAAAGAAGGAGCTGCCGAAAAAGCGGGATTAAAAACCGGTGATGTAATTCTAAAAATAAATAATCTTCCGGTAGACAACAAAAGCCACTTTGATGAAGCAATCAGCTATCAGAATCCGGGAGATAAAGTAAAAATTCTCTATACACGGGAGGGCAAAGTCAGCGAGACATATGTGACATTAACAAACAGGGAAGGAACCACCGAGTTTCTCAAGCGCGAGATATTTACCTCTCAGACCTTAGGTGCAAATCTTGAGAAGTTATCCAAAGTTGAAAAAACCAAGCTGGGTGTTGACTATGGTGTCAGAATTCTTCAGGTCAAGGGCGGCTTATTCCGTCGTCTTGGCATTGACGAAGGCTTTATCATTACTGCAATTAATGGGAAAAAGATACAGAATCCGGAGGAAATAGCCAATATCATTGAGAATACCAGAGGGCGTGTTGTCATTGAAGGTATTAACGCAAATGGAACTAAAGGCTATTACTCCTACTATTACTAATCAAAGCTCCGGATAAATAAAAAAGAGACCATTTGAGGTCTCTTTTTTATTTATCCGTGTTATCAAAAAACAAAATCAGATATTCTTTATTTTAAGCTTTTTTATCAGCTCCTGCATTTGGGCATTAAACTTCCTGTCTGTATCCATTAAATCATTCACAGAGGTCAGTGCATGAATCACTGTGCTGTGGTCTCTGTTTCCAAAATGATATCCAATGGATTTCAGCGATAGATTCGTATAGTTCTTAGCAAAGTACATTGCGACCTGTCTTGCTACAACAATCTCTCTTTTTCTGGTTTTATCCTTCATCGCATCAACCGATACATTAAAGTTTTCAGCGACAAATTTCTGGATATAGTCAATACCAACTTCGCATTGGATATCCTGTACTATTGATTTTAGCGTCTGCCTCGCAAGTTCAAGATCAATTGCTTTCTGGTTGAGAGATGACTGAGCTATCAGAGAAATAACTACCCCTTCCAGCTCTCTGACATTGGTATCAATACTGTAAGCCAGATACTCTATGACGTCAGCGCTAATTGTAATTCCTTCGGTTTCCAGTTTTTTCTGGATTATAGCCATTCTTGTCTCAAAATCCGGCAATTGGATGTCTGCAGTCAGCCCCCATTTGAATCTGGATAAAAGACGCTCCTGCATACCTTTAAGATCTTTAGGCGCGCAATCGCTGGTCATTATTATCTGCTTGCCGGATTGGTGCAAATGATTGAAAATCTGAAAAAAGATCTCCTGTGTTTTTTCTTTCCCGGCAAAAAACTGTACATCATCCAGTATCAGTACATCTACCATCGCATAGAAACTATTGAATTCCTGTATATTATTATTCTTCAGGGCTTCAATATACTGATTCGAAAACTTTTCGGAAGTAACAAAGAGTACAATCTTATCCTCGTGATTTCTTTTTATCTGATTTCCTATTGCCTGAACAAGGTGAGACTTTCCAAAACCGAATCCTCCGTATATCATCAGAGGGTTGAAAGAAGTTACTCCCGGCTTATTGGCAACTGCAAGACCGGCAGAGCGTGCAAGGCGATTGCAGTCTCCTTCAATGAAATTATCAAAAGAATATAACGGATTAAGTTGCGAATTAAATGTTCCTATATCCAGAGGCTTGTTCTCAAATGGATTTTTAATTTCCGCTTTCACTATGTTATTTCCTCCTTTTGGGGCCTGGTTTCGGGAAATGTTACCGACATTCATTGCATAAGGCTTTGTAACAACCTGCACTTCCTGCTCAACATGAATAGCATATTCAAGACGTCCTTTAGCTCCCAGCTCCGCATCAATTGCTTTTCTCAATACGTGTACATAATGCTCCTCGAGCCACTCATAAAAAAACTGACTGGGCACCTGGATAGTTAAAACATCATTATTCAACAGAACAGGAACAATCGGTTCAAACCATGTCTTAAATGCCTGTTCTCCCACATTATCCCGAATAATGTGCAGACAGTTCTTCCATACCGTTTTACAGTCTCTTACAACGAACATAATTTGGTGATTAATGAAAAAGTTTGTCCTCCTGAATCGCGAGGGGAACAAATTTGTCAAAAAAAAAAATTTAAAAAAAATCAGGAAAAGACTTGAGTTTTATGATCCCCACAAAGCATCATTGAATAGCCAAAATACCCCTTTTAAAAAACATAAAAAAAGCCAATATTTTATTTATAAAATACAAACATGAAAATTATTTACCGGCGATAGATTTTCACACCGATGTAATGTTCAGAATATTTTTTTGTGAACAACAATGTTGATAACTTATACTTACCAACAGTTAGCCCACAGCAAACTCTATAAAATCATCAGCATTATCGGGCATTTTATATTTAAAATAAAATTCCAATCATCCTAAAAAAATAGACTAAGCGGCCTTTTCCTTGGACGAAAAACAAGCCTTGACAAGCAGATTTACCAAACAACTCAATAATCTTATTATCTGATACTTAAATCAAACAAGCGCAATCAGACGGCAATAATTATACAAATAAATTACACATGTAAGTTTAAAGTATAAAATATTAATTTATATCAATAAACAACTTATTATTAAGCAATAATAAAACATAAAAACATTTCATTATAAAAAGTAAACCAAGATATCCACAAAGTGGATATCCTTTATCGTCATTTACAACAAAAATACGTCTTCTGGTTTTCTCCTTTCTAAGATCTTTTTTGCGTAACGCTATTTGAAGACGGAACGCTTATAAAACAAAAGAGGCTGCTGTTTTACAGCAACCTCTTTTGTGTCCATCTTTAATGAATATATAATCCGTTTCTATTTTATCAGTTCAACTTCCCCGAATATTCCCGCATCAATCCAACCCTGATTTTTATCTTCTCCTTCAACATAAACAGACCCAATAAAGTTTTCCCTGACATGATTTCCATCGTTGTCATTGTACGAAACAGCGAACCCCATCTTCTTACCTGCTTTTAGTACAACCGGCTTGTTATCCGTTCTGGTATCCGAATACGTATCAGGGAAAATACGCATAGCGACTTCCCAGACATACCTGTTACCTGTTCCGGTACGCTTCACCTGCATATGATCCTTATAATTGTGAGGTTTTTTATCGGGTCCAATATCAATTACATCGTAGTCGAGAGTAATATGATAAGCAAAAGCATTATGCGAAAACTGATGATTACCTTTGGAGCGGTCTTCATCAATAAAAAGTTCCAGACAATCATCTTCCCACCAGTTAACAAACGGGTCCGGTTCCTGGTCAGACAGACTATCATCTATAACTTCTACAAGAAAGTATAAGAACTCCTTATCCCAGACCATTTTATAACGTCCCTGAAAATCGTCAGGATCAGGTGCATCACCCAACCAGACCTGATGAATCGTTTTCCAGGGGGCGCGCTGCCAGCTTTTCTCATCCCCTATCCCATCTACAACGATCTTATCAGTCGTTGCAGGAGCTTTATAATTTCCGTCAGATATCCCTTCCCCTTCAAGCGTAACCACCTGAGCTCCGGCTATCAGAGGCAGGCAAAAAAAACAGATCAGTTTCAAAAAGACTTTATAATACATATGCTGCTTAACGGGATAAACTTTCAATTAACTCCTGAGTAATACCGGTTGAAGAGAACCCGCCATCATGGTATAGGTTCTGCATAGTAACTTTTCTCGTAAAATCCGAGAACAGACTAATCACATATGATGCACACTCTTCAGCTGAAGCATTTCCAAGCGGTGACATTTTCTCAGCAAAGTCCATAAACGCGTTAAATCCGGTAATACCTTTTCCTGCGGTTGTCACTGTCGGGCTTTGCGAAATAGTATTCACACGTACTTTTTTCGTTCTGGCAAAACGATAACCATAACTTCTTGCAATAGATTCAAGAGTAGCTTTGGCCTCTGCCATATCAGAATAATCAGGGAAGCTTCTCTGAGCTGCGATATAAGTAAGCGCTACAATTGAACCCCACTCATTCATAGCATCTTTCTTCTCTGCCACCTGCATGACTTTATGGAAAGACAAAGCAGAAATATCAAGCGTTTTCAAAAACCATTCGTAGTTAAGATCTCCGTATTCACGACCTTTTCGGACATTCGGACTCATTCCTATGGAATGCAGCACAAAGTCGATTTTTCCGCCGAGCGCTTCCAGAGATTTATCAAATAAGCTTTCAAGATCTTCTATCGAAGTTGCATCAGCAGGAATTACCACAGAGCCGCACTGTTCTGCAAGCTTGTTGATTTCCCCCATTCTCATAGCGATCGGTGCATTGGTAAGGGTAAACTCTGCACCTTCTTCTTTCGCCTGAAGAGCGACTTTCCATGCAATTGAATTCTCATCCAATGCCCCGAAAATGATACCTTTCTTTCCTTTAAGAAGATTATATGCCATATTTCTACTTTTAAGTGTTCTGTCAAAAGAAGCCAAAAATAGCTCTTTTTAAGATATTCTGAAATTTTTAGTTTTTTGATACCTTCAGGGCCTGCTCGATATCACTGATAATATCATCAATATGCTCAAGCCCGGCAGACACTCTTATAAGCCCGGGAAGAATCCCGACAGATGTTCTGTCTTCCTCTGTAAGTTTGGAGTGTGTGGTAGAGGCAGGGTGAGTAATAATCGTTCTGGAATCACCAAGGTTGGCGCTGTGCGAAATCATTCTGACAGAGTTCAATAGCTTTCTTCCTCTTTCCAGGCCGCCTTTTACATAAAAGGTTACAATAGCCCCGCCTGCTTTCATTTGTTTTTTTGCAAGCTCATATTGAGGGAAAGAAGGCAGAAAAGGATATTTTACCAATTCTATTTCTTCATGATTTTCAAGATATTGCGCAAGCTTCAATGCATTATCACAATGTCGGTCCATTCTTACGGCCAGTGTCTCCAGACTTTTGGAAAAAATCCAGGCATTAAACGGAGACATCGCCGGACCGGTATGGCGGCTAAAGAAACGAACTTCTTTTATTAATTCCTTTGAGCCAAGTATAATACCGCCTATAGCACGTCCTTGTCCATCAATAAACTTCGTGGCTGAATGACTTACCAGATCTGCTCCGAATTTGAGCGGCTGCTGTAAATAAGGTGTGGCAAAACAATTATCCACATTTAAAAGAATATTTCTTTTTTTGCACAGCTTAGCCAGCCACTCCAGATCAATCAGATCCAGTGTAGGATTGGAAGGCGTCTCTACCAGAAACATTTTTGTATTGTCCTGAATCAATCCTTCCCAGTTTTCAGGCCGGGCGATATCTGCAAAGGAATACGTTATCCCCCACTTTGGTAAAATCTGCGTAACAATCTGAATTGTCGATCCAAAAACGGATTTACACACAATCAGATGATCACCTGCTTTCAGAAAAGCGGCCATGCTGCAAAATACAGCAGACATTCCCGAGGCTGACGCAAAGCCATCCTCAGCTCCCTCGAGCGCGCACATTTTTTCGATAAACTCCGTTGTATTCGGATTGGAGAACCGTGTATAAATGTTGCCTTGTATTTCATCTGCAAATAACGCTCTTGCCTGTTCCGCGTCCTCAAACACAAAACTGGAAGTCATATATAAAGGCACCGTATGCTCTCTGTTGCCGGTCTTATCGGTCTGCAGCCTGATGGCGTTGGTTTCAAAGTTTGAATACTTTCCCATGTTACTAATTTATGCTTCTATCCGTATACTGCTCGTAATCACAGCAGTCTTCTCCAGGGTCTTGGCAACCGAACAATATTTGTCCATAGAAAGAGCAACGGCTCTTTCAGCTTTAGCTGTATCTATTGCCCCCTTAAAAATGAAAACGACATGAATCTTCCGGAATAAAGAAGGTATGGCATCCGGCTCCCTCTCTGCATCAATTTCAATCTGCATTCCTTCAACTTCTATCTTTTGTTTTTTCAGGATACTGATTACATCAATGGCGCTGCATCCGCCCAGTCCCATGATCAGTAATTCCATAGGCCGGGCACCCATATTTTTACCGCCGATTGCCGGGGAGGCATCTATATGCACCTCATTACTCTGCTCATTTTGAGCCACAAAATGAAAGCTGTTACCGTCTTGCTGAAGTTTAATTTGCATGCTTAAAATAGTTTACCTGAGCAAATCTATTCAACTTTACTTAAAGAAAAGTTAAAATATAATACGCTCAGTAATCAAATTTACGGCAAAAAATTTTTCCTGAGAAACAAATACAGAATTTAATTTTGAACAAGGGAGCAATATTAAAAATATCCGAAATTTAATTTTGACAATTGTTTTAAATAAAAAATTTTCATATATTTGTTCTAGTTGACATATTTACAGAAATGACTTATATGCCTTTTTATTCCGTTTCCGACAGCCCTTGTTGCAGTATGAGTTACCTGTGAGGAAGGCTATATAATAAATTCAAAATATTAGAATGTAACAAGGCCTTTCAGGATAAAGAAAGGCTTTTTTGTTAAACGAACTGAGAAATCATTATCTACTTATGAGTAATAAGATAACAAATCAGCTAGAATTATCAGACAGCATCTCATCAGCAGCCCGGCATGATATTGTCGAACTACAATCCAAAATCAATTCATTCCGCCTCGGTCTGATTGACAGTGAAAAGTTCCGGGCTTTCCGTCTTGCCAGAGGAATCTATGGGCAGCGCCAGGAAGGAGTACAGATGGTACGGATCAAGCTGCCATTCGGCAAAGTAACTCCTGAACAGCTGGTTCGCATTGCTGATATTTCGGATGAATATGCTTCCGGCAATCTTCATCTTACGACCAGACAGGATATACAGATTCACTATGTCAAACTGGAAAATGCACCTAAAGTATGGGCTAAGCTGGAAGAGCTCGGAGTTACAACCAGAGAGGCCTGCGGCAATACCGTCCGAAATATGACCGGATCTCCTATGGCCGGCATTGATCCGCTGGAGCCATTTGATGTGAGCCCGTACGTGTATGAACACTTCCGCTATTTCCTTAGAAATCCGGTTTGTCAGGAGATGGGGCGTAAGTTCAAAGTATCTTTTTCTTCCAGTGATCAGGATTCCGCCTTCTCATTTATCAATGACCTTGGTTTTATCCCCAAAGTCCGGATAGAAAACGGCAAAGAAGTTCGCGGATTCAAAGTGCTGCTTGGCGGCGGACTCGGAGCACAGGAGTTCCATGCTTATCTTGCCCATGAATTTCTGCCTGAAGATCAAACCATACCATATAATGAGGCGGTTCTGAGAGTTTTTGACCGCTACGGAGAACGCACGCGGCGGAATAAAGCCCGTATGAAGTATCTCATTAACAGCCTTGGACTGGAAGAGTTTATACGCCTTGTTGAACAGGAGCGTGTAGCTCTGAAATCAAAAAGCTACCAGATTGACAGAGATATTCTGGGCGAATATCAGATTCCTCAGAACACCTTTGAATACGTTGCTCCAATTGATCAGGAAGCTTATGAAAGATTCAGAAAAACTAACGTATTCGAGCAAAAGCAAAAAGGCTTTTATGCTGTTCAGCTGAGAATCCTGCTGGGGGATATACCAACTGACAAAATCCGCCTCTTTGCGCAGATTGCCAAAAAATATGCATCAAGTGACATCCGTATTACCATCAATCAGGGCTTATTGCTCCGGTTTGTGCACCCGGAAGCATTACCAGCCTTGTATAACGAACTGTATGAAATCGGCTTAGCCGAACCAGGTTTTGACAGCACGGCTGATATCACAGCCTGTCCGGGAACCGATACCTGTAACCTGGGCATAGCCAGCAGCACCGGGCTTGCCATAGAACTGGAGCGGATCATCAAGGAAGAATTTCCAGATCTTATATACAACAATGATATAAAAATCAAAATCAGCGGCTGTATGAACGGCTGCGGACAGCATTCCATTGCCAGCATCGGCTTTCATGGCATGTCTATCAAAAAAGGCAACCATGTACTGCCAGCCATGCAGCTAATGCTGGGCGGTGGTATCGGCCATGACGGAAACGGACTTATAGCCGATAAGATAATCAAGCTCCCTTCCAAAAGAGTTCCTGACGCTTTTCGCGAATTAATCCGGGATTATGAAAACCATGCGGAAGACAACGAGTACTACCACAACTACTACCGCAGACAGATTGAGAGCGATAAGCTATACTTCTTTAAGCTGCTAAAGCCTTTTACAGATCTGGAAACCATTTCGGAGGAAGATTTTGTTGACTGGGGACATAACGAGCAATATATTAAAGCAATCGGTGTCGGTGAATGCGCCGGAGCCATGGTTGACCTTGTCGCTACACTGATTCAGGATACCGATGAAAAATTTGGCTGGGCACAAAAAGCGTTGGAAAACGGGGCATTCGCAGATGCAATTTACCATGCCTACAATACATTTATAACCGGAGCAAAAGCGTTGCTCATAAGCGAAAACATCAATTGTAATACACAAATAAAGATTCTTCAGGATTTTGACAGCCACCTTGCTAACAAGGACAGCTTCACTGGCGGTGAATCTTTTGAAGAACTGGTATTACAAATCAATAAAAATGAACCAAGCAGGGATTTTGCCCTGTTATACACTGCACAGGCTGCCCGCTTTCTTGAAACAGTACACAAATACCGTCAAGGTCAGCTTGTTCAAAGTTCTATTGCATGAAAAAACCCAGACTTACACTTCTTGGCGCAGGCCCCGGAGATCCAGATTTAATCAGTGTAAAAGGTTTGAAAGCCCTTGCTGAAGCAGATGTCGTACTGTACGATGCCCTGGTTCATCCGGACTTACTCAAATATGCACCATCCCGGTCCGAAAAGGTGTATGTTGGAAAAAGAGCCGGGAAGTGTGCGTTTTGTCAGGACGACATAAACAAACTCATTATCGATTATGCAAAACATTTCGGTCATGTCGTCAGACTAAAGGGTGGAGATCCATTCATCTTTGGCAGAGGACATGAGGAGATGACAGCTGCCAGAGAAGCCGGCCTGGAGACTGTGGTCATACCAGGCATTTCGAGTGCAATAGCCGTGCCCGAAATGCAGGGAATCCCTCTTACCAGAAGACATGTCAATGAGAGTTTCTGGGTAATTACGGGTACAACTCAATCCGGGCAATTCTCAGCTGATATAGAGTTTGCAGCCCGTTCCTCAGCCACCGTAGTGATTCTTATGGGCATGAATAATCTGGAACGGATTACCGGAATTTTTAAATCATGCAATAAAAAAGATACGCCCGTTGCAATTATTCAGAATGGCACCAGAGATAATGAAAGAATTGGATTCGGTACTATCTCTACCATTACTGATGTTGTAAAGGAAGAAGGGCTTGGCTCCCCGGCAGTGATTGTAATCGGGGAAGTTGTCAGACTGCATACTTCTTTCAACGTCAAAACTATTCTCGAGCAAATCAATATCATTGATACAAACGGTCATCTGTAAACCCTGATCACTGCAATGCAAGGCAATATGCTCTTTCCCGTTTTTTTACGTTTGGACCGGCTGCATATTCTCATTGTGGGTGGTGGTAAGGTCGGCCTGGAAAAAATATCCAGTCTATGGACCAATAGCCCCAATGCCTCCATCAGGCTTGTTGCCCCGGAAATAGATCCGGAAATAGAGCAACTTGCCCTTCAAAATCCGGATTTTTTGAAATTGTCTTATAAAGAATACCAGCGGGATGATCTGGCCAATGCGGATATTGTGATTGCAGCTACCTGTATCCGATCCCTCAACCATCAGATATGGTCGGATGCCAAATCTCAACGGATTATTGTGAATGTGGCGGATACTCCTGAACTTTGTGATTTCTATATGTGCTCTGTAGTAAAAAAAGGAGATCTCAAAATCGGTATATCTTCCAACGGATTGTCTCCCACTATTACCAAGCGCGTAAGAGAGTTGCTTGAAGAGGTCATCCCTGACTCGATAGACGATTTATTACATAATCTCAGATCGATACGGGATCGTCTGAAAGGAGACTTCGAATATAAAGTTCAAAAAATGAACGAACTAACATCGATATTTACCAACAAAAAAAACTAATAATACCATGCAGGAAATCAGTGTTCAGGAACTTAAGGAACTAATAGACAACAAAGAAGACTTTCAACTGGTTGACGTTAGAGAGTCTGCCGAGTATGACCAGGCTAATCTTGGCGGAGAGTTAATTCCTTTGCAGACCATACCCAATAATATTGATAAGATAAGCAAGGATAAAAAAGTAGTCGTGCACTGCAGAAGCGGAAAAAGAAGCGCAAACGCCATTACATTTCTTGAACAAAACTATGGCTATACGAATTTGCTGAATCTGAGTGGGGGAATTCTGGCCTGGCAGGAAGAAATTGATAACTCTCTGGACGTATAGTTTCCATCAAAAAATAATCAACTAATTGTCACCTGATTAATTCCGTATATGCGAATTAATCAGGTTTTTTGTTTTCTTTATCAATCTTTATTCGTACTATTTACAGTCCAATCTCCACTTGGTTTTATCCAAAAACAATGATAAATTTGTTCTCTGTGGTTACATTAAATTAAACATTAATATGTCTTTTCACATCAAAGCTTTTACATGTGCGCTTTTGCTTTCTGTATGCCAACTGAATGTGGTGTTTTCGCAAACCAAGTATCAGGCACCAAGAGCGAAAACGGCTCCGGTTATCGATGGTGTTGCCAATGACGCCTGCTGGGCCAATAGTCCGTGGTATGAGGTTGATCAGATCTGGCTGGGAAACGCCATGGCTCCGGGAGACTTTTCAGGCAGATTTAAGCTGGCCTGGGATGCAGACAAACTTTATGTTCTGGCAGAAATCGTTGATGATGTACTCAATGATTATCATTCTGATCCCTTGAGCAACTACTGGGAAGACGACACGTGGGAAATATTTCTTGATGAAGACGCATCAGGCGGACAACATGAATTTTCTCACAATGCCTTTGCTTACCACATATCGCTGACGTATGATAAGGTCGATATGGATACAGACAGAAGACCAAAGCTTTTTAATGATCACGTAGAAGTGCAAAGAACCTCTGTCGGCAACAATACCTACATCTGGGAAGCAGCTTTTGATGTGTACACTGATGCATTTGTACATGGCAGCACCAATAATCCCAAGGTTACGCTGACAGAAGGTAAAATAATGGGTTTTGCCATGGCATACTGCGACAATGATGGCGGAGCTACCAGACAGAATTTTATCGGGTCTGAAGTTATAAACCGGGATAATAAGAATGTTGCCTATCAGGATGCTGATGTTTTTGGGAAAGTTACTCTGGTAGAAGATATTGCACCACAGTTTACCCATGTGCGGATCGCTACCGGTCTTGCTCACCCGACTGCCTTTACTATAGCTAAAGACGGAAGAATCTTTATAGCTGAACAAGCCGGCCGGGTACGTGTCATAGAAAACGGTCAGCTGCTGAGTGAACCAGTACTAAGCATTTCTGTAAATCAGGCAGGCCCGCAAGGTTTTTCGGAAAGAGGCTTAATTGGTATTACCCTTGACCCGGATTTTGCCACGAATAACTATATGTATATATTTTATACTACTCCAAATGATCCGGTAAGGAGCCGTGTTGTACGCTATACACTCAACGGTAATACAGCGATTACGGCAAGCGCCCAGACCATCATTGATCTTGACCCGCTATCAGAAGCGCATAATCATAATGGCGGTGGACTGCATTTTGGCCAGGACGGAAAATTGTATATTGCTACCGGAGATAATGCTACTCCGGCAAATTCACAAAATCTGGATAATACCCACGGGAAAATACTCAGACTAAACCCGGATGGAAGCATCCCTGACGGTAATCCGTTTACTTCCGGAAGCGATCAGAAAAAAATGATCTGGGTATACGGCTTACGTAATCCATTTACATTTGACATACAGGAAAGTACCGGAAAAATTTATATCAATGATGTCGGGCAGGAAAGATGGGAAGAAATCAATGACGCAACAACAGCAGGACAGAACTTTGGCTGGCCCACTGAAGAAGGCATGGGCAGTGTATATGTCAATCCGGTTTTCACCTATCCTATTATGGGGCAATCTGAATGCGCTATAACCGGAGGATGTTTCTTTGAGCCAGAAGCGACAAACTATCCGTCAAAATATCAAGGCAAGTATTTCTTTATGGATTACTGCGCCAACTGGATTGCTGTACTTGACCCGGCGACCGGAGCAAAAACGGAGGTATTTTCAAGCAATGTAGCCAGTTCTCCTATCGGAATCGATGTTCACCCGGATGGTAATCTTTACTATCTGAATCGGGGTTCTTATGATGGGACAGGTATTGGCTCTGTGTATAGAATTGTGTATTCCGGAAACCTGGAGCCTGAAATACATCGCCACCCGGAAAGTCAGCAGATTGCCGAAAGCCAGCCTGTTTCTTTCAGTGTACAGGCTACCGGTGCTGTTCCTCTGAACTATCAGTGGTACAAAGACGGGCAGGCCATAAACGGCGCGACCAGCGCGACCTATTCGATTGCTTACGTGCTACCTGAGCATGCCGGTGAATATTCTGTCATGGTTAGCAATACCTACAACGAAGTAAGCAGTGAAACTGCCACACTCACTGTAACAGAATTCAACTCCCGACCAACAGCGAGCATTACTTCACATGAAAACGGGGTCTTGTTTCACGGCGGACAGCAATTTACATTTAAAGGTACCGGTACTGATCCGGAAGATGGCGCTATTCCGGTAAGCCACTTTAAATGGAAAGTCGATCTGCATCATGATGAGCATGTGCATGACGGACAGTTTTTTGAGGGATCTGACACATATCTTTATACCATGTCCCCATACGGTCATACAGAAACCAGTATATGGTACAGAGTATACCTGATCGTAACAGATGCGGGTGGCCTTACAGATACCACGTACATAGAATTGCATCCTCAAAAATCCACGATGACCTTTGAAACCGTTCCTCCCGGATTGACAATTACCATCGATGGTCAGCCATTTACAACTCCGCTTTCTGTCGAAGGTGTCGTTGGTGTACTACGTACATTCGGAGTGCCTTCCCCACAGAATCATTCAGGTAAGGGCTGGGCGTTTGAGTCCTGGTCCACAGGCAAAGTCCGTAATCATCCTGTCAGCACTCCGGAAGAGGATACTCAATATATTATTACCTTTAAAGAAGTGCCTCTCACTGAAGAAGCTCTGATCCCTGAGAATGATGCTTATGTACAAAAAGCATCATGGCGTGCAAGCGATATGGATTCTCTATTTGGAATACATAATTCTACAGAATTAAGAATCAAAAACTACACTGAGGATCCTGACAGAGAGACATATATTCAGTATGACCTAAGTAAACTAAACGGAGACAAGGATGAATTGATATCCTCGTATCTGAATCTCTCCGGTTTCGTTGATGACTTTGATGGTGGTGTGGGAGATATGAAAGTCAATATATACGAATCAAGCAGTGAAGCCTGGGATGAAAACACTATTACATGGAGAAATAAACCTGCTGCCGGAGATTTAATCACTTCATTTACTATAAGTGACTACAGCTACCAGCATTTCATTATTGATGTTAGTGATTTTGTAAAAAGAAAAATCGCAAATGAAAGTAATCTCGTCACTTTTATTCTAACTATTGAAGGTGATCTGAATATTAACTGGATTGTGCTCAACTCAAAAGAAGCAGGAGAAAATGTCCCAACGCTAACTTTTACCTATCCTGAACTCGTTACTTCCATAGTTGATTTTAATGCTAAATCAGGCCAGTTCAGACTATTCCCTAATCCGGCTCATAAAGAGCTTACCGTTCAGCTTAACGGACAACCAGAAGCTACAAGCTCTATTCAGATTCTGGATCAATACTCACGAACGATCGCTGACTGGCCGTTAACATCAGCTACCCAACGGCTTGATATAAGCCACCTCGATAAAGGGTTGTATATTGTATATTACAAAAATGGCTCAACGATTGAAACCCAAAAACTGATCGTAAAATAAAAAAGAAAGCCCGGAATTAACCGGGCTTTTTATTTTTTATACTAAAGTCAATATTTCGGGAGATAGTCTCTTCCAGCGAAATGAGTGTTTCTGTCCGCTCAATCCCCGCAACTTTCTGAATTTTGTCATGCAGCACTTCCCTCAGATGCTGCGTATCCTTACAGAGTATTTTGACAAACATGCTGTAATTGCCGGTGGTATAATGCAGACTTACTACTTCCGGTATTGATAAAAGTCCCGCTGCCGCCTGATTATATAAAGAGCTCTGTTGAAGATATACTCCCAGAAAGGCCGTAATATCATAGCCAAGTCTTGCATAATCAATCTTCAGTTGGGCTCCCTTCACGATTCCCAGCTCTTCCATCTTCTTCATGCGAACATGAACCGTACCCGTCGAAACAAAGACTTTTTTTGCTACTTCTGTATACGGCATATTGGCATTCTCCATCAAAATGGAAAGTATTTGCAAATCCACGTTATCAACTTGATAATTTTTATCGTTTTTTTCAGCCATGAATTATATTTATTTTAATTAAATCGACATAAAATTGCAAACTTTGTATATTTTAAGCAATTTTATTAAAATATTTTCAAGTTAATTAAACTATTATTAACTTTGTTTCATCAAAATCACACTGTAGGGTGATGAAACTGGCAGACATACCCTCCTGTCTCGGGGGTGGAGAGTCCGGAATAAACGTAGCTTATCGGGTTGACCACAAATTAATCATTCTGAGCTATGGCTAACCGCTCCGTGGGTGGTTCGAATCCCCCTCCTACAGCACTAACCTGTTTACCAGCAAGCATCAGACGGATGCTTCATTAACCAAAATGTAGGATGTTGAAACTGGCAGACATGCCCTCCTGTCTCGGGGGTGGAGAGTTCGGAATAAACGTAGCTTATCGGGTTGACCACAATTAATCATTCTTGAGCTATGGCTAACCGCTCCGTGGGTGGTTCGAATCCCCCTCCTACAGCAATCTTTTTCCGCAGCTCTTTTAAAGACCTTATTACCATTTCCAAGCACAACCCTCCCGAATCTAATAGCCCTTTTATTTCATTAATTAGCTTTATTATTGTATTTTTATATGTATTTGTGAAAAAAGAATGCTAAGGAACCATATGGTAATCCTTTTGTTTTAAATTTGTATACTTAAAACTGGAACTAGTCTTAATAGTTGGTTATATGAGTGAGAACATGAAAATACTTGAGGAGTTAACCACATCGGAATACAAATATGGATTTGAGTCCAAATTTGAGACGGATGAAGCTCCCAAAGGCCTTAGTGAGGATATTGTTCGTTTTATTTCCCGGAAAAAAAATGAACCTGAATGGATGCTTGAGTGGCGTCTTAAAGCATACAGACATTGGCTTACGCTAAAAGAACCTCACTGGCCTAATGTAAGCTACCCTGTAATCGACTATCAGGATATTATATATTATTCTGCCCCCAAACAGAAGAAAGTATTAAACAGCCTGGATGAAGTAGATCCCGAGCTTAGAGAAACTTTCAAAAAACTGGGTATCTCTCTGGAAGAGCAGAAGCGTCTTACGGGGGTTGCCGTAGATGCTGTCATCGACAGCATCTCTGTTAAAACGACCTTTAAAGACAAGCTTGCCGAGCTGGGCATTATCTTCTGTTCCATGAGCGAAGCGGTACAGGAACATCCCGAGCTGGTAAAAAAATATATCGGTTCTGTTGTGCCGCAAACAGACAATTTCTTTTCTGCCTTAAACTCTGCCGTTTTCAGCGATGGTTCCTTCTGCTATATTCCCCAAGGAGTCAGATGCCCTATGGAGCTGTCAACGTACTTTAGAATCAATGCTGCCGGAACCGGACAGTTTGAGCGTACGTTAATCATTGCGGAAGCCGGCAGCTATGTCAGCTACCTTGAAGGCTGTACTGCTCCGATGCGGGATGAGAATCAGCTTCATGCAGCCGTGGTAGAGCTGGTTGCCATGGAAAACGCAGAAATCAAATACTCTACTGTCCAAAACTGGTATCCCGGGGATAAAAACGGTAAAGGCGGAATCTATAATTTCGTAACCAAACGGGGAATCTGTATGGGTGATAATTCCAAAATCAGCTGGACGCAGGTTGAAACCGGCTCCTCTATTACGTGGAAATACCCCAGTGTCATATTAAAAGGTAATAATTCAATCGGAGAATTCTATTCCGTAGCAGTTACCAACAATATGCAGCAGGCTGACACCGGTACAAAAATGATTCATATCGGCAAAAACACGAAAAGCCGTATTGTATCCAAAGGAATATCAGCCGGAAAATCCCACAACAGCTACCGTGGTCTGGTACACGTAATGAAGAGAGCCGACAATGCACGTAACTATTCCCAGTGTGATTCATTATTGATGGGAGATCGTTGCGGCGCCCACACGTTCCCTTATATCACAGTTGAGAATAACAGCGCTACGGTCGAACACGAAGCTACTACTTCGAAGATAGGTGAAGACCAGATTTTCTATTGCAACCAGAGAGGTATTGATACGGAAGAGGCAGTAGCCCTCATTGTAAACGGTTACTGCAAGGAAGTTCTTAATCAGCTTCCAATGGAGTTTGCTGTTGAGGCTCAAAAGCTTCTTGCTATATCACTGGAAGGAAGCGTTGGATAAACAACACTCCCCGGATTTACTATAAGAATAATACAAACTGAAAATCGCCTTTTTGAGGCAAGAACGAGAACTGGATATGCTATCGATCAAAGATTTAAAAGCAAAAGTAGAAGGAAAAGATATATTAAAAGGCATTAATCTGGAGATAAAACCAGGCGAAGTGCATGCTATTATGGGACCAAATGGTTCCGGTAAATCCACTTTAGCCTCAGTACTGGCAGGACGTGAGCAATATGAAGTAACTGGTGGATCTGTGCTGTTTGATGGAAAAGAGCTTCTTGAATTGTCTCCGGAAGACCGTGCACGCGAAGGAGTATTTCTGGCATTTCAATATCCTGTTGAAATTCCGGGAGTCACTACAACCAATTTTCTAAAAGCAGCGGTCAATCAGGTCAGGCAATACAAAGGACTAGAGCCTCTTGACGCGGTGTCTTTCCTCAATATAATGAAAGAAAAGATGAAACTGGTCGAAATTGATCAGTCGCTGCTAAAACGCTCCCTCAATGAAGGATTCTCCGGTGGAGAGAAAAAACGTAATGAGATATTTCAAATGGCCATGCTTGAGCCAAAGCTTGCTATTCTCGATGAAACCGACTCCGGTCTTGACATAGATGCCCTCAGAATTGTCGCAAACGGCGTAAACAAGCTAAAGACCAAAGACAATGCAGTTATTGTTGTTACTCACTATCAACGCTTACTTGATTACATCATTCCGGATTTTGTACATGTTCTTTACAAAGGCAGAATTGTAAAATCCGGCAGTAAAGAACTCGCTCTTGAACTGGAAGAAAAAGGGTATGACTGGATTAAAAGCGAAGTAAACGAAAGTACAGAGGCGTAATTATGGATTTGGCTAAAACAGTTGATTTAAAAGAGACCATACTGACCAGGCTACAGGATGCGTCAGTAACAAGACAGTCCTTTTCAAACAAAGTAGAAAACAGAAAAGCCCAGGCGCTTGAAAGCTTTAAGCGTTCCGGATTTCCTACCACTAAACATGAGGAGTATAAGTACTTTAATTTAAATAAAGTACTTAAAAGCGAATATACATTTCCACTCTCTTCTGCAGACGCTACCGGAGATTTTAAGTCATTTCTGTTTGATGATCTTAAGGCAAACCGTCTGGTCTTTATCAACGGGATATATTCACCTGAACATTCAACAATTGTTTCGTCAGGGAATGAACTGATCGTTTCATCATTGCAGGATGCTGATCAGAATATAATTGAAAAGTATTTTGGACGGGAAGTCTATTCGGCCAATGATCCGTTTGCCGAATTAAATACTGCATCTGTACAGAATGGTATATTTATTCAGGTACCAAAAAATAAAGTTGTAGAACATCCCGTACTGATTCACTTCATTGCTGATGCGAATCAGACCGATGTCTTTGTTCAGCCGAGAGTAATGCTTCTTGCCGAGACAAATGCGCAGGTGAGCCTTCTGGAGACATTCCATACTGCCGGAACGAATACAAGCTTCACCAATGCTGTAACTGAAATCGTTCTGCATACAGATGCAATTGTCGATTATTATAAATTACAAAATGATAGCGCTTCATCTGTTCATGTCGGCAATACGATTGTGACACTTGAGGGAAAAAGCACTTTTAATTCGGCTACCATTACCCTAAGTGGAGCTATGGTCAGAAACAATCTGAATGTGATCCTGAAAGCAGAATACAGCGAAGCGCATTTCTATGGATTATATTTTACCGGTGACCGCCAGGTTGTGGATAATCATACCATGGTAGACCATGCCGTGCCAAACTGTGAAAGTAATGAGCTATACAAAGGCATCCTGGATGGTTTCTCTACAGGAGTATTTAACGGGAAAATCTTTGTAAAGCAGGATGCACAAAAAACAAATGCCTTCCAGTCAAACAAAAATATACTTTTGACCAAAGATGCAACAATGAATACAAAACCTCAGCTCGAAATATTTGCTGATGATGTAAAGTGTTCGCACGGAGCTACTATAGGTCAGCTGGAAGAAGAACCATTGTTCTATCTCCGTTCAAGAGGTATCGGAGAAGACAGCGCCCGGGCTCTGCTGTTAATAGCATTTGCCCAGGACATCATTGATCATATTAAAATTGACGCTCTGAAAGAGTATTTAAGCAAAGCTATCGAACAGCGGCTTTCCTGATAAAGTCTTCGTTACAATGAGTCTACAAAAAACTTCCGGACATATCGACATCCAAAAACTACGTGAAGAATTTCCAATTCTTCATCAGGAAGTCAATGGTAAACCACTGGTTTATCTGGATAATGCCGCAAGCACCCAGAAACCCAAAGCGGTCATCGATGCTCTGGTTGAATATTATACAAGCATCAACGCTAATATACACAGGGGTATACATACATTAAGCGAAGCTGCTACCACTGCCTTTGAAGAGAGCAGAAAATCCGTAGCTTCGTTTATTAATGCTGCCCATAATGAGGAAATAATCTTTACCAAAGGTACTACCGAGGGTATAAACCTGGTAGCATCAACCTGGGGCAGACAAAATATACAGGCAGGCGATGTCATCCTTCTTTCCGGAATGGAACACCATTCCAATATGGTACCATGGCAAATGCTGGCACAGGAAAAAGGCGCCGTGGTTCGTTACATCCCGCTCAATGATGCAGGAGAACTGGACATGGAATGTCTGCCGAAACTACTACAGGATAATGTAAAGCTGGTTGCTGTCAATCACGTCAGCAATACATTGGGAACCATCAACCCTCTTAAGCAGATCATATTGCTTGCAAAAAAAGCAGGTGCCATTATTCTGGCTGATGGTGCCCAGGCTATCTCCCATCTTGATGTGGATGTGCAGGAACTGGACGTGGATTTCTATGCTTTTTCCGGACACAAAATGTATGGCCCAACAGGAATAGGAGTTCTCTACGGGAAAAAAAGTCTGCTTGAATCCATGCCTCCTTATCAGGGCGGTGGGGAAATGATTAGTGAAGTGACCTATGAAGGATGTACCTTCAACGAGTTACCTTATAAGTTTGAAGCGGGAACTCCCAATATTGCAGATACTATTGCTTTAAAGACTGCGATCGACTTTATCAATAGACTCGGAAAAGCAACAATCAGAGAACACGAACAATCTCTTTATCAGTACGCAGCAGACCTCGTAAAAGATATAGAAGGGCTAAAGCTCATTGGCACTGCCAAGGAAAAAGTGAGTGTGCTTTCCTTTGTTATTGAGGGGATTCATCACCAGGACTTGGGTATCCTGCTGGATCAGGAAGGCATTGCAGTACGGACAGGACACCACTGTACCCAGCCTTTAATGAACCGGTTCTGTATAGCCGGCACATCGCGTGCTTCATTTGCAGTATACAATACACATGAAGAGGTCGAACGACTCGCTGCAGGAATTAAACGTGCCGTAAAAATGTTAAAATAGAAAATGGATAAAGAAGCCTCGATAGCATCTGTTCAGGAAGATATAATAAATGAATTTGAGTTCTTTGATGAATGGGATGAGAAATACAGCTATATAATTGAGCTTGGCAAAAAACTCTCCCCTGTTGCAGACGAAGATAAAACACCGGAGAATATCATAAAAGGGTGCCAGTCGCAGGTGTGGATGGTCTCCGAATATAAAGACGGGAAAGTCTTTTACTATGCTGACAGCGATGCGATCATTGTAAAAGGCCTGGTAAGTCTCCTTATACGGGTTTTTTCAGGACATACTCCTGATGAAATTCTTAGCGCTGATTTATTCTTTCTGGAAAAAATAGGCATGATGAAGCATCTTTCTCCTACCAGATCAAATGGTCTGGCTTCAATGGCTAAGCAAATCAAGTTGCATGCACTTGCCTACAAGGCTAAAAGTAACTAAAGACTGATCCCATGGATAATAATACAGCTCAGGAAAATACAGAATTAAGTGCTGAAGAACTCAGAGAGCAGGTTCTGGAAGCTATAAAAACCGTATACGACCCTGAAATACCGGTAAACATATTTGATCTTGGCCTTATTTACGAAGTCAATATATACCCGGTAAACAATGTATACATCCAGATGACGCTTACCTCGCCCTCCTGTCCGAGCGCTCAGGAAATTCCAAGCGAAGTGGAGAGCAAAGTAAAAGCGTTAGCTCGTGTGAATGAAGTAGCGGTCGAATTAACATTTGACCCTCCGTACCATCAGGATATGATGTCAGAAGCAGCCAAACTGGAACTCGGCTTTTTATAAGCACACGCATAATACTTTAAAGTAATTAATTTAATTAACCAGATCTAAACACTATAAAATACGATACTATGTATCCTGAACAATTAGTTGCCCCAATGCGCGCAGATCTTACTGACGCGGGATTCCGTGAGCTAAAAACGGCTCAGGAAGTTTCAGATTATCTTGATAATGCAAAGGGTACTACCCTTCTCGTGATAAACTCGGTATGTGGCTGTGCAGCCGGAGCTGCCAGACCCGGAGTAAAATACGCAATAGAGAAGAGTGTCCGTAAACCTGACAATCTGGCCACAGTATTTGCCGGAGTCGACAAAGAGGCTGTCGCTAAAGCACGGGAGTATACACTTCCGTATCCACCGTCCTCTCCCTCAATCGCCTTTTTTAAAGACGGTGAACTTGTACATTTTATCGAAAGACATCATATTGAAGGTAGAAATGCAACAATGATTGGTGAACATCTGATCAATGTATTTGAAGAATACAACTAATATTCTCTCCGCATATTATTATAAAAAAAGCCCGAAAACGGGCTTTTTTTATAATATATTAGCAATACTATTTTCTTCTCTTAATTCAGGCTTTCGTCTCCACCGGCTCTATTTCTTTATTTTCATTCTCTACAATCTCCTCTTTTTCATACCTGGAAAGCTTTAACCCATACAACGCAATATAAAAATAGCAGATAATCGGAATAATGAAAGCCACGTGATAATCTACGTAAGAGAAATTCTTTACCATAAAAGGTAAAACCGCTCCCCCAACAATAAACATGATCAGAATAGCGGAACCCTCTTCTGAAAATTTTCCAAGTCCGTGAACTCCAAGTGCAAAGATGGTAGGGAATAAAATAGAGTTAAATAGCCCGATAATTGTAATTGTCCAGATAGAAATATTACCTTCGGTGAAGACAGACAGTATAACCAGACACATTGCTGAAATAGCAGAAAAGCCAACTGCTTTATGCGGACTAAACTTTATTAACGCCAATGCGCCGATAAAGCGTCCGATCATAGCAAGTCCCCAATATATTTTCACATTGAGCTCATTCGCAAAATCACCCAGATAAGTAGCAAGCGCAACTTCCGCTCCTACATAAGCAAAGATCGCAAAAGCTCCCAGGCGCAATTGCGGGAAGTGCATTACATGTCGTCTTCTCAGGGAAGTGATTTTGTTGAGCGGCTTTATACTTTCCGTGTCAATATGACTTATATTGGTTTTATAAAGGAATATTGCAAGAAAAGCCATCAAAGTACCCAAAAGCAGATAAGGAAGATGCACATAGGCTGCCATTGTTTCCATTCTCGTCTGCGTATCCATACCTGTCAGAATCTCTTTAGGCAATCTGATAATGGAAGTAAGCAGATACGAAGCAAGAAAAGGTGCAACCAGTGTGCCAAGCGAGTTAAAAGCCTGAACGAAGTTTAAGCGGCTGGCGCTATTATCATCCCGTCCATAGAGTATGACATATAGATTGGCGCTTACCTGTAAAATGGTAATACCGCTGGCCAGAATAAATAACGCAAAAAGGAAAACATAATAAGACCGGCTTAATACAGCTGCATTAAAGATAAAGCATCCCACTGTAGCTGCGATCCAGCCAATCAGAATTCCTTTTTTATAACCAACCTTATTAAGCAGTGTTCCAGCCGGTATTGATACAATCAGATACGCCCCGAAGAAAGTAAGATTCATCAGTGTTGACAATGAATAATCAACATTAAAGATGAATACCAGATGATCTGACAATATGGAATTCAGGACAGTAATCAGTCCCCACATGAAAAACATCACACTAAAAGTGAATATTCTCAAGCTCTTTGCTTCCGAAAGATCGGAATGACTCTGACTATTGTCTTTATTTCTCATCGGATCCAGAATAGGATGATAAAGTTAACTGCTTATTTTATAATTACCAACTCACCGGGTGCTAATACGGCCTTAATCAGATCAAACTTATTTGATCCTGGCACAGAATTGACCATTTCGGTACGGGGATTTCCTAACGAGTAAATGTAATTGATTTGTGTCAATGGTCTTGGTATTTCTACGTATGCAGTCTTCTGAATGTTTTGCTGGTTATACACGAAAATCACTTGTTCATCTTCGGATTTCCTTGTAAATACAATTATCTTTTCCCTACCCGGTATTTTTATATCACAATCAGCAGATCGAAACTGCCGGTTAAAGATCAGCTTTGGCAGATCGAAAATCCTGACCTCATTCCGGATAGCGCATAAACGGGCAAATTGCTGATAAATCCAGTGTCTGGTATCCATAAAAGAAAATCTGCCATCGGATGAAAACATGGGCTCCCGGATACAGCTATCAGCTCTTCCCCTTCCTTTCAAATGCTGCTCCGTACCATAATAAATACACGGAATACCAGGCAAAAACAACAAGATAGCCAATGAAGCCACAACTTCCTGTTCCGAACTGTCAGCCCCGATGCGTTTCTTTACCAACGTACCGATCTGATCATGATTATCAAGAAAAGTTACCAACTCGTTCCTGCCCATTCCCAGTCCGTACTTTTCTCTTGATTTAAAGCGCTTTTTAAGCAATTTGACTGGTACGTGCCCTTTTAAGACTTCAGGAAGGACAAAATGCAAGGGAAAATCAAGCAGTGAATCCGGGCCTTTAAAAAACTGCCCGCCAGTATCCTTTGTCCCTTCAAGAGAAGATTTCAGTAATGCATCACCGCCCGTCAATTCTCCAAACAGTATAAAATTCTTTTTGCCAATAGATGCACAATAGGCTCTTATTCCTTTACAAAAACGGCTAACAGGGAGCATACCGGCATGTTTTACCGTATCAATCCGAAAACCATCGCAATCCGTTTCCTTAATCCAGTACGAATATATTTTAAGCAATACATCCTGTACTCTGAGTCCTTCTGCTGATTCATCGAGCAAAAGCTTTTTTAATGAAAAAAAATCGCCTTCACATGTCTCCGGAAATTTATCCCAGTTACTTATCTGTCCCTGTTTTCTGTAACACTTTTCATCTCTCAACTCAAGGGGAACAGGCTTGTCAGGAAAACGCCATCCACCAAAATCATACCGGCGTCCCCGATAATAAACAGGGTGCTTATGCTCTGAATAATACCAGTTATTACCGGTATGATTAATCACAATATCCAGTATGACTTTCAGATCCAGCTCATGCGCCTCTCTTATCAGTCGCTTCAGTTCATCAAGCGTACCAAAACGCGGATCAACGTTCAGAAAATCCTGAATTGCATATCCATGATAACTCTCCGGATTATTTTCAAATATTGGTGACAACCATATAGCCGTTACTCCAAGTTGCCTAAGATACATCAGATTCTTTCGGATTCCTTCAAGATTTCCACCACAAACCTGCTCAAGCTGTTCCTCCGGCTGAAACCCATGTATCTTTCCTCCCCGGGCAATTGTCCGTTCTTTTCCGTCAGAAAACCGGTCTACCAGAAGAAAGTAAATAACTTCTCTGTTCCATGGTCTGTCAATATTTTGGAATATCTGATCTGAAGAAGGTGTGAGGCTGATATATTCGATAGATTCCAAATGAAGATATTCTTTTATTTCATATCAACTATCAACGATATAATCCGAAAACAGTTTTAAACAACAACTGTAGTAAATAAAAAATCAGCATCAGATTACCTGCACCAGTAAGAAATTCTTATGAGACAATAACCTGATACTGATATAACTACATCAATTAAAACAGAGATATTTAACTATTCAATCAGCGAGTTAAACGCAAAACAGTCTTTAAATTCCATCAACTCTTGCTTGAAATCACTTTCAGGTAACTGATAATATTGAGCAAGCCTTTCGTCCGCTTTAACCTTCAGCTCTCTGAGCACAAGATGCTGATTGATAAAAATAAACTCAAGATCCGGAAATATTTCCTTCATTACATCGACAATATCAAGAATCTCAATTGTTTTATCCACCAGGTTGTAAATAGCAGGCGGAATATCTTTGATCAGGAACGCAACCAGCGCATCCACGACCTTATTGATATGGATAAATGATCTTGCCTGTTTTCCGCTACCATGAATCGAAATCCGGTTGTTAAAGTTTGCATCAAAAAGAAATTTGTTAATTACCGAATCGAACCGGATAGTCGGAGTATATCCGTATACATTACCGCACCGTACAATGGAAGCCTGAATATTGCCTCTTTCCAGAAGACGCTTCACATGCTCTTCTCCTCTCATTTTGGAAATACTGTAGAAGGTCCTCGGATTCGGAAGAGTTGTTTCATCCACTATCTTTTTGCCGGCCCCATATACCGAAGTGCTGCTTACATATACCAGCTTCTTTACCGATTTTGTTTCTTCGACTGCATAAAGAAGCTCGGCGGTTCCCCAGTTGTTTATCTGCTCAAAAGAATGTGAATCTATATTGGAAAACGGAGTATCAACTCTGGCTGCCAGATGATAGACAACGTCTACATCTTTCAATACTTTCCGTATTTTCCTGGAATCCAGAATATCTCCCAGTTCGAACTTTACCTTATTATTGGGAATCCGGTTTCTGTTACTGATAAAGAGATTAAAATTATCTCTTGTCAGATTATCATAAACAATAACCTTTTTAACATCTTCCAGAAGAGAAAGCTTGTAAACCAATTCGGCGCCAATGTATCCTGCTCCACCCGTAACTAAAACATTCATCTTTTATTTCTTAACTAAGTCCGTATTTAAACCACATTCCGTTTTTTTAAGACCAAACCAGCGGCCTTCTCTTTCACTCCACTCGAGATCAAACTTTCTGGTACAAGGTTCGCAACCTATGCTGAAATAGCCTTTTTCCTCGAGCGGATGTTTAGGGAGATTATATTCTTTCTGATAAATATGAATCATTTTGGAGTTCCAGTCAAGCATAGGATGAAAGCGAATAACATCATGCGGAGCACTTTCCTCCACCTTAAAATTTTTACGGACAGAGCTCTGGTCGGCTCTGACCCCGTTAATCCAGACATCATTTTCGGCCAGAATGGGTTCCAAAGGCTGTACTTTGTTCAGATAGCAGCAAAAATCAGGATCGGAAGTAAACAGCAGTTTTCCCTCTGCATCCTTTTGCATATTGCGCGGAGTAAAAGAGAAAGTCTCTTTCAGATTGATACCGAACAAATCGACCACCTTATCCCTAAAGGCCAGTGTCTCCGGAAAATGATAGCCTGTATTTATAAAATAGACCGGAATGGATTTGTCAATCCGGCTCAGCATATGCAGCAATACCAGAGAATGCGTCTGAAACGAACAAGTTGTAAAAAGCTTCAACCCTCTGTTGTTATACTCCCCTATCTTCTTATTTAATTCGTCAAAAGTCATATTCCAGAATTTTATTTTGTAAATATATAAATTTAGACAGCCACAACGAATTTTATTTAAGTTTTTTTAATCTTTGCAGAAAAAAATTCTACAAACTCCTCGGGAAGCGAAGCCTAAATCTCAACACTCTGACAAACACGCAGGAAACCGATTTCTCTCAAAATATATTCCTGCCTACTGTTTGTACGTTGTATAAATTGAATATGGATTTCCTGTAAAAAAGCGCTATCTTTAGCTTTCTAAAATAGCGAAAAAACTTATTTTCCTGGCTAATTGTTGAAAGTTTTAATGAATGAAAGCATCGGTATTCCGAAAAGAACACTTTAATGCGGCACACCGTCTGAACAACCCCTTATGGGAGCCGGAACAAAACCGGGAATATTTCGGGAAATGCAATAATCCCAATTTTCATGGCCATAATTATGAGCTGGTTGTAAAACTCACCGGAGAAATAAATCCTGCTACAGGCTATGTGTATGACATGAAAAGATTGAGCAGCCTCGTTAAAGATAAAATTCTGAAACGCTTTGATCATAAAAACCTGAATCTGGATGTAGATGAATTTAAAAACCTCAACCCTACTGCAGAAAACATTGCCCTGGTCATATACAATATCCTCAGAGAGGAAATAGATTCAGAATACGAGCTTAAGATTCTTCTTTATGAAACAGAAAGAAACTTTGTTGAATACCCGGTTAACTAATCTTGATTTTGTCAATGCAGATGAAATGGGTGATGAGCATGCCGGCTCTTCAGCAGAAACACCATTGAGACCTGATGCATTCGAGATGGATGATCAGCTGAAAATGGAACTGATTGCCAAGCACTTTAAGGAAATCATGCATATTCTGGGGCTCGACCTGAACGATGACAGTCTTAAAGGAACTCCATACCGGGTTGCGAAAATGTATGTGCAGGAGATTTTCGGCGGTTTAAACCCCAAAAACAAGCCGGCTGTAAAGCTGTTTGAAAACAAATTCAACTATAATGAGATGCTGGTGGAAAAAGATATTACCTTTTATTCCAATTGCGAGCATCATTTTGTACCCATATTTGGCAAAGCACACATTGCCTATATATCGGCAGGAAAGGTAATAGGTCTTTCCAAAATAAACAGAATAGTACAATACTATGCAAGACGTCCTCAGGTACAGGAAAGACTTACCGTGCAGATTGCCAACGAACTGAAGGATATTCTGCAAACTGAAGATGTTGCTGTTATTCTTGATGCCAGACATATGTGCGTATCATCACGAGGTATCAAAGATTATGACAGCAAAACCACTACTTCTCATTATGGCGGTCAGTTTAATACAGAATCTGTAAAACAGGAATTTCTGAAATATCTGAGCATATAAATAAAAAAACCGGGTCGGAATCCGGCCCGGTGCTTACAATCCATACATAGTTTTCCTAGCTTGCCACCATATATGTTTTTCCCTGAGATTTATTATTATCAATTACTCTCAGGTAGGTCTCAACATAATCTTCTGCCATTCTTCTTGCACTAAAACGCTCGGCAAAGAACTTCCGGCATTTTTCCCTGCTTATTTTATGCAGATTGTTGACAGCCGTAACTGCCTCTTCAATATCGGAAACAATATATCCGGTAAACTCCTCATCAATAACTTCCGGAACTGATCCGTTTTTAAAAGCAATTACCGGAGTGCCACACGCCATTGCTTCGATCATAACCATACCAAAAGGCTCCGGCCAGTCAATCGGAAAAAGAAGACATTGCGCATTACCAAGGAATTCATTTTTTTGTGAATCACCAATTTCACCTACAAATTCAATAAGCGGATGATCCAACAAATGCCTGATTTCTTTTTCAAAATAGACCTGGTCCACTTTATCAATTTTTGCGGCAATTTTCAGGGGAATCCCTGCTTTCAGGGCTATTTCAATCGCCCTGTCTACTCTCTTTTCCGGAGATATACGGCCTATAAAAGCTGCATAACCACCTTTGCCACTTCCCAGAGTATACAAATCTTCCGGTAGACCATGATATACAGTACGCACCCAGTTTGCCATAGGCAGCGGGAAGCGCTGGGAATTGGATATCGAAACTACCGGTATATGGGAAAACTTATCATAGACAAACTTAAGATCCGGCAAATCGAGTCTCCCGTGCAATGTTGTAATATGTGGCCTTGAATTGCTTTGACTAAAGGCAAAATGCAGATAATCGGTATGATAGTGCAGGATATCAAAATCGTTAATCATTTCCCGCACATATTCCATTTGAATAACATGATGCGTAATCGGATCCACACATTCTTTATTTAAACGGAGCGCCGAGGAGCAAACCGGAATAAGCTTTGCTCTTGTAACTGAATCTCCGGATGCAAACAGCGATACATTATGTCCTTGTCTGACAAGCTCATCTGTAAGATAACTTACTACCCTTTCTGTTCCCCCGTACATCTGTGGCGGAACGCTTTCATATAAAGGAGAAATTTGTGCAATCTTCATGTCCTACCCTTCCTTAATTAATAATATTTTACCAATTCCTAATCGATATAATTTTCTAGTTTTCAATTCCCGCTTCTTATAATCTTATTCAGAATATTACGATACAAAGCCAATATTCTGCGGACAGAATACCACCTTCTTCCATACCTTCTTATTGACACAAACAAAACATTGTCAACAACTTTATACTTTATCCCTTTTTGTCTGCAATCAGTCGGAAGTATCACACTACGAAAAAGATAATGATTTTGTCCCTTGAGATTCATACTATAAAACTCAACAAAAAACCGCTGCTTTCTCTTTTTAATCTGCATCTGCAGACTCTGTCCGCTAACCGATCTGCACAGATCCAGAACAAGCAAATAATGAGTATCAAACACCCGCATCGAATTTCCAAAAGGAGCAAGCTGCTGCAGGTTCTGTAGCAACACATACCCTTCGAGGCTTTGTACCATTCTCTCTTCTTCCTGCGAAATAGTGAAATTATACATACTCATTTAGTTAAACATCACTTAACTTTTCATTGTCCAACCAGTTTTCAAAATCACTCCGGCAAAGAAATGGCATAGAAAGCTTTCTCTCCACCCGGATAAAACCCCTCGACCATTATTCCGTTTCCGGTGACTTCCTCCAGCATAGCAATCAGCTCATCCACTGTTTTTATCATCCTTTTATCAACATGGGTAATTATAAACCCTTTACGCATTCCTGCTTCGGCAAATTTTCCGGTACGCAGATCCAGAACCTTAACTCCGGCATTCAGCTTTAGTTTCTTCAGTTCATCTTTCTCAAGATTACCAATAGAAGCTCCTATACTGTTTTCCAGAATATCCAGACCATACGGTACCATCATGGTCGTTCCGTTAGCGCTTCTCAGCACTGCATTTGTCTGCTGCGCTCCGTTTGCTCTGCGTATCTCAATCTGAATAGAATCCCCCGGTCTGAACAATGCGACTATTTCCTGAAGTTGAGCCGGCGTATTTACTCTGACACCATTTACTGAAGTAATGATATCTCCTGATCGGATACCCGCAACCTGAGCAGCGCTATTATCATTGACATCCTGAACATATACCCCATTCAGATTACTCAATCCCTTTTCTTTGGCGAGCTCTGCATTCAGGTCACGAATAAGTACCCCGAGCAACCCACGCTGCACTTTACGGTATGTTTGCAGATCGGAAACCACTTTTTTGACAAGATTAACCGGCACCGCAAACGAATATCCTGCATACGCCCCGGTCGGACTGGCAATAGCTGTATTAATCCCCACAAGACAGCCATTGAGATCTACCAGAGCACCACCGCTATTGCCAGGATTAACAGCAGCATCGGTCTGAATAAATGACTCAATAGCCATTTGATTGTTTCCTCCGAGTATATTCAGGTTCCGGCCTTTGGCACTGACAATTCCAGCAGTAACGGTCGATGTAAGATTGAAAGGATTACCTACCGCCATAACCCAGTCACCTACAGATATACTGTCCGAGTTTCCGTAACTAATAGGAATAAGATCATCTGCTGAGACTTTTATCAGCGCTATATCCGTAGCTGGATCTGCTCCAATGAGTATTGCATGATAACTTCGCTTGTCATTCAGAACAACCTCTATAATTTTTGAATTCTCCACAATATGATTGTTGGTGATAATGAGTCCTTCTCTTGAGATAATGACCCCGGAACCAGAAGCCAGAAGCCTGGAATCCTTATCTTCAAAGCCACGATATCCCCTTCCATTATCTCCATAATAGTCTCTGAAGAAGTCTTCGAGGGATCCGGCTGGCTGCTTGACGGCCTGATCCGAATATGTTTTTATATGTACGACTGCCGGCGTTGACCTGGAAGCTGCCTGTCTGAAATTGACAAATATCTCGCGTTGTATTTCCAGGGAATCCGGTGGCAGCGCAATAACATTAAAATTGAGAATGAAAATTAACCACCCGCATAAGCTTACATAACAACTTTTCATATCCAAAAATTAAGGCGTACAATTTCAAAACCTGCCGAAATGAAAAGTGTTTAAAAACCAACACAACCAACTATAAACAAGAAACTTACCTGAAAACCATTCAAAAATAATCTGAATCGGATCGTCTTTACCGGAAACTTATTGCAGAAAAGGGAAGCATCAGAAAAGCAAAGCTTTACATTACATAGTTTAAACAATTCTTCCAATAAAAAGTATCATACAGAAAAAAATACCTGCTATCGTTCCGAGCAAGTACATCAAATCAGGTCCAAGGCCAATCAGATCCATAGCTAAAAACAAAATTAAAAGATTAAAAAATAAGTGGGACATGCTGGATTCGAACCAGCGACCCCTACCTTGTCGAGGTAGTGCTCTAAACCAGCTGAGCTAATATCCCATACTTGTGGAAGGCGAAATTACATGTTTTTTCTTATTGAGAAAGTATTTTACTAAATAATTCTTTCAAACATGTCCAACTCTTCTCTCAGGCATTATGACTCTGCTCAGAAAAATCAGGCCAATGATAAAATATACTCCGAGAAAAATAATGGACAATCGCATATCCCCGGTCAAGATCCGTATCAGACCAAACACAAAACTTCCGAGCGAAATAGCTACTTTATCAACTACATCATAAAAGCTGAAATAAGAGGCATGCTCAATGCTGGTTTCAGGAATAATCTTGGCATAAGTCGAACGACTAAGCGCCTGTATACCTCCCATCACGAACCCTACAACCACTGCTATCATATAAAAATCACCTGCTCCACGAATCAGATAAGCACCTATACAAATACCAATCCATACAAATACTGCAATCATCAGTCCTTTTATATTACCATACTTACTCGAGAGCCATGCAAAAAACAAAGAACCTGGTATGGCTACCAGCTGGATAAGCAGAATAATTGTGATCAGGTTTTCGGTTTCCAGCTTCACTACTTCTTTTGCAAAAACCGGCGATATGTACATAATAGTCTGCACTCCCATATTATAAAAGAAAAAAGCCAGCAGAAAACGCTTAAGCGCCTTTTGCCACTTTAATTCCTGCCAGACATTGCCAAGCTCCCGCCACCCGTTAAATATCCAGTTGCCCCGTCCGCTACGCTTATACACATTGCCGGGAAGATAATAAAAGCTGTATTGGGCAAACACAAACCACCATATTCCGACAGAAAGAAACGAGATCTGAATAGCCCTTACCTTGGAAATCCCTCCGAACCATTCCGGCTTCATAATCATAACCAGGTTAAAGATAAGCAGGATTACACTTCCCACATAACCGTAAGAAAATCCCCGGGCGCTAACCTTATCTGTCATATCTTCCGTAGTAATTTCCGGCAAAAAGGAATTATAAAAAACGATGCTGCTGCTAAACCCTATACCTGCCAGTATAAAAGCAAATGTCGAAAACACAACAGTATCTCTGGTAAAGAAATAAAGAGAGGCGCATGAGATGGCACCGAGATAACAGAATACTTTCATAAAGGTCTTTTTTCTGCCGCTATAGTCCGCAACCGAGGACAAAAACGGACTCATGAAAGCTGCTATCAGAAAAGAAAACGAAACGGCATAACTAAACAGAGCCGAGTTAACAATATTGAACCCCAGAAAATTGACCTCATTGTTCGTTGCAGGATTCTCGGTCATTGCCAGGAAATAATCAGGGAAAATTGCTGTTGTAATGGTAAGTGAAAACACAGAATTGGCCCAGTCGTACATACACCAGGCTCTGATTACTTTCGGATTGTTTTTTTCCATCAGAAGATACTTGAAAAATTAATCAATAAAGGCTTATAAGGCCTGGCGAATTTTTACCAGCTTTTGCAGCAGATCTTCCAGCTTATCCAATTGCAGCATATTTGCTCCGTCCGATTTGGCAACAGCCGGTTCCGGATGTGTTTCAATGAACAGTCCGTCAGCTCCTACTGCAATCGCCGCTTTAGCAATCGTTTCAATCATTGCAGGCTTCCCACCGGTAACACCTGATGCCTGATTAGGCTGCTGCAGCGAATGGGTAACGTCCATCACTACAGGCACTCCGATTGCCTGCATATCCGGGAAGTTTCTAAAGTCAACCACAAGATCTCCATATCCGAAACTGTTTCCTCTTTCGGTCAGAATTACAGAGTTGTTGCCCGCTGCAATCACTTTCTCTACTGCAAACCGCATGGAGTGACCGGATAAAAATTGTCCTTTTTTGATATTCACTACCTTGCCTGTCTGAGCGGCGGCTATCAGCAGTTCTGTCTGCCGGCAAAGAAAAGCAGGAATCTGAAGGACATCAACATAAGCGGCTGTCATCTCTGCCTCATGGGTCTCATGGATATCTGTAACAACCGGTATGTCAAACGTCTTTCCTACCTCTTCCAGAACCTTCAAGGCTTTTTCATCTCCAATTCCTGTAAAAGAGTTCAGACTGGACCGGTTCGCTTTACGATAAGATGCTTTAAAGATATAGGGGATTTGCAGCTTATCCGTTATTGAAACAATTTTCTCGGCAATCTGCAAGGCCATATCCCTGCTTTCTACTACACAGGGTCCGGCCATCAGAAAAAAGTTACCAGAACTGCTATGCTTGATTTTTGGTATATTATTCATTATCTATATTACGTGCTTTCTTATTTCTTTACCAGATATATAAACAGTTCGTTTCCGGCGCGGGGCGGAATTGAATTGTATGCTTTTTCAAATTTCCTGAATGCAAAATACGGACGAAAATACGGAATATAATCTTCTTTATTGCCGCCGTAAGGAGGTTTATCATTATTGAGCGGTATATCAAACAGCAAACCTGCCAGTACCCCGTCTTTTTTCAGCAACCGATACATCTGCCGGGCATAGTTTTCACGCAAAGCCGGAGCAAGCGCACAAAAGAAAGTCTGCTCCACAATAAGATCAAAAGTATCTTCCAGCTCAAAAAAATCGCCATGCAATAAATGCTCGCGGGGGAAATCAGGCACCCGTTTCTGAAAATTATGCAGCGGAAACTCAGAAATATCAATTATATATACATTTTTAAATCCCTGCCGGTGCAAATATTCCGCTTCGTAGGCATTACCCGCCCCCGGAATGAGGATCTTGCAATTTGTATCCTTCAGTGTGTCGAAAAACTCTTTTAACGGAGTAGTTACAGACCCGGCATCCCAGCCGGTCTCACCGGTCAGGTACTTATTATCCCAGAATAATTTATCAGGCATAGGAACTATAAAATTTATTTCTTGTTCTTTTTCTAGTCGTTAATTGAAATAACGCCTTAATAACACTAATTTCGCAAAATCTATTATAAAAGCTCACTTTTTCGCCAATGACCGATAGCAACGACAGCAAAAACAGCCAGAGCAAAAAAGGGATTGTTATTGTTTTTATCGCCATTTTACTGGCTATAAATGCAGTACAGTTCTTTATGAACCTCGATAAAAACCAGACCATCGAGGTCCAGCATCAGACAATTAAAACTCAGGAACTGGATATTTCCGACATGATGGCTCAATTGGATTCAGTTGAAACCGAACTTGGCCATAAAAGAGCTGAGATAATGAAGCTGGGTGGCAAAGTGGATGAAATGGACCTCTTGCTCAAGCAGGTCCAAAAAGATAAAGAACAATTAAAAAAGGAAAAAAACTTTGCTCTCGCCGACCTGGAAAAATATAAAGCAAAAGTTGAAGTTCTGATGCTTCAGCTCAGCCTCTCTGATTCTAAGATCTCGCAGCTAACTTCGCAAAGAGACTCATTATTTAAATTTAACCAGAGACTGGAAAAGAAAATCGAGCAAAACAACGATTCTCTCCGCCTTATGGTCTACAACCAGAAAGAGCTTGAGCAAAAAATCAACGTTGCCTCAGCTCTCCGGGCCGGACCGATTCAGATAAATGCTCTTACAGATCGCGGCAAGCTAAAGGAAGGACCGGTACTGAAATCAAGACATATTCACAAGCTTCGCATCCTGTTTCAACTTCTGCCAAATGAAGTGGCCCAGGTAGGAGGAAAAGACATCTATCTCCGGATTATAGAGCCGGATGGTTCCGCCCTGTTCAATACATCTATGGGTGGTGGTCTGTTTGTAATCGAAGGCAAGGAAATCCCGTATACCCTTCAGCAAAATATTCTTTTTGAAAATAATAATCAGCAGGTGGGCTACACCTATCTGAAAGGAAATCCATTTAGGACCGGCAGACATACGGTAGAGTTATACGCCGAAGGATTTAAAATCGGCGAAGGTAATTTTATTGTAGAGTAGAAAAGACTTGATTCGAATCAATAATTTATCTACATTTGCGGGCTAAAATCAAATTGGTCATTTAAGTATGCAACTGAAAAACTACGAGACGGTATTCATTTTAACTCCCGTTTTGTCTGAGCAACAGATGAAGGATACCGTAGAAAAATTCAGAGCCGTTTTAAAAGACAATGGCGCTGAAATTGTCAATGAAGAAAACTGGGGCCTGAGAAAACTGGCTTATCCCATTCAGAAAAAAAGCACCGGCTTTTACACCCTGTTTGAGTTCAAAGCTCCGACAACCATTGTAAATACTCTTGAAATCGAATTCAAAAGAGATGAAAGGGTAATGCGTTTCTTGACTACCGTACTTGACAAACATGCGGTAGAGTATAACCTAAAGAGAAAAAAGGGCGAATTTAAAAAAGCTGAAAAACAGGAGGAAAAAGCATGACACTTGTAAATGAACCGGTAAACAGACCCGAAAACAAAAAGAAATACTGCCGTTTCAAAAAGAATGGCATTAAATATATCGATTACAAAGATGCAAACTTCCTTCTGAAGTTTGTTAACGAGCAGGGAAAGATCCTTCCAAGAAGGCTAACCGGTACCTCACTTAAATTCCAAAGAAAAGTTGCTCAGGCTGTGAAAAGAGCCAGACATTTGTCTTTGTTACCATATGTTACAGACTCATTAAAATAACCGTACCAATGGAAGTAATTCTAAAAGAAGACATCAAAGGACTTGGATATAAGAACGATATAGTTAATGTCAAACCCGGATACGGAAGAAATTATCTAATCCCAAGAGGCTATGCAATCATAGCTAACGAATCCAATAAAAAGGCTACGAACGAAAACATACGCCAGGCTGCGCATAAAGCTGAAAAGCTTAAAAAAGATGCCGAAGCGCTTGCTGTGAAAATCAATAACATTTCTCTGACGATTCCTGCAAAAGTAGGAGAAAGCGGGAAAATATTCGGTGCAGTAACAGTACTACAGCTTGCTGATTCCCTGAAAGAAAAAGGTATTGAAGTAGACAGAAAGAAAATAAGCTTCAATAGCGAAGTGAAGGAAGTTGGCGAATACACAGCTCAGGTTGATCTTCATAAAGAAGTAAAAGCTGAACTAAAATTCACAGTTGTAGCTGCATAAAGGCAAAATATACTACCATACAAAAGTCCCTCAGGGGACTTTTTTTGTTTATAGCCAAAAGAGAATCTCACACTACTTGTTGCACAACAAATGGAGCTTAAAATAACCCTTCACATTAAAGAATCCAGACATAAACTTTCTCATTCCTCATCGGTCATTACCCTGGGTTCCTGCTTCTCCGAGGTTATCGGAGAGCAATTGCGCAATAATAAATTTACCGTTTCTGCCAATCCCTTCGGCACTCTTTTTAATCCGTTATCAATTGCTTACCTGCTCAATTGCTGCGTCAATAAGACCCCACTGCCCGAGCATTCCTATATCCAGACCAGAGGTGCCTGGTTTAACTATTATCTTCATTCCTCTCTCTATGGCAACTCCAGACAGGAGCTGGAAGAAAAATTCATACATATAACCCATGATATACATACCCGCTTATTATCCTGTGATTTTCTGATCCTGACTCTTGGCACTGCCTATGTATATGAGCTAAATGGCCATCATCACACTGTAAGCAATTGTCATAAGCAGCCTTCAGCTCTGTTTACCAAGAGACTTTTGAGTCCGGAAGAAATTATTGAACCGGTCAAACAATCGCTCCAATCCCTGCAGGACATCAATCCGGGACTGAAAGTAATCATCACCGTAAGCCCGGTACGCCATACAAAAGACAGCATACCTCTTAATAGTGTAAGCAAAGCAACACTTCGCATAGTCTGCCATCAACTGGTCAGCCTGTTACCCTTCGTTGAATATTTTCCGTCTTTCGAAATCCTGATGGACGATCTCCGCGACTATCGTTTTTATAAAGAGGATATGATCCACCCCAATTCATTAGCCGAAAAATATATCTGGGATAAATTTATCCATTGTTATTGCCCTGCAGAGACCCTTGAATTGCTTAACCAGTGGCAGCATATCAAAAAGTCCCTGAGTCATAAACCATTTAACACTCTTTCAGAGGAGCACCAAAAGTTCCTGCGCAAGCTTCTTGAACAGCTAAGCTATCTCAATCAGCACATTTCCTGTCAGGAAGAAATCACACTTGTCAAAAGCCAGCTTCAAATATAAGTTTCTTCGTACCCGCTTTTTTCAACCTTTCCCTTCCTGGTCATTAATTTCCATTACAATCTACCCCAAAAAGACAAAACATGGAATAATTCAATATTTTCATATAAAATGAAAAAATAAAACAATTGCATTTTATAAAGAAAATATAAATTTTTAAAATATAATTTTACCGATATAAAAAATAAGAAAACAAATAAAAATTAAATATAAATTACTTTAAATAAGATATTTAAATACTAAAAGTGAAAATATAACTTTAACAAATCAAATCATTATCTTAGTAAAAAATATAACTTTTTTGTTTGATTTTCCCTTAAACAGACATACATTTGAGTCATAATCTCAGAGTAAAAAAACAAAAAGATACAACTATGTTTTTACTTACTATTTTTGAACCGAAAAAAACCAGGGAAGAAAAATCACATTTAAGAAATCTGATTTTGTTAGCGATGGCCGATGGGAATCTTTCTCAGGCAGAATGTGAAGTCATCTATAAAATAGGTCTCCTCAGAGGATTGAAGGAAGATGAAATTGACGAACTATTCGAACATAAAACAAAGGAAAAAGCGATACAAACAGCGCCTTCTACCGACACCGAGCGTTTTGATCAGCTTTTTGATCTGGTAACGGTTATGCTTGCAGATGGCAAAGTTACTGACAGTGAAATGGACTTTTGCATCAATGTGGCTCAGGGACTTGGTTTCAGCAAAGCTTTTTCCGGGGTTATTGTAAATAAAATTGCTATGGGGTTAAGCAATAACCTCAGCAAAGAGGCTATAAAAGCAGATATGAGCTCATTCTTATCCTTCTGAGGAGCCTACTTTCCAATAATTTGCACCTTTATTTAGTTTATTAATAATAGTTTCCGAAAAGACCCTCAAAGTTGAGGGTCTTTTTATTGCCATTTGTAAAGACAAAAAAATTTCTCAGCCGTTATATAAATAATGAAGAAGGAAAGTCCGTCAATTCAGTTTCTGCAGCAAAAAATGGCCATAGAGCGAACTGTCATGGCTAATGAGAGAACATTTCTATCTTATACACGCACCTCTATGGCGCTTATCGTTGCCGGATTATCATTTTTACATCTTACAAAATCTCTTTATCTGGGTATCATCGGCGCTATTTTTATTCCGATAGGAGCCTTCCTTTTCGCATTTGCACTGAATAGATTCAAGAAAGTTCAGCTACGTATCAGAGAAGAGCGGGAACTTCTCACAGCTCATTATCATAGCAATCATTTCGAATAATCTCCCGGTTTCTTTATACTTTTTGCCGGTTTAGCATATATTTTTATGTAGCTTTGCATGAAAATATACCTGCATGAAGATTATCATCAAATATACCCTCGCTTTAACTGCAGTTTTACTTGGCAAGGATTTTTTGGTTTATAACTATTTGTGGAAAACAGGAAGCGCGCTGATAAATATTCTTCCCTACTTTCTCATCATCGGCTTATTTATTTACACAGGTATATATGAACTCAAAAAGAAAAAATACGATGGGGAAATCAGCTATAAGGATGCCAGCCTGAACGGCCTTGCCATCATGTTATGTACTGCGATAGTATATTCCCTTATGTTCTATTTTGTATTCCCTTTTGGAAATCCTGCGTTTAAAGAGGAATTCTTAGCTCGGGCTCTGGAAGTTTTACAAAATAATCCTAGTTTTCCCAAAGAAGACATTCCTTCTACTATGCAGAAATATAAACATAACCTGCAACCCTTTGTAATGGCCCAATCTGAGTTTATAACAATACTGATTTTCGGAACAATTACCAGTCTCTTGTCTGCTTCTATTCAGAGAAAAAAAATCGATATTCCACCTTCCAGCTAATATTCCTGCTATTTGAAGAAGAAGATTGGGAAGGCAGAGCTGATTTATCGGGGACGACAGGAAAATGACCGTTCCTGAGCAATCGTACCATCCTCATTGTAAATAATCAGTCGGCTTTCTTTTTCTTTCCGCACCAGCTCCAGTGCCTTGGCAACAGCTTCTTTTTTCAGCGGAAAGCGAAAAAGAGAGAACATCTTACCCTCCTCTTCTATTTTCCAACCCTGCAGGGATTTTACAATATAAAAAACTTTTATTGCGGGCGTCTTCTTCTTAGGCATACCCAAAAACAACACCCGAACTTACCTGTTGAGTTCGCAAATCGCTTACTTTTTATTTTTTTCTTTTTCCTTCGTCATTTCAGAGTGCCGGTTGATAAAATCAGCAATCTGCTCAACACCCAGCTGCTTGGCTACAATCTCTTTGTTTTTATCAATTAAGAAAATAGAAGGTGTACTCGATATATCATATAGTTTCCTGAAGTTTGTCTGATTATAAGGATCCCATACATTGATAAAATTCAGATTATTATCCTTGATGAATTTTTTCCAGTCTGCTTCATTATTTTCCAGACATACAGCAAAAACCTCTACCTTATCTTTCGTAAATCCGGAAAGCTGCTCATTCAGCTTTGGAATTGCTTTTTTACAGTGTCCACAGTTAGGATCCCAGAATACAATGACAGTATAATCCGATTTAAGATTGTGCAGCACCTGATTTTTGCCATTATCATCCGGCATGATAAGATTTGGGGCCGTCTTACCACAAAGAATATTTCTTAGCTTGTCGGCTTTTTCATTAATTCTTTTCGTCTGTTTTTCATTCAGCCAGAAGGCTTCTCCGGTTTTGTAATACTTATCAGCCATATGGACAAAGGCCTGATCCATACACATAATATTGGAAGTCTCGATGGTGTATGTGCAATAGAAAGTAGTATACTTGAACAGTTCCTTACTGGCCCTTGCCTTGGCTATCATAAAATCGGCGGCTTTAATCACCGAATCCGGAATTTGCAATGTCAAAGTTTCAAAATACTGTTTTAGCTTCGTATGAAATATAGGAGTACGTACAATGCGATCATCCGAAAAATCTATATTGTCAAAATAGTGATTCTTATACCAGGTATACTTTTGTGTTGAGTCTACAGACTCCGGAACAACCGGATCTTTCATTGCATTAAACACTTTTGCAAGTAAGGTGGCAGGGTATTTCTCCGCATACTGATTGCGATATTCATTCACTTCCTTATCAAGCTTTACGACCTCTTCCCTGATCTTTGCAGAATCCTGCTTTGTTGATGCCTGTTCAAGTTTTTTCTTCCAGTCTTCTATCTGCTTACCTTTATTTGCAACATAGTTCAGATATTCATAAAAAAGAATATTATCCTCAGAGCCCTTTACTTTCATTTTTCCGACCAGATCGAGCGAATCTGTTTCCATTGAAAAAGTCTGCTGATTAACAATAAATTCAAAGTAGTTTTTGGAAGGAAGTACAATCATATAAATTCCTCCGGGTAACTCCTCATCACCTTTAAATACCATTACCCCTTTTGAATTTACCTGTGCCGTATCCTTCAGATACTGCTTATCTCCATAATGATAAGCCATATAGCATACCGTATCTTTTAATCCTTCAATTTTTACGGTAATAGCATAACCTTTGGTCTTGGTCTGGGCAAAAGCACTAAAAGCATGAACAAAAGACGTGATAATCAGAAAAAGTAGTATCTTATTTTTCATAAGGATCAATATATCTACAGAATTGAAATTACAAATTTAAGAATCATTTAATATCAACAATTATTTTCAGCAATTATTATACCTTAATACATTAGCCAGACTTATTTCCTTCGTGGCTGTTTCAGAAGAAAAAGCCTATACTGCAGACATTCTTAATTAATTGTAGTCTGAAAATTATTTTACAGGATAAGTAATACAGATGTAAAAATATACTAAGTGCCCGCCAAATCAACAGGCACTTATGTATATACCTTATTGCAAAAATCTACTTTCTTTTTACCGGATACCTGTCAAAAATATCTTCGACAACTTTTCGCATCACTTTTCTGAAATCATCCGGATCCGTAATATCAGTCTGTGCCCATCCCCGCCAGATTAGCTCATTGGCTTCTGTTTCGATCACGTCAATTACTACAGTACCCTGAGTAAACTCAACTGATTGTATATTATAGCCGGCGATGTTTGGGATCGTATTGTAATACGTATAATTGTAAGGAGATCCCGTACCAGCATAAAACCCCGGGTAATAATACCCATAGCTTCCGTAAACAGGTGTCTGTACAAGCTCCTGTACCTCCCTGAAATTGGCATGTACCAATATCAGAAGATCCGGAAATCGCGTATCTATTTCATAGCCTCTGGCAAACAATTCCTTGTTAATATTATTCCTAAGGTTTTGAAAAACAATAGGATTTTTAAACAAAGACCCGTCTGTGCTATCATCAGCAGGTAACCAGGCAAAAGTTCTGAACTTACCGTAATCAACACCTTCTACATAATCCGAAAAAACTCTTGCAGACCGGCAACCGGATACCAAAGAATAGATTATCAGCACCCAGACTATTATCCATAAATGTACTCGTTGCTTTTTCATTTCTAACCCCCATCCAACACCACGTTTACTGTAAAACCTGAGGTTTTCTGTTATTGTTATTGATTTTATGGTTTTTCAAAAGCTTTATAGGAAAGACGACTCAGAGGGTACAAGAAGAGATTATTAAATAATAATGTATCATTCGTTATTTCAATGGCGGAGTATCCCTTATTGGGTTCACGATATTGCCATATGACAGAACTTGTTTTAGAATCTGCTATACGAATATCAATTACTGCCAGCATGTCCGTAACCGCCCCATACGGCGAGTATGCCGCGGCATATGCATTACTGGCCGCATCGAAATCTCTCCGGATATCTATACTGCCGAAAATAAACGCATCAACTCCCAAAAATTTTGCAAGTTCTCTTTGCCCGAGAAGCCGGGCCTGCTTTACCGATATTCCAAGCTCTTTCAGTTTGCGATTAGTTTCTGCCACATCCTGTACTGCCACATATATCTGTTTAGACCTGGCCCTCCTCTGGTCAAAATAACAATATGCCTGCTTCTGAAAAAAATACCCAAGTGCTGTTTCTCTTTCTTTTAACTGCTGCGGAGTAAGATATCGTAATTCATCTATCTGGTAAAGACCAACATCAAAAGGCAAAATAGCAAGAGAACGATGTCTTTTTATTTCATTATAATACTCAGGAGTCATCGAGATGCTACAGGATAATAATATAATCAGCAGCATCGGAATCAGAGCAGGTAGTCTCATAGTAAAATCTGGTCGATATAAAAACTAACCCTGCCAAATTCTCATTTGTTATCAATAAAATACAACAGACTGTATTACTGAAAAATAAGCAACATAACCACTTAAATAACAGCAGCTGCGTATCCGGACGATTTCAATATTTTTCCATTGATTTTGCCCTATTAGATGGAAAATACGTATAAATTTGTATTTCATCGCTTCGAAGCCAATACTATGAAACAATTCCTGAGATTCTTTTTCAACGGGCTGCTTTTCGTAATTCCTTTTGGAATTACAGCATATACAATTTACATAATTGTGAAAGCGATTGATAATCTGATACCCGATCTGTTTAATCTTGATCTTTATCCCGGTATCGGTTTGCTCATTTTTATCGGGATAACTGTTTTAGTAGGCTATCTTGGCTCAACTTTAATTGCTAAACCGGCATTCTCTCTAATAGAAAACTCTCTTTACAAAATTCCCCTGATCAATCTCATATATTCATCTTCAAAAGATGTAATCAATGCTTTTATCGGGGAAAAGAAAAAATTTAATCAGCCCGTCCTTGTGAAAATCAATAAGGACTTTAATATCCAGCGCTTAGGATTTATTACCCAGAATGATCTTGATATTTTGCATCTGCAGGACAAAGCAGCAGTTTATTTTCCACACTCTTACAATATTTCCGGTAACCTGGTAATCGTTCCAAAAGAGCATATAACCATCATAAAAGCCCCGAGCTCAGAAATTATGAAATTTATCGTTTCAGGGGGTGTTACCGGGTTAAACTTTGACGAAGTGGCTACTTCACGACAGGTGCAATCAGAATAATCTGGCTTTTTCCACTATCTCCCGGGAGATTTTAAAGAACTCTTTATGAATATTGAATAATTTCTGCCCGTTTTCCGGTGATATTTTTACATATTCTCCATCCTCATTCATAACATAACTGTTTACATTATCCCTCAGATTGTATACAAGAATATTGATGACTTGCTTTTTAAGCAAAGGATCCAGTATCAGAAACAATGATTCAATTCTCCGGTCAAAGCTACGCATCATCAGATCCGCACTTCCACCGTATACTTTGGGATCTCCGGCATTGTGAAAATAAAAAATCCGGGAGTGCTCCAGAAAATCTCCGACAATAGATTTTACCATGATATTCTCACTCAGGCCTGCTTTTCCGGCTTTCAGACAGCAGATGCCCCGCACAATCATTTTTATGGGAACGCCTGCCTTTGATGCACGATAAAATGCATCAATAATTTCCTTATCCTGGAGTGAATTGAGCTTTATCACGATTCCCGACGGCTTGCCTTCCTGAGCATTTTCAGCTTCCCGGTCGATAAGCTCAATAAGTTGTTTACGCATATCACCGGGAGCAGTAATCAGATTGGTATATACTCTTGGCATTGAGTGCCCTGTAATTACATTGAAAAACTCATTTATATCGGTTGCATAAGCTTCATTGGAACTTAAAAGGCTGATATCTGTATATAGTTTTGCAGTATCTTCATTATAGTTACCACTGGACATATGCACATATCGTGTAACCTTATCTTCCTCCTTACGCACAATCATCAGCAACTTGGTATGAGTTTTCAGATTACTGATGCCATATATTACAAAACACCCGGCTTTCTGCAGTCTCAGCGCCTCATTAATATTATTCTCTTCATCAAAACGTGCCTTTACCTCAAAAAGAACAGACACATGCTTGCCGTTTTCCGCGGCCTTAAATAAGGCAGAAGTAATACGGGAATCCTTTGCAAGCCGGTAAATAGTGATTTTGATGGCAAGCACTGACGGGTCTGCTGCTGCTTTTTCCAGCAGATCAATTACCGGGTCAAGACGATTGTATGGCTGATGAAGAAGAATGTCGTTATGTTTCAGAAAAGCAAACATGTCGACTTCTTCACTCTCTGGAAATACCAGAGGATTGACGGGTTGCGGAAGAACCGGAATGGCCTGACGGAATTCCTTGTTTCTTACAATCTGCCATAACGCGGTATAATCAATGAGACGCGAAATAACAAATATGTTATTATGGTCTATATCCCAGCGATCAACCAGAACTTTCATCATCCAGCTGGAATAATTTGCTTCTATTTCAACCCTGACCACTCTGCCAGACTTTCTGGATTTTAATTTCCGCTGTACCTCCTCCACAAATTTCACATCCATTTCCTCGGTTTCATCGAGGGAAAAATCTCCATTACGGGTAATACGGAATAAATTGACAGACAGAATTTCTATATTTCTGTATAGCTCATTTATCTTCCAGCGAATAATCTGTTCGATCGGAACAAAAAGAATCTGCTCATTTCTGCGAATTTCAAAAAACCGGGGAAGATTTTGGGGAATCTGGACAAAGCTCAACCTTTTCGAGTCTTTTCCGGCTTCCGGCATATGAGTAACTACTCCAAATATGAGCAGCTTATTCATAAGCATCGGAAAAGAATGGTAGCTGTCATAGACCATCGGGGTAAGCATCGGGAATATAGTATCCTCAAAATACTCCTCAACTTTTTTCAACTCCCTATCATCCAGCCCCTCAATATCAGCAATCTGAAACCCGTTATGCTCAAAATCAGGTTCCAGTTCGTTCATAAAGCAATCTTCCTGATCTTTAAAAAACCGCTGAACTTCTTTCAGCAGGTTTTTACGAAAAGGTACTTCCCTCAGGCCGGAAAAATCAAATCGTTCTTTGCCGTAATCAATATAGTTATACAAGCTTCCGACTCTTATCTGGAAAAATTCATCCAGGTTCGAGCTGGTAATGGCCAGAAATTTCAGGCGGTCAAAAATAGTCCTTTTAGGATTCTTTGCCTGATCAAGCACCCGGTAATTAAATTTGACCCAGCTCAGATCTCTGGAAATATAATCACTGTGTTTTATCGCTTTTTTAGGCTTAAACAACATAAGCATACTCTTCCTGGTATTACCACCTTTCATTCCGAAAGGGGAGCCCAATCTTTGAAAAAAATTAACAAATGAGTTCACAAAATTGTCCTCTCCCTATTCCCTTGTTCTAAGACTTTATATATCTATTTTGGCATATTTCGCATTTTTCTCAATAAAATCCCTTCTGGGTGCTACTTCATCTCCCATAAGCATCGAAAACAGATGATCTGCTTCTGCGGCGGATTCTATAGTCACCTGCTTAAGACTCCTTGTAACAGGATCCATGGTTGTTTCCCACAACTGCTCCGGGTTCATTTCCCCAAGTCCCTTGTATCTCTGAACATTAACCGAGTCTTCCTTCCCATCTTTGGCAAGCTCCTTTATTGCTTCTTCTCTCTGCTGCTCTGTCCAGCAATACCGGCTTTCTTTTCCTTTCTTTACCAGATAAAGAGGTGGTAATGCTATATACAGATATCCATTTTCAATCAGGGGACGCATATACCGGAAAAAGAATGTAAGAATAAGCGTACGGATGTGGCTTCCGTCGACATCGGCATCCGTCATGATAATGATTTTATGATAACGAAGCTTTGTTAAATTCAGAGCTTTGTCATCTCCGTCTACCCCAAAGGATACGCCAAGCGCCGTAATCATATTTTTTATCTCATCACTTTCATAAATCCTATGCTCCTGGGCTTTTTCAACATTCAGAATTTTTCCTCTAAGCGGCAGGATTGCCTGAAACCTTCTGTTTCTTCCCTGTTTTGCAGAACCGCCGGCCGAGTCTCCCTCAACCAGGTACAGCTCACATTCTGCCGGATCCTTTTCTGAGCAATCGGCCAGTTTACCAGGAAGTCCTGTTCCGGAGAGAACATTCTTTCTCTGAACCATTTCCCGGGCTTTTCTTGCCGCATGTCTTGCCTGAGCTGCCAAAATGACTTTCTGAATAATCTGACGTGCTTCTTTCGGGTTTTCTTCAAGAAAATTTCCGAGCACTTCTCCCACACACTGATCCACAGCTCCCATTACTTCACTATTACCAAGCTTTGTTTTGGTCTGCCCCTCAAATTGCGGCTCAGCGACCTTAACGGAAATAATAGCCGTTAATCCTTCTCTGAAATCATCCCCATTTACTTCAATTTTCACTTTTTCAAGCATTCCGGACTTATCTGCATAGCTCTTCAGAGTCCTCGTCAGTCCGCGACGGAATCCGGCAACATGTGTTCCCCCCTCGATTGTATTAATATTATTTACATAGGAAAACACGTTTTCCGTATAACTGGTATTATACAGAATAGCCAGTTCTACAGGTACTCCGCCTTTTTCACCTTCCATATAGATCGGTTCCGGAATCAGTTTTTCTCTTGTAGAGTCAAGATATGCGACAAATTCTTTCAGACCTCCTTCGGAATAAAAAGAATCGGTTCTGTATTTTCCGTTCTCGTCGGCCTCACGCTCATCAGCCAGATAAATTCTGATCCCTTTGTTGAGATATGCCAGTTCCCGCAGACGGGTGGCTATTGTTTCGAATTTATATTCGGTGACTGTAAAGATCGAACCATCCGGAACAAAATGTACGGTTGTACCTGTCCGCTCACTATCTCCTACAATTTTGACAGGATATTGCGGTACTCCGATTTTATATTCCTGCTGCCATATTTTTCCTTCCCGGTGCACTGTTACTTTCATGTCGGAAGAAAGTGCATTCACACAACTCACCCCCACACCGTGCAACCCACCGGAAACCTTATATGTATCTTTATCAAATTTCCCACCCGCATGCAAAACTGTCATAACAACCTCCAGAGCAGAGCGTTTCTCTTTAGAATGAACCCCTGTAGGAATTCCTCTTCCGTTATCCGATACGGTTATCGAATTATCCGGATGGACAGTCACGTGAATTTCTGTACAATACCCTGCCAGTGCCTCATCAATGGAGTTATCAACAACTTCCCAAACCAAGTGATGCAGGCCTTTTATTCCTATATCGCCAATATACATTGCAGGCCTTTTCCTAACCGCTTCTAATCCTTCTAAAATCTGAATATTATCCGCTGAATAATCAGCATTTAGCTTCTCTTTTATGTCTGTCATTGTTTTATGGTTGGAAATGGTAAAGCTACAAAAAAAAAAGCTCTTTCGATAGCTTTTTAATGTATTCATCCGGCTCCATGACCAGTATCAGAAACTGCCACAAAGCACCTGCTATAATCTCAACAAAGATGCGCTAGTACTCCCCGGAGGCAAGCATAACAAGCGTACAGCCAAGCACTGGTTCGATACCGTTTTCCATAGCAAGCTCGATCAGATCCTGATTTTCTGTACCCGGATTAAAAATGATGCGCTTAGGCTTTACCTTCATAATATAATCAAACAACGGCGGCAGGTTTTGTGCCCCGACATACAAAGTGACAGTATCGATATTATCCTCCAGCGGGAAATCATTCCGGATCGGTTTTCCGGCTACTTCTCCTTTCTTCAATCCTACCGGAACGATATCATGGCCATGCCTCACAAGCATATGGGCCGCTTTGTATGCATATCTGGAGGAGTCTGGCGTTGCTCCAAGTATTATTGTCTTCTTCATTAAACAAACAACAATGAATAAATGTTATTAATTCCCCTTATATAGCCGGGCAAAAGCTTCGGCACATTTTTCTCCGTCAATTGCCGCTGATACAATTCCTCCGGCGTAACCCGCTCCTTCTCCGCAGGGAAACAGACGTTTTATTTCCACATGCTCCAGTGTTTCTTTGTTTCTTGGTATAGTAACCGGGCTGGAGGTTCTGCTTTCCACTCCGACGATCTGTGCATCATTTGTAAGATACCCTCTCATTTTAGCTCCGAAAAGCCTGAATCCCTCCCTCAGGCGACTGGCTATAGAAGGTACAAGGACCTCATCCATACTGACAGAAGCGAGTCCCGGCTGATAAGAAGTTTCAGGTAGGGTTCCGGAAGTTTTCCTGTTTACAAAATCCAGCATACGCTGGGCAGGGGCCTTCTGCGTTTTTCCTCCTGCAATCCATGCATTTCGTTCGATTGTTTTCTGCAATTCCAACCCGGCAAAAACTCCGTATTTATGATAATCTCCCAAATCTTCCAGATTAATTGCCACTACAATTCCCGAATTGGAGAATTTGCTATCCCTTCGGCTCGGAGACATCCCGTTTACAACCACTTCCTCCTGAGCAGTTGCAGCTGGAACTATAAAACCGCCAGGACACATACAGAATGAAAAAACCCCTCTTTCTACCCCTTTATAATCCACCTGACTAACAAGTGAATAAGACGAGGCTGGTAAAAATTCTCCTCTGTCCTCACATTTGTACTGTATTTTATCGATTAATGTCTGCTGGTGCTCTATCCTGACTCCCATAGCAAATGGTTTAGCTTCAATTCTGACATTCTTATTGTGTAATAAATAAAAAATATCTCTGGCAGAATGACCAGTTGCCAGAATCACCCCCATTCCTCTGATCTGATCTCCATTCTGAATATGCACTCCGAGGAGTTCCCCTCTGTCAATAATCAGATCTGTTACTTTGGTATTAAAATGGACTTCGCCTCCGCAATCTGTAATCCGGCTCCTCAAAGCAGCTACAATTTTGGGCAACTTGTTTGTTCCAATGTGCGGATGTGCATCGACAAGAATTTCACGACCTGCACCATGAGCTACCAGTATCTCCAGAATCCGGTTAACATCTCCTCTTTTCTTAGATCGTGTATAGAGCTTCCCATCCGAATATGTTCCTGCTCCTCCTTCTCCAAAACAATAATTTGATTCAGGGTTAACAATGTGATCTTTATTAATTGCTGCCAGATCTCTGCGCCGGGTCTGAACATCTTTGCCCCTTTCCAAAACAATGGGCTTATATCCTAGTTCGATAAGCCTCAAAGCTGCAAATAAGCCGGCAGGGCCTGCCCCTACCACCACCACAGAAGGTCTGTTACCAACAAACTGATAGTTCAGTTTCAACTGCTGATCAGGTAGCAGTTCGTCTACGGCTATCCTTGCCTTTATCACAATTTTTACCTGACGTCCTCTGGCATCCACGGATCTTCTGAGCATCTCTACAACAATAGAAGGCTGATCAGGCAGAGACAGCTTGTTCAATACATATGTTCTGAATTTTTCTTCGTCAAACCCTATAGACGGTTCAACCTCAATATCAACCTCTTTTATCATTGCTATATCTGCATCAGTTTACAACCAAGAAAGACCCAGGCCATATTTCCCGATTTTTAAAATGCATATACAAATATAGGAAGTTCAGTATGAAAAGTCCGGAAATATGTCAGAACACCCGGGCAAACATTTTGCCAATATATTGATTATTAATTTATATAAAATCTACTATTTAACTAAATCAGGTATGGGAAAAGGAGATATAAAAACCACCAGAGGTAAAATAGCCAAAGGCACATATGGCAACTCAAGACCACACAGACCCGGTGCCAAACCTCCGGCAACTAATAATACTGTAAAAGCCGATCCGAAACAATCAGGTGGCACAAAACGCACGTTCAAAGTCAATTAACCTTACACCATCAACTTTCGCAACTTGTCCATTTCACTTTTATCCATGGGAGGTTACTAATCATGCAGCAACCAGGGACTATTTATAATGAAGCATTAGCGCAACCATCCAAGACAAAATATATAGATATTTCAGCCCCGATTCATGATAGTATGACCGGATGGCCCGGCTTGCCTCATGTATCCGTACATAAGTTTCAGGATTTACACAAAGGGGATGACGTCAACGTCACTACCTTTTCCATGCCGGTACATTCAGGTACACATATCGACGCTCCCAGGCATATATTTAAAAATGGCAACGATATCAGCGCTCTGGACTTTGACTGTGTTATAGGTCCTTGCAGGGTTATTGAACTAAGCGGTCAGAAAAGTATCCGAAAAGAACAGCTTGAGACTTACAAGATTGGCGAAGGCGAAAGAATTATCTTTAAAACCTCAAACTCTGCTGTAGACTGGACGAGTAAAAATTTCAAGCGGGATTTTATCTATTTAAGCACCCAGGCTGCTCAATATCTGGCAGCTCTGGGAGTAAAAACAGTCGGTATTGACTATATAAGCACCGGAAATCGCGGTAATTATAAACTGGTACATTCAATTTTGTACGAAGCAGGCATATGTATAATTGAGGGATTAAATCTCTCAGAAGCTATTGCCGGGAATTATGAACTTTACTGTCTTCCGCTAAACATACTCGGAGCCGACGGCGCTCCGGCCAGAGCTGTACTAAGAGCCTGCTGATAACGTGAAAAACTCATACCAACCCCTTGAAAACTATGGAGTCATAGGAGATCTGGTTACAGTGGCGCTGGTCTCCATATGCGGCTCAATCGACTTCCTTTGCTTTCCTGAATTTGACTCACCCTCTATATTTGCTGCCCTTCTGGACAGAGAAAAAGGAGGTTATTTTAAAATATCCCCGACTACTGAAAACAATAACCACAGGCAAATGTATTTCCCTGATACCAATGTTCTTTTAACCAGGTTTCTGGGGAAGCATAGTGTTGGAGAAGTTATAGACTATATGCCTGTTGAAGACTTGGATAAAGGCAAAAACCTGGTTCGAAGAGTAAGTGCTATCAGGGGAAAAATTGAGTTTAAAATGGAATGTAAGCCAAGATTCCATTATGGCCAGACTTCCCACGAAATCAAAAAGGTAGATAAAGGTATACGCTTTATCTGCCGGGACGAAAAACATGCTCTTAAAATTGATCTTTTAAGTGAGGTCTCTATTGAAACTGAAGATAAAGACGCTGTTGCCACATTCACTCTGAACGCCGGGGAAAGCGTTCATTTTATTCTTCAGTTATATCCAGGTGATAAAGAGATCTCCGATATTGAAACATTTGTTAACGACACGCTGGTTGATGATATAAATTACTGGCGGCACTGGCTCGATTCATGCAATTATTTCGGGCGCTGGCGGGAAAGTGTAAACCGGTCAGCATTAATACTTAAGCTATTAACCTCAGTAAATCATGGTTCAATGGTTGCCTCTCCTACTTTCGGTCTTCCTGAACTTCACGGAGGAGAACGAAACTGGGACTACAGATATACCTGGATAAGAGATTCGGCCTTTTCAATGTATGTTTTGCTAAAACTGGGCTATAGAAAAGAGGCAACGAAGTTTATTGAATGGATTGAATATAAATGTCTTCAACATCCCAATTCAGATAAGTTGCACCTGATGTATTCAATATCCGGGAAAGACGATCTTGAAGAAGCCACCCTCAGCCATTTCGAAGGTTACCGGGGCAGCAAACCTGTTCGCATAGGTAATAAAGCTCATAAACAATGTCAGCTGGATATATATGGAGAGCTGATGAACTGTGTATACCTATATGATAAATATGCAGAATCTATTTCCTACAATTTCTGGCTAAAACTTACCGAACACCTGAACTGGCTGTGTGATAACTGGGAACAGAAAGATGAGAGTATCTGGGAGGTCAGAGCGGGTAAACAGGAGTTCCTGTTCTCACGGTTAATGTGCTGGGTCGCATTCGACCGGGGAATAAAGTTATCGCAGAACAGATCTTTTCCGCTCAATTCCCGTTGGTGGCATGAGCGTAACAAAATTTTCCATGACATACATGACAATTTCTGGAGTGAGGATAAAAAATCTTTTGTGCAATATAAAGGCGGAGTCGCGGTAGACGCCTCTGTATTGTTAATGCCTCTCGTTCACTTTATAGGCCCTAAAGATCCTAAATGGCTCTCTACGCTGGAAAGGGTAGAAAAAGAACTGGTCAGCGATTCCCTTGTATACAGATATAGCCAGGAAGACGCAGCCCCTGATGGAATGAAGGGCAATGAAGGCACATTCTCAATGTGCACATTCTGGTACGTAGAAAACCTGGCACTGGCCGGTGAGCTTCAAAAGGCCAGATTTATTTTTGAAAAAATGCTTGGATATGCTAACCATGTCGGACTTTATTCTGAGCAGATTGGAGCCCAAGGCGAACACCTGGGAAATTACCCACAGGCATTCAGTCATTTAGGCTTAATAAGCGCCGCATTTCGCCTGAATGATCTCATCAATGATGAAACCAATAATCAGCAAACTTTTAATAATCTGAAATCATTCTTAAGCTGATAATCCCATTCAAAATATTACATCCTTTCAGTTACCATCCCCAAGCTCCAAAGAACTTTCAGAGAATATTATTGATTGATAAATCAAAATAAACTTATTTAATCATGAAAAAACTTTCAATCCTTATGCTGGTCACTGTTTTATCATTTGTGTCAGCTAACACGATCAGAGCAGAACATTTTTCCTCCGATCTGCTAACCAGCCATAAAGAGATTCTGACCAACCCCAGTAACCTGGGTGATAGTAAAGAAATGAAGCGTAAGCAAAAGCGCTTGGACAAGCAGGCTCAGGATCTGAAAAAAGAACAGAAGATGTTGCGCAAGGAAATGAAGCTGGCCAATGAAAAGGAAAAGCTCAACAAACAGCAACAAAAGCTGGCAAAAAAAGAAAGAAAGCTTAACAAACAGAAAAAATAAACCAATATATGGATCATAGAGGGATATTGGCCAACGATATCCCTCAAACCATAGTCCCGGTCTGAAGGATTTTTGAAAAATATCCGCTAACTTGCCCGCAATTATGCCGGAATGTATGCACTCTCCACAAGAACGAATAAAATTGGCCCAGACTTCCCAATTCAAAGCGATTTTCCCCAATCTTGTCAATCATTATGATACGCTCTTTGGGGGCATGGCCCTTTCGTATATGGACGAAGTTGCCTTCATAACTGCCACACGTTATAGCAGACAAAAATATGTTACGGTTTCATCGGACAAAATTGATTTCAAATGCCCTATTCCCTCCGGAACGATTATTGAAATTGTAGGTGAAGTAGCTCATGTCGGGAATAGCAGCATCAAAATCAATGTATCCATCTATGTGGAAGAGATGTATTGCGAAACCCGTCAAAAAGCCGTAGAAGGGATCTTTACTCTGGTAGCGGTTGATGACATGAAACGTCCCGTACAAATTGTTTAGACGTACATTTTAATTAATAGAAAACCAACCACATTGCTGCAGCTGGTTCCCCTTACCTAATTCTCTTAATATATCAGTATATTCTGAGTATTTGCTACCAGCCAACACTTCTGGATATGAACCTGGGATTAAAGCTAAAACTAATACCAACCCACGGATCATCTCTCAAAGAGTTAAAAACATGTACAAAGGTCGCACTTCCTAAATCAAGCACCTCGCATAACTGACCATTCGTATTAACAACCAGATCTGACTTTTCAACCTTTTCCCTGTTCTTTCCATTTCTGTCCATAGCCATCCCAACTTTATTATTCTGCTTACAGTAATAACTATGCTGCCGGCGGGAAAGTTGACACTTTTATTTAAAAAAATAGCAGCCCTGAAAAAACAAAGAAAGGCTGCCTTTCAGCAGCCTTTAATCAGATATATCTTTAAACAGGGCTAGTTTACTGACACTCGCTTGAATTCAGAAACAGTCAACCCTTTGGTAACACCATCCAGCAATTGGGAAATTGTTAATGCAGGATCCTTTACAAACTGCTGATTCAATAGCGTATTTTCCTTATAAAACTTGGCAAGTTTACCCTGAGCAATTTTTTCCAGCATAGCTTCCGGCTTACCTTCTGCTCTAGCCTGCTCTTTACCAATTTCAATTTCTCTTTCGATAAGTGACGGATCTACACCATCCTTATCTACTGCGACAGGCTTCATGGCGGCTATCTGCATTGCAACATCTCTGCCAACTTCACTTACATCAGCACCATTTACCCCTTTTAGGGCAACTAAAACACCAAGTTTCGCGCCGGCATGGATATAAGGAACAACCTGATCACCGGTTAATATATCATAAGCAACGATATCGATTTTTTCTCCGATCTTACCAACCAGTTCAACAATATGCTCTTCAACAGTTCTCTCATCAATTTTGGAAGCTTTCAGATCTTCCTTAGAAGACGGTTTGGATTTGGCAGCCACTTCAATAATAGCATTTCCAAGAGATTGAAATTCTTCATTCTTTGCTACGAAATCAGTCTCGCAGCCAAGTGCGATAATGATTCCTTCTTTACCGCTGTTTAAAGTTTTCACAAAAACAGCTCCTTCAGAAGTCTCTCTGTCTGAACGGGCAGCAGAAACCTTTTGTCCTTTTTTTCTAAGGATATCAATAGCTGTATCAAAATCACCATTGGCTTCAGTCAGGGCTTTTTTGCAATCCATCATCCCTGCACCAGTCATCTGACGTAACTTGTTTACATCTTGCGCTGAAATGCTCATTGTTCTATATGATTTGTTTTGAAAATGATTAATTCATTAAATAAGACAGAAAATTTACTGTCCGGGCTGGTACTTCTATTTAAAAAAAATTGAACACTGTTTTTTAGGCAATGTTCAATTTTAGATTAGTTAATGCACTCTTTATTAAAAGGATTATTCCTCAATCTCCGCTCTGTCTGCCGCTTTCTTGCTCTCTTCCTCGTCCTTAAGCTTTGTATCTTCCTTCTCTCTCTTTCTTTCGTTCAGACCTTCTTCGATAGCCTTACCGATAGCAGAAGTTAAGATAGAGATTGACTTATAAGCATCATCGTTAGCCGGAATCGGATAGTCTACTGATGTAGGATCAGTATTGGTATCCACCAAAGCAAACACCGGAATATTCAATTTCTTTGCTTCTTTTACTGCAATATGCTCTTTCTTTGCGTCTACAATAAAGAGAGCAGCCGGAAGACGAGTAAGCTCAGCAATACCACCCAATACTTTTTCCAGTTTCTCTCTCTCACGGGTAATCATCAGCTTCTCCCTCTTTGCCAGATTGACATAGGCTTCGTCTTTCATAAGCTTGTCAATTGATGACATTTTCTTCAGGGATTTTCTCACTGTTGCAAAGTTGGTCAGCATACCACCGAGCCATCTTTCAGTAGCATAAGGCATCTTTAGCCTTCTCGCTTCCTCAGCCACAACCTCTTTCGCCTGTTTTTTAGTAGCAACAAAAAGAACCTTTCTGCCGGACTTCACTATATTTTTTAGAACTGCAGAAGCCTCATCAAGACTTGCAAGCGTTTTATTCAGGTCAATAATGTGAATGCCATTGTTTTCCATGAAAATATACGGAGCCATTTTAGGGTTCCATTTTCTCGTAAGGTGCCCAAAGTGAACACCGGCATCCAACAGATCTTTATATGTAAGTTTTGCCATAATATTCGATTAACGTTTGCTGAACTGGAATCTTCTTCTTGCTTTTCTTCTACCGTATTTCTTTCTTTCCACCATTCTCGGATCCCTGGTAAGAAATCCTTCTTTCTTAATTGGTGACTTGCTTTCCGGATTGGATTCAACCAGGGCTCTTGAAATCGCCAGCCTTAATGCCTCTGCCTGACCGGAAATTCCCCCACCTACAAGGTTTGCATTTATATCATATTTATCCAGCTCACCAATTATGGCAAAAGGCTGATTAATGATAGTCTGAAGAGTTTCCGTAGGAAAGTATACCTTATAATCCTTACCATTAACCTGAATATTACCATTTCCTGGCTTAATATATATCCTGGCAACAGCGGTTTTCCTTCTACCTATTGTGTTAATTACTTCCATTAATGCAAATTATATTTTTACTTCTTTGGGATTCTGAGCTACATGCGGATGTTCCGCTCCTTCGTATACATAAAGGTTACCAAAAAGTCTTCTTCCGAGTCTGTTTTTAGGAAGCATGCCCTTCACAGCCATTTCAATAAGAAACTTTGACGATTTTTTGTTTTTGATAAGCTTGGGAGTAGCGAAACGCTGACCTCCGGGATATCCGGTATGACGAACATACTCTTTATCCGTCCATTTTTTACCTGTTAACCTGATTTTATCAGAGTTAATCACGATAACATTATCTCCGCAATCAACGTTGGGAGTATAATTACCTTTTCTCTTTCCCCGGATGATACTTGCCACTTCACTCGCAAGTCTACCAAGTACTTTGGAATCCGCATCAATCACCACCCACTCCTTGTTAACTGTTTCGCTGTTAGCGAAAACGGTCTTGTAACTTAAGCTATCCATTTATAGTCTTCTCTTTAATTCCTGATACTATATAAACACTATGCCCTTAAAAAGGGACACAAAGATAAATACTCACAAAACAAAATACAAAAATTACCTGCAAAGTTTTTTCAGAAAGATATTCTTTCGATAAATCTTCGGCCTCCTTTTATTGACAACTCTGTGGATGCCAATATTTTTACTATTAAAATAGCAGGAGACTCTAAATTATACAGTCTTGTTTAGAGCGGACAAAGGTATCTGATTAAATTCAAAAAAACAATAATCCTGTTCCTAATATAGTATTCTAACTGTTTTTTTCGAGCTGTTTTACAAGCACATTAAAATCCTTTGGGTACTCAGCCATTACAGAAATCACCGTATCGTCAAGATCTCTGAATGTCAGAGAGTAGGCATGAAGGGCAACCCGCTTCATCAGTGGTTGTTCTTCTGTATCCTTTTTCAGATTAAAGTTACGCTTGACAGAGCTGAGAAAAACAGGAGCTCCTCCATAACGCTCATCTCCGGCTATCGGTGCACTGACCGACGCCATATGAATTCTTATCTGATGCAAACGACCGGTAACAGGCTTACATTCCACTAATGTATGCTTCTTATAAGCCCTGATCGTCTGAAAACGGGTTAACGCTTCTTTTCCTTTTTGCCTGTCGATCTTAACACTTCCGTTTGAGAGTTTGTAAATGGGAAGATCAACCGAAAGGTTCTCGAACTCATGCAATCCTTCGCACACAGCATGGTATACTTTACTCACATCTCTGTTTTCAAACTGTATGGCAAGATGGCGATATGCCTCGGCATTTTTAGAAATAGCCAGTGCACCGGATGTTTCTTTATCCAGACGGTGGCACAATGCAGCTTCCGGGTTGTAAGCTTTTACAAGATCCTTCAATGAATTCATCACAATTTCCCGCTCATCCAGAGATGAAAGATATGGTGGTTTATTTACAACAATATAATTCTCATTCTCAAAGAGAATCATATCATCCAGCTTATCCATTTTCATTAATAACTCTTCCCAATTTTAATTTAAAATAAAACGTGGTTCCTTTTCCCAATATACTGTCTACATGAATCTTCGAATCATGCGCTTCCAGTATATGTTTTACAATCGAGAGCCCAAGTCCTGTTCCACCGGAATCTCTTGACCTGCTTTTATCAATCCGGTAAAAACGCTCGAAGATTCTTTTCAGATAAACAGACGGTATTCCCGGGCCATTATCTGTAACACTTATCAGGACCTCCCGACCTTCGGGCTGTATTTTGACAATAACACTGCCATTTTCTTTACCATACTTAATAGCATTCGTAATCAGGTTTGTCAGCACCTGACCAATCCGATGTTTATCGGCATGTACATAACAGGATTTCGGAGCATAACGGTGTATATATATTTTCACATTACGATGTGCGGCTGCATCCTCCAGTTGTCCTGTCACCATTTCACACAAACGGCGAAGGTCAAAATTGGAGTAATGCATAGTAATTTCGCCGATCTCCAGCTGCGAAATCGTTATCAGATCTCCTACTAGGACATTAAGTGCATCAAGGCTGTTGGCTGCTTTCTCCAAAAATCGGTCTCTGACTTTCAGATCATCAACTGCTCCGTCAATCAGGGTATGGACAAAGCCCTGTGCCGAAAATATAGGCGTTTTAAGCTCATGTGACACATCGGCCAGAAACTCACGCCTGAATGTTTCAAGCTTTTTAAGCTCATCGATCTCCTGCTGTTTTTTCCCGGCAAATTCAAAGATTTCCTTCTTTATCAGATTCAGGGAGTTACTTTCATCACTAAATCGCTTTCCCTCCAAACGATAATCTTCCTGCTTTATATTTTCAAGCAGCCGGCCAATACCCTCAATCTCATCAAAGATTATTTTCTTCAAGATCCAAAAGCTGATCAGATAACCACATACAAAAACAGCTATGATTAGCCAGCCTTCTTTTATGGGAAGCTCTTTTCCAAAAAACAAAACTAACCCCATCAATAATGAAAAGAGCAGGCTGAGCAAAAAAGCTATGTAAGAGGGCTTGAAGAACATAATTTAGTTACAGATTTGGAGAAAGTATCTGCTTCTTTGGATACAATTTAGTCTGAGCTGGTATCAAATTTATATCCGATTCCTTTTACTGTTTTAATAGTATCCTCCCCTATCTTTTCACGCAATTTTCTAATATGCACGTCTATAGTGCGTACAACCACGTATACATCAGTTCCCCATATATTTCTAAGCAGGTCATCTCTGGTATAAACCACATTCGGATGCTGCATCAAAAAAAACAATAATTCAAACTCTTTTCTGGGTAAGAGAATTTTTTGATTTCCTTTGGTTACAGTATGACTTTCCTTATCGATAACCAGATCGTTATGCTGTAATACTGCATCTTTCACAGTCACAGACTCACGGCGAAAAAAAGCAGAAATACGACTTACCAATGCTCTCGGCTTGACCGGCTTCGTAATAAAGTCATTAGCTCCGGAGTCAAAGGCTGCAATTTCGGAATATTCTTCAGAGCGGGCCGTAAGAAATATTATAAATGTATCGCCAAGAGCCGGTATCTGCCGAATTCTTCTGCATGCCTCTATACCATCCAGACCGGGCATCATTATATCCATCAGAATAACATGAGGTTGAAACTTTGCGGCTGTCTCTACTCCCTCTTTCCCATCAGATGCCGTCAAAACCTCATAGCCTTCCTTTTCCAGATTGTATTTCAACAAATCAAGAATATCGGGCTCATCGTCTATAACTAATATTTTGTACATCTGCCTATTAAATAATCCCACATCAAAGCTCAATCATACTCAGAACGCGTTTTTTTCGCCTCTGAACATATTAAACACTGTCAGGAAAATTATTTTCAAATCCAGTGCAAAGCTCCAGTTTTCAATATACCACACATCATACATGACTCTTTTATACATACGGCGCTGGTCAGTGGTAGGCCCTCTGTATCCGTTAACCTGAGCCAATCCGGTTATACCCGGCTTTACCAGATGCCTGACCATAAATTTATCAATCATTCTGGAATAGTCTTCAGTATGCTTTAACATATGTGGCCGCGGGCCAACGACTGACATATTACCCAGAAATACATTTATAAACTGTGGCAATTCATCCAGATTTGTCTTACGAAGCATTCTTCCTACCCAGGTTACTCTGGGATCAGTTTCTGTCGCCTGTAGCTTATCAGCATCGGAATTAACTGCCATACTTCTGAATTTCAGGCAGGAAAAAACTTCATTTTTTCGCCCCGATCGCTTCTGAACAAAAAAGACAGGACCGGGTGATGAAAGCTTTATCAACAATGCCAAAACAGGAAATAACCAAGGAAATATGAATAATAAAACCATTCCGGAAAAAGCTATATCGAACGTTCTTTTGGCCACTCTGTTTAAAGCTGTTTCAAGGGGTTCCGGCCGTATAGTCAGAACAGGAATAAGCTCATAAAAGTCAATATTGACCTTTTTATTCAGAAATCCCCTGAAATCAGGGACAATTTTTACCCTTATCAGGTTATTATCCGCAATACTGACAATTTCACGTATACGTTTGCGGTGTGATAAAGGAATAGCAATAAATACCAAGTCTACCCGGACATTTTTTACATACCCGGCAAAATCACTTAAGCCACCCAGAATTTTATCCGGATGCTGGGATTTTTCCGGATTGTCATCAAAGAAGCCTAATACTTTATAGCCATATCCCGCATCGGAATTAAGGTGATGAAACATATCATTTCCCACCACACCCGCTCCCACAATAATGACATTGCGGTAATTCGCCCCTGCTTTTCTATATCTTCGCAAGGTATAATAAAAGACAAGCCGCCATATTATAATCCCCCCCAAAAATAAAACATAGGCAAACAAGAGATGTGCACGGGAAAAGAATTCTCCCTTCACTGCTGCAATGGCCGCCAGGGTGATCAGAGCATGGACCAGAACCGATTTTACTGTTGAGCTAAGAATATTTTCCAGCCTTGTATTACGGCGGATATCCGTCCCCCTATACCAGGATATCACCAATATCCAGGTAATATTGTATAATATATGCAATAAGACATACTCATCGGAAACTTCGTCATAAGGAGCGAATCGATTCACTAAAAAATAAGCGAAAACAAACGCACAGTTTAACAATGATATGTCTCCCAGGATATGGATTAATACAAGAAATTTGCTATATCCTCTTCGTATCATTTAATGTGTTGATTGTGGCGGTACTAATTACAGTAGTTCTTTTAGTTGTGTTTCAAATCTACCAAGAATCTTGTCGATATTAAGGTTTTCCAGTGCATAATTCCGGGCATTGCTTCTAATCTCAGTATGTGGATGCTCAATAGCCTCTTCAATTGCATCCCTAAGTGCTGCCGCTGATTCCGGTTCAATTACAATTCCAACGTTATGTTCCCTTACTAAATTATATAACGTTGTATCTTTGACGGCCGAGACAATGGCCAGTCCTCCAGCAGACAAAATTGTATTTAACTTAGAAGGGAGTACAAGATCCGAGGCCTCTCTTTTCTGAAGCACCAAATGGGCATCGGCAATATTCATAAATCTTGTCAACTCTGAATACGGCATCAGAGGCAGAAAGTGAACATTGGTTAGCTGTATTTTTTTCACCTGCTCTTCCAGGCGTTCCCTGGAAGCTCCTTCTCCGGCCATCAGAAAATGTAAATGAGGAATTGCACGCATCTGCTCTGCCACTTCAATTACCAGCTCAAGTCCCTGCTTTTCACCCATATTTCCGGAATACAATATCAATCGGTCTTCTGGTCCGAAACCCAGCTCTTTTTTCAGCCGTTCATCTTTGGCTGTCGGATAAATGAATCCGGTATCAACCCAGTTCGGCAGATCGACATATTTTCTTTCAGCAACCCCTTTATTGAGTATTTTCTGCTTCATGCCAGGGCTAATGCTTCCTACCCTGGTGGCCCGGTTTAGAAAAAATTGCTCAATGGAGAAAAGACAATTCAGCACGAAAGAGTTTTTTATCATTCCAAGCTCTTTGGCCGCATCAACTTGTAAGTCCTGTATGTGGAACACCCATGGTCTCTTGTGAATAAGCTTATAGATATACGGATACAATCCGATAACAAGCGGAGGATATATACTGATTACAACATCATACCTAGTCCATAATGGCCGGATCCATTGCACCAGTGAACTCAAGAGGAAGGAAAACTCATGTACAATACGCTTTTTCGCGTTAATTCTGGTACTGACATACAGAGGTGAGCGCCTGACACGGACACCGCTGATTTCTTCAGTAAACCATTTTCTGCCTTTATACTCCCTTTCTACTTCCCAACCCGGATAATATGGCATGGCAGTCACCACCTCAACATGGTGCCCTCTTTCGGCGAACCAGACACACAACTCTCCAGTATATTTACCTATACCAGTCAGTTCCGGATGATAATTGATTCCATATACGAGTATTCTCATGGGCGGTTTAAATCACCCGCAAGATAGGTAAAACTGTTTAGAGGTAAAAATAATATAGATTTGTACGTTACAATCACAGGGAGAGACTGACAATAAAATACATTGTATCCAATATCTTCCGGTTATAATCCTAATCAACGAGGGCGAAGCATTCTGAGCGGGTTGCCTGCGTAAAGATAGCCTCCGGCCAGATCTTTAAACACACTGCTTCTGGCACCAACTACTGCTCCCCTGCCAATCGTAACCCCCGGAGCTACAAACACGTCTGTTGCCAGCCAGGCCTCATCTTCAATATGTATCGGCTTGGAATATATGTCAAATGCCGGCTTGGAATAATCATGACTACCTGTACATATATAACATTTCTGACTAATAACCGCATTAGCGCCTATTATTATTTCTCCGAGCGAATACAAGGTCACATCATCACCGATCCAGGCATAATCACCGATCTGCACTTTCCATGGGTAGGTTACTTGTACAGAAGGACGGAGGATAACGCCCTTACCGACTCTGGCCCCAAACAAACGTAGCAAAAAACGCCGCCAACCATAAAGGACCTGAGGGGAGGTACGAAAAAAAAGCGCTTGTACCAGCCACCACAGCTGCACATACCAGCCGGGACGACCACGAAAGTTCACCGGGACTGAAAATTGGGAAAGGGATTGGTAAGCTTTGTTTCCTGAATTGGCCATAGAGTGTAAGATTCAAAAAGACGTAAGATAGTTAAAAAGCGGAATCTGACAATGAATAATGCCGAATGCTATAGATAGCAGCTCTTCCAAATCTTGTTTATAGTAGTCTATAAAGCTTTAGGGAAGTTTAGAGTTGCAGGTCAGCATCAAACCAACCAAACTATTAAGAACATAAACTTCATTCATTACTTGTGAAAGATCAGTTTCAACCCTCTCTTAATTCCACCGAGCGATAGTATTTCTTTCTTATGATATTTTGAAAAATAGATAGTTCTAGCCTCTTTCTTTTTATTATGATTGATCGCTTGCATAATCGCAATTGGAGCCAATCTTTTAAGACACTTCTGCTTCATGACATCTATTTCCTTATCGTGTATCATAGAAATTTCACTAATAAGCTTAAAAGCATAATATCCTGAATCCGAATATTTAGAAATGCCGTCTGGAGAATCCCTATAACAAGAAACAAAAACATTCTTATAGGCAAATATTGCCCCTGACAATCCTAATTTATAGCAGAAATGAAAATCCACTCCGTTTCCAGCTTTCTCTTTTTCTCCATAATGAAGACTTTTCGCCAGCGAAGTTCTTACCAGAAAACTATTGCTGGGTAGCTGCTGCCTAAAAATCACAGATAGAGAATTTCTTATTACACCCTCCTCATCTTGCGTACGACAAAACATATTATTCAAGCCTTCACTACCAGCCTCATCTATTTTTCCTTCAATATTTACCAGATACTGTTTCCCAAAAGCAATATCCGCTTCTGGATTTCTTTCAATTGTATACAATAAGTCTTCCAATGCATTTTGCAGAAGAAAATCATCATCATGCAACAGCAGCAAATAATCCGTATCTACCTTTTGCATCAGCATTTCTACATTGGCAGCTTGTTTCAGCGAGGGACGATTATGTATGTATTCAATTTTTATTGGCTGATCCGTTTTGAAAGCCTTTATCCAGTCCTCAGTTTCATTATCGGAAGAATCATCCCCTATAATTATTTTATGCGGCAAAACAGACTGTTTCAGACAACTTTCCAATGCTATCTTAAAAAAATTCAAACGGTTATATGTAGGAATAATAACACTAACCAGCGACATATTGCGAAATAATTATATGCATACTATTATTGTTCTAAAAACTAATCAGCAACTGTGTAAATCTAATCATTCATTTTAATTTAAATATAAAGCTCGATTTACGACAATTTTTATTTCTATACTGAAGCAAAGTACTATTTAGGTAAAAGCCGAAAATGTTCTCAAGATGTTTATCATGAATTATTTTGTTTCACCCCTATACCATATTTTAACAACGTTTTTACAGGATTATAGCGTATTCCGGTTTGATCATTTAATTGTCAAAAAGCTCCTATTCCATCTATTCGCTTCTCAAAACCAAAAAGACGTTACTTGTCATCCTGATCATTACTACCCTAACTCCCTGAGACAGCCTATTAGAATTACCTCCGCTTCTACAGAGATCTTTCTGTATACTCCAAAGACATTGTTCACCGTTCCGTATAAACGAGACAGTATATAATCAATAGAGGTCAAATTCCATTCATACTTTTAATGTTCATTAGCTAGAGCTAGCCTAGAGAAATAAGCTATCAATCAAGAAACAAACTAATGGACCAGATAAATTCTGTTCTTTAAATACGTTCTCAAATTCTCTCCCTTGCAAGGTAATACTTTGTGAATAATTCCAGGATTAGAGAGTAATTCATACCCCCAATGATTTATATATTTATATAAAAATTTATTGGCAAATGCTATTTCAAAATTGGATATTTCACCTTGCCACTTATTCAAATTAGAATCACATATGCCATTAAAATTACTTCCGGAAGTACTATTCCCTTTCCATTCACTTCCCAAAGAAGTAGGTGATAAAATTCTATCGTTATACTCAATTTCAACAAATGAACAAATATCCTTTAATACAAATTCAGAATTGGATAATAAGTCCTCGTATCTAATTATCCTGTAGTCATTTTTATACAAAAAACAATTTTTAACTGCATGATAATAATTATTCTCCAAGGTTTCAATTATCAATTTCAGATAAGGATACCCACCAATACTTTTAAACTTTCGCAAAGCAACTATATTAGCATAAGGATTTCTGATAATATGAATAAACTTTGCGTCCGGAAACATATATTTTATCTCACTTACCAGTTCAGCATTTTCAACAGATTTTTCAAGAATTCTAGTCTCTGAACTTAAAGATCCCTTATCTAAGCCTTCATGAATAGCCTCACAATACGCCATAAACATATCAGCCCAGGCAACTTCCTTTCCAACATTTTCAGCTTTAAATTTTTCCAAGGATAAATACGCCTTTTGAGTATTGATTTTATCTTTCATTACAGAATCGCTCAAAGGGTCATTATGTCTATTTATGAAAGACAAATAGTTATTCATCGAATTTACAACAGCATCAATAGTTCTGGCCTCAAAAAACTGTTTTCTGTATGGATAAGCAATTGGAGAACCCAACATTTGAAAAAAATGCGATTCAAATGGGACAACGAACAATTCAGGATGATTATCAAATAAAGATCTTAATAGACTGGTTCCGGATTTATGAGCCCCTAAAACAAATATCGGAGAATTCATTATTTATTAGTTGTTGTAAATAAAATTAATATCATTCCACTGTCCTGTTTCAATTTTCAGGAAAATTAAGAAAATTCCCCCTTCATCTTTACAATTTATCAAACAAATTATACCTTTCAAAAACGGCTTTAATCTGTACATCATTTTGTTTCTGATTAATCAATCCTAAGGCTACATCGTCACCACTTGGATTATCAAAATATTCTTCTCCACTAGCATTTCTGGTAATAACACGGCTTGCTAAGCGATTATTCAATAAAGCCATTGCTTTAAACCAGACATCATCTGCATATTGGCAGATTTCCATATAAACATCTTTATTAAAAACCTCATCAGTAAAAGTATCGGGTGGATACAGTACACCTCCGATACCTGTTGGAAAATTAAGCACATTAGCCTTTTGAACAGCCTTATACCACTTCCATTGATTATAGTCATTTAATTCATTATTGCTTCTTTTTGTCATTAAATGTCCTCTATAGAAATAGACATACGAGGGATTCTTTTGATATGCTTTAATTAGATTCTCAAGCATATCAATATTATATATCGCATCATCATCAACCGTAATAATAACATCATCCGGAAATTCTTTGAGTGCCGGTATTAACTTCTTATATGACTTAATATCTTGACAATAACGAACTTCCAAACCTCTATTTTGCTGCAAAATTAACGCCTGTGGTAATTCCTCATCCTTTAACTCATCTGCCAACCATAAAATAATTTTATTTGCCCTATAAGTCTGATGCATTAGAGATTCAATAGTCAAATAAACATCATGAATTCTTTTGCTGTAAGTTGTTAATGAAACAACAATTTTTTCTTTGCAGTATTTTGTATCGGTAATTCCCGGGTCTGAACTCTTCAATACTGAATTTCTTAAATAAGCCGAGGTAACAGCAAACTGCATCCGATTGTACATTAACTGAAACTGAAATTCTAGATTTAGGATCAGCTTTAGTTTATTCTTTATTTTACCCAACATAACATTTATACTTTTTTAATAAACAAAACCATTTCAAACAGTTTTTTGCTTTTTATAGCCCTCACTAACAATGGAATGCTTCAGACAACGACTAACTGAAGCCAAATTTTCTCGAGGAATGATGCTTGGCAAACAATTTAGACTTTAACCAAAGTCCGGTTCTTATCTCAATAAAGGTGTAAGACAGATAAGAAATCGGAATGAGTAAAACCAAAGAGCCTACTATCAGAAAGGTTTGTATAGTAGTATCAATTTGCAATGAGAAAAATTTCACTACCAAAATACTTGTGGAAATAAATATGAACATATGGCATAAATATATTGAATAGGATATCTGACCGAGAAAATATACGGTTTTAGATGCAAAAAAGGGATCTATATTCTCTCTATCAAGATAAAGTGCAGTAATTAACAGAGTTGAGCACATCAATGTAAGCACATATGTCTCCGCTGATTTTCCCCAACAAGCAATAACGAATATTCCAATTAAGGAGCCATATTTTAAGAAGCTTACCAAAGTGTAGTTAACAACATTATAACCTTTAATAAGCAGAAACATATTAATTCCTATTACATAAGAAAAAAAACATCTTAAAATCGAATTAACCCCAGTAAAAACACCACCAATAAAATCTGATGGCGGAACAATATGAACCCCTTTATGAAAATCAATGAAATAATTATTCATTGACGGCAATATATAAAGACTAACTACGCATGCTAAAATTAAAAACATTTTAATATAATTATTTCCATTTTTTTGCAGGACATAATATGGAAAAGGGAATACGAGGTATAATATCCATTCAGAGCTTAAAGACCAAAAAATTCCATAGATAACCGAGTTGGTAAAAAAATTTTGGATTAATAGCAAATTGACTATTATTTTAGCATATTCAAAATTAAATTTTATAAAATCAAAAGCCAATAAAAAAGTAAAGATCCAAAAGAAATAAGCTGGATAGATTCGAGCAAACCTTTTTTTTATGAATGTCAAATAAGAGTTTGTAGGTATTCTTTTTTTAAATTCCTCAGAGTATGCCAAGCACATTACAAAGGCACTTAATAAAAAGAATATATCTACGGCAATAAACCCGTTCATGAAAACTTTAGCTACATATAAATCTTCATTAAGATTTAATGATTTAAAATAATGCAAAAATACCACCCATAAAGCTGCGATACCACGTATTCCGGTTAATGACTTTATTTCTTCATTCATGAGATTTTTATTGCTTTTTGGTTGAATATTATTTTTTCCAGATTCGATTGATGAATTTTGAAATTTTAAGAAGTTTTCGCTTTCTATTTAGTTCGGCCTGCATATATAGTCTTATCGGAGTACTGCAGAAATTCAAAAAACATTCGTCTGCAAATGAGACCCTTTTCCCTAAGAGGGCGGTTCTGATATAATTTCTTTTCCATGGCTTAACTCCAGCTCCGTCTACCGCATGTGCCATTATGGTATGCGGAAAATCGAAGGCCATCCCTTCTTTCCCTAATATAGAAAATGATAAATCCGGACTCATCGTCATAGTCGCGTTTAATACGTCCTGATCACCTTTGTAAGCACTTAATGTATTTCGCTGATCAAAGAAATGGACAGGGTATTTTAATGACTTATATAGTTCATTTACTTCAACCCAACGCTCTATCAATTCGAAGTGCAACTTACTTACACCTATGAAGCCGCTGTTGATATAGTAATTTAGTGTTTTATCGGTTCCTTTATTGAAAGCTTCAAAATCTTTCCTCCATTGATTTCTCCATGGATGATTCCAATAAAGTAAAGTAAAATTAGAATCCTGACATAAAGCAACACCGGATTGTATCCAATTTTCATAAAAAGACCATTGGGCTAATACTATAATGTCCGGATCAAAATAATACCAGCCTTGCGCTTCAGGATATATTTGTGCCATTTCTTTAAGGTAATATGGCTTATAGTATCCGAAATGCATATCTATCTTAAGCTCGTCAAACCGTATAGCTATTTTTTCAGAAAGGTAATACAAATTGCGATCCCCTTTCATTTCTTGCAATTGATTGACCCAGAAAGGTAGTTTTCCTTTATATCCAATACAGACTATTCCTTCATAATTGGCCTGATACAATGAGTTAAGCAGAGCTGCCACACCATATTCATAGTGCTTTTCAAACAAAGTTATAACAACATTTCTGTATCTGTTTTTCATCGTTACCATTTCCAATTTAACCTTCTGTTGTCTCTCAACTTTATCTTAATCTCACTCATCTCAATCTCTAACTTTTCAATCACATTATATTCTTCTTTCTTCCATTCTTCTCCACTTTTCTTAAATAGCAGAAGAGAAATCAATATCACTTCATTTTGCACAGTTGAAGAAAGATTTAATACAGCGCTTTTTTTCGCCTCAGGGTGAATATTCTTAGCAGGAACTATATATATATCCTTCCAACCAGACACAGGAACGGCTAAAAGCTGAAATTTTCCATTATCCAGGGATTTCCCTGTTCCATAATTCGTTTGAACCATTACGTTCCTGATACTTCCTGATTTTTCAGGTAGAGCATAATGTCCAAACCGTATTTGTTTTTCATGGGCAACTGTTATCCGATCAACTCTAAGAGTTCCATTAGATAAAGGAATGTCTACCAAATCGAATACTGTATCAGCATATGTATCCAATTTTACCCGACGCCGAAGCATCCCTTCCTCATAGGAAATAAATTCGTATTGGCGCAAAGGTTCCCATACCTTATTTGATTCTTTTATCAGATAATTCATAGCTACAGTTCCTTGCTTCGTATCTGACTGCCAGGGAAAAGAAGTATGATACGACAAACGATTATAATTTTCGTTACGCATATAAACTGCTACACTATTGATTTTGCGTGGAGTACAGGTCCTGATCTCAGTTTCTCCGATCCCCGCATAATGAGTCACTGCTATTTTACTAGCATTTGAAAAGTATGAATAGCTTTTATGTTTATCATAGTGTTCCCAAGGACCATTATTTTCCCGCTGCCCCCAAAATAGATTATTTCGGGATTCTGTTAACCCTAAATATGCCTTTCCCAACCAGAAACTACTAGCTCTACAAGAATATCCTTGTATACACGGTTCAAATGGTCCATAAAATCCAAGCGTAGGAATACCATGCCTTAAGAAAGTTGCATTTCCAAGAAACTTTAGTAAGGCACCTGAACTTATTCGTCTGAGCCACCCATAATTCACTTCTATAGAACCACTCCATGAAGAAAATAACAAAGGTGCAACAGCTCCGAAACGATATGTAATACTTCGTCCCCACATTAGCATTTTTCCGTCTTGAGCAAACAAATACGGATAAAAAGAAAGCATTTCTTTAAAATTATTCTTCAATCGTTCAGCTACTTCCGAATAGTATTTTTCTCCATAATATTTGCTCCATATCGCTGCATATAACTGATATCCCCACATACTGTAATAGTCATAGGAGTCATCCAGGTACCAACCATCACCTGAGTAGTCATCCAGAATTTTGGTCAATAATAATTCCAACCGATCCTCATCCACCTGATAACCTTCTGATTTAAGAAAGCTCAATATAAATACACCGAAATATTTCCAGTTATTGTCTACATACGGGCCTTCTCCATAAGACAACATTTTAAGAGCCAGTTTATCCTTAATTTCTTGTGTCAAAGGATTCCAGAGAATGTCCTTACTCAAAAAGAATGAAATTGCCAGACAGCCGAACTCCACCAAAGGCTGAGAAGGGAACTCTACTTTTCTATCAGGTACAAATGTAGCAGATGAGCTGTTTACTAAACTTGTCAACTGCTTTTGATAATACTCTGCAACGGGTATTCCATTTAAGATCAAATCAGGTTTCTCATTTAGCACCGGAATTGCAATAAAAAGACTCCGACACAAACCCTCCACGTATGCTATTTTTTTTCTTCCTTTAAATATTTTTGGATATGACTTTCCTTTTTGCTTAGGAAAAATCAGTGGATCCTCAATTCTTTGTACATATTTAAATACTCCATTTAGTAAATATTCTGCTGACTCCAACCATTTTTCGTGATTCATACCAGTATATGGATTTTCCTCACTTTGCTCTTTCACCTCAAATATGTTAGAAGCAGCAATACGATAACGCTTTGATTGATACCTTAAATTATATACCGGTAAAACAAGACGTTCACAAAATTGATATTTGTCCATACTACTATCCGTGTATAGATTTACTGAAACAATCTTCGGTAAGCATAAAACTTTTTCATCAAGACTCCCTCATTGGGTACATCTTTGATTTTTCTGGCTGGAATCCCCCCGGCAATACTATATGAAGGAATATCCTTAGTTACTACTGAACCAGCCGCTACTACCGACTGCGTTCCGATGGTTACCCCGCCCAAAATCATCGCTCTTGTCCCGACAAATACGTATGGTTCAATTTTTACAGGCCGCGATCTTCCAACCATATACTGATTGGGATCATGATCAGCTGTGATGATAATCGTATCACTAGATATGGAAACACAGTCACCTATATCAATTCCCCCACGAGAATCCAAGCGACACCTCGCATTGATTACTGATTTTTCACCAATTTTAAGGCTTTTAGCTGTATCAAAAATACATTCCATTCCAATTGTCGCATCCTTTCCAATTTCAAACCTCATTACAGAGCGATAATACCACAAACGAAAGGTATGACTAGGAATCTTGTTAACCAAATGATTGCAAAGGTAAAGCCGCAATTCAGAAAAAAATACTTTTATGCTCATAATCTGATTTAACAGGATTTAATCAAAATTCTATAAATCACTCACTTTAATCTTAGTACATGTATTTTCCCGTTGCAACCAATTACTTATCGGTAACAGCTTAGGGATCACTGACACGGCTCCTCTAATAACTTTCGGTTTGCTCATATCAAATCTCATAGAGATATAAAAATGATATGCCAAGGATTTTAGACCATCTATATTATAGACATGTCGGTACTTCGCATATAACTCTTTACCCATTTCATTATCCGTAATGCTTACCAGTGTGTTCATAATCCATAAAAACTGACGAAATGCCGGCAAATGCTCTTCTAACAATCCATATTTTTGAAGTGCGTGGTAAGCTTTATCTACCAGATAGATATTTGTTTCAGCACCTTTTTTACTGACAAATTTTTTGGAAACCGAATCATGACTTCCCACTCTGTAAAACGCGTCAAACGCTTTTTCATCTGGGTTTAACCATCCTTTCAGTTCAGGATGCATCACAGCCTGAATATGTGCATCCCAGTCCTGAAGTGAGGTAACACGTTCGTCCCACATTCCAATTTTATCTATGGCTTTTCTACTCCACAAACAGCCTAATGTCTGCCATGGAGCATCATGTACCAGCATACGATCCAATATTGACCAATCTTTTTTATTCATCCGATTCCATACATAATCTGAATCCCCCGGTATTTTTGTGAATAACTTTACTGGGAATGTATAGTAATCATAAAGCGGATGGGATTTTGCCACATGTAATCTGCTTTCAATACAATGCCTATCTAATAAGTCATCTGAATCCAGAAATACCAAATACTCTCCTTTCGAATGTAAGAACCCTGTATTCCTGGCTCCCTGAGCGCCTTTTGTACGCTCATTCCTCATCCATTTGAATGACTTTTCAGGATAGCCAACTATAAATTCTTTTACCATACCCTCTGTACCATCTGTAGAACCGTCATCTACAATAATACACTCCCAATCAGATGATGTTTGATTAACTACCGACTGCAGTGTTTCAATGATATATGAAGATCGATTATATGATGGAATAACAATAGATATTTTCATTTCTGTGTATTATATTCATGCCGAATACTATCAGGATTTATATATTTCAATAAATCGTTCTGCAATTTTTACATTTTTAAAATCCTGAGCACGCTCTATACATTTTTCTGCTATTTTTCGATAACCATCATCTGAGATAGACAGTAGCATATTTATCCTTTCAATCAGACCATTTACATCGCCTACTGGTACGATTAAAGCATCGTCTATAGGCTTCAAAATATCAGCCGGTCCAGGAATATCAAAAGCTATTACGGGAATACCTAAGGCCAATTGTTCAATAATCGCCAAACCAAAACCTTCTACAAAACTTGGAAATATTCCAACTTTAGTATTGATTAAAATGGAAGGCAACTCCTTTATGTGGAAATAAGGATAAACATTAATTCTGATATCTGATCTTTTAAAATTTGCAAGAATAGTTTCTTTTGTGCCACCAGTTCCAATTATATTAAAAGCACTGACAGACTCAATGAGTCTATCAGCAATTTCAGGCAAAAAACCGACTCCTTTCCGAACAGTCCATGAACCTATAAAAGAGACTTCTGTTCTGCCAGAAATTGTACTTATACATTCTTTACCCTTTTCAATATATTCATCGTCCAAACCATTAGGCACAAGTCTTAGTTTTGTATCTGGGACTCCATACGTTTTCAAATAATCATACTCAACCTGATTAAGCACGTGAACAATATCTGCATACTTAATAGAATCCCAAAATGCCCACTCTCCTGCTCCTTGCATTAAATATTTCTTCAAATTTCCGATATGAGTTCTCAAAGAAGTTTTATGATTAACCTTTGATCTATTTTCCATCTTCTTATATAATGGATGCTGTTCCGCAATACGATAAACAGGGGGTAAACCATGCGAGCGGTAAATCAGCTTTCCTTTAAAACCAAACTTTTCCTTTGGATAAGGAACGCAGCGCTGATTAGCATCAATAACATCATACTTACATGCATTATCTTTAAGAAAATCGAATATTCGTTCCTGGATATTTTTAGTTCCTACTATAGGATTTATTACTTTTTTTCCTCTGGGATAAATTTTCATCGCATCCAGATAATCTACTTCATGCCCCATATTTTCATAAGCTTTTTTTAGTTCATAGTGAACTTTTGACATGCCTAAAGATGTACCCCAAGGAGTCTGAAGAACTAATAGTATTTTAAGTTTTTCGTACATTTAATTCTTTTATTTAAACCATGCGATGGTTAATCAGCGTATCTGTTTAATTGAAATATAAACACAAGATAACGAGACAGTACAGTAAACAGGTGTACACATAAGCTATACAGTAATACATTTAACAAAGAGTCAAATGTGAACAAATAAGCAAACAAAGCTACAGGAAATATATTCAAGAAAATGTCTGTCACCGGATGAACAATCCATCCTCTGCGAATAGAAAATGCCAACATTGTTCCTATTACTACTCCCAAAACACCATTAAATAAACACACAAGTAACTCTTTCTTTAGGTTCTGATATTCCTTTCCTAATATATCCAGTAAGAAATCTGAAAGCAAGTATCCGCCAACCAGGACAAAAAAACAGAGCACAAACTGTACACCTAAAATTTTGTGGGCTGTTGCGAACAATTTCTTTCGATTGTTTTCCAAACGTGTGTATCGGGGAATAATTACCATTGCAAACACTGACGAAATCAATGTAAAGATCACAGAAAACCTTCCTAATGCACCCCATTCCGCAACATTACTAGACTTACCCATATATGCCAAAATAAACAGAGATATTTGCCCTGAAAATGCGAAATACAGGCTTCCCGGAAATGTACGTTTAACAATACGCGTGATTTCTTTTTTGACTTCTGGATCCTCTTCATGAGTAATAACAGCACGACGGTCCACAATTTTACGCAATCTTATATTACCGGCTATTCGTGGTATACCATTTGCAAGAAGCGCCATCCAGGCAAATGGGAAAAAAAACAGGGATAAACCATTTAAAAGTAATCGTAATATAGCTACAAATAATTGATTACCCTGAAGTAGCCTGATATCCTGATGTAGCTTAGGGACAACTACATATAAGTTATCTGTCAACTGAGCCTTGAAAGCCGGAATAAAAGTTATTGCAATCAAAATTATTGTTCCCCACGAAGCCTGCTGCTCAAGCAACATGTGAGCAGTAATAGGTATACCGATAAGGAGAGCCAGTAATGCAAACTTGTTACGAAATCTTATAGCAGTGGACATGACCTTGCCCAGTTTATTTTTGTCAGCCCAGACTTTTCCACCTAAAGCATAAGTACTTGTCGAAATTCCGCTATCAGACAAAACGTTTAGCATCGCAAGCATATTATTGGCCACCGTATATAAAGCATACTCCTGTACAGTCAGCTTCCTGACAATATAAAAACCAATTAACATTCCCATAAATTGAATTAGGGATTGCACAAGAAAAGTGCTTCCTATAAGCTTGGAAAAATTGAATATTTTGCTTTTACCCAGATTATTTTCAGATCCTGATGACTTTATCTGTGAATCTACATATTCATTGTCAGCTACCCTATTTTTCATTTCCTAGCAATTCGTACAATAAAATTTTTCTCTTCCATTAACCTTACAACCAACAAGCCTTTTCAATAAAACACTCACTAACATTATATATCAAGGGTACAACAACAGATAAAACCATCATATTCATCAGCGATAGCACAAATAAAGAATTTAGGTGTCTGTCGCAACTGATTCCAGTACGTTTTTCATATTCCTAGCGACCCCATCAAGCGCAAAATATTCCCTATACACATGGATAGCCCTGACTGCCATATGCCTTCGCCTTTCGTTGGATACCTCCAACCAATTATTCAATAGCTTCAGTATTCCTTCTTCCGTATCCTTCTCTACTAATCCCGCGCTACCTTCTATGATTTCCTTCCAGATATTGACTTTATCGCTAATCAGCACTGGTATACCACAAGCCAAGGCTTCTACTACCGCTATACCAAAGTTTTCCTGATGACTTGGCAAAATAAAAGCCTGAGCTCCATAAAACGCCCCCCACTTGGCATACCCTTGCAACATACCAATGAAATGAATACCTGCTTCACCTTCCACCAGCTCCTTCATAGTCTGTCCATATTCAGTGTCCAAGCCCGGCCCGGCAATAACTAGCTCCGGCAATTCAATTCCTTTTTTTTGCAAAGCCAAATAAGCCTTAAGCAATAGATCTAGTCCCTTTTTCTCATGAACCCGGCTTAGAAATAAAAAATATTCGGTATCCGGAGTAAGCCCACTCGAAGCCAGGAAAGCTAACCTCATCCTCTCTTCATAAGGCGGCGGAGCTGTTACGGCCAAACCAACAACGTAAGTTAAAGCAGGGTGATAGGGTCTAAAAGTCGTAGCAGCAAGCTTCTTTTCTAATTCACAGGTGAACAACAAACCTCCAGATGAATTTACAATATTCCGTTCGATTAGTTTCCAGAAAAACCAATTACGAATAGCTTTTAATCTACGATCAGGAGCCTTCTGAAAATAGGGATCTAACATACCATGCGGCATGATCAGTATCCTATTACTCGTCCAACCCAATAATTTTGCCACTCTATATAGAGCAAAATTATGGTATTGCCACATCCCATGAGCGATAACAATATCATACTTGATCATATTCTCCTTCAACCAAGCAATGAGCTGAGGATGATAATTCCATGCAGTTTTTCCTAACCCCAATGCATGAATATTGCTATTGTCTTTAATGTAAGAAGCATCAGGCTCCTCAAGACATACAATTTCACTAGAAATATTCACACTTTCTAGTGCATAGGTAATCGTGTGAATCGCTTGTACAACTCCACCACATTGAGGATCCATTCTCGAAGTAACATGCAATACCTTCATTATTAATATTTTTCTTCGACAATAGTACGATAGATCCTTTCTATTTCATTCAATGCAGAATCGGAATTGAATCTTAATGCATTTTCCAATCCCAATTCCGAAACCATATTCCGCTCGTCATCTGACATTGACAATAATTTATCCAGCATATCTGTAAATTCAAACAACCATTCCTGAATATCCGAGTTAGGCATCCTTCTGACATAAAAGGCCGCATTTCCCCCTACTTCGGTCATGGGTGCCTCGTTTGTTGTAATGACCATCCCCCCAGAAGCCATGGATTCCACAATCGGCCATCCGAATCCTTCCGCCAATGAAGGGAATAAAAATACGCTTGCAGAAGCATACAATTGCTCCACAAGTACATCATCCCCATTCAGAACTACGAAAATATCATCTTTAAAACTCGCTTGAGAAATTACCTCATTTAACATTCCATCAGGTTTCTGTCCCACCAATATTAATGGTAAACTCCTATCAGAACGCTGGCGCCAAGCATCATAGAGCATCACAACACCTCGCCTGTTTTTATACCATTGGTTACCGCCTACATGCAATATAAATCCATTAGACAAGGGCAAACCAGTCTTTCCGGACAATGCATCCCTGAGAGCTTGTACATCTTTCACTCCCGAATAGGTTCTCGTTAGTCCATTATATACTACCTTTGATAGCAGGGGCTCAAATCCTACAAAACGGTGTAAATCCTCTTGCGTCTTTTTAGAAATAGATATAAAACGCTTCGCTTTCCGATAACCTCTACGAATAAATCTCTGATATATACGACCACTTAGTCCTGTTAGATTTTCAGGTATTTCCCCCAATGCACTTCGTTGTGCCAAGAAGTCGTGGCAATGTACTATGTGAAGATGCCCTGCTACCAAAGGAATCCATGGACCTAATGCATGATCCGAAAACACGTACAAGATATCTTTCGCCTTGTTTCTCAGACGGAACCATACAAGCAAAGGAAAAACTACGTATTGATCCAAATATCCCAACCACTTGAAGCAAAAAGCAGAACAGGGCAATCGGCAAAAAAAGGCTTCGGGCTTCCACACTTCCACCTCATGTCCTCGATTACGCATTCCTTCTGCTAACCAATAGGTATAACGGGCCATACTTTGAGAACCGACAAAATCAGGATGAGAAAAAATGACGATTTTCATGAATTAGATTAAGAGATTCGGAAGTTTTAACTTTATCTACCTGAACCGGTGTTTCCCCAAGTGCATAAATCCTATTTGCAGCCATAGCCAAACCAATAAAAAACCACGCAAAGTACATGGAAGTGCCTTGTTTGGTAATCTGTCCATTAAGGAACAACATAAAAACCATTGCTGAAAAAATGACTGGAATAATTATCCCCTTCTTTCTAAAAACCGCAAAAGAAACATACAAAATACTAACACTCAAAAAAATACGATAAACAATAAACACACTACCCAATAATGGTCCCGCTTCAGCCATAACACTCTGCCATTCTGACTCTGCTGTCACAAAACCACGAGCTCCACTCATTAAAAAAGCACCAGCGTTAGATCCTATACCCAAACCCAAACCCCAAAGTGGCACATCGAAACCGAAAGATTTAAACACTTCTATATAAGAACTAAAAAAACGATAAATGGTATCCTCGCTTCGGGAAGCAGCTTCAAATCGCCCCTCTAAAACCGCAACATTCTCCGCCAGAAAAGTAGTTGTCAGAAAAAACATCAACGTCCCCCCCACAATAAACAGTCCCCAAACCCGAAAACTACTGCGTCTATTGAGAGATAATAAAGCAGCAAGCATAACAAAAAAACATAAGATAAGTACATTGGCGACTAAACCGCGGGACCCCGCATAAATCACCAAAACGGGAGCTATCAAAAGAAGAGCCACATATAAAATAGACGGTAAAAAACGTTCCTGCTTTGGTAAGAAATAGTTAAAAAAAAGAAAGCCTGTGAAAATCAACACATACAGCGAATGTCCGCTTGTAAAAGAGAAAAAACCACTTACCCGTACAATGCCTTGAGCAACCGTAAAGACTCTAGTTGACTCTCCTTCACCTACATTTTTATTGATAAAGGCATCAGGTGGAGAATGATACTGCAAAAAAGCCAAAACCACAGTTGGCAGTGCAATCCAGCAGGTTATCCGGGCAAAACGCACCAAGTCTTCTTTAGTAAAATTTTCAGCAATAATAAAAGTCAGAGGGAGGAGCAAAAAATAATTTCGTAAACCAATCAGGAGTACCAATGGACTGAAAGTATTGAACGAGACCTGCAAGAGACCGCCGAAAAAAAAGAGCCCCAGCATAAGCATACTAAACTTATACAGCCGCGAACGCGGATTAAGACGATACTTGAAGGCAAGTAAATAAATCATTAACACAATAGGATCCTTGATAAAAAAGAGAGGACCACTCAAAGATGGCAGAATCCACTTACGCAAAGCTCCTTCAAAAATGATCAACAAGAAGACTACCATGATCAAGTTTTTTATCCGGGCCAAAACGAAAGTCTGGCGCTCTGTCAAGCTATGTAAGCACAAATTCAAAATACTTTAAATAATTCTATAATCCCTATTTTTAACACGTAGTTGGGTAAAGACTTTTCTCAGTTCCTGATGGTAAGCAGCCCAAGTGTAATTTTCTGCTACCAATCGGGCTTCTCTTCCCAGGCGCTCCGTTTCCAACCTATTTTCATACAAAGCTTTCATCTGCTCCTTCAACGGTTCCAGTTCCGGGTCAATCACATAGCCACCACCTTGCCTTACCACATCCGAAGCACCGGTATACTTTGTCACAACCACCGGTAATCCACAAGCCATGGCCTCTACAACAACCATGGCCCAGCTATCCAGATAGGATGGAAAAACGAACAGGTCAGAGTCATTTAGCAATTTATTAAGTCGCTCCTGAGGAACGTAGGCCACATGTCGTATTCTAGGATCATCCTGAGGCAATGTATCCTCCGCATCAGTCAAAGGTCCAATTAGCATCAACTCTGAATCAGGCAAATCTAGTTCCTGAAAAGCACGGATCAACAAATCAATACCCTTTCGTCTTGTTATCGTTCCGGCAAAAACAAAACGAAAAAGACCTTCTTTTCTGTATTCTTTTTTTGCAAGAAAAGTTTGTGGGGCAAAACCTAAATTCAGTTTAAAGATTTTTTGTTCCGGCACCCCATACTTAGTTAAAGAATCCAAGGCAAAGTCCGATAAGCATAAAATATAATCGGCAAGGTGTAATTCTTCTTCTTTCACGCGATTTATTTCATCTCTTAATTTTCTATTTTCGAACAAACTGCCAAAGACAGGAAAACATCTTCCCAAGGCATCTATTTCTTTATAATGGATCTGGGCTAGATCCAGTACAGTAATAGCGCCGAGCCTTCTAGCTTCTCGGAAAGTCTCTTGGCATGCCATTTCATAACCAACTACCACTTCCGGTTGCCAGTCAGCAAGCTTCCCGGCCATCTTTTTGTCAAAAGCTCTCTCCCTGTCAAAGGTGATCGCCTCCAAATCCTTATTCTTGAGGACTCCTAAACGAAACAAACGTCTCAATTCCGGACCAGGGACCTCTATAATAGGCATACCTTTTAGTGGAGCATGGTAACGTTTACATAATTGAGACATAATACGCTCTTTTATCCCCCTTGGCATCAGATGCACAATACGATAATACCATTTGCGCTCCTGCCACCAATAAGATGTCGCAAATACTACCTTCGAGAAACCCATCAAACCTTCCAACAGCTGATGAGTATGTTGCTTACCAGGATTACTAACCAAAATTAACTGCTCCTTACTATTCATACAGCAAACAGGACAACCATCTTTTCGTTAGAACAAACTGACTAAAGTTTGTATCATAGAAACGCTTTAAATTTTCTGTGTCAATTTCTCCGTTCTTAAGATCTCTAGACAATTCAAATACTGCTTTCTTGATTTCCCAATAACCAGAATCAGCCGACAATAATCGCGTTGCTCCCGGAGCGATTGCAATATCAGAAATCCCACCCTGATCCGTTGCTAACCAAGGAATCCCACAACTCATAGTCTCCAACAAACTAATAGGTAACCCTTCCGGATGTGTTGAAATAAGCAAGTATGCATGTATAGTTTGTAAAGCACCTCTCAGTCCCTCTTCTCCATAAAATGCCCCATGGTAAAACACATTGGGAAACTCCAAAAAGAACTCTTCAGAATAACTCTCTCCAATGCCCCAAATATGAAACTCTGTATCCAGTAACTCGGGCTCCTTGCTTAATGCACATAAATGCTCAATACCCTTTTCAGGAATCAATCTTCCAAAATAACCTAAACGGATTTTATCAGATTTTTTAGATTTTCCAATTGATGGGAGCAATAGATCAACTTTTCTGGAGAAACAGGTAATCACATCGATCTTACGCCCCAGCACCATGCTCATGCGATCAGCATTCTTATGAGCACAGGCAATTAAAATATCTGCTTTTTGCATGGCCTTTCGGTACCATTTTGTCCATGTGCTCTGATCCGCTTTGTCCCCTGACGTATGATGATGATGTACCCACTTATTCCTTCTTACCAGCAAAGACAACAAGTAAATACTATTACCCTGCCCGTTCGTATACAAAGCATCGTATTTATGACCGCTCAGTCTTAATAGAACAAGTATCAACCAGACTATACCAGTGATTCCACCTTTTCTACCCAGAAACAACTTATTACAGACCCGAGTCAGGCGAGTTTTCGTTTCTTCCGTCACAGACGAAGCCCAGACTAACAAGTCAATCTCAACTTCTTTCCCACCTACATTCAAACAAAATTCATTAATATGACTCTCAATTCCACCAGTTTCCAACAATTGGGTAGAATAAACCAGAATACGCTTACTCATGAAAACTCATCTAATTATTTCTATAGCCCATCACCCTACGCATATTCGGACTCGCCAAACCTAGTTTTAACATAAGTACGACCCCCATTCTTGTCATAAGCGCCATACTTGAGCTTAAAAACTTAATTTTCCAATATTTACTTAACCAGGTAATAGGAGTAGATTTCGCCTTAACAGCATCATTAACTAAATTCTCCAGAAATTCTTTCCTGATATTCAGTTTCTTTCCATTCACCATATTCACAGGTAAAGCTGAAAAACCGAGAATATCCTCATAAGAAAAAATTGGTAAAAACTCTCTCAATGTGGCCAAACGAGGATCTGCCGGGTTCGGATGAATAAACAACACAGACAGCCCCATTCCTAAACATGGTAAAGCACAATGAATTTTAGTCGTAATTACTAAATCAGCCTGACAATAGCGTTTTAACAACGCCTCCATATGCAGTTCTGAATTATGCGCATATTCATCAATCTTCCCAGAAATATCAGGTGGATCATGCGATACTTTCTGTATGTTTTTTCCAGTCAAGCTCTCTAGCTTCTTTATAACATTTTCCGGTACAGGATGGTCAACATTGTCAACCAAAAGTACAGAATCATTATTGCCTTCCACACCGCCCCTATTCAAACATGTAATAGTCAAACAGCTTGAATAGTAGGCAGGAATTCCCCAAGCTCTTAACAATTTTAACGTTTTAACATCCCTACAGCCAATCGGAGCATGCTTCTTAAAGTGTTTACGTACTATGTCTGACAACAATAATTCTGAATTTGCAATGTGGACAGAAAGATAGAAAGGAGTAACATTACTAGCCGGAGGAAATTTTTCAAATGAATGCATATACCAGCCATTAGCAAGCAAAAACACATCATGTTCCCCGGATATATCCGACAATGCCTCCCTATCAGCAACACCCGGATTATCTACAGGAAGGAAACGCTTGGCAACCATGCCCTGTAAAACATCGCCTATATTGTTTCTAAGAAGTCCCTCAACCTGATAATAGTATTTCATTTATTTATTTTTCAGATAATTAACAAATAGTTCAGCAATTTCAGGCAAACGCCCAAATTCATCATTCTTTTCAAGGGGAATACCCTCATCATCTGCAAAAAACAACTGTTTATTATAGCAATTCTTCAAATGTGTGTCTAATTTCGTCCGTTTTCCCCTGAGTAAAACGGGTAACCCATGCTCCAACATGGCTATTGTAGATCCACTTTTTCCCGCCAAAACGGCATTAGCCCTAGATAAGCCGATATCATTACTCCGGAAGCAAGACGATATTTCATCTAGATTCAACTCGCCATGATCCACAATAATAGCATCATTTATTACAGATTTAATAATTGCCAGCATCCTATCTTTAGCTTGCCCCCCCCTTCCTACAATGTTAAACATCAAAGTCTTACAATACTTCATTCTGATTGCATTCAGCAAATTTATCTGATTTCGAAAATCTGTTTCATTAAACGTGAATGTACCAAAATGAACGACCTTAATATTTTCTTTTGTTTTGCCGACTTTTACATCCTTAACAGGAATATTACCAAATAAAGGCAATATAGAAACATTAGAACCACTTAAGGCCTCTCTGTATACCTCAATGGAAGTAGTAATTAAATCAGGTGACAGGTTTTTAGTCAATGTTTGTATCATGCTTCTCTGTAGTAAAGCAACCATTCTATCTTTGAACGATAAATCGTTCAGAGGAATACCCAACCATAACTCATGAAACATAATATGCACTTTATAACTATGAGTTAATAAACGCAACTTACTTACCAACATCCAGGGTAAGCCTTTACTGTGAAAAGAATACGGAACAAATTGAAGTGAAATCCAAATGGGTTTAAAATTTTTAATATATTCTTGAGATAATCTCAATTTATCAGACCAACTTAATTTCCCTGGCAAACGTAAAACGGGGATATTACAACCACAATCTTCCTGTATAGTATCTTCTACAAACTCAATGCTTTTATCATTCAAAGAGATAATTCGAACATCTAGCTCTTTCTTAATTAATTCCCCGGACAACCTCCGTGTATAATCACCTACTCCATCTTTGCCAGGATCTAAAGAACCACAAATGAAAATTATTTTCATGCTCAAAAAAGTTTTTCCAGACAGGTTCAAGATCATAAAACTATAATCTTTGAATTCGCGTCCCTAATAGAAGAAGATGTAAACGTTATTATTCTATCATAACGTTTGTAACCATAACTTGTATACTATTTAAACAAAGCCAAACTATATTACTTAAACTTCTCCGAGGGACTATGCAAAGATCAAAAGTCATTTTACAGACTAATTCAATTTACAATATTGAGTATATTACATTGAACTGTCCAGCCATGGAGTATATTCCATTAGCCTAGGTTCGCAATAGCCGCATCCAGCGATTTCCTCTTTTTCTATTTTCCACATAATCTCCATACCCATATCCATACCCATAAGAATATCCCGTCTCACGCCCACCAATAAAATCATTAACCACTAAGCTCATATTCTTCAATTTTCCGGATCTGTATAAATCGTTGATCTTGTCTAACATACCTCGGCGGGTATAGTTGTGCCTGACTACATACAGATTAATATCCGAAGCAGCCATCAGAGTAAATGCATCTGCAACCAAACCGACCGGAGGCGTATCGATTATTACCACTTCATACATCTCCATTAATTCAGCAAGCAATGCAGTCATCTTATCCCCCGATAATAGCTCGGCAGGATTGGGTGGTATAGGACCAGCGACAATCAGATCCAGATTATTGACTAAAGTTTTATGAATTACTTTATCCAGGGAAGCTCTCCCGGACAGATAGGTTGTTAAGCCAATAGAATTGTCCAGATTAAAATCATCAAATATTTTTGGCTTCCGTAAATCCGCACCAATTAACAAGACCCTTTTTCCTGAAATCGCATAGATCGTTGCCAAATTCATAGATAAGAAGGTTTTCCCTTCTCCACTAATGGATGAAGTTACTGTAATAATCTTGTGTTCCTTATCGGGAATCAGATAGGCCAGATCCATGCGAATGGCTCGCATAGCCTCTGCTATATTACTCTTGGGTTTCTCAGCCACTACCAGATTCGTAAACTCTTTTTCTGTACAATGACCAACGATACCCAATATTGGTAAAGGAGAAGCTTTTTGCAAATCTTCTTTGGACTTGATCTTATCATTGAGAAAGTCCATAAGCAGAATAATACCTAAGGGCAGAAACAAGCCTAGCATTAAAGCAATATTATAATACAGTTTTGTGTTTGGCCCCGTCTGCACAGCACTTAGTGCCCGCGCTTCATCTACAATAGAGTGAGAAGGTCGGTTGCTAGCCTTGGTAATACCCGCTTCCGCACGTTTTTCTAATAGAAAGTTATACAAATGATTATTAAGGTTCAGATTTCGTTGTATATCAAGAAAATCACGTTCACTACCAGTCAGATGCCCCAGCTTGCTTTCCGCCTCCGCAATACGTCTGTTCAGATCACGCAGGGTTAGTTCCTCCCCCTTAATTACATTGGTGATGCTTTCCAATAAAGAACTAGTAGCTATCCGGATCTTGGCATCCAGATCCTTCACATAAGGATTGGAGACGCTGGTACTGGTCAATAGTTGCATACGCTCTGTTTTCATGGTTACTAGTTGGCTTAGTAAACCAGAAAATACAGGATCCGCGATACCTATGGCAGAGGGCACAGCCATATTAGTCAATTCTTTATTAGCTTCGATATACTCACGAATATAAGCATAATAAGATAAGCGTAACTGTATTGCCCCCTTGCTTTCCTCTAAAGTCTGTAGCTTAGTTGCAATAGTACCAGTGGCCGTACTAAAATCTACTATACCTGCTTGCGCACGAAATTTTTCCATAGCGCTCTCTGTCTTCTCCAGCGTGCCTGCTATTTCCTGTAACTGCTGATTAATGAAGCCTAAGGTACTTTCCGCAATCCGGTTCTTTTCCTCTAGTTCGTGCTCCACATAGGTACGCATATGGGCATTGATAAAGTCAATATCCTTTCGCAGGACGGGGCCGCCCAAAGCCATTTTCAATATTGAGGCCTTGTCGGAAAGCGGGCTTACCTGAAGCCGGTTCTTATATTGTTGAGCCTGGCTAATCCTGTTGGTAAGATAGAAATAGAAACGACTTTCCTCGTCTTTATAGGAAAGATTTTGTAAAAAGAGCGTAAAAGAAAAATATTCACCTTTGTGCAGCTTTCCAAACTCTCCTTCCTCCTGAATCCACAAATTTGTTTTCACTCCTTCTATGGTATTCAGGCGTGTATCGTATAAACTGGCCTGAGTAGCTTGGGCCTGTATACGATACCTGTTGCCCGGCAGAACGGTCACATGAAAAGGTAAGCCTACCAATTGGAATGAGGAAGAATCCAAAACCACACGAATAGGGGTATTCTCATACCACTCCATATCATTCACATCCCCCTTATGCATATACGTAATACCAAATTCAGGTAATTTCAAAAGCGTTTTCATGATCAAGTCATAAGACTTGACAATACTGATCTCATCGATGAGGTTTGTCCCACCTGAAAAAAGGCCCAATCCTCCCAAGTTCCGCTCATAAGAGTTCTGACCGTTGACTAAAACAGTACCATGCACATAATACATGGGGCGTTGATAACGCAAATATACCTTTGCGATCGCAAATGCAACAGCCCAGGTAATCAGAAACCAGTACCATTTGGACCAGAACTTTGCCAGGTAGGCTTTTACATCAATGATATCTTCACTGGGCGAGACTAATTGTGACATTCCCTCAATAAATTTTTCTTAATTGTTCAATATGCAAAGGTATTTACCAAGCGCTCCGCCAGAAATATGAAGGTCGCAATACCCAAAATCTTGGTCACCGTATTGAGGTTAGTCATGAAAGTCTTGACGGGCATACGCTCTACATAAACAATATCGTTGGGTTGCAGATAATAGAGATTGGAGGACAAAACTTCTTTGCCTGTTAAATCCAGGGTAAAGATTTGAGAACTATCCCCCGCGTTGCGTATAAGTCGAACCATGTTACGTTTGCCAAACTCACCGATGTCCCCAGCCTGGGCCAGAGCCTCATATATCGTCAGGAAGTCATTTTCCGTCTCGATGACTTTACCAGTCCCGACCTCTCCTAATACGGTAACCCGAAAGTTCCCCAGACGCAGAGCAACATAGGCATCCGGTACCTGAACACGCATCAGTTCCTGAACCTTTTCCCTAGCCTCTTCCAGTGTCAGACCAACTACTTCTACTTCCCCAAACATAGGAATATCAATATATCCGGAATCTGTAACCAAGTAGTTAAATAAGGGAGAATAAGCCATTCTCGCCATCTGTGCTCCTCCAGCTCCACTTGGAGTCAGATTAAAAAACTCGGTAAGACGTGTATCATAGCTGGAAACTCTCACAATCAGTCGATCACGAGCCTGTACACGATAGTTAAACTTTTCCCTATGTATGGTGTCACCACGAATACCTGAATCCTGAAAATAAATGATTTTTTTATGGGGAACACAGGACACCAGACTCGCCAAAAACACCCCCAAAAGAACTATTCTATACATTTACTATTTATACTGAAAACGTAAATCAAAACATTTTACCCCTATAAGGGTTATACCAATTATAGTTGAAATTGTATTTTACAAATACAAAAGCAAAGAAAACTTTTCATTTGAGAAACTAAAACGAAACTTTTAAACGCTTCATACATAACAACGCCCTAAAATTAGCAAAAAGGGTTAAACTTCACTATAAAATTGAAGTTTAATTATACCCTTCCCGTTAACCGGAAATGCACTTCCGGAATCTGAACGTATAAGTTTTCGCTAAAAGTATAAACAATCAGATAAAAAAAGCCTCCTCATTGCTGAGGAGGTCACCCTCGGAGGACCATAGCAGGCAAAAAGATCCGGGTTTTAAAACTACTGATTAAAAAGTATTTGAAGATAGCATTCAAAAACATACACTCCAAATTTTTACATTATTTTATTGAAATATTACATCACTTTCTGAAAAAAAGGCAAGTATACACAATTAAAACCGATCAACCATAATTATTTGATTATCTATATAAAACAACATACATAGTCAATGAAAAGGCATGATTTTCTTTTAAAAAGGCACTCATACTTCCTCAATACAGTCTTTCCTTACACAGAAAACAGGTTCTTTTTACAACAAAAAGTATACTATCTGACAGGTTCTAACCAAAACATACTTTTACATAAATAACAATACTTGCGGTAAAACCATTATGAGGCAGGTTGGAAAAGATTGTTTCTATTCAGACTTGCTTTAAGAAAGTCTGAATAGAAACTTTGAAAGAGGAGCCGGAAGTCAAAAATTAGCCCCTTAATTTATCAAGGAGAGCATTCAGTTGAAACGCTTCTTCTTTTGTTAAATTGGCAAAAAGTTCTTTGTGTACCAGGTCAATATCAACATCAAGTTTCCCAAGCAGGTCAAGTCCGGCCTGGGAAATCATGATATCGACTGAACGCCGGTCCGTGCTGCTTACATTCCGGACAAGCAGTTTTTTTATTCGTAAACGTTCAACTATACGTGACGCATCAGACATTTTATCCAGCATACGATCTTTCAGAAGATTTACCGTACAGGGCCTGGGATGCTGGCCTCTCAGAATTCTCAGGATATTAAACTGCTGAGGAGTAATATCATATACTTTAAAAAAAGCCTTCATCCTGGTATCCATCCAATTGTAGGTATATATCAGATTGATAATTCCTTTCTCGTACTCATTCTTAAAGTTTTTCTGCTTGATTTCGTCTTCCAGCCGCATGTTAAAAAATATTAAATAAAAAGACTTCCCAAAATAATCTATTACCACCAACTAACCAAAATCATTACTGCCTTATACACCGGACACTCAAAGCACTTTGGTTATCATGCCCTGTATTGATTATCACACTACCCGTATTACTTACTTCAAATGCAGTATATGTCGTATCAGAGCCATTAACTGTAAAATCAGATGTCCACAAAGAGGCAATCTTCCCTTCATCGTTGTAAGCACCGGAAGATTTCTGCCCCGCCAGCTGCAAATTAAATCCGCTCCTGCCTTCCTCCGTCAAAAGCGCATAGACATCCCCCTGTCTGGCAAGCGAATCTGTCAGTTCAGCAAAGTCAGCTGCCGTTGGAAGACGCCAGCCTGAAGGACACACATTACGAGCGATTTTCCACACATACAGCGCTCCGTTTTTTTCACACTTCTCAGACAAATCATCGTAGCACCAGGTACTATCCTGCACTGTATGGCGAAGGTTACTGCCCAGCCATATCTGTTTTCCTTTTTTTACCACAGGGTATGTTGTTTCCGAGCGTGAATCGTAAAATTCGGCCTTATATTCGACTGTAGCTTTAGCAATCCCGTAACACCTGTTGGCATCCTGAACAAACACGCGGTATTCGCCCAATGAAAGATTGATAAACTTATTTAAAAAAGAAAAATACTTCCCATCTACAGAATAGGTATATGGTCCTTGTCCGCCATAAGCTTCTACATTTATCGTATCTGCATTTACTACTGCATTTACCACTATATTTGCAGTCTCGCATCTTCCCGAATAACCGCTGTTTATTCCATCATTATCCTTCTTACATCCACTCAGGCAAAAATATACCGGTATCCAGAAAATGACCAAAAATAATCTTGACATGTGCAACTCTTCTATTTTGTAAAACAAATGTACTTTCTTTTTGCCTATTGTAAAAACAATCGCCTATATACTCCCGCTGGATATGACTTTTCTACTTTCATAATACTTCTATGCATCCAGAATCATATCTTTCCAGGTGCTGATTTTCTGAAATTTTTTGTCGCTAATACGTTCGCGTACTTTATTCCTGAAGGCCCAAACAGTAGGCTTCCGCAAACTGATCAGATTCGACAGTTCCTCGTTGGTCATTCCTATACCAGCCACCTCTACATAGGTCAGATAAAAGGCCTTATTAAGCGGAAACTTAAGATGATGGAAAAGCGTATGTGCCGTTACCGATTCAATATAACCGCATTTATTACATTTGCAGCGATACCATACCTTTGTCTGAGAGGCTTTATCATAACCACACTGGCGACACAAAAAGCCCTGAGGCCACTTCAGGTCTCTGATTAACCGAAGACAGGAGTCATCATCAGGATGAATCTGCAAAAATTGTTCATAGGAAATATCCTGGTGAAATATGCGGGAAATCTTTTCTTTCCGAATCTCATTCTTCAGATTATAGTTGTACTTGTCAAGTTCTGAATTAAGCCGGTCCCGCTCACAGACCGTTTCTTCCAGCGCTTTATTCGCAACTTCCAGCTCCGCTGTTCTCTCCCGCACTTTTTGTTCCAGTTCCCGGTTTACTTTATCCTGCAATTCTTTCTTCTCCTGCAGTTCCCTGATAAGCAGATTCTGCAACTGATTGTTTTTATCCAGCTCGGCAATCAGATCGAGCTTATTTTTTTCCTTTTCATTTTCAATCAGGCGGATACGCTCTGCCAAGGCAATAGAAAAAATAACTACTTCTAAAACGATTCCATAATTAATTATATAAACTGTAAGAATATTGGAAGGCAATATCTCCAGAATCCTGAAAATATAGATAAGGACACTCAGTACGATCACAGAGAATCCGGCAAAGAAATAGTAAGCAAAACGATTGCCTCTCCTGGCTATAAACCAGGATGATACATAAATAACGCTAAAGATGCCGAAATAAAGCCATTCCGCTATCAGCATCCAGAAGTCCGAGAATGCTGATAATCCAAAACAAATAAGAAAAACAGCAAGCAGGACAACGATCAGCCGTTGTATACCTTTCAAAATTGAGGCTATATTCAGAAAGGTAAATGAATATAGTATAAAACTGATCAGAAAAAATGGCCGGGCCAGATAGTCAATGACTACCAGGTTCCACTGAGGCCAATAGGGCCATACAAACTGAAAGGCTGTACCATCTTCTTTGACCGAAACAAGAATGCAGGATATGATATATAATGAATAAAGCAGGTGTATACGCATTCTGCTTTTAAGGAAAAGAAAAATGTTGTACAGAAGAACGATTAAAAGTATACCATAATAAAAACCGAGGTAATAATATTCGGCAATGGCATATTCCGTAAAGAAAGTGTATGACCGTATTCTGAAATCAAGATCATGCTCATGAAACTGGTTCAGTCCGATGTATAAGGTATACGTCCCGGTATCCTGGGGTAACGGAAAAACAAAATTCTTATGTCTGAGATAACGCAGATGAAAAGGATATCTGCTACCGGTTTGATATCTTTGACTTTCCGCGTTTTCGTCCTTTATCAACACGATAATGTCTGCCAGGTTTGGCGAAAGACATTCAAGAAACCATAGCCCTTGGGTGTTTTTAACAAGACTCGCCTGTATCCAATACCTAGAGTGGCTTCTACTCTCTTCTAACGGTGCACTCACATCAAAGAGTGCATTTGCCGGAGACAAGGCGACATTATCAACATCCTGACTGATTAGTAGCTGAGCCCTTCCTGAAACAGAAAGAATAATAATGGTAAGCAGTATAAAAATGAAACGCAGCAAAATTCAAATAACAAACGTTGATTCCGAATAAACATCCGGTCCCAGAAACACCAGTTTTCCCTAAAAACGCACAAATATGCCAAATTATATTTGTATGGAAAATAATAAAAGGGCCAGATTAGATACCACCTTTTATACATACTGATTTACAGACAGAATAAGATTTAAGGCTTAAGGCTCAAAGATTTCGACGCAGCTGTCCAGTGAAGGCTGAGTTTATCGAAGCCGGAAACACTTAGTCGAAAAAAACAGAACGATGAACGTTTATCGTACTGAGTTAGTGAGCCTACTCTCGTTATATCTTTAGCATAAGGCGGAATGCTGATTAGCTCTTTTTAAGAATTACTTGCTACTTAACCTCCAATCCTATAAAAAAGAAACCCACCTCTTGTTAAAGGTGGGTTTCTCTTAAGAAAATTTCTCTGATTTCTTTCTGAAATAATACGCTAAGGCTTACTTCAGTTCGATTACAGTCTTTTGTCCCTCTACCATCAGGTCAAACTTACCTGGCTCGGTGATACGAACATGCTCCTTAGAAACAAAAGCTAGATCTTCTGCATTTACATAGAAGGTAACTTCCTTACTTTCTCCCGGATTAAGTTCAATTTTTGAGTATTTTCTCAGTCTGCGAACATTTGGAGTGATTGATGCAAAATGGTCTCTGCTGTATAGCTCAACACTTACTTTTCCTGCACGATCACCGGTATTTTTCACAGTTACATCTACCTTTACAGAATCAGATTTTGAAAACTCCTGCTTATCTGTTTTCAGATTAGAGAATTCAAATGTTGTATAGCTAAGTCCGCGACCAAATTCCCACTGAGGATTAAACGCAAGTGTGTCAGCAACACCAGCTTTCAGCTGCTGCTCGATTTCTTTCCACTTGTGATCATATAGAATAATATCTCCGTTATAACGTGGATATGTAAATGGCATTCTTGCGGATGGATTTACATCTCCGGCAAGTATTTCAGTGATAGCTGTACCACCGGTATTACCAGGTCTGAAACACAGCAAAACAGCATCTGCAAGATCAGCCACTTCCGGTAATAACCTCGGACGACCTTCAATCAAAAGAAGAACAACAGGCTTACCAGTCTGCTTTGCAGCACGAACCAGTTCTTTTTGCTCTGCAGGAAGATTCAAATCCTTAATTACACCCGGCTGCTCTGCATAAGCAGGTTCTCCAAGACAAAGCACGATTACATCACTGCTTCCTGCATTCTTACGGATAAAAGCAGCGTCATAGTTAGCCGCAGCGTCAAAATCCGCTACCGCGTTGCTGATCACATTACCTTTACCGAATTTCGCTTCAAGAGAACTTACTACTGTAGTTGCCTCCTCTGGATACAGAGAAGCAACATCTCCCTGCCAGGTATAAGACCAGGAGCTGTTAAGAGCAGTCACACTGTTTGCACAAGGTCCTGCAACAAGGATTCTGGCATTTGACTTTAGAGGCAACAAAGAGTTTTTATTCTCAAGCAACACGATTGATTCACGCGCTGCTTCCAAAGCAACCTGCTGATGCTTCTCACTACCAATTGTTTTGATATGAGCTGTATCAGGCATCGGGTTTGCAAAAAGTCCCAGCTTATGCTTAAGCGTAAGAATTCTTCCTACAGCCTCATCAAGACGCTCTTTGCTGATTTTACCTTCGTTTACCAGCTCAACTACATATTGAGGAAATGAAAAATCATTAGGAACCATGCTCATATCAACACCTGCATTAACTGCCATGGCTACGGCCTCTTTAGGAGTTGCAGCTACTTTGTGCCAGGTATGAAGACGAATAATATCTTCCCAGTCAGAGCAAGCCATTCCTTCAAAGCCAAGTTCATCTCTAAGAAGATCTGTCAATAAGCTCTTATTGCCATGAGTCGGGATACCATTGATCTCCGCAGAGTTGATCATTACTGTAGCAACACCATTACGAACAGCTTCCGCAAACGGAGGAAGGTAATACTCTCTCAATACAATTTCAGGAAGATGGGCCTGTGTACGGTCAATACCATTCTTTGGGGCAGAATAACCAATGAAATGCTTCATACAAGCCGCAACACCCTGATTAGAATTAAGTCCGGGACTTTCCATTCCGATAATAGCTGCGTTACCCATTTGCTTACAAAGGTAAACATCTTCACCAAACGTCTCCTCTAATCTTGACCAGTAAGGTTCTCTTCCTACGTCAAGTACGGGTGCAAAATTCCAGGTAAATCCAACTGATCTGGCTTCAATCGCTGTAATATGGCCGGCTTCTTTAACCAACGCATCGTTACGGGTTGCAGCAAGCCCGATGTTGTGAGGAAACAAAGTTGCTCCGGAAATAAAACCGACACCATGTACAGCATCTGTTCCATATAGGATAGGAATTTTGTTTGGAGTCTTCATTGCCTCGTCCTGTATCTGGGTAATCAGTTCGATCCACTTTTCAGGAGTATAGGCATGAATACAGTTAAGAAGTGATCCTACGTGATACTTCTGGATAGCTTCAGCAAGCTTCTCCGCATTTATCTTCTGATCCGTGTTGCCATAACCATCATTAAGCAGATTTCTGATGTCGATCTGCGTCATCTGACCGGCTTTTTCTTCAACACTCATTTTAGCAAGCAAGTCTTTCACTTCTTTGGGAAATTCTGTCTTGCTTTTTGCGCCTTTTGATTTCTTTTCATCCGGCGACTTTTTCTCACAGGAGCTAACAACCATTGCTCCCATCAGAAGAAAGTAAACAAAAATCTTTCTCATAAATTAATAATTGTATTATTGTTAGGTATTCAGATCGAACAAAGCTACATCATATAACAAGGTATACCAATTCAAACCTCTACTTATTTCACTGTTTTACAAGGATCTATACAATAATTATATACTTTTTGTTACGCTTCCTTACCTGACAAAAGCCCTAAGAAACGGACGAATACCCATACTGTATATCATATTTCGAACTTTATTTTACCATACAGCTATCGGGAAAAGCTCCAATGAAGGTGGATGAAGGAAATCGGAGTACGTATCCCCCTCTTCAAAAATAAAGAAGGCTGTCTCAAAATCTTTTAGTAGCCAGCAAACCTGTGAACTGCTGCAGAAAGCGGAGAAATCTGATCATTCTCCAATTAATAGCAGGCGCTAATAGTTGTAAATAAAAGAGGCTGCCTCTTTTGAGACAGCCTCTTCAAAATAGTCTTCCCTCTATTCTATTGCATTAGTCTTCTTAATATCTTCCCTACATTACTTTTGGGCAGTTCTGTGCGAAACTCAATATATTTAGGTACTTTATAGTTCGTCAGATACTTTTTGCAATGTTCTTTCAACTCATCTGCTGTCAGTGATGGATCTTTGGGCACTACAAATGCCTGAACAGCCTCATTCGTTACCGGATCCGGAACGCCCTTCACTCCGGCCTCAAGAACTTTGGAATGCAGCGCAATTACATCTTCAATTTCACTCGGATAAACATTAAAGCCAGAGACCAGAATCATTTCCTTCTTTCTGTCCACAATCCTGAAAAAGCCATCCTCATCCATTACAGCAACATCTCCTGTTTTTAACCAGCCATCTTTCAGGACCTTTTCGGTTTCTTCCGGTCTGTTCCAGTAACCAGCCATAATCTGAGGACCTTTGGCACACAATTCTCCAGGCTGATTAACAGAAACCTCATTTCCGTCATCATCCAGCAGCCGGACTTCTGTTGAGGGAAAAGGAAGCCCGATCGAGCCCAGCTTAGCTCTTCCATCGACAAGATTACAGCACAATACCGGAGATGTCTCCGTAAGCCCATACCCTTCTGCGATCATTGTTCCGGTCAGTTTTTTCCACCGGTCCGCTACTGATTGCTGAACCGCCATTCCTCCGCCTACAGCTACTTTAAGCGATGAAAAATCGATCGAAGTAAAAGCCTCCTGATTCATTAAACCGTTAAACAGAGTGTTTACACCGGTTATAAGGGTAAATCGGTGACTTTTCAGATCCTTTATAAAGGCCTTCATATCCCTTGGATTCGTGATTAATAAATTACGGGCTCCATATTTCAACATCAACAGAAGATTACAGGTCAGAGCAAATATGTGATACAGAGGTAATGCAGTAACCACCACTTCTTCACCTTCTCTTAATACAGGCTTAAACCATTCATAACTTTGAGCCATGTTGGAATACATATTCCTGTGAGTAAGCATAGCTCCTTTAGATACTCCGGTTGTACCGCCTGTGTATTGAAGAAAACAGATATCGGAACCTTTGCGCTCAGGTTTTGTCCAGGAATGGAGACGCCCATCCTTAAGCGCTGTTTTAAAAGGTATCGCTGTCGGAATAGTGTAGTCCGGAACCATCTTTTTGAGACGCTTCACAACAAAATTAACAATGGAGCCTTTCAACCCACCCAGCATATCTCCGATCTGAGTAACAATGACTGTCTCAATAGAAGTTTTAGGAAGGATTTTCTCAAGCTTATCCGCAAAATTTGCCAGAATAACGATTGCTTTTGCACCGGAATCATTAAACTGATGCTGCATTTCATGCTCAGTATACAAAGGGTTCGTATTAACAATCACCAGACCAGCTTTTAAGGCTCCAAAAAGAACAACCGGAACTTGCAACAAATTTGGAACCTGAATGGCAATCCTGTCTCCTGGTTTCAGCTTGGTATGATGCTGAATGAAAGCGGCAAAGTGGGTAGAAAGCTCATTTACTTCCCCAAAAGTAAGTGTTTTGCCCATATTGGTATAACCAGGCATATCATGATACTTGCTGCTATAGTATTCATAAAACTCAATCAGATTTGAAAATTCATCAGGATTGATTTCCCGATTAACTTCCTTCGGGTAATGCTTAAACCAGGGATAATTGCTCATACCTATCAATTTTTAAATTAAAAAATCATTTATACCTAAACGATTAAAAATAAACGTCTATTTTAATCCATTTCTTCCATATACGAAACATAATCAAGGAATAGTTACGAAGAAAAGTCCGGAATAACTATAATCCTATCCAAGGATAATCATTCGGAAAAACCAGCATTCTGACCATTTCTCATAAACACAAAAAAACAAACGACTGATCCTATACAGCCATTGATAAAATAATACTTTAACCTGGCAACTCCATCTTTTGTTAAAACAACAATCTGAAAAAATTAATAATCTGAATATGGCAATATCCAGTCTGAATGTGCAAACATTTTCCATGGTTGTTCGGCAATGTTGATGGCAGGGTCTATAAACTGCTTATAGGGTCTTCCGTTCAGACTGACCATGCATTGCACATAAACTTCAACATGTATGTGCTCATGCTTTTCATAATACTGTTTCAGTTTTCGAGCAAACTGCCATATCATATCCGGTGATTTGGCCATAACAGATTTTTGCTCCTGTGTAATACCGAACTTTGCCGGGTCCACTGTCCAGACTTCACCGGTTTCAGGATTTTTACATTGAAAAGATATAATACCTGATTTTGTTCGCAACATCATCCTCCAGCTCATTCTATGTCCCTCTTCAGTCCAGTTGACTGAATCCTTATAAAACAGATGTCTGACCGGTAATACAATCTGAATAATAAAAAAAACAATCAGCAGAAGCTTTTCTGTTGAGGATATTGCATATTTTTTCTCAGGGAGCATCTTTTGCCCCTTTCCGGTCAGCCAATGCTCAACCTGTGCAGGCGGGAAAAAGAGAATCAGCGCTCCGATCATCATATAAGGGAATGTGCCGATCTGAAATACTATCGAATTGAAAAGGTGAAAAACAAGTGAAGCAGCAACAGCAAACCATCTTGTCTTACTGAATAAAAGAGCCGGCACCACCAAAAGGTCATAGCCAATACCGGTATATGCCAGAAATACAATAAGGCTCCGGTCAGCAAGCATCTCTCCGAAAATATGTGTCTTTGAAATATTGGTAAGCCATATAGTCAACGGAAGACCTTGCAGCCAATCCGGATAGAGCTTGGCCAATGCCGCATAAAAGTATACGATGCCCAATTGAAAGATCAGTGCATACAATGTCCAGGCAGGAACAAGGTTTTCTTTTGCAGTACGCCCCAGAAACACATCAACCGAGAACCTTTTACCAACAGGGAGTACACACATCCAATACCCCAGAAGGATCATAAGATAGTAATGATTGTTGTAGTGATGCTTTTGCATCAGATAGGAGGTCGTCCAGAAAAGCAGGAATCCGGCAGCTGATATTCTGTAAAATGTACCGGTTGCAATACCCAGTCCGAATAAAGCTATCAGAGCATAATGAAAATACATATACGGCCCATTCAGATGATTCAGCCATTCAAAGCCTATGAATGTAAAATTATAAGCAACATCTACAAAGGTTTCTTTGACCCAGCCCAGAACCAATGCTCCGGCTCCTTCAGCAAATGCCACAATACCAAATGCAATCCGAAACAGCTCCAAATTACCATTATAAACGGGCTTATTTAAATGACCAGACAACCGCATGATTCAATTATGTACAACCATATCCATTGGTAAAGATACAATTTTCAGTCAGGATACAATATTAAAGGCAGATATGCGGTATTTTCCTAAATTTGCCACAGAATGACCCGGTTCCGATATGAAGATTTAAAAAGTCACGATGTTTAAAAGAAGTATGCTAACAAAAGCTCTGGTATTTCTGAGCATTGTTCTTTCTTGCACCTCACTAATCACAACTGCAAGAGGCTGGGGAGAAATATATCCTTTTTTTTATTGGAAGTTGTTCAGCCAACCTAATGGCAGCCACCACCAGGATCATGTATACAGAATTTATGTCCCGGATTCTGATTCAATATTAAAAAGACTGCCTATAGAGCATAAAGCAACTTATACCAAAGATGACATAATGTATTCTCTGGCTTATTTTGTTTCTGATACATTATATGGTAAAGAAAAACTCCGGGCATTGTGCCGTTATTTATACCCGGAATTCAGAGAATACCATATATACAAAGAAGAATATGCTCCACTCGACATTTTAAGAAATCCTGACAATTATGACACAATACTTGTTACAAAAATACCATAGTGTCTTCAAACTCCGCTCCGAACGTTCCTCAACCTATATACATAACAGAATTGCTTTTCTGCATTTCCAATATCACTACGCTGATAAGATGCTTCGCTTTTTCACCTATGGCTGGCTGATCTATCAGACATACTTATATCTGGTACTAAGTGACCGTCCTTCTATACTCTTTACTCCCATGAACTGGTTTGGCAGAACATTCATGCCTGAGTTTCCCTCATTATCAATATTTGCGACAATCATTACATTCGCTCTTATATCCAATACTTTATGTATTATAAAAAGACAGAATGTGCCGGTAAGACTAATTCTTTTCTTTTGCATTTTATACCTGAACAGTCTTAACTGGAATTATGGTTTTTTCAGCCATGTCGGACATTTATTTGTGCTGGTACATTTTTTCACCATTTTTGTTCCGGTACGGAAGTCGGTTACCCCCCTTGGTCCCGACAAGGAAACTGCAATAAGTGTACAATGGGCTTATGTCGGCTTTATGGCATCGTATTCCATTGCAGGTCTTTGGAAGGTATCGGGCCTGATAGCAAAATTTACCTTTTCACCGATGGGAATAAGCTGGCTGAACTCAAATGCATCTTTATACAACTCTATTGTCGGACATATGAGCTGGGACATTCCACTGGATAGTTTTACTGTGCAGATTTTCACCATTCCTTATTTGTGGCCCGCCATGTTTCTGGTGATGCTTACGCTCCAATTAAACAGCATCCTGTCAACTATACGACTACCCTTATTTTTCTGGATAGGTTTCGGTACCATCTGTTTCCATCTTTTCAACCTGATTTTTATGAAAATCGAGTTTATAATTACTCCGATAGTGTTGCTGATACTGTTTTTTCCCTACCACAAAATATTGAAAGACCAATATGGTCTTATGACATTGCCCGTCCGTTTGACAAATTTCAACGGTAAAGGACTAAATGCCATATACATCAGAGTATATACAAATAATGACAAAGATCTGTATGGCGGTTTTTATGCTTATCGCGAATACTGGTATGATACTAAAAAATGGTATGCAGGTCTTTTATTCATACCCGGAATAGCGCTCATTGTCTCCCTGATTTTGAAAATCACATTCAAAGAAGAGCCTCTTCCGGAGCACAACGCAGAAAAAAATCCTGAATCCACTCTTAACTATTAAAAGTTTCTGAACGGATTCAGGATATATTTTTTATCTCATATTATGGAACACATTCTGAACATCATCATCTTCCTCAAACTTGGCCAGCAACTTTTCAACCTCCTCTTCTGCTTCCGGAGATAACTCTTTTGTATCCATAGGGATACGCTCAAAATCACTACTAATCACCTCGAAGGAGTTATCTTCAAGATATTGCTGAATTTTACCAAATGCCTCAAAATCTCCATATATAATTATTTCATCCTCCAGAACTCCAACCTCATCAGCCCCGAAATCAATCAGCTCTAGCTCCAGTTCCTCCACATCAATATCGTCTTTCTTACGAACTTTAAATATACATTTTCTTTCAAAGAGGAAATCAAGAGATCCCGAAGTACCGAGACTTCCGCCTGAGCGAGTAAAGTAACTTCTTACATTAGCTACTGTTCTTGTAGGGTTGTCCGTTGCAGTCTCAACAACAACCGCGATACCATGTGGGCCATAGCCTTCATATACTACTTCCTTGTAATCTTCCTGTTCTTTGGAAGATGCCTTCTTTATCGCCCGCTCCACATTGTCTTTGGGCATGTTGGCCGCCTTCGCATTCTGAATAATAGCTCTGAGTCTTGCATTGGTGACAGGGTCAGGACCACCTGCTTTTACAGCAATCACAATATCCTTTCCTATGCGGGTAAATGTCTTTGCCATATGCCCCCAACGCTTCATTTTCCTGGCTTTTCTAAACTCAAATGCTCTTCCCATTTTAGTAATACAGTTTCTGATTTTTTTAATTTTCCGCCCTTAATTTAAAACTTAGCCGGAATAGTAACAAATAACGAATAAAAATGTATATATGAATTGTTTATATCCTTTCCCCAAGCCCGGCTTGGCAGGTAAAACCATAGGATATTAAAGTAGTCTCAGATTATGGATTGACAACGAACCCATTCATAAACTCTTCCATCTTACTCCGGTATTCGTCAAACAGGCTCTGTCCCGTATACATAAGCAATTGGGTTGAACCACTTTCATCAGAGTAATAATACCCGAGATAAACAAAATCAATACCCTGAATTCTGGCATTCATTCTCATATAAATCACTTGCTTGTCATTTACAAACCGGTATTCTTTTTCTACAATTTTCGCATCACCGGCAACATTCCGCGCATTCACAAAAGCCAGATCAGCCAACTGCTCCACAGGTACATGAATTCGTTCTGTTATCAGAATTCCGTAGGCTTCCTGATCCTTTAGCCTGAAGGTATATTCTGCATCTGCTTTCCCCTTAACCTGTTGCCATTTTTTGTCAATATAGATCCCGATGTTTGTCCGGCCGCTTTTGACAAGATAGCCACCGGAACTCCTTGTAAATTTCTTCGGGTTAATGGGTAATTCTACTGTATCGGCACTACTTACTTCTGCATATTCCCAGGTTCCATCATCATATAGAATCACTTCATCCCCTGTCTGAGTTATCGCAGGTATTTGCCCCCAAGCTACGGCAATACAAAAAAGAAATACAACAGTTAAGTTTAATTTCATAGTAATCAAATAATACTTTCAAAAAATGAATCTAAGAAAAATAATTGTTTACCATTGTACGCTTTCAAAAAAATTCAGACATTAATCTTAAGATTACTGATCTGTCTCTGCAATCATTGACAATCTTTTATCCTTATACATTTCCAGACGATCCCGGAAATTCTGCATCGTTTTCAACGGTCCTTCTGAAACAGCAAGATTTATCACCCAAAGCGGGACATTACCTCCCGGATCAAGGCTGATCGTGTAGTCTACTTCTACCAGATTTTCTCCCAAAGGTGTGATTTTCCAACAGGCATCATAATAAGGAACACGTACCTTGCCGCTATAATCCGGCAAAATATCTGTTACATTCTTTACTACAATTTCAACCTGTCTGGTTGTCTTGTTTTGCTTCACCACTGAATGCAAGACCAGATCTCTGTCCTCGACTGGCCAGGGAGCATCAGTTACCTGATAATGATAACTTTCAAAAACCCCATCATCCTTTATCAGATAGGACTCACTACAGGCATAAATCCATTCCTTATATTCATCTTTGGATGTAAGAATATGCACAATCCCTCCCAATGTCGATTGCAATGTACATGTTACCCTGATATCCTTGAGTGATGATCCTTTTCTGTTCCGGACAAAAACTTTTATCCCATCTTTTTCTTTCTTCAGCGCCCACGCATTACTAACTGGTTTTTCCGACATACCAGCCATAGCAAGAATCACACTTACGAACAAAGTCAATTTTAAAATTTGCATCCGGGTATTTTTTCCTGGCTAAAACTTACTCTATAAAACCTTTCCTTCTCCTCATTGTTCCTGGTTTTCGCAGCTTCAGACATATATGCAAAACTGTCTGTGATTACCCGGTCCAAACCGGAAAATTAACTAAAATCTTCCGGTTTGGACCAGAAATAAACGTTTTAAAATCATTTTTTTTCAGAAACCCAAAACATAATTATTCTGTAAGTTTTTACTACTTATTGATCCAAAAAAAAGTAATAAAAATTCTATTTTCAGGTTTCCTAACAGCATCATACAGTATTAATCATAGAAATCGTATAAATTTTCAACTAAATGAATCGCAGATTTACGTTAAGTATTACTTTAGTAATCAGCCTGTTTTGCTCCCCTGTATGGGCCCAATATTTTTCAGCCGGGGACTATGAAAAAGCGTTATGGATGACCACAAGATTTTATGGAGGACAGCGCTCGGGTGAGCACAACTGGCTTTTACATAACCACCTTCCGTCCGGCGTTCCGACGCAATACCGTGGAACAGCCTTCATCAACGACAATGACAATGGTTATGACCTTTCCGGTGGCTGGCACGATTGCGGAGACCATGTCAAATTCGGACAGACGGAATTTTACTCAGCCTACATGCTTTTAAAAGGTTTTGCAGAGTTTCCTCAGGGCTATGACGATTATTATGATTATGAATATACAGGATACAAAACCAGCGGTAAATGGCACTGGGAAGACAACAGCCATTCTCCTAACGGAATTCCCGACGTACTGGATGAGGTAAAGCATGCAACAGACTTCTTTATTAAATGCACCCGCAATTCCAGTACTTTTTATTATCAGGTAGGTCAGGGCGGGCCGGACCATCAAAAATGGGTTACTGCGGTTATGATGCAGACACTGCCTAAAGGCGATGGCGGGCAGCCCAGAGAGGTGTATAAAAACCCCAACGATGCTTCAATGGCATCATTCTGTGGTGCTACACTTGCCCTGATGTCAAGGATGTATCGTAAATATGATCCTGCATACGCAGATCTATGCTTACAGCACGCCCGTTATGCCTATGATTATGCCAAAGCTCATCCGGGCGTAGCCGCTACTGGAGATGGCGGATTCTATTCTGCAAACGATAACTGGAAAGATGATTATGCTACAATGTGTGCTGAACTATATTGGGCAACCGGCACTGAATCGTATAAAACCGAGGCGTTGAGTTTTTCTATTTCTGCTTCAGCCGGACAGGCAGAAATATATGGCAAAAGTGATTGGGTCGATTATTCCAACAACGGAGAAATTGCGATATATAATCTTGCTCTGCTTGGCAAAGCCAATGCTACAACAGTATACAATCAATGCATTAATAATATACTGGCCAAAACTCAGGCAGATGGTCAGTTTAATGGTGGAAATGTAAGCTGGGGACCTATGCGCTACAATGCCAATACAGCCTTTCATGTAGCACTATGGCAAAAGCTAAATGGTACTGATAACACTGTTCATCAGTTTATTTATGATAATATTGATTATATCCTCGGAAAAAACTCGGCCAATCAATCATTTGTAGTTGGATTTGGCAGTAAATCTCCAAAGTTTCCCCATCATCGTAATGTTTTCCTTCGGGATGACAATCCGAGCGATAATATCAAGCGAGGTTTAGCTATCCCGGAAAAAAACAAGCAATTCGGGCTTATGGTTGGAGGAACACGTAATCCCGGATCTTATTCCGATGATCTGGTAAATTACACCCATACAGAAGGAGGTATAGACTATAACGCCTGTCTTGTAGGCGCTGTCGCGTATATCCGTTCCAAACTGTCTCCTGTAGATACGAATAAGTTTGGCAATGTTGCTCCCGAACTGGGACCTGATGTGTCTATCTGTGGTACTACGGGTATAGAGCTTGACTCAAAGATCCCAACGGATGGAGTAAAAACGTTTACCTGGCTGAAAGATGACAATGTTTTGTTTGCTGCATCCAACTCCAGAAACAAAATTACTGTAACAAGTGCGGGAAAATATACCTGCATCCTTGACTCTCTCGGTGAATGGAGCACTCAGGCAAGCATAAATGTTCTTGGTGTTTTACCGGATGTTGATCTGGGGAATGACATTGAGCTATGCAATCCATCCTCTGCAACACTCGAGGCAGACATTACCGGTCAGGGAATTACGTTTGAATGGAAACGAAACGGTGAAATTATCTCCGGTGCAACCGGCAACTCGTACACTATATATAAAGGCGGAACATATGCTTTGACTATCAGCGCATCAGGCTGTCCTTCTAAAACGGATGAAGTTACTGTAAGCGCGGATCGCCTGGTAAATGTTGCGCACGCTGTCCTGTGTGAACCCGGCACAGCAACCCTAACCGTTCTGGACAACGGCGGACCGTATGAATGGTATGGCAGCTCCGGCGGTTCTACAGTGCTGGCTACCGGCAACGCATACAAACCGACAGTTAGCAGTTCTTCTGTTTTTTATGTACAGGATGGCGGTTCAATAAGTGTTACCGCAGGACCCTCTATCTCCGGACACACCCTGTCTTCTCCAAGCAATCAGGGTACCGTAGGTATTGCTTTTACAGCTCAGAAAGCATTTAACATCACAGGTCTGACAGTGATGCCATTTATATATTCATGCGACCCTAATGATCAGGTTATTGTAACCTTTACATTAACAAAAAACGGAAGTCCTGCCGGCACATACTCTACTCAGCAGGTGGCATGTGAGGGAGCACAGACCAATGCTCCTTTTACGCCGTATGTTTTACTATTTGAGGAACCTGTCGTAGTATCCGAACCCGGAGAGTATATTCTGCAGCCTTCAGGCGGCAATCAGCTGGCATGGTTTGAATCCGGAGCCAATTATGCCCAGTACGGAGTTGAAGGTATTATTACCATTACCAACGACACCCGAACAGACAGACCAAGCTCTTTCCCTGCCATATTTGATATGCAGATTCAGTCAGGCTCGGGTTGTGAAAGAACTCCTGTTGTAGTATCCATTGATTCCGGCGATCCGGATTGCTCTCCTGTCACTTCTATCTGGGATACTCCGGTAAATTCGTACAAGCTGGTCGTTTACCCGAATCCTTCATCAGGAGATTTTCATTTCCGGTATAACAATACGAATACGACGGATAAAGTACGGATCTATAATGAATTGGGAATACTCATCGACGAGTTTTCTCCTGCAAAAGTTAGTTCATTCGGAAGTCAGCTTCCTTCTGGTCTTTATCATCTGATTTACTATCAGAATGAACAGATTATTGAAAGGGCGAATATCGTAAAGCAATAATATCTCAGAAAAAGGGAAAGGGCAGCCAGATGGCTGCCCTTTTTAATGCTTGCTATTTTTCGGAGGTTTTACGAAACGGTAACCGGAATATATTTCAGATGCAGTACTGACCGGTATTCAGAAGGGTTTTCCAAATAAGCTGTCAGCATTTCTCTGGTCTTTTCATCCAGGAATGGCATCAGAGGCTGATGCTCCACAAACAAACGGGGCAGGATTTTTTGGATTTTACGATCCCACTCCATATGAAATCTGTCAATATCGTCTTTACGGACAAACTTTCTGCAATATTCATCCTTGCAATCAAGAACCATATCCTCTTCAATATTAAAAAGTCCGTATTCATCCGTTACTTCTTCATCCGGAAGAATATCCCTGATCGCGATTTCAAAACCATAGCCTGTGCTCATAGTATTACAATTACAACTATGGTTAACAAACTTGGCAATATCCCAACTCACGATTTTGACTCCCCGCTCATCCTTATATGAGTATTTGTCAATAACCGCCTGCATAGCCGGAGAGTGCCGGAAAAAGTCTTCCGGCGTAATCTCAATTTCCAGAGAATCCTTCACATACGTAATTGTACCTGCAGGAATAAATCTCTTTGCAAAGACCCCATATCCTATGGAATCATTGATAAACCGTAATTCTAAATCGGGATGTATCATTATTTAACTCTAAAAAGTAAATAAACGTTTTGCCTTAATACTGGAAATTGTAATGAATGTTTATATTTTCACTAAATATAACTATTTCCATGATTGACTAGTATATCCGGCTAAATATTTTTATAAGCATTATTTACAAACAAAACATTCATCTAACTTGTATAGCTATTTTTAGAGCCGAACAGCAGAAGTATATCAATAAAATATCGGAAAACACACTTTGATTTATTATTGTACATATCTAAGCAAAAAGGTCCGACAGGAAATTAGATACGCAAGCTGACAATACCTTTCCGAAGCTACCCCACATACTCCTTTTTCAACATTATTTTGATCATGTCATTATCTTCATACAAGTAACCCAGATCATAACAGTAAAAATAGATTAATCCCTGATTGGTACTAAACGTATTGGTAAAGTAGGTAAAATTAAACCCCTTCGAGAGCAGTTTGTCCTTTCGAAATATTACGAACTGCTTTCCATTTAACAGCTCCGCAAGAATCTTTCTGTTTTTTCGAAGAATCTGATTAACCTGACTTATAGCCTGATTTTCTTCGCATTTCAAGCGATTATTATAAACATTTCTGCATAAGTCGCCACAAAACTTTTTGTCGCTCCTTCCATAAAAAATAACAGAGCACTCAAGACATTCTTTTCCTTCCATAGCATTGAAAAAAAGTAAGATATCCGTGTATAAGCGTTTATAAACGGGTATAAACAGATATACATGTGTAAAACACGAATATAGCATTTTTTGAATTATACCTTTGACATCAGAAGCTCAAAAGCATCTTATAAATCAATTATAATTCAACCAATAACATTATTATGAGTAAACTAAAAAACAAAGTACAGCTTATCGGATTTGTAGGAAGAGACCCGGAAATCCGTCAATTAAACAACAGTGTTATGGCCCGGTTTTCTGTTGCAACCAATGACTACTATACTACAAAAAGCGGAACCCGCATCGAAGAAACGAACTGGCATAATATAGTTCTTTGGGGCAAGCAGGCAGAATATGCCAACAACACTATCCGGAAAGGCGTAGAAGTTGCTATCGAAGGGCGCCTTGTCAGCCGCAGCTATGAAAATAAAAACGGATACAAAGTTTTTGTAACAGAAATATCGGTCAGTGAGGTATATGTAATCTCTAAAAAAGAAAGTGCGAGACAAACTGCCTGATATCCTGATGGCATTTATTTTTGCTTCATCACAGGTATATCCTGTAATCTCAGCATAATAGGGCAAACAATGATTTGTCCTATTATGCTTATATTTACAAAAAGACCTGGTTCGCCAGCACAAAGAAAAGCTAATTTAAACTATCCGTATTATTATACCCTTTAACAAGCCCTTCATAATAGGTAATGAACTGCATTATATTCGCCAGGCGGTTGATTCAGGCAAGATATCCGGCGACGGGCGGTTTACCAGACTATGCCAGCAGTTTATGGAGGAATCCTTTGGATTTCACAAAGTCCTTTTAACCACATCCTGCACAGATGCCCTGGAAATGTGCGCATTGCTACTGGATATACAGCCAGGTGATGAAGTAATTATGCCTTCCTTCAACTTCGTATCAGCAGCAAATGCCTTTGCTCTTCGCGGAGCCCGTATTATATTCGGAGACATTGACCCGGACACCTTTAATATTAACCCGGAAGAAATAAGACGCCTGATATCTCCCCAAACGAAAGCAGTAGTAATCGTACACTATGCAGGTATTGCATGCCCGATGGAAGAAATTATTTCCACTGTCCGGCCCCGTAATATCCCTCTTATTGAAGATGCAGCTCTTTCCTTTGATTCCTGGTACACTGATTCAGAAAATCAAAAACATATACTTGGTTCATTGGGAGATCTGGCCACTTTTTCATTTCACGAAACCAAAAGTATTATTTGCGGTGAAGGCGGAGCGCTGATTATAAACCGGGATAAATATGTCGAAAGCGCCGAAATCATACGTGAAAAAGGCACAGACCGGAGCAAATTATTCCGGGGTGAAGTAGATAAATATAGCTGGCAGTCTCTTGGTTCCTCGTTTCTTCCAAGTGACATCAATGCTGCATTTTTGTATGCCCAGCTTGAGAATTATCAAACAATTACTTCCCAAAGAAGAGCTCTTTATACTCAATATTCTACTCTTCTTTCCGATTTACATGAAAAAAGAAAAATAAAGCTGCCGGTTATTCCTCCATATGCTTCCATCAATGGCCAGCAGTTTTCGTTTCTTTGTGCCAATGAAGAGCAAAGAAACCGTTTGATCTCCTCTCTGGGACAATATTCAATAAAGGCTGTCTTTCATTATCTTCCGCTTCATCAAAGCCCCTGGTATATTAAAAACAATCCTCAGATCCGGCTGCCGGTAACCGAATCCGTAGCTGCACGCCTGATCCGATTACCTCTTTTTTATGAGCTTACTTCAGATGAAGTTACGTTTATATCTGACATAATCCGGCAATTTTATGAACAGGAAGCTGAATTAATATAAAAAAGATTATTTTTGAAGAAGCTATTTTTGGAACAACTAATGAAATATGCCCCATTTAAAATGAAGCTACAAATGTTAAACGGAAAAAGAATTATTTATGGCAGCTTAATAAGTCTGGCTCTTACTTCTTGTGTTACTCAGAAAAAATTTGATGACCTCAATGCCCGTAAAACGATGCTGGAGGCTGACAAAGCAATTTGCGATGAGAACCTGCAAAATGCTCTGGCTGCCAATGAGCAGCTTGAAAAGGATCTTAGTAACTTTAAGGCAAATATCGAAAACCTCCAGCGCAATATCGCCAAACTTGAGCTCGATACTACTCAAACCGGAATTATACTCAGAAAAACGCTCAATAATTATGACGCACTGAATACTTCCTATGAACGGTTGTTACAGAATCATGAACGATTGAGGCAAAATAGTGCTTCAGAAACTTCAAAACTATCCTCTGATTTGTCACGAAGAGAGAAAGAGCTTCTTGACTCCCAACAACGAATCAATAATCTGAACGCAGATTTGCAGGCAAGGGAAGCAAGAGTTCAGGAACTTGAAAAAGTACTCGCAGATAAAGAAAAAGCAGTTAATGATTTAAAAAACAAAGTTTCAGGAGCTTTACTTGGTTTCAAGGACAATGACCTGAAAGTTGAAGTAAAGAATGGAAAAGTTTTCGTATCTCTTTCCGAACAATTGCTATTTAAATCCGGCAGCATCAATGTTGATGCAAAAGGTGTGGACGCTCTAAAAAAACTAGCTGGCGTACTGAAAGATCAGGACGACCTGAGTGTAATGGTTGAAGGTCATACAGACGATGTACCGATCTCCAAGGGAACAAACGGCATAAAAGACAACTGGGATCTGAGCGTTCTTCGGGCAACTTCCATTGTGCGAATTCTTACTGAATCCGGTGTACAACCCGTTAAGCTTGTTGCAAGCGGCAGAGGCGAGTATATGCCTGTTGATGAAGCAAAGACAAAAGAAGGCCGCCAGAAAAACCGTCGTACTGAAATCATCCTGACACCAAAACTTGATGAATTATTTAAAATTCTGGATGCTCAATAAGAAATAAAAGAGGCTGTTTTGCAACAGCCTCTTTTATTTATACTTCTTCGGACAGAATTATTACTTTTCCTCTCCAAGCCAGAAATATCTTTTTATCTTCTTTCTTTTTCTCAATCCAAAATGCTCAATGGAGTATTTCTCAATATGGGCCATTGCTTCCTCCACTGAATCGGTAAATAAGAACAGATTTCTATCCTCCGGATTGATCGTTTTTTCCTGAATCATCAGCTCAATGTGAGCATCCAAATGCTTATGATAATCCTTTCCCATCAGCACCAAAGGAAATTTTCTGACTTTTACTGTTTGCACGAGTGTTAGGGCTTCGAAATACTCATCCAACGTACCAAAACCACCGGGCATCACCACAAAACCATAAGAGTATTTAGTCAAAAGCACCTTACGAACAAAGAAATAGCGAATATTTACCCAGGCATCAAGATAAGGATTCGCACCTTGCTCAAATGGCAATACAATATTACAGCCCACAGACCTTCCACCGGCTTCCTTTGCCCCCCTGTTCGCAGCTTCCATAATACCCGGGCCACCGCCAGTCATCACAGTAAAACCAAGTTTGGACAGCCCTCTCCCGACTTCCATTGCTAACTGGTAATATGGATGATCCTCTTTAAAACGGGCTGAACCAAAAACTGTAATACAGGGGCCGACAAAGTGCAACGCTCTAAATCCCCTTATAAATTCAATCAGTATCTTGACTACAAAAAAGAATTCCCTTTTTCTGGACTTCGGTCCCTCCAAAAAATACTCCTCTTCCCGAGCTTCTTTTCTCAACCCTTCCGGATCTGTCTTTGCCTGTTCTGGTATAGTCTTCATCACAATCGTTGTTTAAAGTTAATAGTAAAAATTAGTGATACGTGATCATTTTTTCATAACGTAATAAATGTACTAAAGGATTTAAAAACTTTATACCCCATTTTCGAATTAACTAAGCAATAGCCACCTATCAACTAATATTCATGAAATTATTATACATTTTCCCTCATCCGGACGATGAATCCTTTGGACCTTCCGCAGTAATTCACAAACAGATAAAGGAGGGTAATGAAGTTCATTTATTGACCCTGACAAGGGGTGAAGCAACCAAAGTACGATACAAACTTGGGTATGATGAAAGTCAAATGGCTGCAGTAAGATACCAGGAGCTTAGTAATGTCGGAAAGTTTCTTAAACTAAAAAGCCTTACAATACTTGACTTTGAAGATGGCCAGCTTGCTCACTACGACCCGATAGTATTGGAAAAAGTGATTTCTGATTATGTACAAGCAATAAATCCGGATGTTCTGATTACCTATCCGGTACACGGAATTAGCGGACATCACGATCACCTGACAACTCATTTTGTAGTAAAACACTTATATATTAAACTAAAGCAGGATGAACAAACAAATCTAAAGCGGCTCGCGTTTCTGACTCTCCCCAGAGAGGAAGAAGATGACGAAAGTAAAGGCGGAAATTACAAGGTGAACCGATCACTCAACAAATATATCGACGTTGAAATCGAACTGGACGCTGATGACCGAAAAGCACTCCATCAATCACTGGATTTTTATACTACTTTTCAGGATGTTATTAATGAATCAGGAGTGCGTGAAAAAATAAAGGATAAAGTTTATTTTGAACTATTTGGCGAAGATTTTAAACCTCCGCTTAAATCATTAACTGAATTACTCTGATCTGCATCTTTTTGCAGACTACGGCCAATCAGATAAATAATACCGGCTATAGACAAAATAACAAGGGAAACAGCGAAAGCATGAACCAATGCATTTTCTCTGGATGAAGCCATGGCCTCCTGAATATCATGCGCCATGCTTCCTACCCAGATAAACAAAAGAGTCCGGGGGAGCATCCCCAGAAATCCGGCAATCATGTATGTCTTCAGACGGACTTTCATTGCTGATAAGACAAAATTCATCATAGCAAATGGTAAAACAGGCGATAATCTCGATAAAATAATGAATGAAAATTCTCTCTGTTTCAAACGTTGTAAAAAAATCGCAACCTTCTTTCTTCCGGATACATAATGAATCAATGCCCCCTGATCAATAAAACCTGCTATAAAAAAACCCAATATACTCGCCAGCAGGTAAGCAGGGACAACCCCCAAAACAGCATTCCATTGCAGAAAATACCCACTGAGCAACGCGATAAATGTAGTCGGAGTGAGTGCAAAAGCCATTGATACAACTGATCCGGCAAAAAAAACAATCCAGTAAAATGGCTCTATATTTACCAGAAGCGCCGCCTGGTGAATCAGATAGAAAATAATCCCGCTGCTGAAAATCACAGGATTTACAAACAGGAAAAGAAAATACAAAAGGGAGAGATATACCCGCTTTTTCTCTTTATTTATTACCATTCTATCAAAGAACGAAGTTTTTTTTCAATAAGAAAACAGAAAGATTCTTTTATCAAAGTCTTGTGATTGCTTAATACAGCATATCAGAATTATATATAATAACGTTGAATAGTATTGTTCGATTTATAAACAAACTTATCCTATTTTTATTGCAGCGTAAATAAAACAAATTAATGTATGAAATTCGGAACTAAAGCAATACACGCCGGAGTGGTACCAGATCCTTCGACCGGATCAATAATGACTCCCATCTATCAAACATCCACTTATGTCCAACGATCGCCGGGAGATCATAAAGGATACGAATACTCCCGAACTCATAATCCAACCCGAACAAGTCTTCAGAACAGTATTGCAGCTCTCGAAAACGGCAAATTCGGACTATGCTTTTCTTCAGGCATGGCTGCTATTGATGCTATAATCAAGCTTCTAAAACCAGGCGATGAAGTTATTTCAACCAATGACTTGTACGGTGGCTCTTACAGATTATTTACTAAAATATTTGAGCCGCTTGGGATAAAATTCCATTTTGTCCCTATGGATAAGCCAGAAAACATAATTGAGAAAATAAACAGTAATACCAGGCTTATATGGATTGAAACTCCTACGAATCCTCTTTTGAGCATTATTGATATTCAGGAAATATGCCGCCAGGTAAAAAAAAGAAACTCTGCCATACTTGTAGCTGTTGACAATACATTTGCCACACCTTATCTCCAGCAACCACTCGGGCTGGGGGCAGATATAACTATGCATTCTGTGACCAAGTATCTTGCAGGACACTCTGATGTAGTTATGGGAGCAACTGTAGTGAATGATGCAGATCTTGCCGGTAATCTGGCTTTTATCCAAAACAGCTGCGGAGCGGTACCGGGTCCGCAGGATTGTTTTCTTGTTTTAAGGGGAATAAAAACCCTGCATCTCCGTATGGAAAGGCATTGTTCTAACGCAATGGATATCGCTGGTTTCCTGGAAACACATCCACGGATAGAAAAAGTGTATTATCCGGGATTACCCACACATAAATCACATGATATTGCAAGAAAGCAAATGAGCTCCTTTGGCGGAATGCTTTCATTCCAGATCAAAGGAGACAACGTGGAGGATGTGAAGAGGTTTCTGGAAAAGGTGAAACTCTTTTCTCTGGCTGAATCGCTGGGTGGTGTGGAATCCCTTTGCGGGCATCCCGCGTCAATGACCCATGCCAGTATACCAAAGGAAGAACGTGAAAAAGCAGGTCTTAAAGATTCTCTGATACGTCTTAGTATAGGAGTCGAAGATGCAGAAGATCTCATCGAAGATCTGAATCAGGCTCTTCAATAAAAAATAATAATCCCCGGATAGAGTAGTCCAAATATCCGGGGATAAATTATCTATTCTACTAATACTCTTTATTATAAAAACCGGAACGACGATTATATATCCCGGAAGAAGGCTTATTGATAATAATTATCTCTGTTCTGCAATTTAACATTCTTCCTTCTTCTGTGTCATTATCCGCTATATAATATTCCTTACCATAACCGACAGGAAACAGTCTGTCCCGGTCCACCCCGTTAGCAGTCAGGTACTTTATCACTTCTTCCGCCCTTTTATCAGACAATTTGTAGTTAACCTCCTCCGAGCCAACAGAATCGGTATGACCTGCAATTTCAAAGTACAAATCAGGATTATCCTGCATAAACTTTAATACTTTTTCCAAAGCATCAAGCTGTCCTTTGCGGAGTCCCGCTTCATAAAAATTGTTCTGAACACTAGCTATAATACCCATATTCAGGCGTTTCAGACGAAAATCTTTTTCATGCTCGAAAAAAGAACCTGTTTCATCCATTTCAAAATTCTCAAAAAATGGTACATATCCCGGCTGCTCAACAACAATTCTATATTTTCTTCCCGGATGCAACAGTGCAAGATAGCGCCCCGACATAGAATTACTTTCGAATTGCTGAACCACCTCCCCTGTTTCTCTGTCCAGAACAATGATTTTTGCTCCCAAAGGCACTTCGTTCATTTCAGAATATACCTGACCTTTCAGCACCATCATAGAAACTTTAGGTGTTTCACGAGTCAGCATATACAAGTCTTTTTCTCCAAACCCGTTTTCTCTGAAAGAAGAAAAATATGCCCTTGTACCGTCCGGAGACCAGACAAAGAAAATATCATCATCAGCCGTATTGATTGGATAACCGATATTAACGGGAGGGGAAAAATAATTTTTTCTGATATCTAACTGAGATGAAAAAATGTCATATCCCCCCATACTGTTGTGACCTTGTGAGCTAAAGTAAAGAGTTTTTCCGTCTGCATGAAGAAACGGGGCATCCTCATTGTCCGGAGTATTAATGGTAGAACCGGCATTTACGGGTAACGACCATCGCCCATTCTCCCATACAGAATAATACAAATCCAGCCCGCCATATCCACCAGGTCGGTCACTTGAGAAAAATATTATTTTACCATCCGGTGATACTGCAAGACTCGTCTCACTATATTTTGTATTAATACCGTCTTCCAGTCTTACCGGAACAGACCAGTTATTTCCCTTTAATGTACTAACATAAAAATCCCCGTTATTTTCATGACGATATAAAAACAGCTTATCACCACCCGGCGAGAGACTGACACAGGCGTCATGTCCCGCTGTATTATGCTGAAACAATGTTGGTTCATTCCAGCTGCCATCATTATTTTTTTCCGTAACATATATGTCTTCATAAAAATGTTGTGTGGCAGTCTCAATCTCTCCACCTGTTGTATTGGGCCGCCTGGAAGTAAAGAATAATATGCGCTCATCTCCGGACACAATCGGTACAAATTCCGGATAAGGACTGTTGACCTCCGGGCCAAGATTTTCAATTTTTACCGGTACCGGCGCTTTGACCAGCTCCATTCCATAAAGACATGCCTGAATTTCCTTATTGACAGAGGCAATCTTAGCAACATCCTTTATCGGATTCAGTTCTTTTTTATACAATTCAAAATACGATATAGCCTGCTCAAAATCATGATTCAGGTGAAATGCCCTGCCCAGAAAATAGTTCAGCCTGTCCTTGTTGTAGTCTTTATCTCTTGCTCTCAGTAAAAAAGGGATAGCATCTCTTTTATTGTCAGAGGCCAGGCAACATATTCCATATCTTGTCAGATACTCAGGATTTTCCGGCTGCGCATCCAGTAGCTTCTTATATAAAGGCAGCGCATCTCTGTAGTCTTCGTATTTAAATAATTCTTTCGCTTCTTTCTCGATTGATTTAAGACTTTGTGCCTGAACAGAGGTTACCAGCAATATCAAACCAAGGAGAATTGTTAAACAGCCTTTGGTATTCATTATTATTCAGTAATTTTGCAGTATATAAAGATACAAATTAAAGAGTAAATTCTTACATTTCCTCTTTAATTAAAAATTGCTGGATTCATGAAAATTACGGAAGCTCAATACTTGCTAAGTTGTCCCTCAGTGGACCAATGTCCCAAGCCGGACAAACCTGAATATGCATTTATTGGCCGTTCCAACGTTGGCAAATCCTCACTCATAAATATGCTGACCAATCACAGCAAACTGGCAAAGACCTCATCAAAGCCCGGAAAAACCATATTAATCAACCATTTTCTCATCAACAAGTCCTGGTATCTGGTTGATCTTCCCGGATATGGCTACGCAAAAACCAGTATCACCCAACGGGAAAAATGGGATGTCATGATCAGACAATATCTTTTAAACAGGGAAAACCTTTATTGTGTTTTTGTTTTAATCGATTCGAACATTCCTCCTCAAAACAAAGATCTGGATTTTTTGCAATGGCTGGGGGAAAATGGAGTCCCATTTGCCATGGTTTTTACGAAAAGCGACCGGATTTCTCTCAATCAGCTACAATCCAACATTGCCACATACAAAAAGACAATGCTGAAAAACTGGGAAAGTATGCCGGCATACTTTGTCAGCTCGTCTGTTGATAACCGCGGAAGAGAGGAACTGCTCGATTACATCGCTGACATTAATCAGCAAATCCAGGGAATGTAAAATATTTTCTTGATATACTTCAAAGAAGAATGTATTTTTGATCAGTATTCTCACAAAAGCAACAAAAACTATGAAAAAGTTATTAGTTATTTTCGGCATGATCATATTTTTCGCAGCAACTGCCTTTGGTCAGGGAGTTCCATCAAAGTCGGTGCCTGCGGCAGAGAATTACCCCGGTGGTCAGGAAGCAATGTATGAATTTATTAACAGCAAACTTATATATCCTCCCACAGCCAAACGAAACAGGATGCAGGGAGAATGCATCATAACCCTGACTATCAATGAAGATGGCTCTGTCTCTAATGCCCGCGTTACGAAAAATATTGGTGGTGGTACCGGAGAAGAAGCCCTCAGAGTTGTTAAACTATTGAAATTTGATGCTATTGGTTATAAATTGCAGACAAGCGTACCAGTAATTTTCAAACTATAAATTTTATATATGGAATTAAAAGACATTGCCTCTATCAGTGGAAAAGGAGGACTTTTTAAGGTTTTAAAACCGACTCGTACCGGAGTTATTCTTGAGGCAATTGATGAAACCAGGTCTAAATTCATTGCAGGAGCCAGCCAACGGGTATCCCTGTTAAAGGAAATCTCTATTTACACAACTTCAAAGGAAGGTTCTTTCCCACTTGAAGATCTGCTGGACAAACTTTATAAAGAGTATGGTGATACACTGCCTGTAACCGGAAAATCCGATAATAGAGATTTGTACGCATTTCTTGGTAAGTCAATTCCCGATTACGATCAGTCAAAGGTATATCCTTCAGATATAAAGAAATTGATTTCCTGGTATAATATATTGGCAAAGTTTGCCCCGGAAGTTCTTCAAAAAAGTACGGCTTCTGCATCTGTTACCGAAACAGCCGCTATGACAGAAGAAGTCCCGGCAAAGACCGAAGTCAAAAAGAAAGCTGCAAAAAAAGATCTTGCAGAAGCAGAGCAAGACACTTCAGCCACTCCATCCGGCAGTAAAAAAACCGGCACAAAGAAATCATCTGCCAAATAATAGCCAATTGTCTATATTTGTCATTAATGCTTCAAGGTTACTTGAGCATTAATGACAAATATACTGCTACAGTATTGTTATAATGATTTTGAGCAGGATTTGTACGCGTCAGCGAATAGGAGTGCCTTGCCTTAAATGCAATCTTGTCCGACAACTTGTAGCCTAGTCCCAAAATCCAGACCGGATTTAATGCATACATAGCACTATTGGTCTTTTGCCATCCGGCCCCATAATCGACTCTTGAAGAAACCAGCAAATCAGCAGCAAGTCCGCCATCGATAAAAAAACGTTCGTTCAGACGAAATGACATCAGCAAAGGAATCTCCAGATAGGCTATACTCCATTTAAAGAAGATCGGATCCTTTTCTGTTGCCCGGCTTCCTTTCTGTACAAAAAAAACTTCTGATTTCAACATCCAGCGCTCTCCAACAGGAAATCCTACACCTGCTCCGCCAACAAAACCGGCTTTATTAAAACCGGCCAGATTATCGCCTGAAACCTGACTGGCAGTAAGGCCCGCTGATACCTCAGCCTCAAATGACTGAGCGCAGACTGATTGAACAGAAATAAAAAAAACGGTAAGTAAAGGAAAAATGTAACGCATTTCGGGTTAAATTTAAAATATCATGTCAAATTTAGAACTTCTGAGGGAAACATCCAGACTGATTTCAAAAGACCTGTTCAGCAATAGTGAATTTCAACAGGAAATAGCGGATTATCACAATCTGAAAAATATTCTTACTGCCCGGATAACCGAACTGCTTAAATCAAACCTTAACGAACTATTGCGTATCCTTTACCGGGTTGATGTAGCTGAACACAAAGTAAAAAATGCTTTCAAGTGCATATCTGAAGAGGAAATTGCTGAGCAAATAGCACAGCTGGTTATCGAAAGACAAATGCAGAAAATCGAAATCAGAAGAAAGTACTCAGGAAAAAGCTGAGCATCTATTTAAATGAGTTCAGAATGGATACTATGGGACTGGTATACGAAGTCCCAAACATATTAAGATGAACAAGCAGATAATATAGCTTGTAAATATCCAAACGCCTTTCCATATCTTTATCAGCTGCCTGATATCCGGCATAAGCTCTATAAAAATCCATATCAAATCCACCGAACAAACTGCTCATTGCAAGATCAGCCTCTCCTCTTCCGTAGTATGCAGCAGGATCAATAAGCACAATTTCTCCCGCATCATCCACTATAAAATTTCCACTCCACAGATCTCCATGAATCAGCTCAGGTTTTCCTTCCGGTAGTAAGTCAGCCAGCTTCATGAACAAAGCCTCAAAACTCCGGTGTATGGAAGTATTCAGCATGTTTCCCGCTATTTTCAACTGACATCCCAGTCTTTGCTCAATATAAAAATCAGTCCAATCTGTACACAAGCTATTATCCTGAGGAAGAGTCCCTATATAGTTATTGTATTCCAACCCGTATCTATCCTGGCTTACCTGATGCAAAGCCCGGAGCTGTTCACCAAACTTCTGCCAGTTGCATTCGATTGGGCTGCGGCTCCTGATATACTCCAAAAGCAGATAGGTATTGCCTTCGAAGGCAATACAACCATAACATTCCGGGATACGAAAAATCCCTGTTTCTCTCAGTTTGTCAAGGTTCTTTTGCTCCGTTCGTAACAGTCCTTCATCTTTGTTCCATTTTACAAAAAATGCCCCATTGCCGGTTTCAAGCTTTGCAGCTTTACAGATATCTCCACCGGAAAGCAGTTCCACCTTCCGGAGATCAATGCCTGCCATTTCCGGAAACTGCATCCATATTTTCTGAAATTCCATTTCAAAGCCTGTGTTTTTCACAAAGAAACTTCAGAAAATTGCGGGTACATCTGTCCAGAATATCATAAACCTCGGTAAAGCCCTCCTCACCACCATAATACGGATCAGGCACATCAATCTGGCTTTTCTCGCTATCATAATCTCTCATCATTATGACAGAAGCCTTTATCTGACTGTCCTTATCCAGAGACCTGATATCCCTGAAGTTATACTGATCCATCGCCAGAATATAATCATACTCATCCAGATCGGAAACACCAAGCTGTCTTCCCTTATGATCAAGTGTAATTCCCCTTTTCAGGGCCGTTTTACACATTCGGCTGTCAGGCTGTTTGCCAATATGGTAATTCGATGTCCCTGCAGAATCTATATGAATCATTTCAGAAAGGCCTTTTTCTTCTACATGTTTTTTAAAAAGTCCTTCTGCCATAGGAGAGCGGCATATGTTCCCAAGGCAAACAAATAAAACTTTCACCATTTTTATCCGATTCAGCATGTTATATAAAGCAAATTTTAAAAAAATAATCGAAGTTCCTAACCCTCCACTCTCTTTCAAAGTATAAATAAGAAATATTATTACAATATTTGAAGAAAAAATTGAAGGTTGCCTGTTTTTACCCCATTACCATTATGGCACACGCTGATTCAAACCTCAAATTCGCTGTAAAAATCCTGATTCTGTTTGGAATTATGCTGCTTGGACTTATTAATCCTGAGGAATTCAGTACACAAAATCAGCTTTCAGATTCAACACAGCTTACTTTTGAAAATCTGCTTGACAAAACCGATCGTGTTCCTTTTATTTTTAAAAGGATTATAATGAAATAGAGCCACTGCTGCGCTTTCTAAGCCCCAAATAACATTTTCACTTTTTAATTTTGTTCAAAAAAAGATTTTTTTTCATTCTTTTATGGTTACCATTTTGTTCTGTGAAGTATATACAGACAATAACACATTACAATTCATAACCGATACCTGTTAATTTAAGAGTCTCTTTCACCGGAGGCTCTTTTTTTGTTGAAAACTTTCTACAGCCAGACTTTCAGGCCTGCGTATTCATTCCTAACTTTGGAGAGATTATTAAGAGATAATAATTCTTACTTAGGAATCATTGACAGCTATACTATCATATCAGCAATTACAGGAGATCCTGAAAAACATGGGGCTTAAGTCTACCCCCCAACGTCTGATTATACTAGAGTCCCTATATAACCTGAAGCATCCATCGGCAGAAAAAATTTTTGACTATGTCACAGTCCGTCTGCCCGGACTTTCTCTTGGCACAGTGTATAAAACACTTGACACGCTGGTACAAAATAATCTTGCTTCAAAAGTTCTTACCGACTCAGGCAATTTCCGCTATGACTGCAATACCTCATCGCATAGTCATATATATTGTACCAATACCGATGAGATCATCGATTATGAAGACAATGAGCTAAAGGAGCTTTTAGCTGATTACTTCAACCGAAAAACGAAAAAGAATCTCCGGATCACAGATATCCGGCTTCAAATCAATGCGGAAAAGATTGATCCTAAACTTGAAATACAGATTACTTAACAAATTTTTATTATTCTAAAATTTATAAATATGTCACTAGTAGGAAAAAAAGCTCCCAAATTCGCTGCTCCGGCAGTAATCAACGGTGATGAAATCGTTGAGAACTTCTCGCTGGAACAGTATGTAGGGAAAAAAGATGTTATTTTCTTCTTCTATCCTAAAGATTTTACCTTCGTATGCCCTACAGAAATTCTGGCATTTCAGGAAAAACTTTCTGAATTTGAAAAAAGAAACGTTGCAGTAGTAGGTTGCTCTACCGACACTGAAAACTCTCATCTTGCGTGGCTGAATACCCCCAAAAACCAAGGTGGTATTCAGGGTGTTACCTATCCTGTAGTTGCTGATGTTGCAAAAACCATCTCTATCAACTACGGTGTGCTTGCCGGTGAGTATGAATACGATGAAAACGGCATGATGGAATGTGTTGGTCTGCCAATTGCTTATCGTGCTACTTTCCTTATTGACAAAAACGGAATCGTCAGACATCAGCTGGTAAATGATCTTCCTCTGGGAAGAAATATTGACGAAGCAATTCGTATGGTTGACGCTCTTCACCATCACGAAAAATTTGGTGAAGTATGCCCTGCCAACTGGTCTGAAGGTGAAGCTGCAATGAAAGCAACACAAGAAGGCGTAAAAGATTATTTGTCATCCAAATAACAATTCCTCTTTCAAATACTTAAATAGCCGGTTTTACTAAAAACCGGCTATTTTTATTTTCAGACCTGCACAACTATATCTTGTTTATAGTATATTTAGTATGATGAAGAACCTATGTGTAATCGACCTGGGAACAAATACCTTCAATATGCTCATTGCCGATGGGAACGGTCAGCGGATATTTAACGAAAAAATCGCGGTCAGACTCGGTAAAGATGGTATTAATAAAGGTATTATTACAGACGAGGCTTATAGTCGGGCCATCCGGACCATGACCTATTTTAAGGAAAAAGCTGTTCAGCATAACGCTGACCTGATCGTTGCCATAGCAACCAGCGCTGTCAGAAACGCTGCAAACGGCCAGCAGCTTGTATCCGACATATTTGCACACACCGGCATACAAATAAGAGTCATTACAGGACTTGAAGAAGCCAATCTGATCTATCAGGGAGTCCGGGCAGCGCTGCATCTTGGTACAGATACTAATCTTATTATCGATATCGGCGGTGGTAGTGTAGAATGTATAGTCGGTAATCATCAGCAAATTCTCTGGAGTCAGAGCTTTGAAATAGGCGCTCAAAGGCTTTATGACCTGTTTCATACTTCTGATCCTATTCCTCCGGAACAAATAATTGCTCTGAACAATTATCTTGAAAGCCAGCTCCATCCTCTCATTAATGCTTCAATACTTTACAAGCCCACAACTCTGATTGGATCTTCGGGGACATTTGACACACTTGCCGAGATTGACTGGATAAAAAAAGGCGGCCCTCTTAATGGTAATACACCTACAGAATATCTGCTTTCCTCGATGGATTATATCTCTATTTCTGATGACATTGTTTGCAAATCACGGGAAGAACGGCTTAGTATACCAGGTATGATTGACATAAGAGTCGATATGGTGGTAGTTGCCTGCCTGCTGATAAATTTTATAAGAAAACGTCTGCAGCTTGAGGATATCAGAGTATCATCCTATGCTCTTAAAGAAGGTGTATTACACTCTATGCTTTAACCATACGGGATATATTCTGAATCTGATCACTGCAAAAATCGACAAAGGCTTCTGTCTGAGCACCCTCATTATCGGTTTTTAGCAGAATTTTCCATGTAAATTTTCCTGCCTTATTGTTTAACGGGACTTCACATACCACTTTAAACACGGCTTTTTCCCCTGGCTTTAATAATCTGAACTCCATTCCCTCGATCTCATCTGTATAAATATCCGGCCGAAGCTCTCTCATTATATTCCCGTAATTGTCTATCAGACGACTCTTTGTCCTGAAAATATTATCTTCTTCGATCGCAAAAACCTGTCCTTCGGAGATATTCTGCACCTGATAAGTCATAACCATATATTCATTTGCAGTATATTCTGTATAAGCAGGCAGTCCCTGCGGGTTTCGCCTTATACGAACTTTTCGTATTTCAATAGTTTCGGGTCTGAAACGGAGCATACCAAAGTCCTTTTGCTGTCCCGGATAAAGTGTATGCTCCAGCCGCCTTTTTATAAGTATTGCCCGGCTGAGCACCACCTGATCATGCTTCAAAGCCAGGGATTCATTATACATCTGCAAAGCAGCCTCAAAGTCACCATCCTGCTCTTTCAACTCTGCTTTCTTACGTAAATTTTCTGCTTCTTTATGCAATAGCTGCTGCTTATATGGCCGCCCCAGATCCAGAAACAACCGGTACTCATCTTTTTCTTTTATCAGCCTGAAAACCTTTTCCTCTGTAACCTGGAGGCGATCCTTACTCATCATAATAGCATCAAACTTACGGGCAATTGCCAGAGCCTGCTGATTTTCAGGCAATGTAGCAAAAGCCGAATACATCGCATATCCTACCAGCTCTCCCAATACATTGATTGCATTGGGCTTACTGATAGCCACGGTAACAAAACTCGTATCTTCGTTTATTTGCGTATCAATGATTTCATAGGAAAAATGTGATTCATATTTTTCCAGTATTTTCTTATTAAGCACATTCTCCCTCTTCAGATTTTTCACAAACTCATTTCTGTCTGTATATAGCTTATCTTCGGACGAAAGTAAATCATATGCCTTAATTCCGTTATTATCCAGAAAGGTGTGCTCCAGATAGCTGCTCACCACATCTTCAGGGCTATCCGCACAGGCCTGCAACAAAAAACAGGATGCCACGCCACAAATCCAATTGAAATATCTCCTTCTCCACATACCCCACAAAAATTTCAATTCACCCTACTACTCCAAAATGTAACCCCCGCACATCGGCGAATGTTTGTGTCAGCACAATGGTCTCCTGCTTTTACAATAATTTCTTAAACTTTTTATTGAAAGCCCCTGCGGAAAATGTAATTTTACCAGAATATTATAATTGGGTCGGGAAAAGGGTGGGTTGTCTAATTTTTTTGAAAAGTCATAGATAAGCAATGAAAGTATTAAAGTTTGGCGGAACTTCCGTTGGTAATGCCGACAGTATCTCGAAAGTTGTTGATATATTATTGTCGTACAAAAAGAAAAAAGAGGCATACACGGTAGTATTTTCAGCAATGTCCGGAGTTACCAATCTATTGGTTGAGGCCGGCAAAAAAGCCTCTGAGAGCGATGAGTCATATCAGAAAGCACTCAAGGAAATTGAAAAGAGGCACTTCGACACAATCAAAAAGCTATTGGATATTAAAACCCAGAGCAAGGTAGTAGCCCATATCCGCATGCTTATTAATGAACTGGAGGATCTCCTTCACGGTGTATTTCTTTTAAAGGAACTTTCCCCCAGGACCCTGGATCTTGTTTCAAGCTTCGGGGAGCGCATGTCATCCTACATCATGGCTGAATATATGCTGCAATCGGGCATCAAATGCACCTATGTGGATGCACGCAGCCTGATTCGTACTGATGACAACTTTGGTAACGCAAGAGTAAACGTAAAGCATACTAATCAAAACATAAAAGAGCATTTCGATGCTGCCCGCGATGTTCAGGTTTTAACAGGTTTTATTGCATCAACCGAAAAAGCCGAAACCACCACGCTTGGCCGCGGCGGTTCGGATTATACAGCATCACTGGTCGCGGCCGCCTTATCTGCCGATTGCGTTGAAATATGGACAGATGTAAACGGAGTGATGACTGCCGATCCGAGGGCTGTAAAAAGGACTTTTACGCTACCGGCAATTTCTTATGTAGAAGCAATGGAGCTCTCACACTTCGGAGCCAAGGTCATCTATCCTCCTACTCTTCAGCCCGCATTTAATAAAAAGATTCCTATTTGGATAAAAAACACCTTCAATCCTGAATTTGAAGGTACTCTTATCAGTGAGAAAACAAAAGCCAATGATTTTCTTATCAAAGGCATCTCTTCTATTGGTAATATTGCGCTTATCAATCTTCAGGGAAGCGGGATGGTTGGTGTACCCGGCGTTTCCTCGCGAGTATTCAGTGCCCTTGCCCGCAAAGGTGTCAATGTTATATTGATCACTCAGGCCTCCTCAGAATATTCTATCTGTTTTGCAGTAGCTCCGGAAGATGCTGAAAAAGCCAGGCTTCTGATCGAAGCCGAGTTTGAAGCGGAAATGGCTTCAAAGAAAATAGAGAAAGTCCATGTAGAGACTGATCTGTCTATCGTTGCCCTGATCGGTGAAAACATGAAAAAAACTCCCGGTATTGCCGGAAGAATGTTTACAGCTCTCGGTAAAAACGGGATCAATGTTATCGCTATCGCCCAGGGATCTTCAGAGCTGAATATCAGTGTAGTAATTCCTAAAAATGACTTATCCAAGGCTTTAAATGCTCTCCATGAAGCATTTTTCCTTTCTGATATCAAGACACTCAATCTTTTTGCTGTCGGACTAGGCCTTATCGGCAGTACGCTAATGCAACAAATCCGAAAAGCATCAGAATATCTTCTGAAAGAAAAGTCCTTAAAGATTAATGTCATTGCCGTTTCAAACAGCAAAAAAATGTTGTTTAATGAAAACGGTATCGATCTTAAAACCTGCAAGGACAAGCTCCTGAAAGACGGGCAGGATATGGATATAGAGCAGTTTATACGCGAAATGAAGCGTCTTAATCTGGAAAATTCTGTTTTTGTTGACAATACATCCAGCAAGGATGTCATCGTTCATTACGAAGAAATATTAAAAAGCAGCATTTCCATTGTTACACCAAATAAGCTTGCGAACTCCGGCAAATACAAAGATTACGAAAAGCTGCAAAGAGCCTGTCAGAAATACAAGGCCAGATTTCTTTATGAAACCAACGTTGGCGCCGGACTTCCGGTAATCAACACATTGAGGGATTTAAAATACAGCGGGGACAAGATTATTAAAATTGAAGGTATTTTATCAGGCACTCTTTCCTATATATTTAACAATTTCAAGCCTGGAGCCAGATTTGTTGATATCGTAAAAGAAGCGAAAGAAAGAGGATTTACCGAACCTGATCCGCGCGATGATCTGAATGGTATGGACGTAGCCAGAAAAATACTGATCCTGGCCCGTGAAGCTGGCTTTGACCTGGAACCATCCGATGTAAAAGTTGAGAATATACTGCCGGAGCCTTGCCTGAAGGCTAAATCAGTAGATGATTTCTTTGCTCAGCTTGACAAGCATAACGCTGTTTTTGAAGAACAACTGCTCAAAGCAGAAAAAAACAAAAAAGTATTACGCTTTATTGCAAAGCTTGAGAACGGGAAAGCCACTGTCAATCTGGAGTCTGTCGGACCGGAACATCCGTTCTACAGTCTGTCGGGAAGTGACAATATGATCTCGTTTACGACTGAGCGCTATAAGGAAAGACCACTGGTAATTAAAGGTCCCGGAGCCGGAGCAGAGGTTACCGCAGCCGGGGTTTTTGCTGAAATAATCAGCATCAGTAATTACCTTAAATCATAATCGTTGCAATGAAAGAAAGTATAAAGGTGTTTGCTCCGGCTACGGTCGCAAATGTCTCCTGTGGATTTGATGTTCTGGGATTTGCTGTAGATGCTCCCGGAGATGAGGTAATATTGAGAAAAACACCGGGTTCCGGATTGAAGATAAAATCCATCACCGGAGATGAAGGGCGCCTGACCAAAGATCCTTTAAAAAATACAGTAGGTGTTTCCATCAGTAATTTCCTGTACAAAATAGGATCTGATCAGGGAATTGAGATTGAGCTCAACAAAAAAATGCCGCTGGGAAGCGGACTTGGCAGCAGCGCTGCCAGTTCGGTAGCGGGTGTATTTGCTGTCAATGAATTATTAGGACGTCCCCTGACTCAGGAAGAATTACTACCTTTTGCCATGGAAGGTGAGCGTATCGCATGCGGCTCGGCTCATGCCGACAACGTAGCTCCTTCATTAATCGGAGGTTTTGTTCTGATCCGGAGCTATTCTCCGCTGGACGTAGTCAAAATACCAACTCCTTCAGACCTCTATGCAACACTCATTCACCCCCATATAGAAGTCCAGACCAAAGATGCCCGCAGTATTCTGAAGAAACAGATTCAATTGAAGGATGCTGTTATACAATGGGGAAATGTCGGCGGCCTGATTGCCGGTTTAATGCTATCTGATTACGGACTCATCGGGAGATCCATGCAGGATGTAATCGTCGAGCCGGTACGTTCTATACTGATTCCGGGCTTTGAGGAAGTCAAGCAGAGCGCTCTTGATGCCGGCGCACTGGGATGCGGGATATCAGGCTCAGGTCCTTCACTTTTTGCACTAAGCACGTCGGAAGCTACGGCACACAATGTTGCTCAGGCGATGACCAGAGCTTTTGACGCAATTAATATCGGAAGTGATATTTTTGTGTCCAAAATCAATCACAATGGTCCGATTATCCTTGATTAACAATACAAAATTCCTAATTACTTAGATTTCTACATACTGATGAAACTATACAGCACAAACAGGTCCGTTGATGAAGTCAATCTGAAAGAAGCCGTTTTCAAAGGTCTTCCTGACGACAATGGTCTCTACATGCCTACTCATATTCCCACATTGCCGGATTCTTTTTTTGAAAACATTGACAAGCTTTCCTTTCAGGAGATTGCCTTTGAAGTCTGCAAGGCCCTGATCGGTGATGATGTGGAGGAAGCTGCCCTGAAGAAAATTACCGAAGATGTACTTTCCTTCGATGCTCCGGTTGTTTCTGTTACTGACAACACTTCCGTATTAGAGCTGTTCCACGGACCATCTTTTGCTTTCAAAGATTTTGGCGCCCGGTTTATGGCCAGATTAATGGCCTATTTTCTGGAAAAAGAGCAAAAAGAAATCAATATTCTTGTTGCGACTTCCGGTGATACGGGAAGCGCAGTAGCCCAGGGCTTTCTTGGTATGTCCGGAATACGGGTTACTATCCTTTACCCTAGTGGCAAGGTTAGTGAAATTCAGGAAAAGCAGCTTACAACACTCGGAAACAACATTACGGCGCTCGAGGTAAATGGGACATTTGACGACTGTCAGCGCCTTGTGAAGGAAGCGTTTCTGGATCAGGAGCTAAAAACCCGGATGAACCTGAGTTCTGCCAACTCTATTAACATCAGCCGGCTTATTCCCCAGTCTTTCTATTACTTCTATGCCTATGCCCAGCTCAAGAAAGCGGATAAACTGCCAGTGGTATTTGCGACTCCCAGCGGCAATTTTGGTAATCTCTGCGGCGGTCTGATTGCCAAAAGAATGGGATTACCCATCGAAAAATTCGTAGCAGCAACCAATGCCAATGATATCGTACCAGCCTATCTGCGTACAGGAAAGTTCAGTCCGCGTCCAAGTATTAAGACCATCTCCAATGCCATGGACGTTGGCAATCCCAGCAACTTTGCAAGATTAATGGCCTTGTATGAAAATGACCTGGAAAAAATAAAATCTGAAATCGATGGACGTACCTATTCAGATGAAGAAACGAGGACGGCCATAAAATCCATATTTGAAAGGACCGGCTACATTATGGATCCTCATGGAGCTGTAGCTTTCCTTGGCCTGTCTGATTATCTTGCGGAATCAGGATCCGGAGCACACGGGATTTTTCTGGCAACCGCGCATCCTGCAAAGTTTATTGAAGTTGTAGAAGAGGTTATTGACCGGAAGATTGAGCTTCCCGATGCGCTGAAAGAAGCGTTCGAAAAAAAGAAAACTTCATACCCGCTCGAACCAAACCTGGCGGCTCTGAAAAACTTCCTTTTGAAATAGACTGAAAATAGTACTTCATACAATCATAAAGGCTGTCTCTGTTGACAGCCTTTATTTTTTCAATAAAGCTCATAGAATTTCTCCACAAAGAAGTCATGGTAGCCTTATAAGTCTTCATAACAGGCTCTTTTAAAAAAAACTTTAAAATCAGCATATTAATGTCATTATTTTACTATATTTAGTTAGATAATATTAATTACACTTTTATGAATTCAGGTACAATCAAGTTCTTTAATGAGAGCAAAGGATATGGTTTCATTAAGGAAGACATCTCCAACCAGGAATATTTTGTTCACGCAACCGGTCTTATCGATAAAGTTCAGAAAGACGATAAAGTATCATTTACCGTTGTTGACGGTAAAAAAGGCAAAAATGCAGTGGATGTAAAAAAGATATAACTTCTTTTGGAAATTCGTTAAGCATATTGCCCTACAATACGTTTTGAAAGGCTAGAAAAGAGAAAGAACAAGCGGGCCGGAATTTGGTTTTTCTACTCCTTCAGAGCGTATTGCATTCTTTTTTACTCCGCCTCCTCCGATGCGAGTTCTTTACTAAAACTTCTGACTTTGGGGTCAAGCTTCCGTTTTAGCTGCACATAGTGTTTGTAGTGAATAATAATCAGTTTATACCATTCCAGCGCGTTCAGCATGCCCAAGTAAGGATGCCGGGTTGTATAATTAAGAGATCCTGCTTCATCAATTTCTTTCGCTACCTTATTCATAACCTTCAGAAACTTATACAGATCATCCTTGATTTTATGAGGTCCTTCCGGTTGTATAGGGGTATAGTCAATAAAATCATAGCCTTTCAATCGCAGACCAAGCTTGGGAAAGTTCAGGATTAGTTTCCCCGAAAAGGTCTTCCGGCCATTTACTTCACCATTTCTCTGCGCAAGACAATCCTGTATATGCTTCAGATGATACGCGGTAACACCATGAATCAGGAGATCATAAAGCTGTCCGACTGAAATTTTATTAGCAACCGGATGCAGGGTAAACTGATAACGACCATAATAATCAACTTCCAGCAAGTAATACTTGGCCTTTTCCACAAATTCTTTATATGCCTTTTCTGCCTCCATCCGATGGTTATAGATTAGTTAACCAAACTTATAAAAAATTATAAAAAGACGAATTGCCAAAGCAGAAATTTAATCAACAGATATTTTCTGAAAACCAGGAAAACATCGGGAACAATCTGTCTGACAGACTCTATACTGCTAACATCTACTCAACAGTATAATAGATATTGCCCTGATAATCCAGTCTGCTGCTGACTCTGTCAAGCAATTCTTTCTGTACGTCCCAGAGAAAGAAACCTTCTTCACCGTTAAACTTTAACCTGTCAAACGGGATAGCAAACGATTTATTTCCGTCTGAATAATCAACAACCGCATATTCAACAATCCGACTCTCAGGATCATACAAAATATCCGCTATTTCTCCCAGATACTGGTCATCCTTATTTTTGACAGGATCGCCAATATTTGCTTTTGCGGTGAGTACATTAATATCCAGCATATGAACCTCCTTTGGCTTTATATATCATTGCAAACAGCCGGTAGCCTATAATGTTATGCCTGACTTTACCGCTCGCTACAAATTAAGGTATCCCTTCGGAAGAAAAAATAAAAAGATGAATATTTGATTATTTATTCGAAAAATAATTGCTTTATACTGAGCAAAGGTGGTAAAATCAATGATATCAGTAATCCAAAGAGTACAAAATGCATCGGTATATATTGATGATAAAAAATATAGCGCTATTGAACAGGGCCTGCTTATTTTACTCGGCATAGGCAATGAAGACCAGCAGGAAGATATAAGCTGGCTTATCAAAAAAATCTGTAATCTGCGTATCTTTTCAGACGAAGAAGGCAAGATGAATCTTTCGGTAAAAGATATTGGGGGTAATCTTTTAGTAGTAAGCCAGTTTACATTGCTTGCTTCTGCCAAAAAAGGGAACCGCCCTTCTTTTATTCAGGCGGCACCACCACAAGTAGCGGTTCCATTGTACGAAGCTTTTATTAAAGAAGCTTCCCTTGAAATGGGGAAACCGGTTCAAACCGGAGAGTTTGGTGCTGACATGCAGATAAATCTCCTGAATGATGGTCCCGTAACCATAATTATCGATACCAAGAACAAGCAATAATGACGATGACGATAGAAGAAGCACAAAAAATTGTAGATCAATGGATCAAAGAAGTCGGAGTCCGATATTTCAATGAGCTCACCAATATGGCTATTTTGACGGAAGAAGTAGGTGAAGTAGCCCGTATTATCTCCAGACAATACGGAGAACAATCCTTCAAGGAAAGTGACAAAGACAAAAACCTGGGCGATGAGCTGGCTGATGTTTTGTTTGTACTGATCTGTCTGGCCAATCAGACAGGAGTCGATCTTACGGAGGCGCTGGCCAAAAATCTTGAGAAAAAAACCGGACGGGATCTCAACAGACATAAAAGCAACCCGAAACTCAGATAAAAATTCGGGAACAACGACCCTTATTGTATATTTTTTGTGTTGGCAGTATGTCAGCTCTGTCATATTATAAATATAAATACTATATTAGGGGCATAAGAATTAATTGATCTATGGAAAAGTTCAGACTTTTCATTTTTACCTTAAAAAACCCTGCAAGACAGCTTTCCGGAGCATGTCCTGTTACTTACGGGCTCAGACAATTGTCTGCATCAATATCTGTCATTGAATCAGCTATTCTTATTTTTCCTGTCTCCCTGTCTGTGATCGTGAGAAACATAATTCTGCCGGGAAGTGTTTCTGTGGTGACGGCAATAGTGCGCGTCAGCAATTCGGTCTGACTATCATCGAATAAATCAGTCACGTAACAGATAGTCCGGACAGCAACCTGACTCGTCTTAGCTTAAATTCATATATTAGATATACTAACTTACTAATTAAATAATAAAATACTTTTTATGGCCGGGAAGTATAATATACTGGTTGAGAAAACCAAAAATTCCAAAATCTCCGAGACTAATTTTGATGAATTGGAGTTTGGATCGGTATATGCCGATCACATGTTTGTCGCTGATTATAAAAACGATGAATGGGTCAATCCCCGTGTCGTCCCCTTTCAAAACCTGTCGATGAGCCCGGCTACATCAGTTCTTCATTACGGACAATCGATCTTTGAAGGAATGAAGGCTTATAAAAATGAAAAAAATGAAATTCTTATCTTCCGTCCGGAAGCACATGCCAAACGTCTGAATCGTTCCGGGGAAAGACTTTGTATGCCGGAGTTTCCTGAAGATCTGTTTATGGAAGGTCTTAGCCTTCTCTTAAAGATCGATGAGGCCTGGATTCCACCGAAACCAGGCAACTCTCTGTATATAAGGCCTTTTATGTATGCTTCGGATGAATTTATCGGTGTAAGACCGTCTAAAACATACAAATTTATCATTTTTACCGGCCCTGTAGCCGGCTATTACAAAGGCAATGTCAACGTATTGGTTGAAACCAATTATGTCCGTGCAGCGGAAGGCGGTATAGGATTTGCAAAATCCGGAGGCAACTATGCGGCATCCCTTCTTCCTGCAAAACTTGCCGGAGAAAAGGGCTATCAGCAGCTTCTATGGACGGATAGCAAAGAACACAAATATTTTGAAGAATCCGGAACAATGAATATTATGTTCCAGATTGACGGGAAATTAATAACACCACCAACCGGAACTTCTATTCTTGCCGGTATTACACGCGATAGCATCGTTACTCTCGCCAGAGACTGGGGGGTTACTGTTGAAGAAAGAAAAATTGGCATTGATGAGGTAATTGAAGCCCTTAAGGCCGGTAAGCTCGAAGATGCATTCGGAACCGGAACAGCTGCAGTAATTACCCATATAGATGTTATCCATTATAATGGAACCGATTATGCATTACCCGGAGGAGAAAAAAGATCCTTATCTGAACGAATCTCTGCTGCTCTCAACGAAATAAAGCTTGGACATTCTGAAGATAAGTTCGGCTGGGTATATAAGGTAAAAGTATAACAATAAAAAAACCTCCTTAACAGGGAGGTTTTTTTATTTCCATTCAGTTATATCATTTATTTTCATCTGATTCTTTTCCTATGATATGGACTGGCTTTAGGATCACATTGTTCAACTATCTACGAGAACACAACCGAAGCCCGCTATTTATCTATCGGAAAATAAGCCCTTTGTGAGACAATGTAAACTCACCTGTCTCCGGACATTTAATGCCTTACAACTCCATTGGACTCTAGAACCGGTTCTTTCATAACTATTGCACCATCCTTCAGAATAGGCACCACATCAAACTTATCCATTGTGAGGCAGAAATCGATATCTTTATCAATATCGAGATGCCTCAGACGGCGAACATGAGAGCAATTGCCCAGAAAACCTTTAAGATTACCTTTGGCCTGCCGAAACAAGGCAAGAGCAGCAAGAGCAGCATCATTGTCAATAAAAAAATCATCTTTCAACGCTTCAACAATAGCTCCGGCAAATAACGTATCTTCCAGGTTTACCTTTCCTTTCCAGCCGGCACATACAATCAGGACATCATTGGGCTGTTCGCGGAGGTAGTGAGCAATAGCTGCTCTGTTTAGAAAGCTACCGGCTACAACAGCAGCGGCTTTCCTGCATTTTGTGATTGCATATGTTCCATTCGTTGTAGTTACCGCGATCGTTTTTCCTACCAGCGCTTCATCCATATAGCTAAAAGGCGAGTTACCGATGTCAAAGCCCTCCGCTTTTTTCCCGTCCCGTTCTGCGGCAGCGATATAACCCTTTTTCTTCAGTTCACTACATTCCTCCAGGCTTGCCACAGGAATTATTTTACTTACTCCATTGGCTATTCCGGTAGTCATACATGAAGTAGCTCTCAGAATATCCACTACTACTACATTTTTTCCTTCTATCGGATACAGATGCAGCAGTTCCGGAGTAAGACAAACATCAATTTGCCTCATAAATTAGCGTTTAAAGAATGGCAATTTAATAATTTTTGCCGAAAGTGACTTATTTCGTACTAAAATGTAGATTTTCTCTCCGGGATTGGCATAAGCAGTTGCTATATACCCAAGCCCTATTCCCTTATTAAGGGATGGTGACAGTGTTCCGCTTGTAACATATCCTATTTTTTGCCCCTGAGCATCAACAATATCATAATGACTTCTTGGCACTCCCCGCTCCTCAAGCTCAAACCCGATCAGCTTTTTCTCCACCCCCTTCATTTTTTGCTCCTGCAGTTTTTTTGAGGCCGTAAACTCTTTTGAAAATTTGGTTATCCAACCCAAACCAGCCTCCAGGGGAGTAATAGTATCATCTATGTCATTGCCATAAAGACAAAATCCCATTTCGAGGCGCAGGGTATCTCTGGCACCCAGTCCAATCGGCTTAATATCATCACTCTCTCCGGCCTTAAAAAGTTCCGTCCACAACCTGAGTGCGTATCCTTTGTCTACATATAATTCAAATCCTCCTGCTCCTGTATAGCCTGTAGCAGAAATCAAAACCTCCTTTATGCCGGCAACTTCACCTTTCACAAAAGAATAATAGGGGATTTTGGCCAGATCTGCCGATGTCAGCTTTTGTACCACTCCGGCGGCTTTGGGCCCCTGTACGGCAAATAAAGCGGTATCATCTGAAATATTGCTCAACCTGACATTTTCTGTATTATTATCACGCACCCACTGCCAGTCTTTGTCAATATTTCCCGCATTCACGACCAGCATATACCGGTCTTTCTCCAGACAATACACAAGGAGATCGTCTATTATACCGCCGGTACTATTGGTAAAACAGGAATATTGTACCTTACCTGGTTCCAATACTGAGGCATCATTCGTACAGATCTTCTGGATCAGATCGAGGGCTTTCTCTCCTTCAATCAGAAATTCTCCCATATGAGAAACATCAAAAACCCCCACTCCCCCGCGTACTGTCAGGTGCTCTTCAAGATCTCCGCTATATCGTACAGGCATCTGAAAACCTGCAAACGGAGCCATTTTTGCTCCGAGCTCTATATGCAGATCGTTTAAAGGAATTTTCTTCACATCTATAGACTGTTCCATAAATCTCCGTCAAAAAAGTTCTAATTGATTATTAACTAAATTAAAAGACCGGCGATGATACGGAGTAAGACCAAAGCGTAGAATTGCTTCACGGTGCTTGGGTGTACCGTAACCCATATTGTTTTCCCAATCATATTCCGGGTGATTCAATGCAAGTTTCCTCATCAGATCATCCCTATAGGTCTTAGCCAGAATCGAGGCTGCGGCAATACTATAAAACTTTCCATCTCCTTCCACTACACATTCATAGGGGATATTGTTATAAGGACGGAAGCGGTTTCCATCAATAAGCAAAAAATCCGGGTTGCTTCTCCGTCTGTCCAATGCCTTATGCATAGCCAGAAAGGAAGCATTCAGTATATTAATCTTATCGATCGTTTCATTGCATACTTCCGCAACTGCAAAATCAACAGCTTCTTTTTCTATTTCCTTGCGCAGCTCTTCTCTTATCCTGGGATTCAGCTGCTTCGAATCATTTAAAACCGGATGAAAATAATCTTCCGGCAATATTACAAAAGCTGCAACAACCGGACCCGCATAGCATCCTCTTCCGGCTTCATCAAGGCCGGCTTCAATAAGCTCAGGATGTAAACAAGATTGTAATTTTGCCATTCTGCATTAAATTTAACAAAATAAGGATGGAGCATAAAATCAAAAACATATTTTTGCTTACCTGAATTATTTATATCAGATATGGACCATACAATCAACCCCTGGAAAAAATTAAGCGAACGAACTATATATGAGAACCCCTGGATACATGTCCGGGAGGACCGTGTAATCAATCCCGCCGGAAAAGAAAATCCTTATGGTGTAGTCAGCTTTAAAAACCGGGCTATTGGTATTGTCCCGATTGATGAAGACAGAAACACATGGCTTGTAGGACAATATCGTTATCCTCTTGATGAATATTCCTGGGAAATTCCAATGGGCGGGGGGCCTCTGGAAGAAGATATTTTGCTGTCCGCTCAAAGAGAGCTAAAGGAAGAAACCGGGCTGAGCGCCAGAAAGTGGATGGAAATAGGAAGGATTCATACTTCAAACTCAGTAACGGATGAAGAAGGATTTATTTTTATCGCTACAGGACTGACCGAAGGAGCTACCGAATTTGATGAAACGGAGGTTCTGTCCATTAAAAAATTACCTCTCAGCCAAGCCGTCGAAATGGTTATGTCGAATACCATAACGGACTCCATAAGTATTGCGGGGCTATTAAAAGCAGCACGAATTATGGGACTGTAAAACTCCGAAGCATCAGGCAAAAGCCGGAGATCGCACGTTCTGCACCATCTCCGGCCTGAAACTCCGGTGAATTACTGAATATAACTAAAATTGTACCCTGCCTTGAGTTGTATAAGAAACTCGTACATCAGGTGAATAACGTTCTCTACATCATCTTCATGCACCATTTCGACGGTGGTATGCATATATTTCAGAGGAAGACTGATAAGCGCTGAGGCTACTCCTGCATTGGAATAGGCAAATGCGTCAGTATCCGTTCCGGTAGCCCGGGTCGCTGCAGCCCTTTGAAACGGTATTTTTTTCTTTTCAGCTACTTCAATGAGCATTTTCAGCAGGTTATTTTGTACAGCAGGTCCATAGGTCAGCACAGGGCCGCTGCCACTGCTCAGATCACCACTCTGCACCTTATTGTAAGCCGGTGACTGCGTATCATGACAAACATCTGTAATAATGGCCAGATCCGGCTGTATACGATGTGCGATCATTTCAGCGCCTTTAAGCCCGATTTCTTCCTGCACCGCATTGACTATATATAAAGTAAATGGCAGCTTTTTCTTGTTTTCCTTCAGCATACGGGCAACTTCTGCAATCATAAAGCCTCCCACCCTGTTATCCAGCGCTCTGCCGCAATACCATTTTTTGTTCAGAACCATAAAATCATCCTGAAAAGTAACCACACATCCGACATGCACCCCAAGCTTTTCTACTTCTTCTTTTGAGCTGCAGCCCAGGTCCAGGAAAAGCGTCTTCATAGTAGGCACTTTCTCGTCGGACGACTCCCGAACATGAATGGCAGGCCAGCCAAACACACCCTGCACAATCCCTTTATCGGTATGTATATTGACTCTTTTGGAAGGAGCAATCATATGATCCGAACCCCCGTTTTTACGAAGATATACATAGCCATCCTTGGTAATGTAATTGACAAACCAGGAGATTTCATCGGCATGGGCTTCAATAACCACTTTGTATTTTTTACCGGGATTAATCACTCCCACTACTGTGCCATATGTATCTGAGAAATACTCATCAATATATGGTCTGATATAGTTCAGCCAAAGAAGCTGACCGGAAGATTCAAAACCGGTCGGTGAAGGGTTATTGACGTATTTTTCTAGAAATTTCAGACTATCTTTTTTCATTTTGATTCCTGTTAAATAAGTTAGTTGAATGAGCATCTGTGTCCAGACATTGTACAATATAAAAAGCCCGGACACAGAAGTCAACCGTTCGGTCACATATGCGGATAATTTGCCTGTGGCTGTATTCTGTCTTCTTCAAGATAATCCAGATCCTCTCCGAATGTTTCTCTGAGCTTGGATAATGACCAGAACGAAATCAGCATCAGAGCAGGAGTAACAATATATGCTGTATATATTAATGCATTTTCATTCAGAACCGGATTTGAACTTGACAAAAAGGCTGAAAAAATCCCGTCAAAAACCAGCGAAATAGGCACCAGCGATCCTCTGACAAAATTAGGAACGGTAGTAGCAACTGTTGCCCGCAGATTTGTTCCGAAATGCTCTGCCGCTACGGTGACAAATATCGCCCAGAAGCCTACGGAAAAACCAAGCAGAAAAACCAGTGTATAGAATAAGGTGGCAGTGATTCCGGTAAGAGACAGATATAAACCGATAACAATAATCAGGGCAACATAAAAAAGACCTATTACTTTTTTCCGGCTATGTATCAGCTGGCTTAATACACCACTTGCAATGTCACCGAAAATCAATCCGGTATAGCAGAGCATAACACTAATGGAAGGCTCGACTTTTCCTTCAACATTCAGAATAGCCGAAATTTCAGGGGCTCTGCCCACCAGTATACCAATCACATACCAGATAGGCAGCCCGATTAGAATGCAGTGCAGATAACGCATGAAACGACGATTATTGGCAAAAAGCATAAAAAAGTTGCCTCTTGATACTTTTCTGCTTTCCAGCTTTTTGAAGATTCCGGATTCAAACACACTAATACGCAACAGAAGCAGAGATATTCCAAGACCACCACCCAGGAAATAGGCAACTTCCCAGCCAAAGTTGTTCGCAACAACTGCCGCGACAACTGCTCCGCATACTCCTATTGATGCCACAATCATAGTACCATACCCTCTGGTCTCCTTGCTCATAATTTCAGAAACCAGAGTAATGCCGGCCCCAAGCTCTCCGGCAAGCCCAAGACCTGCTACAAAACGAAGCACTGCGTAGGCTGTCATAGAATATTCTCCGAATATGCCAACCATTCCATTAAGAGCATTGGCTACGGAATACATCAGTATGGAACCAAACAGCACAGAAAGTCTTCCTTTCTTATCTCCCATGATCCCCCACAGAATTCCTCCTATAAGCATCCCGATCATCTGCACATTAAGCAGGAACTGAAACTCTTTCAGCACATTTCCCTGCTCGATACCCAAGGCAAGCAAACTATCCCGCCCAATTATCAGAAACAGTACCAGGTCATAGATATCTACAAAATAGCCCAATGCCGCCACTATGACTGTTATATTGAGCACATCCCGAACGTTTATTTTTACCGGTTTATCAACCATATATCATATTTTAAGATGCGAAAATAAAAGAAAGTTACAGGTTGTACAACTATGAATAAAAAGGCTTTATCTGTTATATCAGTTTGTTGTGGTAACTCCTTAATCAGGACGAGACGCTTACTTCACTACGCACTGATTTACAGATTTATTTCATTGTAGCAGAAAGGAGCTTAAGGCTCAAAGATTGCAGCGTAACAGTTAACAGGAACAACGTTTATCGAAGCACGACGATGAGGGATAATTACGATTACGGGGAACGATTTCTACCGCAGCCATTCGCTGACCATCGTATCATCAATCTGATAATAAGAAGGTTTATTAACAACAATCTTGTTGTTAATAAAAAACACTTTTGGCAGTTCCGGTCCGCTCAGCTTTATGAAATCACTACCCTTTAAGCGGGTATGAGGAATATCTTCGGATTTAGTTTCCTTAAAAAATTCGGTCTGCTCCTGATCATCCCCGTTTAACACCATAAAAATCTTAAGATCCGGAAACTTCTCCTTAAGTATACGAAATTTGTATGCAGCCAATTTACAATGCGGACATGTCATACTGAAGAACCCTATTATCCATTTATCTTCCGCGAGATTCTCCCTGACAGCTTCATTATCCTTTTTCTCTGTATAAATAATACTGACTTCCAGCTCATACCCGGTTGTTTCATTGTCAAAGGTCTCAGAATTGGCCAGCGTGACCGGATTGAGTATAAATGGCAGACTGAAAGAAAGAATAAACCCGGCAACCAGTATGACTGTCCTGTATTTAAAATTCCAGACTACCGGCCTTTTGATTAAAAAAAGAACCAGGCCTATCATTACAATATTTTTAACGATTGCCTGTAGTGGCGTCATGGGTAATAACGAACCAAAGCACCCGCAATTGCCCTCATTACCCTGCATATACCAGAGAGCAAGAAGGTAAAAGGAAAAAAAACTAAGTAAAAGGATAACTCCATTATAAAACCATCGGGCCGGAAGAAGATTCCCGATAAGGGTAAAGCCGATAAAAAGCTCCAGACCAATCAGTAAGCGGGAAAGAAATGGCGCAGTGCTCCAAGATGCTATATTCAGTTCAACAAAGGTGAACTCAAAAAGCTCTATAGGATAGAGCTTGGCGAATGCGGAAACGAAAAAAACAAGGCCGCAAAGAATCGAAACAAGAATATGAATAGTTTTTGCCATGCGGCAAACGTGATTAATAAACGATCCAAAAATCGACCAACAAAGACTTAAATTAAAATAGTAATGACCAATAATTATTGGTCATTACTATTTTTTTTAGTAAAATGAGGATACTCCTTACTTCAGTTCGCAAGAACCACCGACTAAGGAGAAAGCTGTACTTTGAACATCGCAAGCCTTCTTAGCATCTTTCTTAGAAGTCTTAGTATACTTGAAATTTTCAGAGTCACCATCAGCATCTTTGCAAGCACAAGTGTGATCTTTTTTGCAAGAAGCAAGAGAAGCTACAAGAGCAAGTCCCATTACGATAGAAAATACCTTTTTCATACTCGGTTTAATTTAAAATAAAGTTTAAAATTGATTATATTTTCCTATTCATTAACAAAATACCTTACAGGATTTTGTGACGGCAAATATTATATTAAAAAAAATACATTGCAAGAAAAAAGGAATTTTTATTAAACAAACTATATAATACATAAAAATGCAACCCAATACGTTAATCACCGTATTTTGTTGCATTTTTTTATTATAGAAATCATCAAAATATATTATACATCACTATGACCTATATTACGGCATTCATTAAAAAAACATACTTCAAAATACATTTTGTTATATAAAATACATTCATATGTTTGCATAACAATATATTAAAAAACAAACAACTATTTTTTTATGAAAAAAACTTTTTATTTCATTCCGACAATCAGCTTAGTATTTTTATTCTTTGTTTTATCTTGTTCTAAGAAAAATGAACCTGCACCGAATAGTCAAGGCAAAATAGAGCACCTCCAACAGACACCTTCCATAAACTCAGCGTATGCTTTTCGCAAAATAGAACTTAATGACCAGGAAGGCAATATCAGGCTATTTCTGAGCATCGAATCTCCCTCAGAAGAACAATTAGATGCATTTATCACAAATAACAGTATTTCTGTAGTCACCAATACGGAAATACAAGACAATGAAGACATCAACCGTCAAGGTGAATCTATTGACAACGATTCAAACAAAGATGACTCAGAAGACGATGGGGTTCACATTTTGATAGACTCGATTCAACAAATCAATCCGGTAAATAATTACTCCATAAAAATAGAATCTAACACAAACAATTTTCGCATTGCAGGCTCAGCTACAGCCTATGTATATTTTGATGAAGCATATCAATGCATGACTCTTACTTTATGGCCAGGCGCAACAACCGGTGCCCATATAGAATGGCAGACACCTCAATTAACTGCTTATTGCGGACAACGTTTATGGTTCAACACACACAGATCTGATCTTGTCTTTCCCAATGCTGCACCATTACCGAATAGCACATCCTACTGCCTGAGCAATGCTGATTTTATCAGAATGCAGGACTGCAAAGGCGCATTCAATCCCAGAGCTAAATATACACTTTATTATGGTAGTACAAGTAATATGCTTATGGCAACTTATTACTAATTAAGCTTGTAAAGTACTTAGCAATTCCAGCTCCTGTTTACTCGAAAACAGGAGCTTTCTATTTTTCCACTCTATTATCCCTCTATGTTAGCCCACTCTCGTTTATTACAATCTTCAAATGTTTTTATTATAGCTATCGGGATTTAAACAATAAAAGTCGCTTTTTATTAGAAAAATAAGATGTAATATTGGGGAATCTCACTATTATCAAGAGCTAACTGTGTTATTCCAATTATTCTATTCCTTATCTATAGGTCTGTATTATCTCCTGCTGAACCTTGCTGCCCCCTTCAATTCTAAGGCACGTCTATGGCTGAATGGCCGCAAGGATATTTTCGGTGAAATTCGGCGCCGGCTAAACGGAGATACTTCCCCCAGAGCCTGGTTTCATTGTGCATCGCTCGGAGAATTTGAGCAGGCCCGTCCGGTCATAGAGCGTTTCAGAGACTCCTTTCCACAGCATACAATTGTCCTTACCTTTTTCAGCCCTTCAGGATATGAGATCCGGAAAAATTACCCGGGAGCCGATTATGTTTTTTATCTGCCACCGGATACAAAAAGCAATGCTCAAAAGTTTGTACACATCGTATCGCCGGCGATCGCTTATTTTGTTAAATATGAATTCTGGTTTCACTACCTGAATGAGCTGCATAAAAAATCAATTCCGGCAATCTCCTTTTCGGCTATTTTCCGGCACAATCAATTGTACTTTAAGCCGATTGCCAAGCCCTATAAAAATCTCCTGCAGTCTTTTAAGCATATCTTTGTTCAGGATCGGGCTTCTCTCGAGCTGCTTGAAGAACATGGGTTTAAAAACGCGGAAATCACAGGTGATACCCGATTTGACCGGGTTACGGAAATTGCGACTCAGCGTAATGAAATCCCGTTAGCTGCCCGGTTTAAAGGACAATCTCCCTGCTTTATCATCGGAAGCGCCTGGGAAAAAGATATTCGCATTTTTTTTCCTGTGCTGCTGGCTGTTCCTGATCTCAAAATCATTATCGCACCGCATGAAATTAAAGAAAAGACACTTTTGCTTATCGAACAGATGACCACATCAAGTATCCGGTACTCGAAAGCCAATGACAACACAATTGCTGATCAGAGAGTTCTTATTATTGATAACATAGGGATGCTTTCATCGCTTTATGCTTATGCTGATTATGCAGCGGTCGGGGGAGCTTTTGGCAGTGGCCTGCATAATACGCTCGAAGCAGCTGTGTATGGAATGCCCTTGTTTTTCGGCCCCAATCACCGGAAATTTAAGGAAGCGCTGGATCTCAGAAAGATTGAAGTGGCATTTAGCATACATAATCAGGAGGATTTCCGTAAAAAGTTTGAATCTGTATATAATAATGAGGAGCTTCGGATAAAGCTTGCTACCCGGGCCTCCCGTTATGTCAATGAAAATACCGGAGCAAGCGATAAAATTATAGCCTGCTCTCAGGCATTGCTAAATTCAAGATGAAAGGAATCGTTACGAAATCAACCGGCTCCTGGTACGACCTGCTTGGTGAAGACCGCCAGATGTATCAGGGAAGACTGCGCGGTAAGTTTAAGACACACGAGCTTAAAGTTACCAATCCTATTTCGGTGGGGGATAATGTTGAGTTTGAGCTGGTCGGTGATGGCACTGTAAGCATCACTTCCATTTTGCCCAGACAGAATTACATACTGCGCAAATCTCCGCACAAAACTGCTCATGCACATCTTCTGGCTGCCAATATTGACCAGGCGGTACTGGTAGTTACTATTGCCAGACCCAGAACTTCTACCGGTTTTATTGATCGCTTTCTTATTTCAGCGGAAGCATTTCGTATCCCGGTGATTCTTGTTTTTAATAAAACAGATCTGCTGAATGACGATGATCTGGAACTCAGAGATGCCCTGACCTTATTATATCAGCCGGTATGTGAAGAGATCGTGCATTGTTCGGCCCTGACAGGGGAAAATACGGATCAGCTGCAGAACCTTCTGCATGGCAAAAAGACATTACTTTCCGGTCATTCCGGGGTAGGGAAAAGTACGGTAATCAACCGAATTGCTCCAGACTTAGACCTCCGAACCGGAGAAATTTCCAACTTCTCTGAGAAGGGGACACATACCACTACTTTTGCCCAGATGTTTGAGCTGGCCAACGATACGTTTATAATCGATACTCCGGGAATAAAGGAGCTTGGCCTGATCGATATGGAGAAGGAAGAAATCGCCCATTATTTTCCTGAAATGCGTGCACTGCTGGGTAACTGCCGGTTTCACAATTGCCTGCATGTAAATGAGCCGGGCTGTGCGGTAAAAAGCAGCGTAAATGACGGAACCATTCATGAAAGCAGGTACTATAATTATCTGGGTATGCTCGAAGAAAAAGACACGCACCGATAATATCTCTCCTGTATGGTGCATATTCGGAATATTGAAGAAAACTGAATGAAAAGGAGCATTCTAGGCACATTTTCCACCAAGCTGCTTACGGCGCTGCTTAGCTTCGCCCTGATTATACTTCTGTCGCAGAATCTAGGAGCAGAAGGCAAAGGAGAAGCGAGCCTGATTCTGACAACCATTTCCATAATTATTCTTTTCTGTGATTTTGCAGGTGGTTCAGCACTGGTTTATCTTGCTCCCAGACACGATCCCGGCCAGTTGCTGATAGCCTCCTACCTCTGGACCATTCTGATATCATTACTGGCTTTTCTTATCCTGTATATATATCCGATTCTGCCGGAGCAGTATATCCTGCATACCGTCCTGATTGCTTTTATACAATCATTGTCCGGTATACATCTTTTCATTCTGCTATCCGGTGAAAAGATACAGCTGTTTAACCTGGGAAAACTGATTCAGATAGCCAGCTGCATCATCATAGTGGCTTTTATTCTGTATTTTGCTAACTATAAGTCCGTATATGCATACATCACCGGCTTATATATATCCAGTGCGCTTGTCCTATTTCTGAGCACCATATGGCTACCCCGAAATAGTATACTGCCTGAAAAAAGAATGTCGGGCATACCCATCCGGACTATGCTAAAACTGGGGAGCCTGAACCAGTTTGCCAATATTGCCCAATTTCTGAATTATCGTGCCAGCTACTATATTCTGGGCATATACTGGACGGCAGCTGAAATCGGCATTTACTCAAACAGCGCATCTATCGCTGAATCGGTATGGATAGTTACAAACAGCATCAATCTGGTGCAGTATGCTTCTATTGCCAATTCTGAAAATAATTCGTACAATAAAACCCTTACCATAGGCTTGTGCAAAGTCACCTTTCTGATTACGGTAATTCCTGTAATCATTCTGTATATTCTTCCGGCTCAGGCATATGAAGTAATATTCGGAGAGGAGTTCGGCTCGATGACTTACGCTGTAAAAGCTCTGACCCCCGGTATTCTGCTGTATAACTTCTCCAAAATACTCAGTCATTATTTTTCAGGCACCGGCCGGTATCAGTACAATATGATCGGAGCTTTTGCCGGATTGATGGTCACCATGGCAGCAGGCTTCTGGCTGATACCGCTATCACCGCTCAGCGGTTCAGGGCTGACCGCCAGTCTGTCTTATTTCTTCTCATCATTTATTCTATTGGTTATCTTCCTAGTTGTAGAGAAAGAATCTCCTGCCCGGTTTCTACCCAATAGACAGGACTGGACGCTTATACGAAAAGAGATATCCTTTCGGCTTCACAAAAAGAAATAACACTATGCCAAACGTCTGAATAAACGGTAAAAGCTACTCAGATCCAATCTTAGCACTGCCAGTAAACTCAGCATATAGCCTGTTGCTGACGTATCTTTGAATGGCAGAAGACTCTGATACAATCTATATAGCTTAAAGTTGCCGGTCAGGCAGGCCACTTTCATTTCGTAGCGAATCCGTGTCTGCAAAGCCCTGTGCTCTGCATCATTTTTATTCAGCCATCGGATCTTTTCACAAACCCGACAGGTTGACTCCTGCAGACCGGATGTTTTAAGATAAAAACTATTGGACAAGGCGCTCGCATGCACACGTTTTTTAACAGTAACCCGGTTCAGAAAGCGGAAATAAAAACTCCTTGATGCCCGTATCCATAAATCAAAGTCTTCATAGGTCAGTGTTTCATCATAACCACCCAGGGCTTCCAGCATAGATTTCCGCATCATAACGGCTGGTGGAGCAATAAAATAGCGCTGTACAACATCTTTATATACATCGCCATCCGGTATATGATCACCCGCTTTGAAATGTTGTTTCAGAAACTTCCCCTCCGCATTCACATACACGGCATCTGAAAAAAGCACTCCATACGTATCAGGATGCTCCTCAAACGCAGCGACCATTTGCTCAACCATATCCGGCAACATGAGATCATCCGTTGCAAAATCGATTATGTATTTACCTCTTGCCAACTTTAATGCCTTGTTAAATGACCGGCAATTGCCAAGATTCTGCCCGGATTGTAAAAAACGGATATCTCCCGGATATTCCCGGATTACGTCCCGGATCAGCTCTACGCTCCCATCCTGACTGCAATCATCCGACACGATAATCTCAATAGCAGGATAGGTCTGCCGGAAAACGGACTGCAATGCCTCCCGAAGATACGCTTTATGATTGTAGCAAAGCGCAATAACAGTTACCAGCGGCTTCATCAGGTTGCCAATTTTTTACTGAACATGTATTTCTCACTATACTTGCCGCCCATATTGGCTTTAAACCGGGCCAGCCCTTCATTAAGCACTCCTTTGTCCGTGGCAATACCAAGATCCAGTAGCTGATAGCCATTTGTGCGACCGTATGTTGCCATTGCTTCAATTAATCCGGCCACAGGGCTGTATTTCCGATACTCAGGCAGCTCTCCGACATAAAAATTATAAAGTACGTCCTGGTTAATATGCACCGTTACTGCCACCGCGACCATGCGGTTATCTGCAATCGTTCTGAAAACACGGTACACGGCAGGTAATTGTTCAAACATTTTCATAAAATCTTCCCACGACATTGTCAGCGGATAGCCTCTTTCTCTCCTCGATATCTTTAGCAATTGATACACTTCTTCCAGAGACGGCTGAGCCCACGGCTCCGATAGAATTGCTTTATTCCGGAGCGATCTCAGACGGGACCGGGCAGACTCTTTCAGTCCTGCATGAAAATCTTCTGACAGATCCAGATGAAAGTTGCTATCTGTATAAGCCAGCCGATATCCATGATTCGTCAAAAGCCTGTATTGCCGTACTGCGCATTCCGGAGCATATATTACCGGATAGGTTCGGATACTCAGATGATCTGCTCCAAGACTATGTAGATAGTGTTCTGTCTGATTGATAAACCAGGCCAGCCATTCATCAGAAAGCTGTTCAGAAAACTGGAAGGAGCCATATGAGGCACGTGAGAGAGAAACCGCCTCTGCTCTTTCAAGAATAAAGTGAATCTCGGCTACCACATTATCTGATGCCTTGTTCTTAAGAAAACAGGACACCCGACGACATTGGGGCCTGAGAGCATGATACTCCTCCCGGTTGAACAAAAAAGGATCATACCCTCTCTCAATATTTTCAGAAAGACTGGAAACTACCTCAAACTCCATTTATAAACGTCTCATAATCGGTAATATAATTTTGGCTATCATACGATTCAGATGCAAAGCTCACCAAAATACTATTTTCGTCCATAATTACTTTACGCCAGTAATGACACGGAACAAACAATCCGGTATCCGGCTTTTCAAGTCTATAGCCACTGCGTTTCCCCTGTCTGTCCGTCAGCTCGACCTCTACTTTCCCGCCTAACGCAAGCAAAACCTGCATACCTGCTTTATGTGCATGATCGCCCCTTATTGTATTCTTGGCAGCACCATAAATCCAATAAACACGCTTTATGGGAAAGGGAATTAATCCTTCAGCTTCTGCAAAAGAGAGGCTGCCATCAGGACCGGCATCAAACACCGGGAAATCAATCAAACCGGGGATATTCATAGAAGCGAAATTAATGAATTATGAACAAGTGACATGAGAATCTGTCCCTTATTAATAGTATATTAATTGTACGCAGATTCTCAGAAGGGATTTATTATATGATATATATACTCATTACGATTGTTCTTGTTTCGCCCTTCTTTGTCCTTTTCCATTTATTCGGTAAACACGGAATTAATTCTTTTCAGGCTATTGTTTTCAACTATATAATCGGCATTATTGGCCTGCTTTCGTCCGGCAACTAACGAAGCAAGGGTTTTCACTGTAACCATTGGAATTATCATGGTAACTCCGATCTTTGCAGCCCGGGTACTCAACGAAAAACATACCATGATCTGCTGGCTTGGCATGGCATTGGCGGGTACATCCTTAGTATTGATTTATGTCTGATTTACATGCGCACCAGAGTTCTTTTTGTATTTTCATTATTTCTTCTGATCCTGAGCTATAATCCGGGATTTTCACAGGCAACCATGCTTGACGACAAAGAAATGCAGGACGTTGTCAGCAAAGGACTTGAAAAAATGTACAATCTGGAGTTTGAGGAAGCCGAAAAATATTTCTTAAAAGTAAAGCAGAAATATCCGGATCATCCTGCTTATGAGCTTCTGAATTCTATGAGTCTTAGCTGGGAAATGCAGTATAATAATTCCTTCAAAAAAAGAGGCAAAGAGAATCTGAATTATCTTGAAGAAGCTGTAAAGAAGGCGGCAAAGCTGCTTGAGAAAGACAACAATGATCCGGAAGGAATCTTTTTTACACTTGCCGGTCGCGCATCGATTGCCTTATACTATGCGCAGACAAACGAAACGCTTAAATCTGTCAATGAAGCCCGCAAAGCATACTACCTTATCAAAAAAGCAGATGCATGGAAGGACCGGCTTATGGATTTCAACCTGCCGGTAGGATTATACAATTACTATGTGGTGCAGTATCCGGAAAACCATCCTGTATTTAAGCCATTTATGTTCTTCTTTATGAAAGGAGACAAAGCCAGAGGCCTTGAACTGATGGATAAGTGCAGCCGGAAAGGTATCCTGAGCCGGACTGAAGCAACCTATTATTTATCTCATATCTATCTGCGGTATGAAGAGGATTATGCCAAATCTATTCCATACGGAGCCAGGCTTGTCAAAGAATTTCCGAACAATATTTACTTTAAAATAAATTATTGCGAAGCGCTTATCGGAAATCAACAATATAAGGAAGCTGAGTTTATCGCATATGACCTCTACAAATCGGAAGTTCCGGCAGGAAAAATTGCTGCTTATACGTATTACGGACTACTTAATGAAAAATATTTTAAGCATCCGGATAAAGCCAGAAATTATTACAATCAGGCGCTTCAGCTCGCCCGAAACTGCGAGTTCCCTGTGCAGGATTTTACAGGACAGTGCTATGCCGGTCTGGGCAGAGTATATCACTCATCGGGGGAAAAGGAAAAAGCCATTGAAGCGTATAAAAAGTGTCTGGATGAAACCGATTATCTGTCCCTGATGCGGGAAGCCAAAGACTATCTCAGCAAGCATGACTGACGACCGCTATCTTACTATTGACAGCAAATCAGAAGGTTTGTATAAAGAAAAAGGCAGCAAGTTTCTGGCCTATGCCCTTCCGGTACGGTCGGAATCCGAAATACGGGAAATTTTGCAACAGTATCGTAAAGAGTATTATGATGCCCGACATGTCTGTTACGCATATATTCTTGGCAAGGACCGGACAATTTACAACTCAAGCGATGCCGGTGAGCCGGCTCATACAGCAGGAGATCCTATTCTGAACGAAATCAGATCCTCCGGTTTTACAAACATTCTGCTTATTGTGGTACGCTATTTTGGCGGTACCAAACTTGGCAAAAGCGGGCTGATCACTGCCTACAGAGAAGCCGCCCATGACTGTCTGAAAAATGCTACTCCTATTGAAAAAACAGAAACGGAAATACGTACTATCCGTTTTACTTATGAAAAAACGAGTCTTCTTCAGTCTCTACTCTCAAAAGTTGATGCCGAAGTCATTTCGTCCAGTTATACAGATCTTTGTGAATTTCAGCTTGCCATACCTAGGAGCAGGATAGCTGAAGCCGACGAATTACTCAAAGACTATCTTGTCTGAGATGATTCAGAAATCTTCTTTTGCAAAGCTTTTTGCCCTGCCTTCCGATTCAATGACTATACCTGACAAATCCAGTATAGTCGGAAAGAAATGGGTTGTGTTGACCGGCTTATCCTGATTAGCCTGCACATTGGCAATCTTTTCGGAAAACATTTTATCATACTGCTCCGATCTCCATATCAAAAGTGGAATTTCCTTTTCAAAACGGGAAGGTTCCGGGCCGCCGTGCGCAAACTTCTTTTCTTCTGTATCAAAAATATTTTCTCCATGGTCGGAGGCATAAAAAAGGAGACTTGCGGAGGATGTATCTCTATGTAATCCGGTAATAAGTTCGGACAAAAAATAATCCGTAAACAAAATAGAATTGTCATATGCGTTTATCAACTCTTGTCTTTGTTTTTCACTGACAAATGCCAGATCCAGATCATCTCCGATTGCAGGAGCAAAATGCTCAAATCGTTCAGGATATCTCATGTTATAGCGAAAATGGCTTCCGATACTATGAATGATTACACATAAGTCCTGATTTTCGGAATTTTGCAAAATTTCTTTGAAAACAGGAATAATGCGTTCATCCGTAGCATGCCTGTTCATTGAGGTATACAGATTGACAAGCGTATCAGCCTGCTCCGAATATGCCTTATAAATTGACCCGTAAGGTAATCCCTGATTACTGATATAGACTGTCTGAAAGCCTGCTTCCGAAAAAGCTTTGATAAGTGATGGTTCCTCCAGATATAAATCAAAATTGTCGGGAGTAGCCCTTGACAGAAAAACTGTGTAAGCCTTAAATGTATTATTGAACACTGTTTCTGCCTTATTAATTATGATCAGGCCTGGTTCTTTTTCCAGCCGCGGGTTTGTCTTCCGCTCATATCCATATAAAGAAAAATTATGTTTTCGGGCAGTTTCTCCTATCACGATTGCAACAACTCTTCTTCGATATATAGAATCTTCATTGCTTACATTGAATCTGAAATCCTTAATCTTTCCCTCATACCTGGCAATCTTTTTTTGCTTACCGGCATATGATACGGTATTATAGAGCCAGTTTATCGGAAATGTCTTCTTCATCTTCTCCGAATATGCATATTCAATATACTTCCATGGCGCTTTTCCATCCGGGGTATTTAAAGCCACTTGTAAATCTCTTGCTACCACAGCTGCTTGTACAAGCAGAACAAGGATAATAAGCCTTACCTTCATTTTAACCGGAAGCCTGAAGGATGCAGGAACTTTAGAAAGCAAATACATGTAAACAGCAGTATACAGAACCGAAAAAAGCAAATACATACTATTCGCAGAAAGAATTTCAAACGCCTCTCCCGGGTTTGTTCCCAGTACGGAAAGGATAATTCCTTCTTCCGAAGCAGCACGGATAATAAAAATAATATATACCTCGAGACATGCCAGAAGCACCAAAGGTATGGAAAGGAATAACAAAAGACGCGGACGCAGTATAAGTATAAAAAATGCAAAGAATGAAAGACCCCAGATGACAAATACCATTTTCTTCACCAGAGTAGCTACAATAGAATCCTGCGAAAGAAATGCTGTAAAAAAGATGGGAACAGCCGGGAATAGCAGAAGAAGAAGAAAATATAAAATGATCGTTGAGCTAATTTTACCTGCCATATGAACTACATTCAAGAATGGAAGTAAAGTTATAAATATAAAATATCTTAATTTTGAACCTGACTAAAAAGAAAAATAGCAGTGTCTGAGAAAAAAGTAAAAATAGGTTTGGTTCAGCTTGCCTGTGATAAGGATCCTGCCATCAATATGGCAAAGAATATAGCAGGTATCCGTGAGGCTGCTGCCAAAGGTGCACAGATTGTATGTCTTCAGGAGCTTTTTCGTTCACTTTACTTTTGTGATGAGGAGCTTCATGAAAACTTCTCTCTTGCTGAACCGGTGCCCGGCCCTTCAACGGAAGAGCTTTCTAAAGTGGCTGCCGAAACCGGAGTGGTCATTGTCGCCTCTCTTTTTGAGAAAAGAGCAGAAGGGCTATATCATAATACCACCGCTGTAATCGATGCCGATGGCAGCTATCTCGGAAAATACCGTAAAATGCATATACCGGATGACCCTGGTTATTATGAGAAATTTTACTTTACTCCCGGCGACCTGGGATATAAGGTATTCAAAACCCGCTTTGCAACCATCGGTGTGCTGATCTGCTGGGATCAATGGTATCCCGAACCGGCACGCATTACCGGGCTTATGGGAGCAGAAATCCTGTTTTATCCTACAGCTATAGGCTGGGATATCACTGAAAAGGAAGAAACCAATAAGGAACAGCACAGCGCATGGGAAACCATGCAGCGAAGCCATGCAATCGCAAATGGTGTGCATGTGGTAAGTGTAAACCGGGTCGGAAAAGAAGCGGGCCAGCAATTCTGGGGTGGCTCATTTGTTTCCAATCCGTTCGGAACTCTGTTGTACAAGGCTGATCATTACACTGAAACTGTATATGTACAGGAGATCAACATAAGCCAGTCTGACCGATACAGGACAACCTGGCCGTTTTTGCGGGACCGCCGCATAGAGACCTATCAGCCAATCTGTAAACGCTATATTGACGAGGATTAATTACTTGAAATGAAAAAACTTCCAAAAGATCTTGGCTATTATTTTCCTGCAGAATGGGCACCTCACGAGTCTACCTGGCTGAGCTGGCCACAGAATCAAAGTACCTGGCCGGGAGAAATGCTGTCTGCTATTTACCCTTCCTATTGCGAGTTTATCAGAATAATCACTGAAGGTGAAACAGTTAATATAAGTGTCGGCACAGAGCAGCTGGAACTTCTGGCTGGAAAACAGCTGGAAAAAGCCGGAGTCAACATGGATATGATCCGGTTTCACAGATTTGCGACCAATGATGCCTGGTGCAGAGACCACGGACCTGGTTTTCTGATCAATCCTCAGGCAGAAAAAAAGAAAATCATCCTTGACTGGGGGTACAATGCCTGGGGGGGGAAATATCCTCCGTTTGAGGACGATGATATCATTCCATCAAAAATCGGAGAAAAGTATTCCATTCCGGTCATACATCCCGGTATCATCATGGAGGGAGGTTCTGTTGAGTTTAATGGCAAGGGAACTATACTGACAACCACCAACTGCCTTTTGAATAAAAACAGAAATCCACATTTGGGCAAAGGCGACATTGAACAATATCTGATCAATTATTATGGAGTAAGTAATGTATTATGGCTTGGTGACGGGATCGTCGGAGATGATACAGACGGGCATATTGATGATATAACCAGATTTGTGAATGAAGACACCGTAGTAACAGTTGTCGAGCATAATACTTCTGATGCCAACTATCAGCCATTGAAAGAAAATATAGAAGCCCTCGAAAAAATGAAGCTGGAAAACGGCAAAGGACTCAATATAGTGGAGCTTCCTATGCCGGCGCCACTATACATAAAAGGGGAACGTATGCCTGCATCGTATGCAAACTTCTATATCGCCAACTCAGCGGTGATTGTTCCGGTGTTTGATGACCCAAATGATGATAAAGCCCTTAGCATACTATCAGGACTTTTCAAAGACAGAAAGGTTGTCGGAGTCAACTCCGGAGATATCATCTGGGGGCTGGGAAGCTGGCATTGCCTGAGCCAGCAGGAGCCCGCGATATTATAATATTAATAAACCACCGAATGCTTAAAGGCCTTGGTCATACTAATAAGTAGTGCAGCCAAGGTCTTTTTTATTAAATAAATCCAATATCCTTTAATGATGTACCACCAATTAGAATCATTAAATCCAATACACAAATGTAATAAATAGCTAATAATTTAAATAATTAAAAACACAAAAAACAACAAACAACTACCTTGTCAATAAGTCATTATTTAAAAAAACACCAACTACCCCCTAATACTTATCAATAAATACCCAGCATTTTTACATGTAATAAAACTTTCCTTCATGATACAAACCAAACTATACTTACTACATATTCTATTGAATATATTAAACCAATGCCATATATTTGAAGATTAAACAATTTAGCAAATCATGAATAAACTTCTATTTACTACATTTTATTTACTCTGTTTCTTTATATTTCTCAACCAAAACAATGCTGCTGCTCAGACGATTAATACATTCAAGTTCGAGATAAGCCACAATGAAGGAAAAATTCCAGAGCCTATTCAATGCAGCGTATATGGAGATTCATTGGTTGTTGGTATTATTCCATTCGGAGTTACCGATTTTAATCTTCGGGCGAGTTATGAAGTAAGTCCGATTTCAGCGGAAGTAACCGTCGAAGATCAGATTCAGGAAAGTGAAATTTCTGTTAATAGTTTTGAGGAACCGATAAAATACACAGTTTCATCCAATGGAAATAGTAAAACGTACAAAGTCAAGCTAATTCATACCGGCTTACATGTTATATACATAAATACTGATAATCAGTCAGTAATTAATTCAAAGGAAACCTATGTTGATGCTGATATCTCGATTTATCCAAGTGCGGAATTAAACCAGACCGTTCAGGCATATAAGGCACGTACTCAGATTCGTGGAAGAGGAAACTCAACATGGGGTCTGCCTAAAAAGCCTTATCGTTTAAAACTGGCTAGTAAAGCTTCAATACTTGGCATGCCCTCGCATAAAGATTGGGTTTTACTTGCAAATTACTCGGATAAAACGTTGCTTAGAAACTATCTTGCATTGGAAATGGGAAGCAAAATGAATCTTGCATATACACCCAGAGTACAATTTGTAGAGCTAATACTCAATGGAGTATATCAGGGAAACTACCTACTGACCGAACAGATAAAGATTGATAAAAATCGCCTTGATATCCATGAGCTGGAAGAGGATGATGAAGATATTAGTGGTGGTTATCTGCTTGAAGTTGATGCAAGACTTGACGAAGTTCACTGGTTTAGAACAAGGTTAAATGTACCATTTACCCTGAAATCAGATGTTACAGAGAGTCAGTTGGATTATATAAAAAATTATATTCAAGCTACAGAAGATGCGATTTTTTCTCCCCAGTTTACCTCTGTAGAAAATGGTTATGCAAAATATCTCAACCCAGCATCATTTATAGAGTGGTTTTGGATCAATGAGTTATTCAAAGATACAGACGCACGTTTTTTTAGCAGTGTATACTTTTATAAAGACAGAGGTGATCTATTAAACATGGGGCCTATTTGGGATTTTGATATTGCAGCAGGTAATGTTGACTATAATGACAATAACAATCCCCATGGATGGCAAGTAAAATACGCCAACTGGATTAGTCAGTTATTTGAAGATCCGGCATTTGAACAAACCGCTTATGAAAGATGGAACGAACTAAAAAATGAAATTTTACCAACCTTGTTAGCTTCTTTGTCCAGTCAGGAAACGCTTCTGCAACTTTCCCAAGAGCAGAATTTTCTTAAGTGGCCCATACTAAACCAATGGGTATGGCCCAACGCTGTAGTTACCGGTTCTTATAACGCAGAAGTCGATTATCTTAAACACTGGCTAGAAACCAGAATCAACTGGATTGACGCTCAAGTTAACAACTCTACCCAAACAAACTTCACGTTAAGTTCACCTGAATCTTCTAAGGAAATACACACATATTTGAATGATGTCGAAAACATTACTTTCAAATGGAATCGGGCTACTCCGGGAAGTTCCTACAAACTAATGATTGATACTGAAGACGGAGATTTCACCAATCCTCTTTTCACTTCTCACTCTGATTTCTTTGGAACCGATACCAGCTTAACGATTCCATTGCATGAACTGATCAATATCCTTGAATCCCTGGACGATATCAGATTTGATGTAAAATGGACTGTTTATGCTTATCTTAGTTCAGATGACTCAGTTAGTGCTGATACTCCATTTACTCTTACTTTTGTCAACGATGTAACTACTAATACCACCTTATCAAATACATTAAGCAATGTTGTTCTTTATCCAAACCCTGCTCAAAACTATGTAAGAGTGAAAGTGCCCGCTGCTTTATCAGACAACATGATAATTGATATTCTCGATCTAATGGGGAAAAAACTCAATACCTACCCTATTATTGGCCAAAGTTCTGAGCTCTTAATTAATCTTGACGCATACAGTAAAGGATCATATATCGTAATGATTAAAGATCGGTATGGCAATCACTCAAGTAAAATATTAATAGTTCAATAATATTTTTTATAAACAATAAAGCCGGGTAAAAGCTATACTGTTATATGGCTTTTACCGGCTTTATTGTAATTCTTAATTTATTTACTCCTTATAGTTTCATATAGTTATCTTTAAAAGATAAGGTTACTGCTTAGCTCATATAGCCATCAGCCGACATGAAACAGCTTATCACTTGTCTCCTAATTTCCCTAATCATCGTATCCGGACAGTCTCAAACTTTTGAGCGCTATCTGAAAGATGTATCCGACCCCTGCTCTCTGTGGAAAGAAAGGTTTCACTCCTCTCACCACAACTCTAAAGACAAAGCAAACGCAAAAAAGCGACTGAGCGGCAACTATCTCCTTCGCCTTGATTCAATCATTACTTATAATTCCTCAGATCAGATTCTTTCATTGTATCAATGGATATATTCCGATGATATTATCTCGTCTGAACGGATACTTTTCAATTATGCCGACGAACATACTCTGACTCCGGCAGGTAAGCGAAGCAGAATCTATGATTCGGATAAGCTCCTGACTACCGAATATTATATTGAATGGTTGTCTGACAGACAAAAATGGGATACGCTGACCAGAGAAGTATATTATTACGACAGTACGGGCCTACTCCTCAAAATCGAAAGCTCCCTGGCACCAGACTGGTATCTCTATTTGCAAAGAGAGTTTGTTTATAACACCGACGGGCTATTAGTCAGTGAAGTCATATACAGTAACCAATCCGATTGGGAACAAACATTCAGAATTGAATATACGTATCAAAACAGTCTTCAGCACAAAGAAGATACCTATGAATGGTCTTCCGACGGCTGGATGCACATTCATCAGATCCTGTATACATATGATGATTACGAAAACCCCGTCGAACAATTATTTTTCCATCGAGAGCAATATGCCGGTGATGAATTGATTCCCTATAGGAAAACCTTTCTGAAATATGATCTGACAGTTACAAAAGACATGCTGATTATGGACATCGGTTTTCCTTTCAATCATAAACTGACAGAAATGACGAATATGAAATATCAAAAATCAGCCAACCAGTGGGTACTGACAAGTACCTCTATACCATACTACAGTGAAGTAAATAACCCTGTAACCACTCTATTGACAACAAATCAGAACCCTTTCTTCGATATTTACCCCAATCCCTTTGACAATACGATCACTATAGCTACGAATAGTTACACTCCTATATTACTTGAAGTTTTCAATCCATTGGGAACAAGAATCATTTCATCCTATATCGATAATTATCAGACATTGCCAACAAAGCAATTGCCGGCCGGTTCCTATATCTGTGTACTTTATACCACAAACGGAAAATTTTTCAAAAGACTGATAAAAAACAACTAGTCATACATGTTTATCAAGAAAAAAATACTACAGTTTTAAATTAATTATGTCGTTTTTTATAATTTTAATATTGTAAAAAATATTTAAAACCATGAAACATTTCTTTACCTTTATTTTAGTTGCTATTACCGTAGTCGTAAGTATCGGACAATCACCCGCTCCTTATCAAAAAAAGATCTTATCTCTCCAACTTCGTAATTCAGGTTTGAACCGAATCATTAAACACAACTATGCTCAAAGTCGATTAGCGGAAAATCAGATATACAGGCTGGATTCTATAGCAATTTTCAATAAAGAAGAGAATATGTTTTTTGTGTACAAATTGCAATATTATAATCAGACAACCATTTCTGACATTCTGGCCCATGGTTATGATGAAGATAGAGATCTTTTATTCTTATCAAATATAACCATAAAGTACAACCCTAATGGCACTATCCAACATGAATACGAACTAGACTGGCTGTTTGAGGAAGAAAAGTGGGATACGTTAAGAAAAACAGTTTACCATTACAATGCTAAAAATCTGTTAATAAAAACGGAAAGATTTGAGGCCCCTGATTGGGAACTATATTCTAAAACAGAATTTTCTTACGATTCTTTTGACCGACTCACAGGAGAGTCAACTTATCAATCACACGAGAATTGGTTTAATACAACTAAAACTGATTACATATATCAAGAAGGAAGAATCGTTGAGGAAAGACTTTATGACTGGTATCGGGATCAGTGGAACTATGTACATAAAACGAGTTTCTCATATGACACATATGGAAATAGCATAGAGGATGTTTTTTCCAATACAGTTCTCAGTTCTGACGATGAACTTTCTCCTTACAGAAAGTATGTAAATACATATGATTTGTCAATCGAGAAAACGAATATCATATTTCCTGAATCATTTAAAATGGAAAATCAATACAATAATATGTTCGTGAGCTCCGTCCAGTACGACTATGATGAGAACAGCGAGGAATGGATAGAAGCAGGAACACTTAATTTTTTCTATTCTCCGTTAAAGACTACAGGAATCCGGTCTGGCTCCAACAGAGTTTTCAACATTCACCCTAATCCGTGCACTGATGTTATCAGGCTGAATCTTGATAATAACACGAACGCTGTATTTGAACTATATGATCAGCTTGGCGTAAAAGTATTGTCCCAAAACGTAAAAGGGAATGAAACACTATCTATTCAAAGCTTGCCAGCCGGTTTATACAACGGTATCCTGATTTCAGGAAATGAAAAATCCTTTACGCGATTGGTGAAAACGAATTAATCCGGGATTCTTCTCTGAAAAAGGAAAAAATAGAAACGGGGGAGGAATAAACTTTCCTGCCCCGTTTCTATTTTTTCAATAATATTCTGAAGGTTGTACCTTCTCCAAGCTCTGATCTAAGGATAAAAATCTTTCCGCCATGGTAATTCTCGACAATACGTTTTACCAGTGTAAGCCCTAGTCCCCAGCCGCGCTTTCTGGTCGTATAACCCGGCTTAAAAACATTTCTGAAATTTGATTTGGATATACCTTTGCCTGTATCTGTTACATCCACCGCCAGATAATGAGCTATATACCTGAGCCGGATCGTAATTGTACCGCTGCCGGTCATTGCATCAACTGCGTTCTTCACCAGATTTTCGATTACCCATTCAAAAAGAGACACATTAATCGGTGCCTGCAAATTTTGCTCTTCCTGCGTCTCTACCCTCAGCTCTATTCTCCCGGAAATACGTGATTTCATATATTCCACCGTATGCCTGATTACGGCATCCACATCTTCTTTTTGCAGGCTCGGCGCAGAACCGATATTCGAGAACCTGGAGGCGACCATATTCAGACGCCCCACATCTTTTTCCAGTTCCGGCAGAAAAGCTTCTTTGGGAAATCCCGGATCGCTCCTGAGCAGCTCCACCCAGGCCATAAGCGACGAAATAGGTGTACCCAGCTGATGGGCTGTTTCCTTGGCAAGTCCTACCCATACACGATTCTGTTCTGCATTTCGGCTATAGCTGAAGGCAACATAAGCCAGAACTGCAAAGATCGCGATAATGGTAAGCTGCAGGTATGGATAATACATAAGTTGTCTGAGCAGAAATGAATTGCGATAAAAAATATAATTTTTCAACCCGGGACCAAGCTGCACAATAATAGGACTTCGCTCCTCCCGCATTCTGCCAATCTCTTCACGCAAAAAATTTTCCCGCTCTTCCTCACTGAAATTTACAGGCATCCTTACATTCCGTTCACTGAGAGGAAAAAAATTTTCGTCCGTCAGAATAACAGGAATGGAATTATTTGCTTCGATGATTTCCTGAAAAAGAAAAGTCATATTCCCGTTACTTGGCGCTTCTACAGCATTAATCAATCCTTTTGCATACAAATCAATAAGCTTTTTTTCCCGGTCTGCCAGCGTATCCACCAGTGTCTGAGTATAAAAAATAGAAGCGCTTCCGATTACCAGCGCGACTATTACAATCAGCGTTTTGTAGCGCGATTTATTCTGATATAAATCCCAGGACTTTAAATTATACAACCTCATAGGAACAAAAACACGAGTGACCTTGTATTTAAATCACTAATAATGGCAATTTATTACATATAGCTTTACCTTTTCAAATGATTCCATTATTTTTGTATCTGGTTTAACTATGGAAGAGAATTTTAAAGCGGTTAGTCTTACCTACAAAACAGCTCCGGTTGACATCCGGGAAATGTTCTCCCTCGATGAAACAGGATGCAAAAAGCTGATGCTTAGCCTGAAGGAGGTAGCAGGCATGGCTGAGTGTCTGGTAATATCCACATGCAATCGCACCGAGATATACTACCTGTCCGAAAAAGACTGTAGCAGCGAGATCATCCGAATGATCGGCATCGTCAAAGGAAACTTTGACGCATCTTCCTATGAGTCCTATTTCCATTGCATACAGGATCACTCAGAAGCCATTGCACACCTGTTTGACGTCGCTGTCGGACTGGATGCGCAGGTGATAGGTGACATGCAGATCGCCAGTCAGGTAAAGCATGCCTATCAGTGGGCAGCAGATATAAATATGGCCGGTCCTTTTCTACACCGGCTCATGCATACTACCTTTTTTACCAATAAAAAAATAGTTCAGGAAACCTGTTTCCGTGATGGTGCGGCATCTGTTTCCTATGCAACAGTTGAACTTGCAGAAGAACTGAGCGCCGAGATCGTTAATCCTACCGTACTGGTGATTGGTCTGGGCGAGATGGGCAAAGACGTGTTCAAAAACCTTCTTGATACCTCTATACCCAATATCTATGTTACCAACCGGACACAGAGCAAAGCAACCGAGCTAGCTGAAGGGACCCGGGCAGTTGTTGTTCCTTTCGAAGACACCTGGAAAATAATAGCCCAGGCAGATGTGATCATCTGCTCCATCGCCAGAGAAGAGCCTTTTATCACAAGAGCCATGGTTCAGACCATGCAGATTCTCTCCTTTAAATATTTTATAGATATCTCTGTGCCGAGAAGTGTTGAAGCTTCTGTTGATGAATTGCCGGGAGCTATTGTCTATCACATAGACAACATCCGCAACCGGGCAACCGAAGCATTAGAAAACAGAATCAACGCGATTCCACAGGTACGGGCCATTGTCAGTGATTCAATTGCCGAATTTAACAACTGGTCAAAAGAAATGATGGTATCTCCTACCATCAACAAGCTTAAAAATGCTTTTGAGCAAATCAGGCAGGAAGAACTTGCCCGCTACATGAAGCAGCTCAATGATGAAGAATCCAGAAAGGTGGATACTATCACCAGAAATATCATGCAGAAAATCATTAAGCTCCCTGTTCTGCAACTCAAAGCCGCCTGTAAGCGGGGCGAGGCAGAAACGCTTATTGATGTGCTAAATGATTTGTTTAATCTTGAAGATGAAAAAACCGGGGTTAGCTAACCTTTTCCTCTAATACAGAATCTGCCGGACAGTCGATATATAATTCAGAAGGAAGTTTCGTTAAGGATTGGAAGGAACCTAAAGAAATATAAATTCTGTTTTTGTATAAAACGAGCTCTTTTTAATGAAAAAAATACTGCTGTTCGGATTCGCATTGCTGCTGCTTACACTTGTTTCCTGCGATGAAAGCACCGACTCCAAAGAAACCACACCTCCCTACATAAACCAGCCGGTCAGTTCCGACACAGTCGCTTTTCCTCTTGCTGTTAATGAACTGATAAAAACAGATGTTGGAGTTTTTCGCGGAGTAACTTTTGGTATGCCAGCTGAAAAAGTCAAGGTACTGGAAGATTCTGTCGCACTGGATGAAGAAACAGATCACTATCTGGATTATCTGATCAGCTATAACTTTGAAGAACTGGAAACCGCAGAGATCATCTATCACCTCGACAGCAGAAAACGTGTCTCCGGAATAGAAACCGTTGTATATCCTCAAAGCAAAAAATCCCAGAAAGCACTATACGAGCAGCTAACCGGTTTTTATAACAGTCGCTACGGTCCCGGCCAGCATACCGGTCAGGATACTATTCAGTGGAAGAGTGAACTGGACAACCTGACGTTGTCGCTGACCAAAGTCGATGCGCTCAAAGTACATGACATTAGCCTGATTTTTACTCCGATAAAACCGGAACCGGTAAAAAAGGACAATTTATAGCCGTATATTCTTGCACAGAGGTAACGGTAATTTATTACCTTTGTATACCTTAGTTTATTTTAATCATTTAATAATCTGCATTATGTTGGAAACAGTTACTGCCACCCAGCAGGCAATAAGCCTGGAAGATAAATATGGAGCCCATAATTATCATCCTCTGCCTGTTGTACTGGCCAAAGGAGAAGGAGTCCATTTATGGGATGTTGAAGGAAAGCATTATTACGACTTCCTGTCAGCATACAGCGCCGTAAATCAGGGACATTGCCACCCGCGGATTATTAATAAACTTATCGAGCAAGCTCAGACACTAACACTTACTTCCAGGGCTTTTTATAATAACAAGCTCGGCGAATGCGAAAAATATATCTGTGAGTACTTTGGATACGACAAAGTGTTGATGATGAATTCCGGAGCGGAAGCAGTGGAAACAGCAATCAAGCTAGCCCGTAAGTGGGGTTACCAGAATAAAAAAATACCGGCAGATCAGGCCGTCATTGTTGCTGCCCGCCGTAATTTCCACGGCCGTACCATGGGTATTATTTCCGCGTCTACCGATCCTGATTGCAGAAATAATTTCGGCCCTTTTATGCCCGGTTATCACGTAATTGACTATGACAATATTGCAGAGCTTGAAAAGGCTTTGCAAAATCCCAATGTTTGCGGATTCCTTGTAGAACCGATACAGGGAGAAGCCGGAGTGTATGTTCCTCAGGAAGGCTATATCAAGAAAGCCCAGGAACTGTGTCACCGTTACAATGTCATTCTGATGGCCGATGAGATTCAGACAGGTATAGCACGTACCGGGAAGCTCCTGGCAACCCAGTATGATGAAGTGCATCCGGATCTGCTGATCATAGGCAAAGCCTTATCAGGTGGTGTATATCCTGTTTCCGCTGTACTAACCAGTGATGAGATCATGCTGACCATAAAACCAGGCGAGCATGGTTCCACCTTTGGCGGCAACCCGTTGGCTTGCGCGGTAGCAATGGAAGCTCTTCAGATCATTACAGATGAGAAACTGGCGGATAATGCTTTCAGAATGGGAGAATTGTTCAGAAGTCGTATGCAGGCTCTGCAATCCAAAACAGATCTGATTACACTTGTACGTGGCAAAGGATTGCTCAATGCTGTTGTTATAAAGCCAACCAGCGAGGGCAAAACTGCCTGGGACGTTTGCGAAGCGCTGAAAGAAAACGGCCTGCTTGCCAAGCCAACACACGGTGATATTATACGTTTCGCTCCTCCGTTGGTAATCACTGAAGAGCAGCTTGATGAATGTTGTTCTATTATTGAAAAAACCATATTGAACTTTGCCTGATTATGGAGTTAAGCAGAAGACCCAGAAGAAATCGTAAGTCACAGACTATCCGGAATCTCGTAAGAGAGCACAGCGTTTCTGTAGATGATCTGGTATTCCCGATGTTTCTGATACCAGGTAATAATACCAAAAACGAGGTTGCCTCCATGCCCGGGATTTTCCGGTTCTCCACCGATCTTTTGCTAAAGGAAATAGATACCTGCATGAGCCTGGGGATAAAGGCCTTTGCCCTTTTCCCCAATATTCCGGAAGAACTGAAAGATGCCAGGGCTTCGGAAAGCTGGAATGATAAAGGACTTTACCTTAATACAATAAGAAGTATCAAGAAGGAGTTTCCTGAAGCTTGTATCATCAGCGATGTAGCGATGGATCCTTATAGCACGACAGGTCACGACGGACTTGTGGATGCCAACGGTACTATTCTTAATGATGAAACCCTTGAAGTATTGGGTAAGATGGCTCTGGCACAGGCCAGAGCCGGAGCCGATATCATAGGGCCTTCCGATATGATGGACGGTCGAGTCGGATATATCCGCTCATTGCTGGACGATGAAGAGTTTACCGATGTATCGATCATGTCCTATACTGCGAAATATGCCAGTGCTTTTTACGGGCCATTCAGAGATGCTCTTAATTCAGCGCCAAAGTTCGGAGACAAGAAAACCTATCAGATGGATCCGGCCAACGTTACCGAAGCATTGGTGGAGGGCGAGCTTGATGTGCTGGAAGGCGCGGATTTTCTAATGGTCAAACCTGCGCTACCCTATCTGGATGTGATCAAGACACTATATGATGAGTTTGATCTGCCGATCGCTGCCTATAATGTAAGCGGTGAATATGCCATGATTAAGGCTGCGGCTCAAAACGGCTGGCTTGACGGAGAAAAAGCCATGCAGGAAACCCTGCTATCCATCAAACGATCAGGGGCTAAAATCATACTGAGCTACTTTGCCAAAGAGTTTGCATTGCTCTCGAGATGATAAAAAGAAACCCCCGGATGTCTCCGGGGGTTTCTTTTTATATACCTTTTTCCGGAGCAGTCTCTTTCTGCAAACTTCCTGATACGTTTGCTGTTTTTTTATTGAAATTATACTATTTCGTCCGACACCAGTCCATATGATCTTAACAGAAAATATACGTATTTCCAGAATAGTAACCGGCACATGGAAAAACATGTTTTTTTCCGGTCTTACCTGTTTCATAGCATTCTGTATAAATGAGCTATGGCTGAGTAATTTCTTCTCCTTTCCCGTGTTTGTTCCCACCATACTTGGTACTGCTTTGGCATTTTTTATCGGTTTCAACAACAATCAGGCCTACGATCGCTGGTGGGAAGCCCGTAAAATATGGGGAGCAATCGTCAATAATTCCAGAACATGGACCCGGCAAGTCATATATTATATACATGTACCGGATACGAACCTGGAATATGAATATGAAGCTGAAAAAAAGAAAGAGCAGCTTGCGAAAAGACATATCGCCTTTCTATATGCCCTGAAAAACAATCTTCGCGACAGTGATCATGAAAACTGGACCAGCTATCTGACCAGAGAAGAAATACAAAAAGTATCAGAGCAGACCAATAAACCCAACGCGATTCTGTCACTTCAGACAGAAGATCTGGAATGGCTGTACCGGCACCAGTTTATCAATGGGTTCAGGTTTATCGAGATAAATAAAATACTTACCTCCTTTTGCGATGATATGGGTAAATCCGAACGAATAAAGAATACCATATTCCCTACAACCTATAACTACTATTCCAGAAATTTTATCTGGATCTTTATATACTGTACGACCATAGCGATGAGTCATTCTACCGGAATATGGTCGATCATATTAGGCTCCCTTCTCGGTTACGTGTTTTTTACCATACAGGAAATTGGTCAGATACTCCTCAATCCCTTCGAGGCAATTCCTACCGGCATACCTCTCGATCAGATCACCAGGACTATAGAAATCAATATACTTGAAATGCTGGGAGAAAAAGATATTCCATTGCCGGTACAAAGTATCGATGGGGAATATATTATGTAAAACCCGGAAACTACTCTGGTTTTCTACCTGTATTTCTGCTCACAGTCACCCGTTCCGTCCGGACTCCGTCAGCAGCATGTACCCTTACAAAATACATTCCTTCAGACAAGCCGGTCAGATCCATACCGCCGGTTCCAGGAGCAGCATATACGCAAACAAGCTCTCCTCTCAGATCCAGAATCTCGACCAAAGCTATCCGGTCAATTCCGGTTATTGTCAGCATATCAGCACACGGATTGGGAAAGAGCAGCATCTGCTTCGTTTTCTTTCCGGTTTTCAGCCCCACAGCCATATACTCATCAGCCGCATAGGCACACTCACTATTATTGATATCTATATTGGAAGGATCATCTGCACCTTTACCATCTCCTGCAGCGCGCAGATTATTAGCAGGGTCAGGCTTTTGTAAATACACTCCTGAAGACGCCGAGGTATTCTCATTATCACCACCCATCACCGCTGATCCTCCGATGGTCTGCCCCCACTGGAAGGCATTATCTTTAATTATGGCATCACCGTTAATTGCTCCTCCCACAACTACCGCATTTCCCAGGATCTGAACATTACCGGATATGGAACCTTCACTGCCAAACACCTTTGCAGCATCTGCAATAACCACATTACCAGATATCTTTGCCGATTCTCCTACCCGGGCATGCCCCTTCACAACCACCCGATCCCGGATTTCTGCCCCATCAGCAACCACAGCACGACCCTCAACGCGTGCATGATCCAGCACCCTGGCTGTGCCGAGCACTCTGGCCTCAGGACCTACATATGCTGTAGCATCTACCTGAGCAGTCCGGGCCACGAAACCTCCGCCGTTGCTGTGCAGAGCTCCCTCCACCTGAGGAGCACCCTCATCCTGATATCCTTCCGGAAATGCATTCTTTAAAGCAATTTCATAAGGATATCTGTATACTTTGGGGAAACCAGCTTCCCAACGATAATTTGCATGCCTCCGGGGCGCCCCCATAACCACCAGAGCTACTTCCCGGTCTCCCGGCAACACCTCAAATTCGACCAGTGTATCCGGCGCAGCATAGAGCGGACTATAACGCGGACTATGGTCCTCTCCCAAAGCCACAAAACCATAGCGCCAGCCTGCATTATCATTGCATGCAAGCCCTCTGAACCGAAGACTGACAAGCGAGTTTCCTGTTGCATCCCTGACTGGAAACAGCTTGATTACATTAAAACCATGCTCTTGCGGGGCAAGATGATCCGGAATAGCAAAACGGCCTTTTTCAACAGACAAGGGATTGAGAATTGTCTGGAAATCTGTCGGAATATACGGAGATGGACTGGTACGGATGTAATCGCGGATAACCGGCCCCAGGGGCGCTTCAAAATCCCACTGTGCTATTCGCATGGCACAGCGTCCGAACAAATCATTCAGCTGTTCCTGATCATTGCCTGTAAAAAGCCGTCGGATAGTCTCTGTCGGATGCTCCGGATCTTCCGCCTCCAGCCATACGCGGCCAAGGTATGTCAGACCCAGCTCCGATTTTAGCGCCTCCAGCATAGGCCATCCCTGATTCCTGTTACGCGCATTGGTAAAATAATAATGATTTGTTCGCACATACAATGCGAGATCTTTTGTAGCATCCTGTACAAAACCGGCATTCTGACATGCCATAAAGCCTGCTGTCATCGGCCAGAAAGGCCCCACATAAATCCGGCTTCCATTATTATGCGGGCGTTCACCAAACCCATAGCCGGGAATACCGTCAATTCGGGCCATATATGAAAAAGCATGCCCAAGCTCATAGGCAAACATAAATCTATTAACCATTGCAGCTTCGATCCACATTGCCCCGGTTATATTGTCTACTCCGCCTCCATATGCCACACCATCATTGTCCTGACGGATCATTATCGCAAACTTGTACTGATGAATATTGGCTTCCGGATTCCGGGAAGCAAAATCCAGTCTCTGCAGATAATTATCATATATCGCCTCACAGGCTTTCATTTCATTGGTATCCACTCCGACTCCCTCCTCCCAGAAAAAAATAAGATTAGCGGTCTGAAAGCTCCGGTCTGCCGAATAAGTCGATCCCTGACTGGTAAAATCAGAGGGAATATGCACTTTCTTCTGCGCCAGTCCGGTCAGGACCACCATTGCCAGCATCAGTATGAGAGGAATTCTTTTCACATTATTAGGAGTCAAAACCAATCCATTTGTTTCCCTTATACGCATGCAGGCTCAAAGAGGAACAATAATTGCAGCATTAATCTGTTAAAATTACGCCGTAAGATCACCGGAACGGATACAATGCATTCATTTGCCATTCATACTGCAAATTACAAAAAGCTATGGTATATACTCCTTGCGGGTATCTTACTTCTTTCGGCTCCATGTCCGGTTCGCCATTTTATACAAGAACACTTTGGTGCAGAACACACAGACGTCTCCAACAAACACCGGGCTGTGCTTCCTCTGCAATCATCTTGTGATGTGACCGGCAGCTTCCTTGTCAGATCAGCCGGAAAATCACTTTCCCGACAGAACAGGCAACGACTCCCGGCAGAAGCTACCTGTAGCCGGACCACAGGTAAACAACTTTCCGTTTTTTTGCATCAGACCGATAACCCATATCGGTTACGACATCTGATTCCTCTTTATATTTTATACAAATGTCTCCGTATACAGGGCTGATTTTTCTTTCCATCCACGATTCAATCTTTGTTTTCTAAAATCGATCAATCATTAAAATCAGCATTGTATGCAAAATCATCCGACCTCCGCATCTTCCATGATTGCGGGACTTTATACTATGTCTTTACGCCTGGTTGTCGGCTGGACCTATTTTTCCGCTTTCTGGCGGAGAATGATTCTTACCAACAAACTTGATCCTGATACTGCCGGGTATATAGGCGAAAAGTTCAATCATTTTCTTCCCAACGCTCTGGGTATTAAACCGATTATCGAATACCTGGTAAGCAATCCGGAGTCTTTGTGGTGGGCCATGCTCCTGTTTACGATAATCGAAGCTGCAACAGGCCTTCTGCTCATGCTGGGCTTTATGACCCGCCTTATGAGTATCAGCGTTATATTTCTGGCACTGGGAATACTATTCGGAGCCGGCTGGCTTGGCACGACCTGTCTCGATGAGTGGCAGATCGGCGTGCTCGGATTCGCAGCCGGACTTGCCATATTCTTTAGTGGTGGCGGCAGCTATTCGCTTGATCAGTATCTGAAGCGTTATGCCTGGGGCAGGCACCGGACTATACAATGGCTGGCTTCCGGTGAGCTACCCTGGTACCCCGGCACACTAAAAAAGACCGCTTTTGCCGGAGCGCTGTTTGCATTATTTATCACGCTGTTTACCAATCAGTATTTTCATGGAGGAGTATGGGGAGTTCTGCACAACAAGTCAGTAAGCCCAAAACTTGAGATGGAGAGGATTCGGCTCAACAAAACGGATCTCTCATTTAACGTATTCAGAACCGAAGGAGCCGATGTATATGGCTCCTTTCTTATCGGGATTACGCTGCATTCTGCTGAGGGGGATACCATTATTGACCTTAACTCCGAATCGCTGGCTTCCTTGCCTGCCCGGAACATTAAAAATCACTATGTTGCCAGGATCAAACCAGGGAAACACAGTCTTGTAATTCCTCTGGGGGCTAAAGCTACCATAACATTGACCGATGACAGGCTTTCCGGGCTGGCTCCGGGAAGCTATTCTCTTACCCTGACAGATATCAGCGGTATTACCTGGGAAAAAGAATTTATCTACCAGGCTCATTAAAAAGACCGGACACTGTCCGGATTGGTACAGTGTCCGGTCTTAAAAGCTTCCCGGCTTGCCAGATCTCCCGTTCATTTCTAGCTGAAAAGATCTTCATCTCTTACCAGCAGAAGAATAGAGCTTTGCGGAACTATAAAATACTTTTCATTTTCATAGTTAATTTCATAGGATCCGCTCTGAACATATATAGCCAGATCTCCGGCCTTTGCCTGAAGGGGTATATATTTTACCTTTTCATCTTTCTCTTTCCATGGCTCATTTTCTTCTACCGGCAAGGGTATCGGATATCCCGGACCTACTTTCAGCACATAACCGCTTTGTATCCGTTCCTTTTCCTGTACTCCGGGTGGCAGAAACAGCCCCGTTTTTGTACGATCAGAAACCGTGCTGGGCTTTACCAATACTCTGTCACCCACCACAACCAGTTTATCGATTGGATTTTTCACAATTTAAGATAGTTTGTTTTTAATAATTTTCATCGTCTGTTTTATCGCTTCAGCGCTCTGATCATTTCCTTTTTACCGGGAGGACCGGGCAGTCTTTCTACTTCAAACCCGGCTGATTGCAAATTGCGCCTGAACTGTCCCTGAGCGCAATAGGAAACAAGCAACCCGGGTGCTTTTATATAATTATAACACTTTTCTATATTGGAGAGATCCCAGACTTCCGCCTGCTTTCCCGGAGCAAATGCATCAAAATACACCAGATCATAGTTTGCCGTACTCTGCCAGTCCTCAAGCCGGCACATATTCTTTTTAATCACAAAGTACGGTGTGAGCTCCGTCTCCTTTCCCCATTCCAGCTGGTGCATAATTTCATAAAAATGTCCGGCCGGTTCCGGCAGCCTGTCCTTATAGTTCAGCTTTTGCCAGATCTCAGCCGGAAGCGGACAAGGCTCCAGTGTATGGTAAACCACCCGATGCTGATGCTGTTCCGCAAAGGCCAGCGTAAGCAGCGCATTAAGACCTGTGCCGAATCCCACCTCCAGAATATGCAGATCATTTTCTGACTCTGCAGCTTCTTTTAAACCTTTTTCAATAAAGACATACTGCGATTCTGTAACAGCTCCGTGAAGAGAATGATACGTTTCATTCATTTCGGGCAGGAACAGAGTATGCGAACCATCTGCTGATGAAACAATTTCTATATTCATACTGTAAATATCCGGATATGCAAAATTAATGTTGTCGGGAAATAAATGAAATCAAAATACTTCAGTTTCTTTTTATTGAAAAGCGTATATTTTATCCGAAATAAGACGATTATCCTTTGATTCACAAAAAGAGATCTTTATTTATTGAGTAAAAAAATAGCCATCGTACAATCATCATATATTCCCTGGAAAGGATATTTCGATATCATCAATTCCGTGGATGAATTTGTCGTGTATGATACGGCAGGATACTCAAAAAACAGCTGGCGAAACCGGAACCGGATTCCAGGCCCTAATGGTCTGCAATGGCTAACTATTCCTGTAAAAGTCGATTACCTTAATCAGCCTGTAAACGAAATACGGATACATGATTTCCGCTGGGCTGCCAGGCACTGGAAAACGCTGAAAGCCATTTATGGCAAAGCGCCGTATTTCCGGCTCTTCGCTCCTTCGCTGACAGATCTGTATGAGGACAATGCGACAGAACCCTATCTTTCAGCAGTTAACGTTCGTTTTCTGCATTTCATCTGCCGCCAATTGAATATCAGCACCCCGCTATCTTTCGCCCAGGATCTTACAGCTATTGATGATCCTACCGAAAAACTACTACATATATGCCGGTCCCGGAAGGCTACGCATTATCTGACAGGTCCTGCTGCCAGGGACTATCTTCGTCTGTCTCGTTTTGAAGAGGAAAACATTACAGTCGAATGGATGAATTATGAAGGATACCCGGAATATCCCCGGCAGTCTTCTTCTTTTTCACATTACGTGAGTATATTGGATCTGCTTTTCCGGACCGGACCGGATGCCTCAATGTTTATGAAAAGTTTTTCAAATCCATGATTGATTATTCTGTTATCATACCCGTATTTAATTCCTCCGGTTCCATCATAGAAATTACGGATGCTATCAGAGAGTTTTTCGAATCCGAAAATCTCCGCTACGAAATACTGCTGATCAATGATGGATCTTCCAACCCTGACACTGCAATGGCCTTGCAGATTGCTTCCGGACGAAATCCGGCTGTACGGGTTATTCATTTACGAAGAAACTACGGACAGCATGCCGCTACACTCTGTGGTCTGGAGCATAGCCGGGGCCACCGGCTGATCACTATGGATGATGATCTGCAGCATGATCCGGGAGATATTCGTCTGCTCATGGAGAAAAAAGATCATGATATAGTAATTGCCGGCTTTAATGTTAAGATACAGTCTTTCAGTCAGCGCATACTAAGCAGAATCAAGAATAAGCTGGATGAAATTCTTTTGAAAAAGCCGCACGGGCTCCGGTTCTCTTCCTTCAGGCTTCTCAAAAGAGAAATTGCCCGGTCTATGCTCAGCATACAGACTCCCTATCCTTACCTGCCCTCCCTGATGCTTCTTGTTACCGGCGATATTGTTAATGTTCCCGTTACTCATCGTCGTCGCAGCAGTGGCAAAAGCGGCTATACCTGGTCCAGAATAATCCGGCTGGCGTTTAACCTTCTGTTCAATAACTCAACCATATTGCTTCGCTGGATGGCCGTAGCCGGCTTTTCCACAGCTACCCTGTGTCTGCTGACCATGTTCTGGTTTCTGTTCAAAAAAATAGTCTTTGCCATCAATGTTCCCGGCTGGACTTCTCTTTTTGTTTTAATGGCCGGTATCGGAGGGCTTCTGCTGGGCGGGCTTGGCATTATCGGTGAATTTCTGGCACGTATTCTTACCGGCATTGAAAAACGTCCGGCCTACTTTATAAAGGAGGACAGTAATGAGCTCCGCTAGATTCTTCATAATTACCGGTATGCTGCGTTCAGGCACTACATTGCTTCAGCAGGCTCTGAATGCCTGTCCGGACATGCAATGCAGCTATCAGGACAGCACCGGATTATTTACCCGTATCAAAAGCGACTTTCTGAAAACCCAGAACCTCCAGCCGTATCATATCCTCTCAACGCTTTTTCCGGCAGACCCTCATCCGGAACAGCTTGCTGCTTATCTTCATCAGCAGGATTTTATAAAACAACTGATTTCAGATCATCCTTCCGGTTCTATTCAGGGGTATAAAGAAGTGCTGATGGAAGAGTTTATTCCCTATCTGCTCCGATACCTCAGGGTTATTCTGGTGATTCGCAACCCCAAAGATGTCATAAGCAGCATGCATTATGGCAATTTTGAACAATATTCCGGCTCACACCGACCTGTACTGTTTGACATCAGAAACTGGAGAAAATCAGCCGCTTTTGCCATTTATGCACGCCGGCATCCCGGGTTTTTACTGCTTCATTATGAAGACCTCGTTTGTCAGTTTGATGAAACCATAAGCAAAGTGCTCCGATTTCTGGGAAGGCCGGTTACAGATATTCCCGACACCCTTCCTGCCCGGCTCAGACATAACTCATCCTTTACTCAGGATGCAGAAGGGGTTTTTACCAACTCGGTCAACCAGTACCGCTATACACTTGATTCAGAGCTGGATCAATATATTGAGCAGCTTTGTTTTCCGGAAATGCAGGCACTCGGATACTCATGTCATATGACCCTGAATCAATGGAAGGAAAACAGATATTACCATATACAAGAACCTTTTCCGATATCAAGACCAGAGTTTAAGGATTTTGATGCAGTCAGTGAATCTGAAAAGGAGCGGGCAAGGCATCTTCTTTTGCAAAGCAACAATTGTACAGATCAGGATCAGCTGCGAAAAAGCTACATATACCCGGAAATATTTGAAAAATTACACCTTAGTCTGTAAATATAACGGGCAGATATTTTCTTTTTAAGCAACTGATTTTACAGGAACTGTATACCATTCGCCAAAGAGCAGTTTAAAGCTTAAGGGCTCAAAGATTATAACCAGAAAGGCTGCTTTGAAAAACTCAGCCGCCTGTGGCTCCCGAAAGGCAAATCAGCAACCTGTCCCCTAATTACTTAATCCCTGAAAAATCTATTTTACCCCTAATACCGGCAGGGAAAAGTAAAAGGTAGACCCCAGTCCTTTTTGGGATTCGACCCAGACATTGCCGCCTTTAAATTCAACTATTTTCCGTACTATAGCCAATCCTACTCCTTTACCGGAATTTTCTTCCTGGCTTTGTTCCCGTATGGTATAAAAGATATTAAAAATCTTTTCAAAGTATTTGGTATCGATGCCGGGGCCGTTATCCCTGACATAAAAAATATGTGCGGCACTGTCAGAAGCTACTCCGATTTCTATTTTACCGTATTCCCGTTTTATAAAAGCTGCTGCATTGTCAAGCAATTCCTGAAAGATCCTCCGAATCAGGTCCGGCTCAATAGTCAGAACGGGCAATTCATCGTTAATAACAATTTCCATATCGCCGGTATCCTGAAGATTTTCTGCCAGCTCACGAAGCATTGTATCCAGATTTACTTCCTCCACTCTCGATATATCCTGCCTGACCCTGGAATACATCAGCACTCCCATAAGGAGCTTGTCCATTTCATTAACTTTGATATCGATAAAACCCAGCAGCTCTTTGCCGCTTTCATCAAACTTATCATCATATTCCAGCCTCAGCAGCTCGGCGATCGACTTGATGGAGTTAAAAGGACCTTTCAGATCATGGGAAACCACATAGGCAAAATTGTCCAGTGAGCGGGTTGTCCGGTCTATTTCTTTTTGCTTTTCTTCAAGCTGGTACCGCCTATCAGAATCCTGTCCGAGCAGCTGATTGATCAGGACAGCCGTTTTTCCTGTTTCACTTCTTGGGTTGGGTACAAACAACAAGGCATCTGCTTTTTTGTCGATAATAGCCTGCAAGGACCTGCGGAGGTGCCTGAGCGGTTTTACATAGCCCAGATACATCCAGCCGATAACAAGAAGTAAAAATACCGTAATAATCAGATATACAGCAAAAACAAATGAAATCATTCACAAATTTACAATAAACTTATAAGGTTCTTATTGCTAAGGCAATAAAAACTATCATTCAGGAGATTTTGTTTATTGTATCTGAAAGGATTTTTTTCCATATCCAGCACCAGTCCTCCGGCAGCTTCCACAATTGCCTGTCCGGCAGCAGTATCCCATTCCATAGTCGGTCCGTGTCTGTAATAAACATCTGCTTTGCCTTCTGCAACCATACAGAACTTCAGGGAGCTTCCCCTGGAAAGCATCTCTTTTACACCGAGCTTATTCAATACGGTCTGCTCCTCGGGCGATGAGTGCGACTGACTTCCGACAGCTACCAGGTCTGAGGTCCGCAGCCCGGTACGCAATTCACTTCTGCCCAGCTCGTCTTCTTTGAATGCCATCACTCCTTTCTGTCCGAAGTAAAAAGCCTTAGTTGCCGGAATGTAAATTACGCCAAGTACCGGCGCTCCGTCTTCTATAAGCGCGATATTTACTGTAAACTGGCCATTTCTTTTTATAAACTCTTTGGTCCCGTCCAGAGGATCTACCAGCCAGAATCTCTTCCATTCCTTCCGTTCATCGTAAGAGATATCCCTGCCTTCCTCCGACAATACCGGAATACCGATAAACGATGCTTCAAGCCCGGAAGCAATGATTTTGTGCGACTCTTTGTCTGCCAGAGTCAGCGGAGAATCGTCGGCTTTAAAATCAGTGATTGCAGAAAAATCTTCCCTCTGATAAATCTCCATGATCTTTTCACCGGCCTTTACAGCAATATTTTTCAGGATCTGACAATCAATTTTCTCTATTTCAATGTTTTTCATATATGCAGTTTTTCAATTCAACTTGTTTTACAGAAAGTAGTCTATTAAATCGCTCAAATTAATAGAAGTTTAACACATTCCTGAGTTTTATTATAAAATAATGCTATTTTTGCTTTTTAACTATGAATACTTCGAACAATATACATCCCATCTTTGACACGATTTTAAAACAGAGTGACAAAGAAAGATTACTCAGACAGCGGGGCATTGTTCTCTGGATGGTAGGCTTATCCGGCTCCGGCAAAAGCACGCTTGCCAGGGCGCTGGAAAAAGATCTGCATCAGGCTGGTTTTCTTACCCAGCTTCTGGACGGGGATAATCTCCGCACCGGTCTGAACAATAATCTTGGTTTTTCGGAAGCAGACAGACTTGAGAATATCCGCCGGGCTGCAGAAGTATCCAAGCTGTTTATGAATTGCGGCATTGTCACTATATGCTCTTTTATCAGTCCGACCGAAGAGATCCGGAGCATGGCCCGTGAGATTATCGGTGAGGGGTTTATGGAGGTTTATATCAACTGCCCGATCGAAATATGTGAACAAAGAGATGTCAAAGGGCTTTATAAAAAAGTACGAAACGGGGAAATTAAAAATTTTACCGGTATCGATTCACCGTTTGAAGGCCCGGTCCGTCCGGACATAGAGATACGAACCGATCTGGAACCTCTGGAGGATTGCAGAAAAAATCTATTTGATACAGTTCTAACTAAAATCAACTATTAACAGGAGCAAAAGGACCTGATATAATTAGTACCATGGATTATAACTTAACCCATCTGAAACAACTTGAGGCCGAAGCAATCTTCGTTATGCGAGAAGTTGTTGCTCAATTTGAAAAACCTGCCTTGTTATTTTCCGGCGGAAAAGACAGCATTGTAATGGTCAGACTGGCTCAAAAGGCATTCTGGCCCGGCAAACTGCCTTTCCCTCTTGTGCATATAGATACAGAGCACAATTTTCCTGAAACCATCACCTTCAGAGACGAACTGGTTGAAAAACTCGGAGCCCGTCTGATTGTACGTTCCGTAGGTGACTCTATCAAAAGCGGCAGAGCAGTAGAGGAAAAAGGCGCTAACCCAAGCCGTAATGGTCTTCAGACAATTACACTGCTTGATACCATTGAAGAATTTAAATTTGACGCATGCTTTGGCGGAGCGCGCAGAGACGAAGAAAAAGCACGGGCCAAAGAACGCTTTTTCTCTCACAGAGATGAGTTCGGACAGTGGGATCCGAAAAATCAGCGCCCCGAGCTGTGGAGCCTGTACAATGGCCGCAAACACATAGGCGAGCATTTCAGGGTGTTCCCGATCAGCAACTGGACAGAGATGGATGTATGGCAATACATAGCGCTGGAAAAACTGGAGATCCCAAGCATCTATTTCTCACACACAAGAAAAATCATCAACAGAGGAGGTACGCTGCTGGCCGAGTCGCCTTTTGTTACCCTTCTGAAAAACGAAACGATAGAAGACCGGATTGTTCGTTTCCGGACTGTAGGCGATATGACCTGTACGGGAGCAGTAGAATCTCAGGCTTCCAATCTCCAGGAAATAATCGAGGAGGTTGCTTCTGCAAGATTGACCGAGCGCGGAACCCGTACCGATGACAAGCGGTCTGAGGCTGCTATGGAGGACCGCAAAAAACAAGGATATTTTTAAGTAAAGGTTTAAAAAGTAAATGCTTAAAAGTCTCTGAACATTAAACTTTACTATCATAAGCTTAAAAACTTTGATCTGATAATCTTTACATCACAAAAAACTTTTACACACTACTTCTGATGAAAACTGAAAATAACGGATATCTGGATATGGACCTGCTGCGCTTTACCACCGCCGGCAGCGTAGATGATGGAAAAAGTACATTAATCGGCCGTTTACTCTATGATTCCAAAGCCATCTTTCAGGATCAGCTTGAAGCCATTGAGCAGTCCAGCACACAGAGAGGAGACGGACATGTCAACCTGGCGCTTTTGACCGACGGGCTTCGTTCCGAGAGAGAGCAGGGTATCACTATCGATGTCGCTTACAGGTATTTCGCTACTCCGAAACGCAAATTTATCATAGCCGATACTCCGGGACATATTCAATATACACGCAATATGGTTACCGGAGCCTCTACTGCCAATCTGGCAATCATTCTGGTTGATGCCCGAAACGGTATTGTTGAGCAGACCTGTCGTCATTCCTTTATTGCTTCCTTATTACAGATTAAGCACGTAGTAATCTGTGTCAATAAAATGGACCTGGTAGATTACAGCCAGGATGTATTCGAAAAAATAAAAAGCGATTATGAAGACTTCTCTTCCAAGCTGAATATTCCGGATATACGCTTTATTCCGATCAGCGCCCTCAATGGCGACAATATTGTGGATCGCTCCCAACATATGCCATGGTATCAGGGAAGCACACTTCTGTACACTCTCGAAACCGTTCATATAGCAAGCGATCTTGATTATGTCAACAGTCGTTTCCCTGTACAGTGTGTTATTCGTCCGCAAAGCGATGAATACCATGACTTCAGAGGATACGCAGGCCGGATCGCGGGCGGGGTTTTCAAACCCGGCGATGAAGTACTGGCGCTACCTTCCGGCTTCACTACCAAAATCAAATCCATTGAGACCATGGACGGACCATTGAGCGAGGCTTTTGCTCCTATGTCGGTCACTATAACACTGGAAGACGAGATTGATATCAGCCGGGGTGATATGATTGTAAAACCAAACAATCAGCCCAATGCCACACAAGATGTTGAGGTTATGATATGCTGGCTGAATGAAAAACCGCTGCAGGCTAACGGAAAATATATTCTGAAGCATACCAGCAAGGAGTGTCGCTGCATTGTAAAAGAAATACGCTATAAAGTAAATATCAATACACTGCACAGAATCGAGGATGATAAAACCATAGGTCTGAACGATATCGGCCGGATTCTGCTAAGGACCACCAACCCTCTTTTCTGCGACAATTACAATAAAAACAGAACTACCGGAAGCCTTATCCTGATCGATGAGTTCACAAACGAGACTGTCGGAGCAGGCATGATATTGTAAGGAATAATCCGAATTCATTCCATAAATAAAAAAACCGCTTGATGCGGTTTTTTTATTTACCCGTCCGGACCGGCTTTGCCGGCCCGGACAGATTATCAATCAAAAGTAATCCCTGTCAACCTAAACTACTCAACTTCCAAACCTCAACCCTTCTATTATAAGAACTTCCTGCAAAATATAATGTTTAGTCCTTTGTCAAACTATCTGCAAAGATTATGATATTTGCTGCATGAAGTACCGTAGTAAATTACCGGATATAGAAACGACCATTTTTTCTGTTATGTCGCAGCTTGCCGCAGAACACAAAGCCATCAACCTGGCCCAGGGCTTTCCTGATTTTGCCTGTTCCCAGCAGCTGATTGATCTGGCAAAAAAACACATGCACCACGGATGGAATCAGTATGCGCCCATGCCCGGTGTACTGCCTCTGCGGGAAAAAATTGCTCAGAAAACCCGGGAGCTCTATCAGTATCTGCCCGATCCCGGTACGGAGGTTACCGTAACCTGCGGCGCCACGGAAGCCTGCTATACCGCCATAGGCGCATTTGTGGGAGAGGGCGACGAAGTCATTATTTTCGAACCGGCATTTGACAGCTATGTGCCCGCAGTCCGGCTCCATGGCGGCGTACCTGTATTTGTAGAGCTCAGCTATCCCGATTTTGAGATCCCCTGGGAAGAAGTCAGCGCAAAAATCAGCTCCAGAACCAGGATGATTATCATCAACTCACCGCATAATCCTACCGGAAGCATCCTGAAAGCTTCTGACATAGCGGCTCTGGAAAAGCTGGTTCAAGACACCGATATTCTTATTCTGAGTGATGAAGTATACGAGCATATTGTCTTTGACGGAGCAGAGCACGTAAGTCTGCTGCGTTATGAAAGTCTTCGGGAACGCCTGCTGTCTGTCTTTTCTTTTGGCAAGACGTTTCATACTACCGGCTGGCGTATAGGATACTGCATAGCCCAGGCCGAACTTATGAAAGAGTTTCGCAAGGTACATCAGTACATTACTTTTGCTGCTGCCACGCCTTTGCAATATGCTATAGCTGATTTTCTGGATAACAGAGATGAATATCTTTCTCTGTCTGCCTTCTACCAGTCCAAACGGGATCATTTTATCGGGCTTATGCAGTCATCCCGCTTTACCTGCGTACCATCCGCCGGCACTTATTTTCAGCTGTTTTCCTACAAAAACATTTCTGATATACGGGATACCGAGATGGCAGAATGGCTCACCCGCGAAGCCGGAGTAGCCTCAATCCCCATATCTGTATTCTACCATTCCGGAAAAGACGAGAAAGTTCTCCGCTTCTGTTTTGCCAAAGAAACCATTACGCTGGAAAAAGCCGCAGAAAAGCTATGCAGAATCTGACCGTAACGACCGTACAAACCTCTTTGTACTGGGAAAACCCGGGTGCCAACCTGGCCATGCTCGAAGAGAAAATATGGAATGCCGGATCAATCGGTGACCTGATTGTATTGCCTGAGATGTTTACTACAGGTTTTACCATGAATGCTCCGGCTCTGGCCGAACCGATGAATCTGACAACCTGCCGGTGGATGAAGCAAATGGCAGCCCAGACCGGGGCTGTACTAACCGGAAGTATCATCATCCGGGAAAACAGCCGGTATTACAACCGCATGCTTTGGGTCGAACCGGATGGACGAATCGACTTTTATGACAAAAGGCATCTGTTCCGCATGGCCGATGAGCATCTGGTTTTCTCCGCCGGTGAAAAACGTCTTATAAAAGAGCTGAAAGGCTGGAAGATTGCTCCTTTTATCTGCTACGATCTGCGTTTTCCCGTCTGGTCCAGAAACACGGAAGCAGAAAGCTATGACCTGGCAATCTATATTGCCAGCTGGCCTGCTGCCAGAACATTAGCATGGAACACACTTTTACCGGCCAGAGCTATTGAGAATCAGTGCTATGTAACCGGTGTCAACAGAACGGGAACTGACGGTAAAGCCATTGTTTACGAAGGCAGCTCCGGAATATGGAATTTTCTGGGAGAAAAAATAAACGATTCGGGTCATGCCGAAGTTATTCAGACCGGATCTCTTGATATGGCCAAACTACAGTCCTTCCGATCAGCGTTTCCGGCTTTCCGGGACAGTGACCGTTTTTCCATCCATCAGACCGGCAGGTAATATTTTTTAGATTCTTAACATTCAATTATTCACTATTAAAAAGTATTTTTACCCGTTTAAAAACCATTTAAAAAATATGAAAAGGATTATTTTGATTACATCGCTGTTTCTAACAGCCACATTTTCATCATTTGCCCAGGGTTTTGAAAAAGGGGATGTTCATCTTAACCTGGGTGTCGGTCTGCTGGACCATGTCGGCAACGGATACTCTTTTCCTCTGAACAACAAAGTAGGATTACCGGCTTTCAATGCCAGTGTCGACATCGGAATCCATAAGTGGATTACCGTAGGACCTTATCTGAGCTACAAAACCAGATTTTTCAAAGGCGGTGATCCAAACTGGATCGACGGACGCCTTAGCGACAAAGTAAATGAATCATGGTACTATTTCGGAGCAAGAGCCACTTTTCAGATCACTCCTTTCCTGAACGAGGTTGCCAATACCAATATTCCTGAAAATCTGGATCTGTATGCCGGAGTGCTTGCCGGAATAAATCTGTATCATAAAAGAACCCGGTCTGCTGTTGACGGTGTAAATGATTATACCTTAACAACTACCGACGGTCATGCTTCTCTGCTTGCTGCAGGCGCACGCTATATGTTCGCAGAAAACGTCGGGGTTTACCTGGAAATATATCCGTTCGGTTATACCAGTCTGTTCAATACCGGATTTTCCATAAAATTTTAATCCCGGAACTGCGAAATTATGCCCGTCATTGGTCGAATACTATTCTCCTGCATCATTATTCTGGGCTTATCCGCAAATGGTATGGCTCAGGAGTTCCGGAAAGGAAATGTTGCTTTTCAGCTGGGCTTTACCCTGTCTGACTACAACAGCCACGAATGGGTAAGCTCTACCCTGCTGCCTTTATACGGCACGATAGATATCGGCATTCATGATTATGTCGCTATAGGATTTATGGCACATTACTTTTCCAAGACCTACCGCAGGGAAGGAGAAGTGTACAACAGCCGTATTCCCGGATATGAATATGCTTCCGACTGGCGTATCAGAGAAAACTATCTGAGTGTCGGAGCCAGAGGGACGTTTCTGATCACTTCTTTTCTCAACGAAGTCGCTAATACCAGCATTCCTGAAAACCTGCATCTCTTTACCGGTGTACACCTGGGGCTGGACCATTACCGTCAGAGCAAAGAAAACGAGTACAAAGGCTATCCGACAGCTTCCGATCTGGAACCTTTCGGCGGACCTTTTATCGGTGCAAGGTATCTTTTCTCCGATCACGTGGGCGTATTTACCGAGCTGGGCATAGGCTGGGCCGGGCACCGCAACAGTGCTCAGTTTGGCGCATTCGGACTGGCATTCAGCTTCTGATACGGGAGCTATCTTCATAAAAGCAACGAGGCCGGCAAAACCGGCCTCGTTGCTTTTACTTTATTTGTCTATCGTCTTTTATCGTCCGGCTATTTTCAGCAGACAAGCCGTATTTTGCGATACTACCGAGACAATCACAGGACCGGATGGCCCGGAAGTGTTCTGCCTTCCCCAGGTAAAAACCACCTTCCCCCATCATAACATATTAATCCGATCGGGGTTGATTAGCAAAGAGCTATTAACTTAAATGAAGATTCGGAACTTTTTCCTTGCCCTATTTTTTCTAATATCCATACTTTCTTCTGCGCAGCATGCGCAGCCCTACTATCCGTATTCTCTGCAAAAAGGTGATTTTCTGATCAGCGCCGGTGTTTCATTGGCACATTTCAAAACAGTCAATTATGCGAACTCATCCCGGACAGGCGTATTTCCGGAGATCTCTCTGGTCGGTGAATATGCCATAGCCGATGAGCTGAGCGTAGGTCCTATTGTCTCCTATTATGCCCGCAGGTACAAATACGATACGCCCGCAGAAACCTTTATATTCGAAGCAAACCGGTATTTTGTGGGTGGAAGAGCTTCTTTTCATTTTGCTCCCTTTCTTGAAAAGCATCTGGTGACCAATCTTGACAGCGAGCATTTCGATATTTACATGGTATTCGGGGCCGGCTACAAGGGTACATTTTTTGTCAATGACCCGTACAACCGCGCCAACGGGCGACTGAGCGCTATAGCTATGGCCGGTTTGCGCTATATGTTTTTTGAAAATATTGGTCTTTACGCAGAAGGTGGTCTGGGTCCCTTCGCGGCATTTACCTTTGGTCTGACAGTGCGGCTATAATAAACTGTTTCTGCTGCTCTTCCTCTTTACGGGTGCAGTACTGCTCCCCGAGATCCCTGAAGTACTCATCAACCTCCTCATTGTGTATGGTAGAAAGCACAAAGCATTTGCCCCTGCCCGCCATAATCAGATTCTGAAGCAGATAAAGCTTGTCAGGTCTGATATTTTCGCTGCCCCCGATAATCAGGAGTACCCTGTCTGCCGCATCGATCATGGTACGGCCATATTCAAACAGCTCCTGATCGGAAAACTGGTCCAGGTCATAAAAGGAGAAATCGCAGAAGTTTTCCTGAATAAAAGGGGTAAAGGGGCCGCCAAAAGAATAGCTCCTGAAATCCTCGATGACCTGAAAATTAATTATCGCTTTCATACTAAAATTAAAACCCCAATTCGTATTTTTCTGTTTTAAACACAATCGCAAGAAATCACTACCGGTATGTCTATCGAAGCAATCTACCAGCTCTTTTCGGCCTCAGAAGGCGTTTGTACAGACACCAGACAGATTCGTCCGGGCGTATTGTTTTTTGCCCTCCGGGGAACCAGCTACAACGGCAACCTCTTTGCCGCTGCAGCGCTGGAGCAGGGTGCCTCCTATGCCATCATTGATGACGAAAGCTGCAAAGTTAGCGATCGGTGCTTACTGGTACAAGATGTTCTGAGCTGCCTGCAAGAGCTGGCCCGTTTTCACCGGCGCCGCTTTACGATACCCTTTATCGCCGTCACGGGCTCCAATGGCAAGACTACTACCAAAGAGCTTATCCACAGCGTACTCTCCACTACCTATAAAACCTATGCCACCAAAGGCAATCTCAACAACCATATCGGCATACCGCTGACCCTGCTTTCCATAAAAGAAGATGCAGAAATGGCCATCATCGAAATGGGGGCCAATCATCAGAAAGAAATCGAAGGCTACTGCCGGATCGCCGAGCCTACGCATGGCATCATTACCAATATCGGCAAAGCCCATCTGGAGGGTTTTGGCGGGCTGGAAGGCGTAAAAAAAGGCAAGGGTGAGCTCTACGCCTATCTGAAATCCAGCGGCGGCACTGCTTTTATCAACTCGGCCAATCCTCTTCTTATGGATATAGCACGGCCGGAGCAGGCTGTTTTCTATCCGCAGGAGAACGATTTTTACTCCTGTACGCTCACGGAAACCAATCCGTACATATGTTTCAGAGCTGCCAACGGAGACCAGGTCCAGACACAGCTGATCGGCCGGTACAACTTTGACAATATTGCCGCAGCACTATGCATCGCCCGGTATTTCGATGTACCGGATGCGGCAGCCAACCGTGCCATCAGCGCTTATGTACCGGACAATAACCGCAGCCAGGTGATCCGGCAGGGCACCAATACAGTGCTGCTCGATGCATACAATGCCAATCCTTCGAGTATGCAGGCTGCGCTCGAAAACTTTGCCTCTCTGCCCGGCTCCGGCAAAGTGGTTATTCTGGGCGATATGTTTGAACTGGGGGAAGAGTCGGAAGCAGAACATGAGCGCCTCGGCAAAATGATCTGCGAAAAAAAGTTTGATACGGTACTGCTATGCGGTACACACATGGCCCGGGCACTGAAAACCTGTCCGGAAGCGCTCTACTTTACCGATCGCCCGGCGCTGGAAAACTACCTGAGTACTGTATCTTTTACGGGAGCGCAGATACTCATCAAGGGAAGCCGGGGCATGGGACTGGAAAAACTGCTTCCCCTGCTATAGGCGGAGTGTGTGACAGAGATGCACGAAACAGGACAGGGTACTTGCTTCGCTATATATTGGTTTGCAGCTGATATTAAAAGTTCAGGGCTTAAAGCTCAACGATTGTACAGATAGGGATCGGTGAATACCGGGCTTACCGAAACCCGCAGGCTTCGGAAGCTTCCGGGCTACCAACAGAAGGCAGAAAAACATTTCCTGCTGAAATAACCTGAAGATTATTTAGTTCAGTCTCCGGCAGGTTTCCATCGATCCAGCTTTTTCAGTACAGCTTCCAGCTCGTCCGGCCTGGCAGTGCCCAGCAGCAGATGCCTGCCCTGATCATATACCAGCTGCAGCCCATGCCTGCCGGATACATTATAGGCCATGCCTTTTTTCCAGCCTATACGCAAGCCCCAGCCGCCAAACTCCCTGAGCGGGCTATAGCGACGTACATAGGCCTGTCCGATGCGGTCCCAGATGATTTTTCTGAAGTGTTGCAGCGGATAGTAGCGATAGTATACGCCCTCTTCAGTGATCTTTGTTTCCAGCCTGACAAACAGGAGAAAGGCCGTAAGTGTCAGGTTAAACAGATTGAGCAGGATCAGCGCCATATCCGGCAGGGGGTCATTGCCAAAATCCTGCTGCTGCACCAGCTGCCTGAATAATCCGTACAGAAATACGCCATTGACTGCCAGCACCATGATCCACAGCCAGATCTGGCGAAAATATTGCTTTTCTTCAAAAATCGTTTTTTTAGCTTCCATAACCGGATTGATCTTTTTTATAATTGCACTATAGCATATAACACCTATGTATGAGACGATTACCTAACTTTTAAAAACCTAAAAGAGGTTTCATTATAATGGTTCCGCGTCTATTCCTTTTGCCCTGAGCTCATCAAAAACCCTCTGATCATTGCAAAACAGAACCATATTCTTCAGATTGGGAAAGTGCTTTACATCATCATATGATGCTATATCAAATACATCATCCTCCCCATCCCAGAAAGGAATAATATTCATATATACATTGTTTCCGCCATCCTGGTACAGCCTGGTAATCTTATCTGCAAACTTTCTGTCAATCTCCAGATTCCTGAAATAGTCAACGACCTCGGGAATAGGCTCGTATCCCTCCTCTTCCATATCAATTTCCCGCTTATCATACAGCTCTGCAAATTCATATACATCAAATTCCGGCTTCAGCAGCTTCTGATTGTACATCAGCTCCTCGATAACCAGGAGCTTGAAGTTGAAGTCCGAAAACTCAATTTTGTCACCTTTACTTTTTTCAATTTTATACATATCACCTTTCTTTTTCGGTGGTGCTTTCTTTTCAGCTTTCAGGACTGTAATCTCGCAGATCTCTTTCGGCTCTCCGGCTTCAAACCGGATTTCCACCTCCAGATCCCCTACTATGTAGCTTTTGTAAATATAATCTTCCTTTGTAATGGTGACATAGTCCTGATAATCGGTTCCTTCGATTTTAATGCTGCCATTAAAGTTGTCTTCGGGATATTTTTTATCATTGATCTGAATTCTCAGTTCAAATATCTCCATATCATCTGACGAAAATCCGTCAACGCCTGTATTCTTCCAGACATAACGTCTTTCTGCATCATTGCTGCCCGACACATCCGGCATACCCAGCCAATCATTGAGCGTAGCTATGGCTATCGGAAATGCAGTAAGCTCTCCGTTTATAACCATTCCCTCTCCGGTAAAATCAATCTCAAATGTATTCATATCGTTTGTATTTACTGCCATCGCCCGGGTTTTCGGAGTGGATGATCATCCCTGCGGGCGGAGGCCAGATTATCCATTTACACCAAATATACTTTATTAATAGTTACTGCTCCACGGAACGACCATGCAAGCTATTATTCTCCCTTCCCCTCAAAGCTTTCCAGCTCCTTATTGACCTCATCCAGTAATTGCTGCTCGGTTGGCAGGTATAATCTGTACTGACTTGCTACAATTTGTTTTTGCCCCTCGGGTAAGGAGAATCTGACTACAGCATCGTTTTTACTGGCACAAAGCAATATCCCGATTGTCGGGTTTTCATGTGGCAGTTTTTCCGTACGGTCATAATAATTGACGTACATCTGTAATTGCCCGATGTCCTGATGCGTTAGTTTATGCGTTTTAATTTCAATAATTACAAAACATTGCAGCAGGCGGTTGTAAAAGACCAGGTCTACAAAAAACTCATCTCCCTCTATATGTATTCTCTTCTGTCGTGCTACAAAGGAAAATCCGTTACCCAGTTCCAGCAAAAAATCCTGAAGATGAGTAATAATGGCGGCTTCCAGATCTTTTTCGTAGTAGGATGCCTCCCTTTTCAGATCAAGAAATTCCAGAAACATCGGGTCCTTTATAATTTCTTTGGCATCAGAAGGAAGCTTTTCGTTTCTTGCTATGGCCAATACACTTTCCTTATCATTGCTCATCAGAAGACGTTCGTACAAGCTGCTATTGATCTGCCTTTCCAACTGGCGAACTGTCCAGTTATTCTTTATGGTTTCGGCGATATAAAACGCTCTTTGATCTTCCGTATCGAGGCTTACCAGTAGCTTGTACTGGCTCCAGCTCAATTGCGTCCACAGTGTAGACGCAATTGGAAATGTACGGTAAAACTGCCTGTATCGCTCCAGTTGCCTAACCGAAAATCCGCTTCCAAACTCTGGTTGCAGCTGTTCGGAAAGGTGTTTTATAAGATAGGTACCATAATCGGCCCGATCTTTTCCCTCTTGTTCTTCTTCAAAAATACGCCTACCGATATGCCAGTACATGAGTGTTCGCTGATGGTCAACAGCACGAATAGCTCTGTCTTTTGACTGAGCAATGATGGCTTTTATGTCAGATATGAGGAGCTGGTTTATAAGCATGGAATTTGCCGCAGAAAAATATAATTATCTTACCAATAAGCGGACAGTATATACATAATCAGGCTATTCGCTGCTTTTATGGGATCAGACATTAACCGATACAAAATCCCATTATTGCCCGGGTTTCCCGAATAATCTCTATCCGCCATCGCTCCGATTCCCCGGGCGATTACTATCCCTGTGTCCGAAGGCCTTCTGACTAATCGCCATCCCGCAAAGCGGCGCGACAGAGAGACAAGCCGGCTGCCAGTACCTTATTTTCCGGTGCTGAGCCGGGCAACCTCTTTCTTCAGCTGGTCAATAAGCTCCTCCATCAGACGGATTTTGTCCTCATACAGCTTGCGTTCATTGTCAGATAGCTGCACATGATTATGAATAATGTATCCAAAAGAAGCATTATCGTGATTATTCGTAAAGTTAAAGAACATCTTTTCGTCAAAGGAAAGAATGTCCTGTACGGTGATATCAAGCGCTTTGGCAATCTGCACCAGCCTTTCCTGGCTTATAGTGGTTTCGTCGGTTTCCAGCTTGGAATAGGCCGACTGACTTATACCCAGCTTGTCGGCCATATAGTCCTGTGTGAGGTTTCTCAGCTCCCGTATCTTTTTGATCTTGGTTCCCAGTGTTGTCATATCGTTGATAGTCAGAATATATTAGAAAGAGCAGGAATATTTTATTCCCTGTCAGCCAATTATTTTTGGCAATAAACAAATTGATTGTTTAAAAAACAACGCTATGATTTTTTTTGAAACTGCACAGGCTGGCGGGTGGCCGGCAGAAGCCTGCACACTCCATCCGGCCGGGTGGTACTGTGGTCTGGGCACAGCGCTGACCTATATCCAGACCTGCCTGATACGTATTCATAATGACCGGATAAAGCTGGAAATGGCGATGCTCACCCGGAACGAATTTGACAGAAATACCGGAGAAACACTGCTGAAAATCCAAAAAGAGCTGCATGATCTGCGGGACAGTCTGTACAGGCAGGTATCAATGTCTCACCATCACCCGGATTTTCCGGGCAATTATTATTCTCTGTAAGCGCTATTCAGGTATAACACTAATTAAAGTGTGATTAATTTTGATGTTTTTAGCAAAAAAACGTATACTTGCTCCCCTCATTTTCAGCACACAAATTCACTGACTGCTATTGGTTTGTATCTCATGTACATTATTTTTATATCTTCGAAAACACACTGTCGTATCCTGCTAAGCGCTGCCTGTCTGCTGATAATTACTGTCCGGCTGCCGGCACAGGTCACACCTCCGGGACTCAGGCAGGAGCAGCAGACAGAGCGATCTTATCCTATGGGGGCTACGGCCCGGGATATTGAGGAACAAGGCTACCGGGCGACCGAACAGCGAATGGGTATGTATATCAACCGCCCCTACCGCACCGCCGAAGAAAACCGGCAGGCCATGCAGGAATACCTCAGGCAGCAACAGCACCAGCAAAGCCTCCACCGGCAGGAGCAACACAGCATAATTGCCGGACTGCTCAACGAAGCACGGACGGAAGGAGACCGGCACGGTACAGCGGAGTCTGCCTGGTACCACTCACCGGAGTTTGCCGCCCGGACCCGCTCCTATGCGGATGCGCTCGGCCTGCTGAGCGCCCAGCTGGCCGGCAGCAGGCCCCTCTCGGTTTCCGAAGCCTATTTTGTGCTCGAAAACGCCTGGGGCGAGAGCTATCTGAGCAGAGATGAATACGAGCATATACTGGATCATTCGGCAGGATTTATCCGCGCCTGGCTCAGATCACAGAATCTCAGTCCGCATAATCAGCCGGAGCTGCACTTCGGGATACAGAAATTTATGCGGGATACGCTGTCCGTGCTCAGTCCGCATCCTGACCAGCCCGGCCGCTATGTGCGGACCACACATCTGCCCTTTTTCTATGACTATGTCGATTTTCGGGGAGAAAAGGATTTCCGCAGCTATTTTCTTACCAAATGCCTGGCTACCGGCGGCGGGCAGTGCAACAGCATGCCGGCGGTATATTGCGTACTGGCCGAGCGACTGGGCGCCACAGCCTACCTTTCGCTGGCTCCGCATCATGCCCTGGTCAAATACTCCGATGCGCAGGGCCGCCTGCACAACTACGAGGCTACCACGGGCTGGCATATATCAAACCGCTGGTACGAAGATAACCTGTTTATAAGCCCCGAAGCAAAGCGCAGCGGCATATACCTCGATACGCTCAGCCGGAAGCAGATCGTAGCCAACTGCCTGCTGGATCTGGCGCTGGGCTATATGCAGAAGTTCGGCATAGCCGACGGCAGCTTCATCAATCAATGCATCGATGTAGCCATGACGGCTTTTCCCCGCCGGAATGCCCTGCAGGCCTACCTGCTCAGAAGCAGCCTGCTGGCCGGACAGCTGGAGCGGCTGCTACGGCAGCAGGGCATCACGGATGTATCCCGGATCGACCAGCTGCCGGAAGCCCGGCAGTTGCGGGACGCGCTCCTGCAAAACGAAGCGACGATTTCCCGGCTGGGCTATCAGCCTCTGCCCGAGGCGCTGTACGAAAGCCTGATGCGGCAGCACGAATTCAAAGGCAGCCGGCAAGAGCAGTCAGGTCAGCAGAAACGGAACCGGTTTATTCAGTCATTTTGAAAAAATAATCACTAAATTTACATAGAATGAAGCCTTTACTATTTTTTTTCACCGCTCTGTCATTCCTTCTGTCCGGTTTTGCCACAGCGCATGACTCCACGGATGTACGTACCGGATGGTACCATGCAGCCCGGCAGGAACTGGCCCGTATGCTGGCGGGCAACGCGCCGCTGAGCTATGAGCGGGCGCTGTTCTGTATCGAAAACGCTTTTCATAGCAACGGACTGGACAGCTTGCACTACCGGCACACGCTGGACAGGCATACCCGGCATATCCGCGGACTGATGGAAGCCAACCGCGATGCTATACCGCAGCGCTTCCGCCCCGGTCTCTCCGAAAGCATGGCGCTGCAGCAGAACCGCTATGAAAAAGCGCTGGCCAACTGGGCCATTTTTACCTATATGACCGATACCACGTATATCGGCGGGCAATATGCTCACCTGCCTTTCAGCTATTCGTTTCAGGATCCGCTCGGCACGCTCGACTGGACACATACGCAGGTTACGGCGCTGCTCAGCCGCGGTACGGGCAACTGTTTTGCCCTGGCTTCGCTGTTCCGTATCTTTTCAGAGCGGCTGGATTCCGAAGCTGCTCTCTGTACAGCGCCCGGTCATATCTATATCCGGCATGCGGACCACAAAGGGATATACTACAATGTAGAAGCTGCTACCCGGTCTTTTCCCGGCACCGGCAGCATAGCCACCCTGACCTACACAAGCGACGAGGCGATAAGCAGCGGGATTGCTCTGCGTGCGCTCGATACGAAACAATCGGTAGCTTTGTGCCTGGTCTATCTGGCCAAGGGCTATCTGTACGGCCAGCCTGCACCCGACGACACCTTTGCCATGGATTGTGCCGAACTGGCCCTGCACTACGACAGCCTCTGCCTGAGCGCCCTGCTGCTCAAGGCGGAAGCGCTGGAAAACCGCCTGCTCCGTACCCCTCATTCACCTGACCTACAGGGTGACAATAAGGACTTTGCAGCGCTGGAGTTCCTTACCCGCCGGCTGTATCAGCTGGGCTACCGGCAGATGCCCCTGTCTATGAAAGAAATCATCATAGGCCGGCTCAGAAAAGACAGCACTGCCATCCGGATCGGGGCCACGGATCATACACCCCGGCCTTTCCGGGAGATCAGTCCGGAGCCAATACCCTACGCCAGCCTGTCGTGGGGCCGGCTGGAGGAAATGCACGCTGATAAGCCTGCAGAGCGCTACGGCCGTACTCTGTTTGACACCCGGAGCGGGACAATCACAGGCTTTGCGGGAGACTCTGTATTTTTCAACGATTACTTTTTCGACCCGGTGGTATTTGCCTGGCAGATCGACCCGCTGGCGCACAAGTATCCCTCTCTCAGCCCTTACCATGCTTTTGCCAATAACCCGATCCTGTATGTAGATGAGGACGGCAGGGAGAATACCATATATTTGGTCATCGCAACCGATAGGAATGGCAAACCCAGTATTTCAAAAGAAACGGCAAAAGAAATTGAAAATAAAGCTAATGAGTATTTTAAGTTAATGGGATTAAATACAACAGTAATTGTATATAATGAAACAAACCTAGGAAATTTTAATTTAAATAATACTGATTTAAATGATGGTTATGTCGTCATAGGCACTAACCGAGAAAGTATTATCAATAAAGTTTCTTCTATTGATAAAGATTTTTCAGATAAACTTCAAGTAGGTTGGACCGCAAAGTTTAATCCTGAAAAATCAAATCTGAATAGTAAGGGAATTGTAATTGATTATTTAAATATTGAAGAAGTACAAGATAAGTTTCAAGGATTAAAGGCTTTATCACAAGAAGAATTTGCAGCATTATCAATTGTGCATGGTGCTGGACATAACTCTGGAGTTATGAAAGCTAATGGAGATCACCTTGATTCTGGTATTATGGGAGATTTAAGTCATCAAGAGGCTGTCTTAAGAAATTACGGAAAAGAAGGAGCTTTCGATCAATTCATCTTTAACTTAGATAATCCCAACAATGAAAAATATGGGAAAGGTATCAGAAAAACATTCGAATGGAAAGCTGAATCTAATGACAATTATATTGATAATAAGGTCAAAAACAGTTACCCTCAACTAACAGAGTAAATGAAAAGCATAAAGATAATTTTCATATCCGTAATAGTATTTCTTTTCACTTATGCTTGTCAAAAAAAGGAAACAGATTATTCTGATCCACTCACTGCCGTTGTTCTCGCTGATTCTACCAGTAGTCCTATGATTGCCACGACAGCTAACTGGAAAGAGAAACTACTTAAAGATCAAAATCTTTGCCTTACCCGATCCGGAGCATATAAAATAATCCGGCATGAACTAATCCCTGATCTGGGTGGAACATCCAAATACGCTATCAATGTAGTAGAAAAAAACGATAGGGTATTTTTTATCCCGGACAATGACCATTTATTCTATCAGAATCCAGGCAACCCGGAAAGACCCCTGACTTTTGAGCAAGGTGTTAACACTATGTTATCTGCCGAGAAAATAAATAATTCTGTCATCATATATTCTTTGCTGGATTGTCTGATTGATTCACTGAGTTTTTCACAGACAAAATATAATTACAGAATAACCCCGGAGAATATCCCGGATGTACAACGGTATTTGCAGATAAAAGAAGATGATATACAATGGAATGCCGTTTTTACTGATATTCTGGATGAAAATAAAATGATACGATATTATTTATACTTCAATACAATATTAGCAATCAAGATCATACCAAGTAAAGAGCACCTTTCTATAAAGACACACCTCCTTTATCCCGATAAGTTTGCTTATGCTACCTGGTGATACAATCAGCCTATTGATAAGATTACCTTTAATTATATTTTCTCTCCTATGTTTTTCATGTTCTGACACTACAAACATAGAGAATAAGCAGGCAGAGAATCGATTGCTCAGAAATGTAATCGAGTATTCCTTAATTGAAAACAATCTTACTGATTCTGAAAAAGCAAAGGATGAAAAAGGAAAATACAGAATATATACTGAGGACCCGACAATCAGAGAACTCCTCGCCAAAGATCAGGAAACAATGGCACTCATAGAGAAATCCCAGCTTTGCAACTTAACGATATATGAGTTTTTTATTGAAATTAAAAACCCGGAGATCAGCAAAGACACCGGCCGGGTACGAATTTATTCAACATGTGTATACAATGATAATGACACCTGTATCATCGGAATGCTATGTGGCGGTGACATGCATCTCACCTACATAAAAAAGGATGGGGAATGGTTACTGGAAGAAAGTATTGGCTGGTCTGATTAGGCCTCTAAGCTTATTATAAAATAATGAATAGCAAACGCACCACACCTACACTATTACTAATTCCTTCAGGATTACCGTTTACCAGATAATTCGTTATTGTTATTCCTCTATTCATCTTTCATGAAAATTACTTTTATATTCCAATATGTTACTCTGCATATACTTCAATCAGATCCGAACAGTTCTTTAATTCTGCCATGATAGGAATTTTCAGGAATTTCTTATCATCGTATTTATCAAATTCATAATCTGTGATAAGCTTGTTTAAGGTATCCTCATACGTCCACACATCGTTTGTTCCTTTATAATCTGCATGCCTTCTTTTTATTTTACGTAACATACTCTTAAGCATATCTCTTGACGTATCATTATATCGCTCTTTGGTTGCAAACAGCCTGTCCCACGTTTCAATTTTATCTTTGTCGCCAGAAAATTCAATTTTAAAATCACTTCTTTCCAGTTTTCGCAAATCTTTCTTTTTATCAATGGATACCTTTATTTTAATCTCATGATTGGCATTGCTGAATGGATAAAAGGCTCTTTTCCCTTTTTCAATCGGATCTTTTGTTTTTTTTCGATCGGAGTTGCATTTATAACATAAAGGAACCAGATTTTGAAAATTTATACTTGCAAACGGATAATAAGCCTTTGGTAAATAATGATCAAATGCTTCTCGATTATCGCTATCTTTTGGTTCAAAGTATGTAAGACCGCAACACGGACAATCTTTAAACTCATTTTCTTCTACCAGTTTTTCATAGTAATCTTTTTTTGTTCCCGGGACTTTGGCTTTCTCTAATAAATCTTCATAAAAGTCAACCAAAAGGGGCTTTATTTTGTCATTTACAACTTTGGGCAATTTATCAAGATAAACGGGCTTTAAAGTTCCATTACATAATTCTTCAATTTTATTGTTTGTTTCGAACGCTTCCTTTATCACTTTTCGTTCATCCGGTGTAAGTGTAATACAAAGTGTATATATTTCATCAACTTTTAGCTTTAGCCAATTATAACCCTGGTACAAGGATTTAAAATCCGCGTCTAATTTAGATTCGCAAGTAGCTGCGGATGCTTCACACCAGACTGAACAAACCAAACGCTTTAACATCGTTTGCAACTTATAAATATCGTGTGTTATAGGTTTATATAATCGCAGCATATCTATGTTTTCAATTTTAATTGATTCAAACGTGCCAGAACTAAATCTTTTTCAATAGATTCTCCCAAATGACTGAACAGCTTTTTCGTATTCTCAACATCCTCAGGTGTTTTAATTTTTTCAAATTCGATATTCTTCAAAATGTCATTCGATAAATCTCCGATAGATTGGTTGTAATCAAAGAGTTCATCTAATATTATTTCTACAGAGGTTCCATAGGTATTAAAACCTAATTCTGCCGCTTTTCTTGCCTGAACTTTCCTTGTTTGTTCATTCCGATCAAAGAATACCACATTATTCGGCATACAGTCGGATATAATAAAAGGAGAATGTGATGTCAATAAAATATCTTTTAAGTAATGAACATTGAAACTGCCATTTTCATTTTGTCCATTACTTCCTGCTTTTATACTGTCACCCAGAATTTTTATAAACTTCGCCCGCCAGCTTGGGTTAAAATGGGTTTCGGGCTCATCTAATAACAAAATACTTTTTCGATTTTTCAGCATCAAACAAATACCCATTGTATGCAAGAACTGATGTTCCCCATCGGAAAATTCTCTTAATAACAATGGCTTAGGCTCCGGCTCTCCTTCGATTTCTTTCAAAATTAAATAATCCAGAAAGAAAAACACTTTTTCTTCGGGGCTACCTTCAGGCAATTTACCATCCGTATAAAAGCCCTTGGATTTATAGACATCTTCTTTGATGGATTCGGAAATGCCGTGTGCATTCAATTCGTATAACACCTGGAAAAACCGAAACAAATCAAAAGAAGTTGGAAAATGAGACTTAAAAATTTGCTTCGTCGTATCGTCAACAAAAAAATCAAGGATTATAATGGATGTGGGTAAAGCTGATCCTTTTTTCTCAATGTCTATTAACTCTTCATGCCAACAGGTTGCACATTTTTTGAGTGCTTCAATAGTATCTTGTATATGCGAAAAAATAGGATCCAACCTAGCACTTGCTTCATCAATCGGCACCGAAAGATAATAAGAGTTTAGGTTCATCCTAAAGCTTCTCAGCCCGACAATTCCGAGCTCTTTTTTTAAGGACTTCAGTGTTTCTTCATTTTCGTACAACAAACAGGCTAACAATACTGCCTGGCTCATTTCGCTGTCAATATAAATCAGGCTGTTTTCGGGTTCTTCAAAGCGGTATTCTTTTATATAGTCTTCACTGTATTTATCAAAATTGATTAACCTGCTTTTACGGAAAGGCAAACTTAGAATTTCATTTTCCCCTGAGGAATACCCCACAATAATCTGAGGCAGATATTCTTTTCCTTCGGCGGCTTGTGGAAAAGTAGTGTCGAACCTGGGTTCTAACGAAACAGGAAATATCTCCTCCTCTTCTGAAAAAGGATAGGCTTGCCTTGTCATGGTTGGGGCTTCACCCACTTTTTTGGTGATGGTTATTTTATCGAAATGGGCCAATGTATAAGGCCTGTTGTTATGCTGACCAATCAAATACTCCAGCGTAAAAGCATCTGGATTACACTCCTCCCGGCGGAAATGTTTCTCAAAACTTTCGGGCTTGAATTTAGCTACACAACATTCCAGGTGAAAAAATATAGCAGATAATGCTTCCAAAACATTTGATTTACCACTTCCATTTAAACCGGCAAAACAAAAAGGACTAAAGGATTCCATCGCCTTAAGACCTTTACTGTCCAGGCTATGGAATTCAACTTTGAAGCCTGCATGCAGACTTCTAAATTGCTTTTCCTTTGGGATGTTTCCTATTTCCAGTTTAAGTAGTTTCATTTTAAAGCCAATTCTATACTTTCTGTTTTTTCATTATATTCCTGCGTAACCCGTCTTTTTTCTTCTTTGACCGTCATCAGTTGGAAAGCCACGTGTTTCGCTTTGTCGTATAAGGCTTTCTCTGTAAATTCTTGTGCATTCAATTTATCCACTAATCGTTGCAGGTAAGCAATATCCCCAGCTATTTTTGAAAGGTCATTTTCTTTTTTCTGTAAATCTATTTTGCCAAGCAATGCTTCTAGTTCAAAATCAATATCCAATGACACTTGATTGTTAAAGCTTCTATGAAGTAATCCTGTATTAAACTTTCTAAACTCAGATAAAAAAAACTCCATCTTCTTTTTTTTATTTACTACTTCTTCAACAATTTTTGCATATTTATTTTGCAGTGAAATTTCAGGCAATAAGATTTCAATATTCTGAAACTCTTGAGCATTTATATTAGCCATGCCTACAATGCTTTTACACATACCAGATAAAGTTCTTTTACCATGGTAAGAATTTAAATAGCCCCATAAATACCATGGATTTGCAAATTCATTTGTTCTTACTCTGATTAAGTAACCAGCAATAGCCATTTCCTTGTCTTCAGTAAATACTGCTGTTTTGCCAACAAGTTCTTTGGAATTAGTTCTATTAAAAAGCAAATCACCTTTTCTAACTATATATTTCTCCTTGTCGTTTTCTTTAATATTTATGTGTTTTAAACTTGAGAAGTCCCAATATCCTTCATAGGTAATATTATTCATTCTAAGGTATGGGTAATTCCCATTATCCTCTGCAGGGCTGCTTGTGCCATATTTTACTTCTTCGACAATATCTCTAATTTGACCTTTTGGAAAATTAAACTGATTACTTGAAGGATCACCAAACATATCCAAGAAGTTAGCTTTTAGAAATTCATCCAATATTCGAATTGTTTGCTCACGTTTATTTAATAAAGAATTTGCTTTATCCAGTAATGCAACAATTTTGTTCTGGGTTTCTATGTCTGGTAAGTCTACATCAATTTCTTCTATATCTGAAAGCTTTATTGAAGGATATGCTTGATCTCGTATTAAATAAAATGGAGGTTTATGGTATAAAAAATATTTTAAAAAAGAAGGATTGACATATTTTGGATTAGGCTGGATAACTGCTAAATGACTTACTATATATGCGTCTACTGGTAATTCATAGACACGACCCATCATTGCAGACATTCCACTTTTTGCAAACAAAATTGAGTGTTTAGGAAAAAGTTTAAGACGGTTTGTACTGGCTGTTCCCTTATCAATTTTTTCACACTTTTCAATTGACTCACCATTTGTAAGAAAAGCTAGGCTACCAGCCCGTATAAATGGAATTCCTTCCGTAGAAAATTCATCCTTTGCAGGGGCTGAATTACCCGCTGCAACAGTTGAAATATCTTTAAGCTTAAATTTTTCAGTCCTCATCCGATTAAGCTGTTTAATTCTTCTATATCTTTTAAAATTTCCTGTTCCAGTTTCATCAACCTGGCCAGTATTTCTTTTGGCGGATCATAAGTCTGTTCTATATACTCATATTCTTTGTAGCGATTATAGCTTAAGTCCAGGTCATTTTCCTGTATTTCCGCAAGCGAGACAAAGAAATGCGTTTTACGGTCTTTGGTTTTTGTCTTATTTCTTTTATCAAAAGCTTCCTTTGCTTCGGGCAACGGAAAATCTTTTAATCGCCGGCGGTTATCATCCAAGGAATAACCGTCACTTTGCAATTCGTAGAACCAAACTTTTTCGGTATGCCATGCTTTGCTTTTTTCTTCTACTTTGGTAAAAACCAAAATGGCTGTTTTTACACCGGTATAAGGTTTAAACGCCCCGCTGGGTAAAGAGATTACTGCTTCGAGCTGGTTGTCTTTTAATAATATTTCACGGGTTTGTTTTTGAGCATTAGAGCTGCCAAACAATACGCCTTCCGGAATAATAACCGCAGCTTTCCCGTCAATGCGCAGCATGGACGAGATCCGGTCGAGGAACAATAACTCGCTGGCTCCGGATTCTATCCGCAGGCTGGGATTTACATCACCCCGGTCTATTTTCCCGGTAAAAGGTGGGTTTGCCAAAACAATATCGTACTGTCCCGCTTCATTATACGATTTGCTCAAAGAATCTTTATAATCAATTTTAGGATTATCAATGCCATGCATCATCAGGTTCATTAGTCCCAGTCGTACCATCGTGACATCGATATCAAATCCATAAAAGCTTTCATCCAGTCTCTTTTTAACTTTCTCATCAATAAAAGCAGAATAGGTAGCTATTTCAAAGCCATCATCGTCTTTTTCAATTTTTCGTTTATCTTTTTTGCGTACCAGATCGGTGAGTATATATTGGTATGCGCCTAATAAGAACCCTGCTGTACCGCATGCCGGATCAGCTATTTTATGTCCTAATTGTGGCTCTACGAGTTCAGCCATTAATTTGATGATGTGGCGAGGCGTTCGGAATTGCCCGTTTTTACCGGCAGTAGCTATTTCACTCAACAACATTTCATACACATCACCCTGAATGTCCTGAAAAGTATGTCCCCCTTCGCTGGCATCCTTTTCTATCTCTACAAAGATTTCCTCAATCTTATTAATGGCTTCAAACAACAAGGTGGGTTTTTCAATAATGAAAACCGCATTTGCCATGTGTTTGGTGAAAGGAGACGTATCACCGTTTAATGTTTTGATAAATGGGAACACATTGTAGCGAACATGTTCCAGCATCTTATCTGTCGGGGTGATTCGTTTAAAATTGCTCCAACGCAATTCTTGTTTTGACCTGGGTTTTCTTGCTGCTTTCAGGGCATTTTGGATCTTCTTTACCTCTTCTTTACTCATTTTATCCGTAACATGGTAAAGTGATTCATCTACATAAGGGGTGTAATTGCCGCTGAATCGTTTGGATTTGTATTGTTCACCTGTAAACTGTACATCCCCTTCCAGTTTGGTTTCCATATCATCCAGGCGCTTCATAAACAACAGGTAAGTAATTTGTTCAATAGCGGTTAAAGGATTGGCAATGCCACCGCTCCAGAGTGTATTCCAGAGGCTGTTGATCAGTGCTTTTAATACGGGATTGTTTTGTAACATAATTCTTAATTATATCTTTTCTAAAATTTCTTTTTTTATAAATTCGTATGTTTCATTTGTGTCATGTGGGATAATATTTCAAATCAATACATATTCACCTTAAAATCAATACATTAAATTATATCAATTCCACTTTAACTGCTACATTAGGTGCTATCTTACACCTATTTCCGGTTAAATCATACTTTCAAGTTTCTTTACTTGAGGTCATAGTAAAAACGGAATAATGCCCAATAGATTCCAGATAATTATATAGGGCATTGACATACAAACTGATGGGGATACTGTATCCATGCATAAAATCCTCTCCAAATCATTACTACCGATTCCAGATTTTTGAGCTGTTGCAATGTTTTCTTCAAAGCATTTTCAGATACTCCTAATTGGCTGTGCAAGTCTTCAGTGGCAAAGCTATACATCGCATTTGCCCTTTGTTCATCAATAAAGGAGTCTAAATATTTGTACTGCTTCGCCATTGCTTTAGTAAAATAGTTGCGAAATAGGTTGAATTGTGGCCTTTCTTGCAAAGATAACCTTGCAGTTTAATTATCTAAACCAAATTTTAGGGATATATTATTTCATCTATAGCCCTAACCAGCCTTTGTATACTTCATGAGTCCTTGTCTGCTTTCTGAATCTCATGATCTAGCTATGAGCCCGGGACTCTGTAACCTAAGTAGCAGACCGGGCTTTGCCGGATATCATGGATCAGAACCGGCTTATGGTACAGGCAGACTATACAATCAGCAGGCATATCAGAATCGATCAGGGTTTTGTCTGCATCAGCTGTCCCGGGGTGCTCAATCAGCCTTCACGGGACCTGGTCTTGTTTCTGAATCTCATGATCCGGTTGTGAGCTGCCGGGGTAATGTGTAAAAACTCCACATCGCACGTTGCTTCGGGATTGCCCGGTTATATTCCCGGATCTGTTTCTATCCGTAGAAAGCAGCCATGCAGCATCCGGAGATCCGTTGGCCGAAACGGGGGGATACGCTGTTTTACGTATTTTCCGGCAGGCGGGCAGATCATAGCTTTGTTTGTACAATAACTATTCTACCCTATGAAACAATCAATACTTCTTACCCTGCTCAGCCTTTTTTCTGTCCTGCACAGCTACGGCCAGTGGCAGGCGACGGGCCTTTCTACCGGCTCTATTGAAAACGTCTGGGATCTGGTCAGCCACAAAGGCATTCTGTATGTGTCGGGCAATACCAACGGTCTGCAAAAGTCCACAGACGAAGGACAGTCCTGGACCAAGGTAGAGCACAATGCATTTACAACCAATCCCACGAGCCTGCGTATCGATCTGCTGGCCGATGCCGGAGACGCGCTGTACGCGGTCACTTTCAATCCGTACTACGCTTCCTCTATGGTATACAAATCGCTGGATGGCGGCGAAACCTTTGAAACCGATACGGTGGGCCTGCCAAAAAATACGGGCAATAATGAGCTGGTGGCGATCAACTCGATCCATTACCATCAGGGGCATCTGGTGATTGTTTTCAACAATATCGGCAACTGGCACAAGCAGGAGGATTCCGGAACCTGGGAGCAAAACAAGGAGACCAATACGGATTATTCGCAGCTTTTTGCCTTTCATAACGGAAAATTCTATACATGGGGCGGTCTTTCCTATTTATACATTTCTGATGATTACGGACAGAGCTGGACCCAGGCAGCGGGCGACCGGCTCCCCTCCTGGTTTAACCCGACGGTAATCCATACGGATGAATCTACCGGCAGGATCTATATAGCCGGCAGCAGCATGGTTACAAACAAGTATGCCTTTCTGTACAGCGACGACGAAGGGGCAAGCTGGGATAGCCTGGCGGTCAGCCAGTATCTGCAATTGAACAATTTCCAGATCAGGCAGAAGATCCAGCGGATATACAGTCAGGGTGACCTGATCATCCTTGGTCTGGACAAGGCGCAGGAAAGCGCAACGGCCAATGTGCTGATAAGCCGCGACGGCGGGCAGAGCTTTGCCCCGGACACTGACGGGCTGCCGACCAGCACAGTAGCTGGCATTGCAGCAAAGAGGTTTGTGGCGCTCAGCGGCAAGCTGTATATGGCACTAAACTTTACGGATGTATACCGGAAAGATCTGTCGGTCACTACTGCGCATACAGAGAGAACGGCCGAATATCGTCTGGAGGCATATCCCAATCCCTGCACCGACATGCTGTACATCGGTCTGCCCGAAAGCAGACAGTCCGCTACGATCCGCCTGTACTCAGCCCGGGGCGAACAGCTGTCTGAGCCTTCTGCCGGAATGCTGGATGTATCCGGACTTGCCCCCGGATTATACCTGCTGCACCTTTATGAGGGAACGCAGCTGATCGAAACAAGAAAGATTATTAAGAAATAAACTGCTGGTCACAGTAACCGGAGGCGGTTGGCTTTCTGCACCGCCTCCACTTTATTATGTACCTGCAGCTTGGTATAGATATTTTCGATATGCTTGCGCACTGTACCGGTGCTGATATTGAGGTTTCCGGCTATTTCCTTCAGATACCAGCCCTGACTCAGTCCTTCGAGCACTTCGGTTTCTCTGGCTGTAAGGGGTACTTCCTCACTTGATTTCGGCCTGTCAATATGTGCACCGCGCAGAAGCTTCAGCGCTTTGTTGGCAATAGAAGGCGACATGGGAGCTCCGCCTTCCATAATTTCCATAATACCTGTAATCAGCTTGTCGGTCAGGTCCTCCTTGAGCAGGTAGCCGTTGGCTCCCGCCTGTATGGCCTGAAATATTTTTTCCTCATCGTCAAATACGCTCAGCACAATGATACGGGCCTGCGGACAGAGTATCCGGAGCCTGCCGATGCAGGTGATACCATCCATGACCGGCATCTGCAGATCAATCAGCGCTACATCCGGAGCAATCTCGGCAATATGCTCCAGCAGCCCGGCTCCGTTGCAGGCAGTACGGACACACTCCAGCCGGGCCGAGGTATGCAGCTGCTCCTGCACCAGCCTGATTATTCCCGGATTGTCATCAGCGACAGCAACCTTTATCTTCATATCAGTTGTTTTTTTATGGTAATAGTGGTTCCGGACGGACCGGACTCAATGCACAGCCGGGCTCCCGAATCCTGCATACGTTTTTTCATACTGATCAGTCCGTACTGTTCCTCACTTTCTTCTCTGTATTCAAAACCTTTTCCATCATCGGCAATCGTGACGAGCAGCATAGCTCCCTCAAACGAGAAACGAATTTCCATCACGGAGCATTCTGCGTATTTGAGTGCGTTGTGAGTGGCTTCCTGAACGACACTCAGCAGATGCATGGCAAAAAGGATATCAGCCTCTCTTTCCAGCCCTTCGTTACAATACAGACGAAGCTTTACGGCCGGATAGGCCTCGCGGACTACAGCCATATAGTCGAGCAGCCGGAACCTGATTTTTTCCAGGGAAATGGATCCCTGATTCAGTGCCCATATGGAATTGCGCAGCTCCCGGATCGATTTTTCTGCAAAAGCCCGGAGGCTGGCCAGCTTCTGCTCTTTTTCCAATACCGGCAGCGGCTGCATGGCCTGCTCGGCCAGGGCTTTCAATATGGTAAACTGCGCTCCTACCGTATCGTGAAGGTCATGGGAAATGCGAATCACTTCTTCTTTCTTACGGGCATTTTCGAGCAAAAGCACTTCGTGCCGGTCACGGTATTCCTTAAACCGCAGGGTGAGTCCGAACATCATGACCATCATTTCGAAAAGGGTGACAACGGCATACAGATAGTCGGTATGCGCCAGAGGAATGTCCGGAAAGATCTTGGAAAGCCTGTGCAGAATAAAAAGCAGAACAAGGGGCGAAATTGCTATCAGATAATAAAGGGCTGCTCCGGAACCACGACGGATGGTTCTGACAAGCAGAAACAGTATATAGACAAAACCTGTAAGAAAGGTGATATTGTAAATGACAATCAGCAGTGTACGAACAGTGCTCTGGTCTGTCCGGTAGAACAGGCTGAGAAAAAACGAAATGAACAGGAAAGCAGCATAGACCCGTATAAACTTCTTCTCAGAATCGCGAATCCCTCTCTCGAGATAGCGGGATGAAAAAAACACGAAGGCCAGAAACAGCAGATAACCGTACAGAATGCCGCTGTCCAGACCGGCAAAACCGGGCAGAAAAGTCCAGCGCAAAGGCAGAAAACCCAGAAAATTGAGCTGCCACAAAAGAAAGCTCAGCACATAGGCGCTGTAAAAGAGATAGATGCTTTCTGTATGGCTGATATAAAGAAAAACACCGAAACAGGCCATAAAAAGAAAACAGCCGGCAAATACGCACCAGAACAGGTAATCTCTGGCACGGGCATACCGGAAGTCGGAAATTTCCCACAGAGCAACCGGCAGGGTATAGGACGAGAGCAGACTCTGCGCCTCAATCAGTACAATGTACTCTTTTCCCTTTTCCACCTCAAATGTGAGGGTAAAGGTACGATCCAGAGTGTTGACCAGAAAGATCTGAGAGGCATAGCCGTTTGCTTTGGAAGCCAGCAGCTGCTTCTGTTCCGTATCGTACACATACATATTGACCTTGTGCAGATTGCTTCGGGGTACTTCCAGCACCAGCGGGCCCGAACGATTGGTGATAAGCGGTATTTTTACCCAGTTGACAGAGGTGTCGTATTGGAAATGGAGCCCTGAAGACGGCACAGGCATAAAGGATGAATCGGGCATCGCCAGTATTTCCCGCCATTTTTTTGTCCCCTCCTTATCGGACAGGAACAGGGCTTCTCGCAGCAGGCTCTGTCTGCCATGCAGGGTGTCAGATACGACAGCAGCGCTGCCTGATACGGCAACCAGACAAACCAGCAGCAGGGATGCTATCCATAGCCTTCCTGTACGACTGCTGTCCGGATTATTTCTCAGCCTGCGGCGATGCTTGTCCATGTGGCCAATTTAGCCAAAAATCAGATACAATGGTGCAGGTGTGGATCATTTGCTCCCGGAACCCAGCAGGAGGAGACGATAAAACGCAATGCTCTGCAGATAGTTTTCAACGCTGATCCGTTCATCCCGGCCATGGAGACGCTTCAGATCCGCTTTGTCGTATACGGCCGGATGAAAACGGTATACATTGTCAGCAATATCTGCAAAATGCCGGCTGTCGGTCAGGGCTACCAGCAGATATGGCCCCGATACGGTATTGGGAAAGACTGCTTTTACAGAACGTCTTATATTTTCGAAGGCAGCTGATGCGGAAGACGATACAGGAGATGCGGCCTGATACGACAGTACATCCAGCTGTACAGTAGTATCTCCTATTACCTGATTGAGATAACGTATCACATCGTCCGCAGTGGTACCGGGAAGCAGACGCAGATTAGCGATGGCAGAGGCAGCGGCGGGAATGACATTTTCCTTGCTGCTGCCCTGAAGCATGGTCACGGCAGTAGTCGTCCGCAAAATCGCATTGCCCGAAGGGCTCGCCGCCATCTGGCTTTTGATCAGTCCGCCAAAAACTTCCGGATTGGCAAACAGGAGGCGGAAAGGATAGCTCATTTCGGGAGAGGTGAAAGCAAACAGCTCTCTGAGGGGACCTTCGAGCCGGGCCGGAAAGGGCTGCTTCTGCATATTCACGATCGCTTCGGAAAGACGGGTTACCGCTGAGGCTTTTCCGGGCATGGAACTATGCCCGCCATCGGCTTTGGCGGTGATCCGGATATTCATATAGCCTTTCTCCGCAATTCCGATCAGCGCTACGGGCTCTTTCAGTCCCGGAAGTGCTTCTTTCAGAATCAGCCCGCCTTCATCCAGCACATAATCAAGCCGTATGGACCTGTTTTTGAGCAAGGTGACAATTTCATCCGCTCCGGTTCCCACTCCACTCTCCTCATCGTGCCCGAATGCCAGGTAAATAGTCTGTTCCGGCACAAAACCTTCGGCCAGCAACGCTTCTACTGCTTCCATAATACCCAGTATACCGCTTTTAATATCGAGACTGCCACGACCATATATGTACCCGTCTTTTACCTCTCCGGAAAAAGGCGGGGCAGACCAGCTGAGGCTGTCATCGGCCGGTACTACATCCTGGTGAGCCATCAGCAAAGCAGGCCTGAGCGATGGATTGCTTCCCCGCCAGGTATACAGGAGGCTAAGCCCTATACGCTCCCGGACAAGCCGGCTGGTAATCAGGGGAAACCGTTCTTCCAGAAATGTCTGAAAATGCAAAAAAGCCAGGGTATCCATATCTGCCGGATCCGCATGGGTAATGGTCCTGTAGGTAATGGCTTCTGAAAGCCGCGTCACGGCATCATCCGGAGCTCGCCAGGTATTCTCCGCCACACTGATCTGCCGGGAGGCAATGGTCAGGCTCCTGACAAGCAGCCCAAGTAAAACGATGATAACCAACCCTGCAAACAATAAAAAAAACGTTCCGACCTTCTTCATACTATGTTACTGACTAAGAAAAAACCATGCAGACTAAATCAGGACAGAGGCGCAATGTTCAGCCTTTGCCCCCGAATAAGGTTCTGACAGGATATGGATACGAAAAACAAGAGGATATGGATAAAGGAGGAAGCGCTTTCCTGCCAAGATCTGCTGATTTCGGTTCTCTGCTATTGCCGGAACACCGGCATAAACACCAATAGCTGCCTGTAAGACAGCTATTGGTGTTTCACGGTAATAATCAGCAATCCGAATTTACGGACAGGAAACTACGGTAACAGGCACTCTTGTTCTGGGACCTGTGCATGAACCCTGAGTAACATCTACATAAAAGGATATACTGGATGTAAGCGCAGGAGTCGTATACGGAGTACCGCTGTGCAGGCTGACTCCACCGGTCGGTACAAGATACCAGCGCGGTGTGCCGGAAGGAGCAGTAACATTGAACGTAGCTGTCGTACCGGAACATACCGTTGTATCGGCGGGCGTCACTGTTGGTGCAACCGGTGTGGGATTGACGGTAACGGCAACGGCCGTTCTGGCGCTGATACAATCACCCACCTTTGCTTCCGCATAATAAGTAGTCGAAGAAGACAGAACTGGCGTGGTAAAGCTATTGCCTGTATGTACCGCGCTGCCACCGCTTGATGAGGTATACCAGCTGATGGTACCACCACTTACGGACGAATTAAGGGTAGCAGTAGTACCGGAACAGATAGTCGCGCCGGAAGGTGTAACTGTAGGTGCGGACGGTGTTGGATTAACCGTTACAGTCACGGGGGTTCTGCCCGCACTCGGACAAGTTCCGTTGTCAGACTCAGCATAAAATGTTGTTGAGCTGCTCAATGCACCTGTATTAAAAACAGCGCCTGTAGCAACAGCAGTGCCACCGGATGCAGCAGTATACCAGGCAAAACCGGCTCCGGCCGGAGCAGTTGCCTCAAATTCGGCAGACTGTCCTGAGCAGATTGTAGCGCTCAGAGGACTTACAGTCGGCGCAACAGGACCGGCAGACTGATGCGCTGCAAAGTATACCCTGAATGCATTCAGCAAACCCAGCAGCTGGGATGACAGGGTTACTTTAACCCGGTCGAAGTCCTGGGATGGCTTTAACCGTGCCACAACAACCGGTGCTCCGCCCAGAATACGAATCTCCAGAATGGAAGAAGACAAGACCACGGGTGTATGAGCCGTGGCTCCGTTAAAAGTCTGCACAGTGACCGCCTGGAAGAGCGTCAGATCAATCGGGAGATTGGCGCTCCCCACCCCGATAAACAGAGAATCACATCCGTTGCTGGTGGTAGCAGAAGGGAAAACCAGGGTCTGCTCCACCGATACACCGAGCAGCCCTGCTGTAATGTTGAAGGTGGAATAATCCGTTACATTGCCATTGACTGCATTGCTGGGATTTGCGACACCACAAAGCAGACATAGACCATTGACGGCATTGGTCTGAGAATTGGCAAAGGTCTGCGCAAAAGTCTGCCGGACTTGAAAAATCAGCAGAAAAACCATACATAACAGACCTGACAGAGAAATCCCCATCGGTCTTCGACAGATTCTGAAATTGAACATAGCTGTAGTTTAAGTTGAAAAATAAATTAGGGGTAAGCGAGCTTACTGATTTAACTAGTTACTACAAAGCTACATACAATATTTCTAAAAGCAAACTTTCTTCACTTTATTTAACCTGATACCGGTATCAGCTCCATATCATCGTCTGCTTAGATCTTGTTTGAACGTTACAATCATCCAAACAATTTCTTATCGGGTCACTTACCTCTCATCTGCGCTGATTTTGCGAATAATACAGATATTTCGGCTCTACCACAGAATATATTCTCTGATCTTATTATCACGTTCATCGGGAATATGCTTACTGTATCTTTATTTTCTGTCTCACCAGCTCGCCATCCACCGACATAACCATCCGATATACTCCGGAAGAAAAGCCGGCAGTAGAAAAACCATCCGTCTTTTCTCCCTGATATATCAGATGACCGGATAAGGAGTACAGCCACATCCGGTCTGTCACCGACGTAAAGTCTATGCGGTTTTCATGCTGAACAAAAAACTGTAAAAAACCGGCTCGCACATTCATCATCAATTTTTGACGATTCTCATCTGCTCCATCCCCTTTGCGGTACGAATCCCCAGAATATAGACTCCCGGGTCCAGCCACCCGGTACGGATCACAGGAGATCCGGCAGTATAACGGCCACCATGGAGCAGCTCTCCGCGAAGGCTCAGAATCTCTACCTCCGACTCTTCCGTCAGCTGAAGAGTGAGCATATCGCTGAATGGATTTGGGAAGCACAGGTCGCTTGCGCGATCGTCAGACACCCGCGCCGCCGTCACAAGCACGTCCCGTTCGTAGGCGCCAATATCGATTTTGCCGGAAACAATACGGGGATTGCCTGCAAGATCTTTTTCCGGCACATACAAGGTATCCGCGAGCGGCATGCCTTTGTCCTGCAGCAAATGTATCCCATAGGGCTCGTACAGCTCATAATAGTCCAGCACGGTCTCCATGACATTGTTGCTCCCCGAAGGAAGCGGGCGATTGGTGACACAGTTTGCTATGTATTCATGATAACCGGCTTCGGTCACCTTATTGCAAACCATGGTGTCGTTGTCGGAAAAAATAATATTATTCAACAGTGTTACACTTTTTCCGGCAGACTTATAATAGTCATCCTGGCTAATAATCCAGGGACCCCGAAGGCCATGAAAGTTTGAGTTGTAGATCAGGACATCGCCCGCATTGTCAAGAAAGCCTTTGGGGGAATCAATTCCGTCTATTTCACTGCCAAGCCAACGTAACCCGCCAACGTTCGAAATGATCGGACCAGCCGAAGCAACATTGGCAAACCATGTATTTTCAATTGTTGCCGTATTGCTCCAATTGTGAAAAAGCAGCGGCCTTCCCGGATTGACATTAGCCATCCGGATATTCTCAATTATGCTGTTTTTCAGGACAAACTCCATGCTTATTCTGAATAGTGTTTCAAACTGAACAATATCGGAAAACCTGGATGAATCGATAAGGACGTTTTTTATATAGGCGAGATCAAGCCATCCATTGGCTCTGATACCCGTAAAAATACTGTTCTTTATATATAGCGAATCCAGAGTAAAGTAATTTCCCAGGCTTGCCTCTACGTCTGTGAATTCGGTATTGAGGGTATGCATGCTCCGGGCCACTGCATATAAATAATAACTGGATGCCTTACCGCCCTTAAACCTGGAATTTTTCAACGTCAGTCTTCCATTTGCGACTTGAAACTGAAAACAGGCTGATCCCCTTATATTATTGAATTCTGATCCATCGATCGTGACTGAGCCGGCCTGCACATAAAAAAGACTTGCCTCACTTCCGGCCGGGTTTTCAATAACGGTATTATTAAATACAAACTCCTTTAGACCGGAAGCGTAAAACAAATATGTCTGATAGGACCCCATAAACCGGCAACTATCAAAATACACAGAGGCGCTATCGCCAAAATGGTTAAATGTATAGCCCTGTACTTTGCCGAGGATAAACTGACAACTGACAAACCGGCTTCCGCCAAAATAGCTATAGGAGATGTCCATACTGTTGCCTGCAAAATTGCAGGAGCTGACGGACAGCAGTGTTTTTTTATTTTCTTCTGTTCCGACCTTACTATCCCATGCCCTTAGGGAATAAAAAATATAGCTGCCACCATTGCCTTGTCCGTTATTTAAAAAATCGGAATCAGCTATATCAATGACCGCATTCTCATTCCGTCCTATCAGCGCGCCATAGCTATTCTGATTGTTTGATTCGAATCTCGCTCCGCGTATGGTCACAGCCGCGTCTTTGGCAGCAGAAACACAAATCCCCTGCGAACGCCCATCATTGCCGGTAAAGATGCATTCCTGTATTGTCACTGTCGTATTTGTATCCACGCAGACAGCCCCATAATAATCAAGCTTGTCATGGCCGGAGTTAAAGTTTTTAAAATGTATCCTGTCCAGCACAACATCGGCCCGGATAATAAACGCATTCCGGGAATTGTCCGACCAATCATACTTTTGGCCAATATCTCCTTCCAGCGTAGTATAACCTTTGTTATATACATCCCTTTCCTGCAAGTTTCTTTCATTTCCCAGGAAACCACCACGAAGCACCAATGGCTTATCAATCACAATATAATCTTCCGGATTATTTCTTTCTGATACCTGAAAACCATTGAATGGCCTGGCCAGCCACAATTCCGCGCCGGGAGCCGCGTTCTCGATCGCTTTGTTCAGATCTGTATACGCATCTTCCCAGCTGGTGCCATTATTGATGCCCTGAGCCTCCGGATTAACATACACGATATTTTGCCCCATCAGGGAAAAACAACCCAGCCACCATGCGAAAAAAAATACTGCCTTTCTCATATTAATATGTTTCAAATTATTCTCAGGATCTTATCTGATCGCTTCATGAGCCCGTCCACAAGAAGCATTAATGATTATTATAATAAACAACCCATAAAGCAATCACAAATGTAGTATTTTACAGAAACAGTTGTTAAAAGTTAATAACAAAAAAATGTCGAAAACGAGAAAGATCGCGGAAGACGTTATCTGATCTGCATTTTTTACCAATGAAACCTCTATCCGGAAGTTCTCCGGGCAGATTATAAAAAAATGGTTCGGTAACTGTATTTTTCTATATTAAAGAACAATGGTTCGTTTCGGTCAGTCTCCTCATCATAAATAAAACCATGACGAATCCATCCTTTCTTTCCACGAACATCAGAAACCAGAAAAATACCGGAACGGCTGCGCTCCGTGCCATTGCTCCCCTATGGTATTTTTGATAAATTGCGCCTCAAATTAATACAATCCCAATGGAAAAGCCATCCCAACAACATAGATGGAAGTTCTCCCGTGTAGGAGGTGTCAACAGGGTCAACCTGGAGTCCGGAGCAGATCTTCTTCACCTGCGAGACCTTGATCAGAAACTTTGGACTGCTCTGAGCTGTCCGGTACAGGGGCTGGAAATCGATGAAGCAACCTTGCGGCTACTCGATACGGACAACGATGGAAGAGTACGCGTACCCGAAATTCTTCAGGCAGTGGAATGGGCCTGCGCCATGGTAACCAATCCGGATGTACTGCTGCAAAACACTCCCGAGCTACCGCTAAATCTTATTCAGACCAACAGCGAAGAGGGCGTACGAATGCTGTCTTCTGCAAAGCAGATACTGACCAACCTGCTCAAACACGATGCAGAATTCATATCTGCCAGCGATACAGCAGATACCATCGCGATCTTTTCCCAGACAAAATTTAACGGGGACGGAATCATTACTCCTGAATCCAGCGATGATGATCAGATAAAAGCAACGATTGAAGCCTGTATCACTACTGTAGGCTCGGCTGAAGACCGAAGCGGCGCTCCCGGCATCAACCAGGAGCTGACCGAAACCTTTTACACCGAGTGTGCGAACTACTCTTCCTGGCATGCGCTGGCCGAAAGCGACAAGGATACTGTTTTGCCCTTTGGTGACAGTACCGAAGCGATGTTTGAGCAGTTTATCGCCATACGGTCAAAGGTAGATGATTATTTTCTGCGCTGCCGGCTGGCTGGTTTTGATCCCGAATCCACTATTGTGCTCAACGCGCTTACCGAGCGACTGGCGGCTATCAGCAGCAAAGACGTCACGACCTGCCTAGACGAAATCGCGGGCTACCCGCTGGCAAAAATAGAGGCTGGAAAACCTCTGTCTCTGAAAAACGGACTGAATCCGGCCTGGGAAAAACGTATTCTCCGGTTCCATAAGGACGTTGTAGCTTCGGTTTTCCCTGAAAAGCAGGCGCTGACAGAAGATGACTGGAATAAAGTCGCTGATATGTTCTCCGCTTATACCGCCTGGAAAGAACAAAAAGCCGGAGCCATCGTGGAGCCGCTCGGACTGGAAACCATCAGAAATATTCTGACCCAGAACCATAAAGAAGCTATTTTTCAACTCATTGAAAAAGACCAGGCGCTGGAGGCAGAAGCCAGCAATATATTTGCCGTAGACAAGCTTCTCCGATACAAGCGGGACTTGTATACGCTGCTCAGAAACTTTGTAACTTTTCATGATTTTTACGATCCCGATGCCCGCGCTGTTTTTGAAGCCGGACGACTCTATATCGACCAGCGCAGCTGCGATCTGTGCATTGAGGTAAACGATATGGCGAAGCACAATCTGATGGCGGGACAAAGCGGCATGTACCTGTTGTATTGCGATTGCTCCTCCAAAACCCTGAATAAAAAAATGACTATAGTCGCTGCTGTAACCAATGGAGATATCGACAATCTGATGGTGGGCAGAAACGCGCTATTCTATGACCGCCAGGGCAATGACTGGGATGCTACCATTACAAAAATTGTAGAAAACCCGATCAGCATCCGCCAGGCTTTCTGGTCTCCGTACCGTAAGCTTATACAGTTTATCGAAACGCAGGCCAATAAATTTGCGTCATCCAAGGAAGACCAGATTACCAGCGAGGCTACAGGTAAAATCGAACAGACTACAGCAGCCGCTGAGTCTCAATCCTTAATAGCCACTCCGGCCGCTGCTCCCGAAGCGCCAAAATCCCCGGCTCAGCCTTTTGACATTGGCAAGTTTGTAGGAATATTCGCCGCAATCGGAATGGCATTGGGAGCCATCGGTACGGTATTGGCCTCCTTTATTGCAGGATTTCTGGGTCTGTCCATCTGGAAAATGCCTTTGGCGATCATCGGCTTATTGCTGGTTGTTTCGGGACCATCCATGTTTATCGCCTGGCTCAAGCTGCGTAAACGCAATCTGGCGCCTCTGCTGGATGCCAACGGCTGGGCAATCAATGCCAGAGCGCTGGTCAATATTACCTTTGGAAATACATTGACACATCTGGTGCGACTGCCGAAAAATTCGAAGCTGGACATGAGAGATCCTTTTGCGAAGAAAGGATTACCCCTCTGGCTTAAAGCTCTTTATCTTATAACAATTGCAGGCATTATAGCTCTGCTGTTATGGCATTTTGGACTGCTCGAGGTTTGTTTGAATCCTGGTGGCCTGTTTCGATAAGCAGATTCTGAACAGTCGCGGCGAACTGTACCAAACTTTCAAAACTACAAATGTAGAGTCTGCCCGGCAAAATGGAAATAATCCGGTGTCTTCAAACTGAAGTACGAGGTATCCCGGAAAAATCAACCTGAATTGCCGCACACTGATCGGCTGTATTATGCTGACTCTTCCGTTTTGCCTGCATGAAAAAAAAGAGGCTGCTTTTTACAGCAGCCTCGCATCTCAAAATAAAAAACACAAAAACTAATCTTCTCAGCCATCAGGCTGTTTGTAAGGTCTTATCAGTTCGTTTTACTCCAGGTTCGATATACAGGGCATCCAGATCTTTTTTAGCTTCTGCTTCGTCTGTCACACTAAACTTTATCAGCAACGTCAGCACGGAAACGGCTGTAACGATCAATCCCAGATAAAACAGCGCCTGGCCGTAAGGATATGATTTGAAAAGGAAACCCGCTGCAACAGCCCCGAGATTTCCGCCGGCTCCTACGATCCCGGATATAGCGCCAAGCGCTTTTTTGTTGACAAACGGCACTACCGAATAGGTTGCCCCTGCCGACATATTCACAAAGAGGCTGAAAACGATATATATGCAAACCGCCGGGGCAAACAGGTTCATTCTGGAAAACAGCAACAGCATAATACCTTCCAGCAACAGCACCAGTCCCAGAAAATATACTCTGCCTTTCAGGCCATACCGCACACCGTAGCGGTCACCGAATATACCGCCCAAGCTTCTGGCAAAGATGTTCATCGAGCCAAACAAGCCTGCAATTATTCCGGCTGTTTTCAGATCCAGCGAGAAGCTGTCCATAAAATAAATGGCAGCGACATTATTTATTGTCAGCTCGACTCCAAAGCAGGCTCCGTACAGGACAAACAAGATCCATACTCTCCTGTCTTTTACCGCATCAAAGAAGTTTCCGGCAGGCTTTCTGGCAAGACTGAGGTCTTCTTTTTTCAGATCGGAAAAATTTCCGGCGGGTGTATCCAGGGTATATCTGTAATACAGGATCCCCATCAGCAGCAAGGCCGCCCCCGGAAAAATCATCGCTACCCTCCATGCCTGCGATTCGGCCAGACCAAATCCGATCAGTACGGAAAAGATCAGCGGCATCACCATCTGGGTTACTCCGCCGCCGAGATTGCCCCAGCCTGCCGAAGTAGCATTGGCAGTTCCGACAATATTGGGAGCAAACATCACCGAGGTATGAAACTGGGTAATGACAAAAGAAGCGCCGATTATTCCTATACTCAGCCTGAACAGCAAAAAGGTTTCGTAGCTGTCGGCAAGCCCGATGCACATGACCGGCAGCGAACCGCCGATCAGTAAAAAAGTATATGTTATCCTCGGACCATATTTATCACAAAGATAGCCGATAAGAAGCCTGGCTATAACAGTAATGGCCACTGATGCGATGATGCTGTTTGCAATCTGCGCCTGACTAAGCTGCAACTCTTCCCGAATGACAGGCATGAGCGGCGCAATACCGAACCAGCCGAAAAAGCACAAAAAGAATGCAAACCAGGCATTGTGAAAAGCCCTCATGGGTACACTCTTAAAATCAAGCAGGTTTATTCTGGTTGCCTTTTGGTTAGAAAGCATGGGCTATAAATGGTTTGCTAAAAACATCTCTGTAACTGTACGGATGCAAACCTAAGAAATATATTTCAATATTTACGTATTTTTACCTACGTATTTTTTTGCGAAACGGTAATTTACAGCTGGTGCTAATTATCCCCGGTTTGGGTTTGTGCTCACACAAACGTCAGGAAAGCACCGGCAACGGTCCTACCTTATGCTCTTGCTGTGCACATCCAACCGGAAAAACCGGGGATATCGGAAGCTTCAAAACCCAAAGCCAATTTCTTTAAAGCGGGGCCTGTCTATTTTATCAACTGACTGAAGATAGCAGATGGTACGGCACAAAAATGATATATAAAAACCAGAAATTAAACACATTGAATAACGTATTTAACCTTGTAAATATCAATGCAAACGTTTATTACACTGCAATCAATCGTCAAAAGACATCTTCTTTTCTGCCGGCGATTTTCAACCATTTGTTTATAGTCCGGTTATAATGCTGAAATTATTTTTTTTAACGATGGGAAAAAAAGACAGCAGACTTGCCAACAAGGATACCGTAGCTTCACTGATCCGTATGGGAAAGTGGTTTTGCGTGATCAGTGTGCTTATTCCCGTCGCTATATTCTTGATCCGGTATACACACTATCAGTTTCTGACAAATCTGGCTCCGGGACTGGTGGTGATGAATCCACTTGCCTCTATTACCACCATACTGCTGTGTATCGCGCTGTGGTGCAAACGAAATGAAGATCCCGAACCAACGTTCAGAAAGATCTCAAACACTCTTTGTATCATCGTACTGCTGATATGCATAAGCCGGTTTATCGGATTTATTTTTGACATCAATATTGATCTGGACCGGATAGTCTTCCGGCAAAGCCTTTCCGTGCCGGAGATGGACAATATTGAGAATATATACCGCAGAATGGACCTCAGCTTTTCTTTTTGTACCTTGCTTCTGGCTGTCTCCATATTATTTATTGATGTCAAAAACCGGAAAATATACTCACATCCGCAGACACTCAATTACTTTATCATCTTTATAGCCTTTCTTACCATATATGTATACATATATTCTCTCCACGATCTCCCTACAGCGCTCAGGCATGTGCTGATGTCCCTGCAGAGTGCGGTCTGCCTCCTGTTTCTCTCCTCGGCTATACTCTTTCTGAGACCTTACAAAGGCACTATGGTATACCTCATCGGACAAAGCCCGACGGATGTGTTTCTCATGCGTTTCCTGGCTTTTTTTGTACCGCTGCTGATCGGATTTGCCAAAATCAAGGGAGAGGAAAATCAGCTCTTTGACCAGAACTCCGGTACAGCTGTCATGGCTGCATCTACCTATCTGATTTCCATGGCGCTGCTCGGCTGGAAATCATCCATTCAGGTCAGCCTGCAGAAAGCAAAGCAGCGAAAGCTCAGAATCATCCGCAAGGACCGGAAGAGGCTGGAACGAATACTCAATAACTCCCAGACGTATATTCAGATTATCGATCTCGAAAAGGACAATGTAGTTTTTTCCAACGCAACCGGAAAAGGAAGCTTTAAAGGAAGCAAAAATATCGAAGGGACAAAAATATCAGACAGAGTAAAAAAATCAGTCCATCCGGAGGATATGCCAATAGTAGAGAAGCGATTCGAGCGGCTGGCAAAGCTGAAAGACAATGAAGTCGATGATGAAGTCTTCAGAAATGTGGACGAGGATAAAAATGTAATCTGGCTGCTGTCAAGAGTGATCGTCTACAAAAGGGAAGAAAACGGACGTATCGCACAATATCTTAGCAATGCTATTGACATTACCGAAGAAAAGCTGGAAGAAGAAGAGCTGAAAAAAAAGCAGAAACAACTGAAAAAAAAGCAGCAGGAGCTCGAAGAAGCCGGGAAAAAGCTGAAAGAGGTCAATGAGAAGCTGCATGCCGAAGTACGCAAGCAATCGGAAGACCTGTACCAGAGCGAAAAAAAGTATCACGACTATATCCGGACAAGCTTTGAAGGTATAATCCAGTTCAGGAACAAAGGAGGCGATATTGATACCGGACTTTCGCCGGAAGAGATGATCGAGCTTTTTAAGGACCGGATCGTGATCGAAGAAGTAAACGACGTCATAGTCCGCACTCATGGATACGAGAGTCCGGATCAGCTAAAGGGTATGAAGCTGACCGAATTTCTGAAAGTTCCGGAAAAAGAGATGATCGGTTTCTTTACACAGTTTGTCAAATCCGGCTACCGGCTGATCGGAGCCGAGCCTATGCAGATAAGGCACAAGGGTGATCCGATCAAGGTATTTATAAATGTGATCGGAATCATCAAGGAAAAAAAGCTGGTCAAATACTGGGAGGTCCAGACAAAACACCCGATCAGGCGGGCATGAGGCGATCATCAGCGATTTGCGGTATTGATAAAACAACACAATTAAACAGCCGGATACGGTACCTGATTTCAATCGGCCTCGTGAGTATAACGATAGTATAAAAAATGGGAAAAACAGACAGCAGGCTTGCCAACAAGGATACCGTAGCATCATTGATCCGTATGGGAAAATGGTTCTGCGTGATCAGTGCGCTTATTCCTATTGCCACACTCGTTATCCGGTATACGCATTACCAGTTTCTGACAAAGCTGGCCCCTGGGCTGGTGGTGATGAATCCGCTTGCCTCTATCACCATTATCTTATTATGTATCGCACTATGGTGCAAACGAAACGAAGATCCGGGACCACCATTCAGAAGGATTTCAAACATACTTTGTATTATCGTGCTGCTGATAAGCACAAGCCGGCTGACCGGATTCATGTTCGATATCAATGTAGACCTGGACAGGCTGATCTTTGGAGGAACGCTTACCATTCCGCAGTCAGAAAACATCGAGCATATATACCGGAGAATGGATCTCAGCTTTTCATTCTGCACTTTATTGCTGGCTGTTTCCATACTGTTTATCGATGTCAGAAACCGAAAAATATACTCACATCCTCAGACACTCAATTACTTTATCATCTTTATAGCCTTTCTTACCATATATGTATACATATACTCCCTCGATGATATATATAACGCCATAAGAAACCTGTTTATGACCTTTCAGAGTGCGATCTGCCTGCTGTTTCTCTCCTCGGCCACACTTTTTCTGAGACCATATAAAGGTACTATGGTATACCTCATCGGACAAAGCCCGACGGATGTATTTCTCATGCGCTTCCTGGCCTTTTTTGTACCGCTGCTGATCGGATTTGCCAAGATTAAGGGAGAGGAAAACCGGATATTTGACCAGAACTCCGGTACAGCGGTCATGGCTGCATCTACTTACCTGATCTCTATGGCACTGCTCGGCTGGAAATCATCCATTCAGGTCAGCCTGGAGAAAGCAAAGCAGCGAAAGCTCAGAATCATCCGCAAGGACCGGAAGAGGCTGGAACGAATACTCAATAACTCCCAGACTTTTATTCAGATTATTGATCTCGAAAAGAACAATATAATTTTCTCCAACGAAGCCGGGGAAGGAAGCTTTAAAACAGGCAAAGAGCTGGAAGAAAAGAAGCTGTCGGAGATCATAAAAGAAGGAGTACACCCGGACGATATGCCGCTGATTGAAAAACGGAATGAGCGCCTGTCGGAGCTGAAAGACGGGGAGTTTGACGATGTTGTTTTCAGAGCTCTGGGCAGTGATAAAAGTGTTATGTGGCTGCTGTCAAGAATGATTGTCTATAAAAGGAAAAACGGACATATAGCACAGTTTCTCAACAACTCTGTTGACATTACCGAAGAAAAAGAGGAAGAAGAAGAGCTGAGAAAGAAACAGAAACACCTGAAAGAAAAACAACAGGAGCTCGAAGAGGCCGGGAAAAAGCTGAAAGAGGCCAATAAAAAGCTGAAAGCCGAAGTACGCAGGCAATCGGAAGACCTGTACCAGAGCGAAAAAAAGTATCACGATTATATCCGGAACAGTTTTGAAGGCATAATAGAATACGAACATAAAGATGGAGGAATTGACATAAATCTGCCCGCAAAGGAACAGATCCGCCTGTTAAAGGAAACCACTGTAATAAAGGATGTAAACAAGGTGATTCTCGAAACGCACGGGTACAAAAAAGCGGATGATCTCCGGGGAATGAAACTGGTGGATTTTCTGAGAAAAATGCCTGATGAACAGATAGAGGCATTTTTTAAACAGTTTATTGAAAGCGACTATCGGCTCCATGGCGTAGAACCGACCCAGTTGAGGGAAGGTAATAAGTCAATACAAGTGTATATAAATGTGCTGGGCAGAATAAAAAACGAGAAGCTTGCAGGCGGCTGGGAGCTTCAAACCAGAGCCAAAGTTTAAATCAAACCGGTATGGAAGATACTGAAATAATTGCAGCCTGATCCGTCCGGCATATGTTTTTAGAAATTTTAAAAAAACAGTAATCAGCATGTCTGCTAAGCTTGAAAATAAAGATACAGTATCTACTCTGGTAGCGATCGGTAAGGTATCGATCATTATAGCTTTTATAATACCTTTTTCTACGCTCATTCTGCGAATAGTCGATTACGAGCTTCTGAAACTGATAAGCTACGACCAGCTTATAGCGATCAATCCGGTTTCTGCCATTAGCTTTATGCTTTTATCAGTTGCTGTATGGCTTGTCCGGAAAGAAGAAAAAGGGACCAACAAGTATATGATCGTTTCGGACATTCTCTGTATCCTGGTGATACTGGTGGGTGCAGGCAGGCTGATCACCGCCATGCTGGGCGCCGGCTTCGTGCTGGATGAAGCCTTATTTTCACAGCAGGTGCTGCACTTCGAAAATTTCAAGGCGGGAATCAATCAGAATCTGATGTCACCGATTACCGGACTCTTGCTGGTAAGCATCGGGGCATCTGTATTTCTTATAAACCTGGAAAATGATGCTGTCTACAAAGTGGCCCAGTTTCTGTGCTATCTTGTCACTTTTTTCTCCCTGCTTTCCATATACATCTATGTCTATCAGATCGAAGGATTATACGATAGCAATAGGTTTGTGCCGATATCGGTCCATTCTGCCCTGTCGGCCTTTCTGCTGGCATCAGGCACGCTGTTTCTGAGACCACACAAAGGATCTATGGCAACCCTTGTAGGGGAAAATTCAACACAGATCGTTCTGTTGCGTTTCCTTGCCTTTTTTATACCACTCATACTCGGCGGCATAAAGCTGTACGGAGAAAGCAATAACTGGTTCAACAAGGAGTTTGGTACTGCTTTATATGCAGCAACAACTTTTGCCATTTCCATGTCGCTGCTGGGATGGAAATCCAATGTGCAGCATAAATTGAAAAAAGTAAATATCCAGAATGAAGATCAGATCAAGAAAGACTGGGAGAGACTGAAAAAGATACTCGATCAGTCTCCTACCCTGATCTCTATAGTAGATATTAAAACAAGCAAGTTTACCTATGTAAACCACTCGACCCAGGATACCATCCGGATAAAAGGCAAAAGCATTAAGGGACAGAAATATGATGATGTCATCAAAGCTGTTGTCCATAAGGATGACCGGCAGAAAGCCATAGAGCGCTTTGATGCCTTTAAGAAATTAAAAAAAGGTGAACACAATGAGCTGACCTACCGCGTATATGACAAGGATGGCAATGTTACCTGGATATTTTCCAGAGCTATTGGTATCAAATACCGGAACGGCGAGGTTCGGCAGGTCATAGCAAGTACCCTGAATATTACCCGCCAGATGGAGCTCAAGGAAGAGCTGAAAAAGAAAAACAAGGAAATCGAGGAAAATAACAAGGAGCTGAACAAAGTCAACAAGCGGCTGGAAAAGCTGCAAAACAATCTGAAAGAAGAAGTAAAAAAGCAGCTGGAAGAGCTCAAAGAAAGTGAGAGAGCCTGTAAAGATTTTTTTGAAAACAGCTTTGAAGGTATTCTCCGGTACGGATTCAAGGATATAGATGGGCTGGATACAGACCTTTCGACGGAAGAGCAGATAAAAACAATCGTAAAGCATGTATACATTGCGGAAGCCAACAAGAAACTGGCAAAAATACACGGATATGACAAACCTGATGCGCTGATCGGAACTCCCATCGGAGAGTATCTTGATATGCCGGAAGAGGACAAAGCAAGGATCATTCAGGATTTTATCTCAGCGGGCTATAAGCTCGAAAACCATCTGACCTGTCATTCCGACAAGGATGGCAAACAGCTAAAGCTGCGAACCAATATTACCGGCATCATGGACGATGATAAGCTGCTGGGAGCCTGGGCAACTCAACGGCTGGCAGAAGACAACGAGGAGGAGGAAGATGAGGGCAAGGGTGAGGAAGAGGATGAAGATAAAGACGAAGAAGGGGAAACGAAGGAAGACAAGGAGGATGAAAGCTAGGCGAAAGGAGTCGTACTATGAACCCTGAAACGGCACTAATAATTGTATAAGGCTTTATGTGAGCGACATTAATAGATTCCAAACGCGGCCAGAGACCTGTAAAATATGAGTCACCCGGCAAAGCCCTATGCCGTCAAGTTAGAATTTTCAGACAAATTCAGAAGGAACAAAGACTGCTATGAGTAATTAAGCAGCGGAATGGCTATAGAAAGCGTCAGGCAGCAATGTCTTGTAATTTTACAGGTATCGCTTTTTAAGTTCATTACCTCAAAGGCAAAACGTGCGATGAAAACCTTGGCGAACTTTGCGCAATCTTTGTGCCCTTTGCGGGAAAAGGACGTTTTTATATGATGCCTGAACTAACAAGGGTTTGCTAGCTGTAGATTACGTTAAAAAGAAATACTGAGTATATCATTAGAAAGTCCGTAGAGCCACTGCGTTAAACTCTACGGACAGAAAAATTACTATTCTTTTACAAACTTAGCAACTCCACCTTTGTCATTGCTGATAAAGTAAACTCCGTTTGTCAAATCACTTACGTTAATGCTATTGTTACCTTCGCTTAGTTTTTGCGTAACAACAGCAGCTCCCAACATATTTACTATTTTTATGTTGGTGTTTTCTTTTACCTCAACGTTCAGCACGCTATTTGTCGGGTTTGGATAAATATTCAGCGTTACGTTTTTAGTTATATCACTTACCCCATTGATTAGGCTTGTCAAGTCTAAGTAATATAACTCGCTGCCAGTGTAGGTACCAGAATCATCTTTTGCATCTCCCACAAAATAAAGTCTGCCGTTTGAAATAGTTAAATCCCTGGCACCTGTAAAATTATTATATGGTGTAAATGCTACTGTACCGGCTTCTGTTCCATCACTTTCCCATAATGTCTGTCCATAGCCTTTTTCATTGTTAAACGCATTAAAATACAGTAAACCATTGTAGTTGACAAGAAATCTGGGGTTTGAAGAAGAAGTACCGGGATAAATATCTTTCACCATAACTGTTCCGGTTTCTGTACCATCACTTCTCCACAGCTCATACCCATAATTGTTGCTACCATCGAATGCGGCAAAGAATAAGGTATTATCAATATTTGTACAATAAAGAATAGGATAACCTGAATTGATATTTTTCACCAACACAGTTCCGGCTTCTGTACCATCTGTTTTCCATAGTTCTTCTTTGCGATCTCCATCACTGTCTGCTGCAAAATATACCGTATTTCCGACAGCAAATACACGCAAACTACCTCCCGCATAATTATGAGAGGTACTTTTTGATGAGCCGGCACCTTGATTAATATCTTTTATCATGGCTGTTCCTGCAGTGGTACCATCACTTTTCCATAGTTCTCCGCCAAACGTTTGTCCAAAATCACCTCCAATAAAATATAATGCATCATTGGTACCAGACAGGTATGCACCATAATCTTCAATTCCTTTCACAAAAGTGGTACCTACAGCTGTACCGTCACTTTTCCACAAACCACGCAGGTTATTTCCATCATCTGCCAAGAAGTATAATGTGCCATTTAAGTTTGCCAGGTATAAACTCGTTTGCTCCCGACTTTCATAGTCATACCCGCCCCCATAAAAGCCGGAATAAGAGCCAGGATAAAGATCAACGACCATCGTTGTACCTGCGGCTGTACCGTCACTTTTCCATAGCTCATTGCCATGCGTACCGTCATTAGCGGTAAAATACAAGGTGTTACCTATCACTATAAAATTGCCAGGAGGGTTCGGGTTATATGTATTCGGGTTGATGTCTTTCACCATAAGAGTCCCCGCCTCAGTACCGTCACTTTTCCATAACTCTTTTCCATGTATTCCATCATCAACAGTGAAAAATAAAGTACCTGCTACATCAGTCAGATAATCATAAGTAGCGTAACTATCAGGTGGTAAAATATCTTTCACCATTACAGTACCTGTTTCCGTGCCATCGCTTTTCCATAGCTCGTTTCCGTGAACATCGTCATCTGCCACAAAAAATAATGTGCCATTCACATCTGTTAAACGGGTAGGAAAAGAACCCGAATGGCTTCCCGGTTTAATATCTTTAACTAATGCAGGCACCTGTGCCTTGGTCACACCTAAGCCAAGGTCCAGGCAAACAAAGAATGACATAATCAACTTTTTCATACTTTTCTATCTGTGTTAAAAAAAACAAAAATACCAGAGATAATACGGTGGGTCAAAGAGACTTTGAAAAGCAAAACTATTCTTTTACAAACTTAGCAACCCCGCCTTTGTCGTTGCTGATAAAGTAAACCCCGTTTATCAAATCGCTTACGTTAATGCTATTGTTACCTTCGCTTAGTTTTTGCGTAACAACGGTAGCTCCCAACATATTTACTATTGTTATGTTGGTATTTTCTTTTGCCTCAACGTTCAACACGCTATTTGTCGGGTTTGGATAAAGAGAAATTTTGTTTTCAATGAAAGAAGCTGTGCTTTCATGAAAAGAAGTTATGATTAATGGTTTTTTTGTAAACAACACCGCATATACCTCCCTGTTTAATCTATTGTCATTGGTTGATACAACTTCAACATATTTACCGTTTGCATAGTCGCCCATAACAGGTGTGCTTATGCGGTACAGTGAAACTGTTGGATTATTGGGATTCATAAACACATTGTTCAATGGATCGTGGTCAGCACTTGCCTGATCCTGGGAGTTGTAATGATTTACTATTTTTATGTCATTAATAGTCGCGTTTTCGTTATAGGCTGTATTGAATGCGTTTACAAAATCAGAAAGTTCATCATTGGTAAAATATAAACGCACAGCAGTTTGTAGTGTCAACTCGCCACCTTTTACCAAAAAACTTTTGTTGGCAAAAAGTGCAACGGTTTCTCCGTCTCCAAAGTTTCCTGTTGTTTCCCGATAATCTTCGCTTATGGAATTTACCTCGATACAAATATTACTTTGACCTTGGCCTTGTGTCTGCACTTTTAGAAAAACTGCACCTTCGTCGTCAGATATAAGTTGATACTGATTTACCGAAAGGGCAAACCCGCAACTTGTAGCATTATTTTGATTACTGTAAATACCTGCTTGTGTTGAAATTGCAGGATTGGACACCCACTTCCACAATTGATTACTGCTCGTAAAACCGGCTACAATAGCCTCTTCCGAAATGGTTTCTCCAAAGGCGAAATAGACCCCGTCATCCGCTACAATTTTGGTTTGATTGCTCGAATAAAACGGAATATTACCTGCATCAGTAAAGGTATTCGTTGCCGGATCAAACTCCATTAGCTTTTTCATACTACCTGACGACTGATCAGCAATAAAATAGCCTTTTCCGTTGTAGGCAAAAGCATTGTTAATGTATGCATGAGTATAAGGAACACCATTTAAACTATTGCTTACAACCGACCAGGTATCATCTGCAAACGAATAACGTTGAAAAGCATCCGGACTGGTGTAATGATCGTGATTGAGCATATAAAGGTAATCACCTATCACAAAACTACTTGCGTGAAAACCGCTTGAAATCGAACTTTGATAAGCTGGTACGGCAAGTGGTGTCCATGTATTGGCTGCCGGTGTGTATTTATAAAAGTTCATAACATAGCCACCACTCCCATTAAACCCAAAACCTGCATAGATTTCACCATTATACCCTTGTGCAATCATGGAATATCTTACACCACCCGGATAGTCGGCTTTCTCTGTCCACACATTGGTTACAGGGTCATACTCGTGAATTTTAGAAGAGATAATATTCGATGAATTTAATAAATTTGGCGCATATCCTCCTACAAAATAGGCTTTCCCACCTGCGGTTGCACTTGCTATGCGAGTGGTGTGGGGTAAGGGAATGTCTGCTTTCTGTACCCAGGTATCAGTAGCAGGGTCATATTCATGGAAGTCTTGTGTGGGTTCTCCGTCACTTCCGCCACCGGCATAAATTTTACCATTTAGGAACACACCTATTGCTTCTTTGCGGTTTCCTCCAAGCTCTGTACTAACGGTAGCCCAGGTATCGGTAAGGGTATTGTATTTGCGTAAATCGTCTTTTGACAGAGAAACGGAGTTTCCGTATAATTTAATGTGTCCGCCAAAAACATAAATATCCGTACCTACCGCTACAGCCGAAGCTTCTGTAACTGCCGTAAAATAACCCGAATAGCTTGAAACAGCATCTTCCAGATTCATAAAATTTTGCCCAGCTGACCAGGTATCGCTTGTAGGGTCATATGCATAACACAAAACGGAGCAAACTTCACGATATGTTGCATTTGAACGGCTTCCCAAGCCTACGTAACCTTTGCCATTTACCGAAACTGCCACAGCACCCACAACTGCTGTAGGGATATTGGCTTTTTGCGTCCAACTATCGGTAGCCGGGTCATATTCATAAAAGGAATTATGAAAACAACCGATATCACCGGAACTGCAACCATCAGTTGCGTAGTTGCGACCACCACCTGCGTAACCTTTGCCATTGATGGAAAAGGCAAATGTACCTCGCTTGCCACTTGCCGGACTATTAGCTTTTTGGGTAAAAGTGAGCGTTTCGGTATCAAAGGCATAAAAATAGTTATTTGAAGATTGTCGCCCTGTAAGATAGATTATATTTCCAATCACAAAACCACTTTCGGGATTAATTGAAGGTAAAGAACCAACACGCTCCCAAACATCGGCAAGCAAATTATAACGAGTAACACCGGTTCCGTAAGCATCGAAATGGTACATAAAATCGCCTACCTTGAACGTAGCTTTGCCTTTTTGGTTAGTAGAAGAAGTATAGCCGGGTATGGCGGTGTTCATCTGCTCTAACTTTGTCAATGTACCTGTTTCCAGATTGTACCTGGCAAAATCCTGTTGATATGCACTAGTCTGACCACCGTAAATATACAAATCTGTTTCCGTGGCTACCATTCCTGCATTAGAACGGGCATTAAACTGATTGCCAAGGGGCTGTTTTTTGACAAAAACACCTTCGTTTTGTGCCTGTGTTTTATTCCATAAACACAATAGAGAGAAAGCTATAATTAAGCATAGAAGGCTTTTCACCCAGGCCCTGTTCAGGTTTCTGTCAAAGCCAGTTCTAATTTGGACTTCAATAGACTGCTCTTCTGCAATCATTGGCTTAGTGGTGTTATAGTCTATATCAGAAACACCATTTGATGATTTATATAAATAGCTATTAATCATATATATAGTTATATTAATATTTTTTTACTCTTGTGTTTTAAAAACAAAAATAGAGGGGGAAATCCCATAGGGTCAATACCTCTAAAGAGGTATTATGCACTAAATCCAGCCTGACAAGATAGCCTTTTTAATCAACTGTACAGAATTCTCACAACTGAATTTCTCCAGCATATTTTTTCGATGGGTTTTTACCGTATGCAAACTCAGGAATAGTTCATCTGCGATTTCCTGGCTGGATTTCCCTTCTGCCATTAAAGCCAGAACCCTCTTCTCTGCGGGAGATATGGCATTGATCCCAATATATGGAGGCAGTTCATCCTTATTATACAGGTCTATACGTTTGGGTTCATTGGGGTTACTGCTATCTATTATATAATGAGTATACCGCCTGTCTGATTTAATATCTGTAATATCAGAAAAAATATTGAGCATATAGATAGGTTCCATCAGATCATTGAACAGTACGGGGATACTCTGGGCAAGCACGTGTATTTGTCTGCCATTTTTGCAAAACAAATCCAATGTACGGTTTACTTTAATATATGGTCTGTGCTGTGCAGGCTGCCGATATAAATACTTAAAATATTGTGAACCACCGCGGGCCGAGCGAATCGTATCCTGCAAGTGATGTACTTTCAGCATCAGGCGGTACCCTTTGTTAATTACATCTTCCCGGGTGTATCCGGTACACTGCTCTACAGGACCTCCTGCATCTATCACCTTTAATGACGAAATATCTGCCAAACTGTAGAAGTAACTATCAAAAGTGTGAAACACTCGTAGATATTCATTCAGGTCAAATTCATTTTTCTTATTGAGCGTATCAGCCCTGCCTAATGCACGCTGCGAAAGATTACCAAACTCCTGAAAAGAAGATACCAGTTTCCGAAACAACAGACCGTCTAACTTCATTTAAATATTGATTTATATAAATATACTCGCTGTTCGGGATATTCCAATACTTTCCGCTATTAGTGTTTCGCAGCTCCTCGCCATTGCTGTGTATTATGATCAATGCTATTTAATTAAGAGAATAATTGTTGGTCATGATAAGTTTTAGAGTTTTTCTACAGTAACTAGGACAAATTTATTTATGCACTATCTGGTGAAGCATTTTTGACCTTCTCCCTTAAAATCGTACAATATAAAGAGATTGGGCAATAAATCGTAATTTAACTTTAACGATAATTTCCATGAAAAAGACAAAATTTGCCGAGGCCCAAATTGTATTTGCGCTTCGTCAGTCAGAGAACGGAGTTTCCGTTCAGGAGATTTGCCGAAAAATGGGTATTAGCGAAGCAACATTCTACAACCGGAAGAAAAAGTGGGGTGGGTGTAGCCGAGCTCAGGCGCTTAAAACAGCTGGAAGAAGAGAATTCAAAATTAAAACAGATTGTCGCTGATCTCACACTGGACAATCTTGCTCTTTCGGATTTGCAATCCGAAAGCTTTACTATCAGGATTTGTAATCCGCTTTTTTTCATTCTGGCAATGTTTTAATGAATCTATTAGTATACGCTTGTATACAGGACGAGTAAAAACGTCTACCCAATCTACAACAGATTAAAAAAACAGATATATCTCTCACTGATTTTATTCCTAACACACATAGCTACAGTAAATTAACAGATCTGTTAGCGCATTGCAAATGCTTATAATAAAAAAGTCCGGATTGCAAATCCAAACCAGCGTATCTCTTTTTATAATTTCTATTTTAATTTTGGAATATACCGAACAGCGAGGTATTTCCCCCAGAATGAGACATTAAGTTAACAAAAGTAAAAGTTTTGAGCCCGCAGATAGACATGTGCTTAGACGGACGGATACACAAAAGTAACCCCTCCTCTTGTTGGTGTTTTCACCAACAAGCAACAATGGCTTGCAATTTTAATTGCTGAGTTGCAGGGACATGTCGATCAGCAAGTATGTTAATTCAGATATTTTTTAGCAATATCAGCAGAATGAAAAATTAAATTAATTTTAGAACCATTTTCATATAATAATGTATCAATTTCAACACCTTTGGAATCTATCAGAATATGCTTATACAACTTCCAATTATTAATTAAAAAATCATACTTATAATAAAATCTAATTTCATTTCTATTGAGCTTATTTCTAACTTTAAAATTAATTACTCCAGACTCAATAGACAAATCACCAACATAATATTGAGATTGATTTAAATTTACTCCACCCTGTGTAGATATAAGTCTAAACACTCCCTTGGCATTATTAATCCCTATTATTAAGTCATAATCTGCCCCATTGCATATCTTACTCTTTTTTACTATCGCCACAAAATCAGCAAGTCCATCTGAGTCAACATCGTTAACTTCACTTTCACTTAATTCCATGCAAGAATTCTTATAGTCTTCCAAAACCTGTTCAAAATTTATATAATAAAACTTCTCATCAAATAATATAGAATCACTTACATTATAAAATTTTCCATTTTGAATGTCAAAATTTATATTACATTCTCTCTTTACATTATCAAACTCATCAACTAGTACATACCTTTGATTTAAAATAAATTTTTCCGGAGAAAAAAAATCACTGTGTTTTCTAATAAATCCTTCATCAGAATAATAACTATCAACAATTAAGGAATCTATAACCAATCCATCATAAGTAAAAGATTTTGCCCAAAGATTATGAGAA